>Ga0116217_10001571_pt1 | contig 21864 bp, 18 predicted proteins | sample Sb_taG_6_FD_89697 | JGI IMG/M metagenome (GOLD analysis project Ga0116217, IMG submission 89697) | Peat soil microbial communities from Weissenstadt, Germany - Sb_50d_4_PS metaG | ecosystem: Environmental > Terrestrial > Soil > Wetlands > Peat | place: Germany: Weissenstadt | collected 2010-09-21 | reverse complement strand
TGGAACTACTCGCTCAACATCACATTCGGGCTGATCCTCCAATCGTGTAGTTCACTCACAACGTGCGACCTCGTGTCGCACGGCAGGTAGCGGCCTGGGCGCGTTCGCCGAATCAAGCCAGACTCGCTCCTCGGAAGGGTGGTCCAGACCTTTGATCGCTCAGGTGTCTGCTATAGACTGGTTCCGCCGACCAGGAGAGTCGGCCTCCGCGGGCGGGGGTAAGCTCGCTAACTCTGGCGGGAGAGAGCGATTCAAGATCAGCCGAAAGCGCGAACCGAAGGCTTGCTTTCCGAGATGGTCGGCGACGAGTGCATTGTCTACGACACGACGAGCAGTCGTGCTCACGCGCTGCCGGACGAGGCAGCGTCGGTTTGGCGGTGGTGTGACGGAACGCGGTCGCCGGCTCTGATTGCGGCCGAGCTCGGGATGGAGGTTGACCTGGTCCGTTCGGCGCTCGCTGAGCTCGAGCGTTGCGACTTGCTGGAGCGGACCGCGCAACCTCCGCCGCAAGTCTCGCGGCGCGAGCTCGGCGTGGCCCTCGGCAAAGGCGCGCTGCTCGGGCCGCTGATCTACTCGGTCGTGGTTCCCGCGGCGGCGAGTGCCGCGTCGCCAGCGAAACCGTGCCCAGCGGGAGCGATAGAAAGCCCGAACAAGAGCTGCTTTACGATGCCACCGGCCAACGCCCCCACGGGTGCCCTCCAGACACCCGGGAACATCGGGTACTCGGCTCGTTGTCCGGTCATTGGCGGGAACACGGGAACCCAGAACTGCTACGTGACCCACGGCAATGCGACCGTCTGCACGAGTCCAATGTGCATTCGGTTTCCGCAGGGTTGCAGCCCAACCGGCACCGGCGTCAACCAGTGCTGCGCGGGGGCGGGCTGTTGCCAGCCCGTTGCTTCGCAGCCAGGCAGCTTCACCTGCGTCCAATGACGCCGAGCGGACGGGCGCCGCCTCAGCCTTTCTCAAACGCGTAGAACCCCGGCTTCGGACGCCCGCGATAGTCGATCAATCCGCCGCTGCTCCCTCGACCCGGCGGATCGTCCTGCAGGTGGATCCATCCGAGCGCGTAGATAAAAGGCGAGCTACGGACGATCCGCCACGCGTCGGTGATCCACCGCGCTTGGACTGTCGGAGTGACGTAGAAATTGAACTCGTCGTCGAACTTCGACGTCGGGATCGTCCATTCGGACAGGAACAGCTTGATCACGTGACCTGGACGCGCCAGATACTCATCCACGAGCCGTGACAGGCGTCCAAGATCGGAGAAGTCGAACGCCCCACCGGGAGAGGGCGGATTCGACAGACTGGGATCGCGGTAACTGAACGGGTTGTGACCGTAGAGGTCCATTCGGGGCGGCCGCCCGTCGGGAAGCCGTAGGTTCTCGATCCATAGCCGGACCGGGATGGTGCCCCAGGTGTATGTGTTGCCGCCAATAACGAGGTTGCGGTTGCTCACCCGCTTGAGTGCCGCGTCGCTCGCGTCGAGCATCTGCGCGTACACGTGAGGAGCCACCGCCTGAGCCGGGGTGAGGCGGCGGGCACGCGCCGGCACGTGCTGATCGAGCGCGAAATTCGCCTTACGATCAGGCTCCCCCCAGATCATCCAAAGGTGCACCGTCGGGTAGCGACGCGCCGCTGCCGTGAGGAACTCGGCGAACGCACTCACGCTCACGGGCGGATAGTTCCAAGCCTTGCCGCCGTTCGCCCATGATGGCGTCCCGATCGCCTGCAGCATCACCCGCATGTCGTATCGCGCCGCTTGTCGGATCGCGTAGCTGATGTCCGCCGGCCACTGGTACGCCGGGTCGCCCGGATCGGTTGCATCCATCGGGGCCGTCGGTGCAACCGAGGCCCAGTTCAGGTCCATCTCGAAGATCCCGACACCGAGCCTGTTATAGATCGGGAATTCCGACCTTCCGCCGGCGCTCACCGGCCCCCAGATCGCCTTCCGGTCTGATCGCTGTCCGAGCGCCGGCGACACGCTCCAGGCCAGCGCGCCGATCGCGACCAGGGCTAGGGCGAGGACACGGACTCGCATTCGAGCCGCTCAGCCCAGCCGCCGACGCGTCGCCACGAGCCCCGCGCCCACTGCTAGGCCGCCGAGCACGATCAAACCGGCGACCAGGGACACCGCGGGCACCGGCGAGCCGTGACGGGTCAGTCCTGCGAGCACCGCGCCGTCGACCGGGGACGAGCCCGTGGGACCGAGGCCGGCGGCGGCACCGCCGGCCGACGGCGTCGCGGCACCGGTGCGGCCGCGCGTGCCCGCCCGGGTAGGCTGAGATCGGCGCAGTCCGTTCTGGGCTCCCGGCGTTGGCCCAGCCGCGCCGCTCGCCGGCGAGATGCCGATCCCGAACAGCGGTGGCGTCTCGTTTCCGACCGGAACGTGGCCCGACGCGACTCCGCGCAAGTCCGACAGGGGGACGCCGTACTCTTTGCCGGCGGGGCTCCCCGGGTCGACGAACACGCCCGGACCGAGCGCCGCCGCGGTGCCGACGAGCACCCAGCCGGCGGCCACGCCGACGGCCACGACGACCGCAAACCGGATGCGCATGCTGCGTGTGAGTCTACGTCGGGCGGTCATCGTCCTGGTGGCGGCGCGGGTGTGGACAGCGCGCTCCTCAGCTCCGGCTCAAGCGGATCGAGCGCCAGAGCATGCGCATACGCCGCTCGCGCGCCCGATCGGTCACCGTGGCGCGTCAGCAGGTCGCCCACGAGCGCCCACGTGGCCCAGTTCCGCGGTTCGACCGCCACGGCCCGTTTCAGATCGGAATATGAGGCCTCGAAACTGTGGAGCGCCGCGAACGCGGCCGCTCGCAGGACGAGCGCGTCGACCGAGCCGGGGTCGTATTCGAGTGCCTTGGTGGCCTCGACGACCGCCGTCCGGGGGGCTCCGCGGGCGAGCGCCTGTTGAGCGGACGCCTGCGCACTCAGCGACACGATGCGGGGCGCGATCGTGACGGTTCCAACGATCGCGATGACACCTGCGACCGCGGCGGCCGCCACCCGGGCTCGCCCGGCGACGACAAGAGATCGGGACTCCGGCCCGCTCGCGAGAGCGACGGCAGCAGACAGAGCGATCGCGGTCACCCCGGGGATCAGATCGATCCAGTCAGCGCTCGTCTGGACCAGCCAGACGGTGAACGCCCCGCCCGCAGCCACCGCGACGCCCCGCGCCAGCAGATCATGCCGCGCCACGCGAGCGGTGTGGCCCAGGCCGACCACTACCGCAGCGAGGAAGGCGACGAGTAGCAGGAACCCGACGATTCCCAGCTCCGCGAGCGTCTGGAGTTCGAGCGAATGCGGCTGGGTGACCGCCTCGGTCGTGCGCCGGTGCCGGTAGTAGCCAGGGTCGTAGTTGCCCGCTCCGACGCCGCCAACCGGCGCGGAGCGAAACTCGATCAACGCCACGCGCCAGTAGTCGTAGCGATTTCCCGCTCCCGAAACGAGTCGCGAGGTCCCCGAGCCCGGTGACAGCTGAACGAACGCCTCGTACTGGCTGTGAATGCGGTGTTCGATCGCGCCGGCACGCGCTCCGATCGCGACCGCGGCGGTGAGCCCGAGCGCCACCAGCAACGCCGAGCCGATGCGCCGAACGCGGGCGCGGGCCGGCGAGCCGGCGCGGGCGAAATGGTGGATCGAGAGTACGACGATCGCCCAGATCAAGCCTGCGGCGACCGCACCGATGATGATCGCGGCCGCCGCACGGCGCGTCGTGGCACTCGTGGCGAGCCCGGTGATCGGGCTCGGGTGCCGCCACACCCCGGCGAGCGGCGTGTAGATCGCGGCCATCGTCGCGCCGGCGAGCAGCAACGCAGCAGCGCGGCGCCGACGGCCGGGGACGACGGCTTCGAGGACAACAATCCCGGCAAACAGGGCCACCTCCCAGCTACGCGACTGGCATAACAGGCCCACGCCTAGGAGCACGACGAGCGCGGCCATCCCGATTCCCGCGATGGCCCCCGATGCGCGAAATCCTCGGTGTTCAGCGAGCGCCAGGCACGGCCATGCCGCGACGAGCAGATACGCGGCCTGTCCGTTGACATAGCCGAGCGGATCGTTGAGCCGGGTCGCCAGGAACAGCGACGGCCCGTCGCCGAGGAGCATCTGGCTCAGCATCCACAGGGCCACGACGACCACACCGGCCGCCGCCGACGTCAGCAAGACGACGGCGCGACGGCGATCGCCGGCGAGCGCCCACGCGAGCACGACGATCACCGCACCGTAGAGCAGCCAGCGGTTCGCGGCGACGTGCGCAGCGTCGGTCGACTCGCTCCAGGCAGCTGATATCAGCGACCACAACCAGAGGCCGAGCATCGGGACGAGCAAGGTCAGGGGCGGGGATCGCGGCGCGGCAACGGTAATCGCCACCACGAGCCCGAGCGCCCCCAGCCCCACCGGAGCCCACGCGGTCTCGCTGTACAACCCGTGAACGAGCTGGCTCGCACCGAGCGCCGCTCCGAGCAGGGCAAGCCCGACCGCGGCGAGGCGATCGGTCCAGATCGTCGATGGGGTTGACCGGCGGTCCGGGGCAGGCCTCGTCGAGGGGCTCGGCACAGAGTCGGCTACCGCGCTCGAAGTCATGCGTCTAGGTACGCGAGCGACGCCATTTCGTCCAACAGCGCCCCCGCCACCGGAGCAGCTTCGCCGCGGACACCTTCCAGCGTGGTCGCTACGGCAACCGCGCGTCCGAGCGTTCGGAGCGACTCCGAGGGCCGATCTTGCGCGGGAACGGTGTTGGCAAGCAGCGCCAGCAAACCGCGACCGGTCGAAACCCTCCGCGGCCGCCACTCGGCCCCAGCCTGGTAACGAGTGATGAGAACCGCCGCCAGCTTTGCTTGCTCGTCGGAGGCCACCCTGCCGATCAGGTCAGCGTGACGGTTACGCGCAGCGGTTCCATCGTTGCTGCGAATCGACAGCGCGCGTGGATAGGGGTGCACAAGGCCCGCGTCGTCGAGCACCGCGTACTCGTCGGAGTAGTACGTGGCGCCGGCGTGCACGAGCGCCTGCACAAGCGTCGTCTTGCCGGTGAAGCTGCCGCCCGGGATTACGAGCGCGTGGCCCTCCACGCTGACGACGCCGGCATGCACGAACAGCCAATCCTGGGCGTTGGCAGCAATCACCAGCCGCATCTGCGAGTCGAGCATAGTCAGCGCCACATCGAGCGAGCCATGCTCCAACGCCGGGATTCCGGCGATCGTGACCTCATATTCGCCGGGACCGGTGTGACGCAGCACGAACGACGTCGCGGACGAATCGAGCTCACAAGGCGTCCAACCCGGAGGAAGGATCTCGTCAACCCGGGGCTTCAGCTCGGGGTCGTCGTAGCTGAGCTGGAGCCGTACACCGAAGGCCTCGAAGCTCAACCCGGGTGGTCTCCGCTTCCTGAGGCGCATCGAGGCCGATGTTATGCCGTCTTATGATTGGTGCGTGGACGCGCTGCTGCTGAGCATCAGGTGCGTGCTGGCCGTCGTGTTCGTCGTCGCCGCCGTCGGGAAGCTGGTGGATCTCGATGGTTCCCGCCGCGCGCTCGAGGAGTTCGGGGTGCCCGCCCGGGCGGCAAGGTTCGGCGGTGTGGCGCTTCCGGTGGTCGAGTTTGGGGTCGGGGTCGCGCTGCTGTTCCCTCCCACCGCCCGGTGGGGCGCGGTCGGCGCGCTGGCACTGCTGCTCATGTTCGCAGCCGGGGTCGCCCGCGTGATGGCACGGGGCGAGGCTCCGGACTGTCACTGCTTCGGCCAGATCCACTCTGAGCCGGCAGGCCGATCCACGCTGATCCGCAACCTGGCGCTCGCGGTGCTTGCGGCGGTGGTCGTGTTCGCCGGTCCGGGACCGACTGTCAACGGCGCCCTCGGGAGCCTCCACGGCGCGGAGGTCGCGCTCGCGGCGGTGTCGGTGTTCGCCGCGGTGCTCGCGGTTGCCGTCGCGCAGCTGTGGGGCGATAGACGGCGCCTCCGGTCCGAGCTGGACGAGGCGATCGCCGCCAAGGCACCTCCGGGGCTTCCCCGCGGCACAGCCGCGCCCATGTTTGAGCTTGCCTGCGTCCGTGGCGCCAGTGGCGCACTGACGGAGTTGATCTCGCCACCCCGGCCGACGGTGCTGGTGTTCGTGAGCACCGGCTGCGAACCGTGCCTGATGATGCTTCCCTCGCTCGGCCACTGGCAGGACGCGCTGTCGGGCTCCGTCACCCTGGCGGCGATCTTCGAGGGTGAGCGGGAGGCGGTCGAACGCTTGACTGGCGAGCACGATCTGAGCGTGGCGCTGGCGCAAATCGACCGCGAGGCGTTCGACCTGTATTCGCTCCGCGCGACGCCTTCGGCCGTGCTGGTCGACGCCGATGGCACGATCGCCGGCGCGCCGGCGGAAGGCGTGGTCGCGATCGAGGCCTTGATTCGCACGGCTGCTGCCGACGCGCGACGGATCGAGCTCGTGATCGAGCGCGCATGATCGGCCCCGTTGCAGATTCATCGGTTTGCGGGATCGTCGCGGCTCGGCTAGCCTGAGGTGAGGCGCGGCCTGCCATGTTTGATCGACCGAAGGCCAGAACCAAGGACGTCGTAACCGAACGTCTCGAGGACGAGCTGGTCGTCTACGACACGCGAACCCAGACGGCGCACTGCCTCTCGCGCGATGCAGCCTTCGTGTGGGCGCAATGCGACGGCCGCTCGTCTCAGGGGCAGATTGCGGACCGGCTGGGGATCTCCCCCGAAGCGGTACGGCGCGCGGTTGCGGCGCTGCACGATTGCGCACTGCTCGACGGCGGCCCTGTGGTCGGTGACGGCGGCTACTCTCGTCGCGAAGCAGCCGTCAGGCTTGCCCGGGCCGGGGGGACCTCGTTCGCCGCGCCGCTGATCTACTCAGCGGCCGTCGGATCCGCCGCCGCGGCGGCGTCGCTTGTGGCCACAGGCTGCAGAGTCAGCGGCTCGCAGTGCACGACGGGCACCGCTTGCATCAGCGGCAGCAGCACGGAACCGAACGCCCTGTGTGCTTCGGGCCGTTGCTACTGCAGCACCAGTCCAGGACCCAATACCGGCCGTTGCGCCGTCGGAACGGGTTGCAGTAGAGACGGGACCGCATGCACGACAGGTGCCACTTGCTGTGGGGGCGTGTGCACCAGTCGCACGTGTAGCCACCCTTCCTCCTGCTAGCGCCCACGCGCACCGCGGCCGACCGACCGCCGAGCCCGGGACCACGCCGCCAAGCCGCCCGGCGCGCTCCCGACAAGCCACCTCCACCGTCGCAGATACGCGAGCGCGAGCCCGTACCGACTTTCGCCGGCGCGCGGGTCGGTCTCGCGGAGGAACGCTGAGCCGGGCATCGCCTTGCGCCACACGACCTCGAGGCGGGCCCAGAGGCCCCGTGTCCGCACCAGCTGCTCGAACCCGAGCGCGAGCGGCGGCGGCGACCCGACGCGCAATTCCGCCTCGACCGAGCGAACGTCGGGCAGCGCCAGCCGCGTCACCAGCCGAGCCCCCGCGGGCAGGCGGCGAAGACCGGCGACGAACGCGGGCATGGCGTCAAGCTCGACGGCGACCGCGGCGGCCGCCAGCCACAGCTCGTCTTCGACCAGGGTCAAGGCTCGTTCGAGGTCGTCGAACGCGTGGCCGCCGGCGGGGTGTTGCGCGGCGTGCAAGGCGACGTGCATCGCCCGTGCGGACGGGTCGAGGGCAAGGGCGGTGCGTCTCGCGACCGCCATGTCCTCCGAATGCGCTGAGAGCACGCGCCAGGCGCTCGCGTCGTCAACTCGCACCCCGACCAGCGTGCGGTGCAGGTCGACGCACACGCCGTCACCGCGGCGCTGCCACATCGTCGCGTGCTCGCACCACCACGACGGAAGCCTCAGATCGTCGAGCAGGTTGACGTACCCTAGCGATGACAGCACGTGTTCGGCGCCCTTGAGATGGGTCGGTGCTACGAGTAGGTCGCAGTCTTCGTAGGGCCGCTCGGTCCCGTCGGCATACAGCCAGTACGCGATCGAACGCCCCTTCAGGAGCAGCGCTTGAACGCCGGCGACCGCGAACCCGTCGAGCACCTCAGCCGTGGCGGCGTCGAGTCGAAGTCGGGCGCCAGTAGCCGCCAGCCGCGCGATGCTGTCCGAGCCCGGAACCGCCACGCCCGAAAGTGTAGTCACCGTGCACGACCGCGGGAGGTTGGTACGGTGACCGGGAGCGTGCGCGCACGCTCTCCAAGACGAGGTCACGGAAGCCCGCAAGTGCATGTCTGACACCACGCTTCCCCGCGCCGAGGGCCTGATCCTGATCGTGCTCCTGGTCTCGTACGTCTTGGCGTACGTAGTTCGCCGCCTCCGGCGACGGCGACCGGACTTCACGATCGGGAAGCCGCTGATCGTCGGGATCGCGCTGCGGTTGCTGGCGGTCGCCGCGATCAACGCCACCAGTTTGCAGAGCCAGCTCAGGGGCGGGGACGAGGAGACGTTTCTGGGCCTCGCTCGGATCCTCGCGTCCACGCCGTGGGGCAGGGGCTTCTGGCCCCACGGGCCGTATCAGCTCCAGACCGACGTGTTCGCTGTCCAGATCAAGCTGGCCGACCTCAGCCCGACCGCGCTACGCGTGACCCAGATCGGAATCGCGACGCTCGGGTTGGTGTTGATCCTGGCCGCGGTCCACGATCTGGCCGGGCCGGGGGCCGCCCGCTTGGCCGCCTGGCTGCTCGCGCTCGAGCCGGCAAGCATCTTCTTCAACAGCGGGCTGAGCAAGGAGCCGCTAATGGAGCTCGCCACCGGCCTGGTGGTGCTCGGCGGGACGAAGATCTGGCAGCGGCTCGACCTGAACGGGATCGTGCTATGCGCCCTCGGCGGGCTGATCGCGATCACAACCCGGAGCTACGCCGGTTGGTTCCTGGTCAGCGCCGCGGTTCTGCTGACGCTCCATGCAGCACTGCGAAGGCTGGACCGGCCATTACGTGCGCTGCCGATCGTGTACGCGGTGGCGCTGACCGCGCTCCTCGCGGCTCCGACGCTGCTGAGCATCACCTCTCGCGCGAGCCTGCAGCGGCTTCAGCAGGCGCAGGACTTCACCACCGGCGCCCAGGCGGCGACGAACACCGGTGGGGCCAATTCGGACAACCTGGCGCTCGAACAGGTCGATTTCTCCACTCGGGGGGCCGTGATCAGAAACCTTCCACAGCGCGTATCCGACCTCGTGCTCCGGCCGTATCCATGGCAGGTGGATGACACCAGTCAGCGACTCGGCGCGCTCGGCTCGCTGGTGGCGCTGGCGATCTTGCTCCTCCTGCTCGGCTACGCATGGCGTAGCCGAGGCGAGATCCTGGCAACGTCAGCCCCAATCCTGTATCCGGTGGTGTTCCTGCTGATTGCGTACTCGCTGAGCGCGGGGAACGCCGGGACCGGCTTTCGCTACCGTACGCATCTCGTCGTGCTCGCAGTGGCGATGCTTGCTGTGTTGCGCGAACACGTGGTGAGCTCTCGGGTCGAGAGCCGGGCAACGCCAAAGATGACGCCGATCGTAGCCACAGCGAAGCCGAGTCCATCATGACGCCCGACTCGACCGGCCAGCAGGATCTCAGAACCTATCTGAGGCTCTTTTGGCGGTGGAAGTTGCTGTTTCTGGCGATCGTGGTTGCGATTCCCCTCGGCGTGTACCTCGTCGAGCGCGGCAAGCCGAAGATCTATCAGTCGAGCACGCTGGTCCAGCTACAGGACGTCACCCAGGGTGTTGGCCTTTCCGGAGGCCCGGTCGTATCGGGCAACCTCGCCGCCGTGGCCCGCCTCGTCACCACCACGCCGGTCATCGAAACGGCCGCCGAGATCCTCCACCAACCGCCTGGCTCGATCGCGGGCGAGGTGAGCGCCAACGCGGACACGAACACCGGTTTTATTACGATCAGCGCGCAGGACCGCGACCCGGCCCGCGCTGCAGCCGTCGCGAACGCGTTCGCGGCCGCGCTGGACAGTCGCCAGACCGAGCAAGCGAACTCCGTCATTGACGAACAGATACGCGCGGTCACCAGGCAGCTGGCCGCCACCCCGCGCTCGGACCCGGGTGAGCGTGTCTCGCTGACGCAGCAGATCGCGCAGCTGCAGGCGCTGAAGGGCTCGAGCAACGCCGGGGCCGAGGTCATCCAGGCAGCCATACCGTCGAGCACCCCGATCGCTCCCCACACGCGGCGCGCGGTCGAATTGGCGCTGGTAATCGCGCTGCTCCTCGGGGTCGGGGCGGTGCTCCTCGCCGAGAATGTCGACCGCCGCCTGCGCACACCGGAGGACGTCGAGAGCCTCACGGGCTGGCCGCTGCTGGCGGCAATCCCCCCGACCGCGTTCTCCCCGAGTCATCTGGAGGATCCGAGCGACGAGGAGGCGTTCGAGATGCTCCGTGGCGCGCTGACGTACTTCAACGTCGAGCGGCATCTCGGGAACGTTGCCGTGATCAGCCCGATGGTCGGCGACGGAAAGACGACTGTCGCCGTCGGCTTGGCGTTCGCGACCGCTCGAGCCGGCAAGCGCGCGATCCTCGTCGACGCCGACCTGCGGCGTCCCCAGGTCTGCGCGCGGCTTGGGTTGACCGCCACGAGCGGCCTCGGAGCGGTGCTTGCGGGAGAACACGTGCTCGAGGACGTGATGGTCGAGTATCCGCTGGACGCGCCGGACGGTGGACGGCTGCTCGTGGTCCCGGCCGGCTCAGCGCCGCCGAACCCTGCGGCTCTGCTCGGGTCACCGGCGATGCACACCGTCATGGAGGAACTCCGGAGCCAGGCCGATCTGGTCGTGATCGACAGCGTGGCGACGCTCGCGGTGAGCGATTCGCTTCCGCTGCTCCGCGCGGTGTCGGGGTGCGTGGCGATCGTGCGCATGAACCGAACCTCCCGAGCTTCGGTCCGCCGGCTGCAGAAAACCGTCGCGGCCGCCCAGGGGACGGTTCTGGGAGTCGTGGCCACCGGAAGCCCTCCTGCCGCCGGCGGCTACTCGGGATACCCGTACGCCGAGGACGGCCACCGCGCGCGGGCCCTCGGGCTGCTGCATCTGCGCGGGCAGCGGTCGCGGGTCCCGCCCGACGCCGCCGCTCGCAACGGCCACGCCGATGCTCAAGAATCGCCGGCCGAATCCTCACCGCCGAACCAGTCGCGAACCGACCTGTAAGCCGGATACGCTGCCCGCGCAGCTGCCCATTGCCCAGCCGCGATCAGAGGCAACGCGGACTTCGCCCAGGTCGGAACGGCCGGATCGTCGCGCACCCGTGCCCGGACACCCCGGGCATTTTCGAGCAGCACCGCCCGGCCGACGCCGGCGGCGCCGGGCGAGTCAGCGCGCCGTCGGTAGCAGAGTGCAGGCCGGCGGTCGAACAACACGCGTCCCCGGAACGACAGCGAGCATGCTAGCACCCAATCTTCACCACGGTCGCGGTCGCCGTAGCCGCCGCACGCGCGGAGATCGGCCGTCCGCATGATCGCTGCCCCCTGGGTGGGAAGCAGCGACCACACCGTGTTGGCCATCGCGAACAACGCCGGCCGGCCGGAAAGCACGCGGGCCACACGACGCGGCGCACGATGTCGCGCGCCGGTGACGCCGTCGACGATCGACATCACGTAGGCCGAGCAGTCGCAATTCTGGTCCAGGCCGTCGACCAGCGCTGACAGCGCGCCGGGCAGCAGCACGTCGTCCGCATCGAGGAACAGCACGTACGGCGTGCGGACCCGCTCGAGCCCTGCGTTGCGCGCGGCGCCGGTCGAGCGACGGCGGTCGAGCCGCACGACCACGGCATCGCCGAGGGCCGGAAGCGGGACCTCGGAGTGGTTGTCGACAACAATCAACTCGGGCGGCGGCGACTGGCTGCGAACGCTGGCCATCGCGTCGAGCAGCCCCTCGCCGGCATATGCGTCCCAGACTGGGATGACGACCGTGACCCGTGTCCGCATCGCGCTCAGCCGACCAGCGATCTGAGCATCGCCGCGAGTTCAGGACCCCAGCGCTGGTAGGAATAATCGCTCGCGACAAGCTGCCGACCCGCCTCTCCCATCTGGCGGCGAGCCGCGACATCGCCGATGAGCTCGCTCAACGCCGCGTACCAGTCACCTTCAGAGCTGACAAGCCGACCGCGGTCGGGGCCGATCAGGCGTGCGTTCACGCCGACCGGGCTGGCGACGACGGGAACGCCGGCGGCAAAGTACTGGAGCACTTTGTAGCCGCATTTTCCTCGCGTCCACTCGTTGTCCGGCAGGGGCATGATGCCGATGTCGAACTCAGCAAGGTCCGCCGCCTCCCGCTGCAGCGACCAGGGTCGCTGCTCGAGGCCGGTTACGGCCGGGAGCGAGCCCCCTCCGACGACTACCAGCCGTGCACGCATGCGATCGCGGTTTAGGCGCTCGACCACGTGCAACGCGGGCACGAGGAACGGGCTGGTCGTCCGCGAGCCCACCCAGCCGATCGTCACCACCGGCCGGTCCTGATGCTCGCGGAGCGCGTACCGGCGCGGGTCCACGCACGAAGGCACGACCTCGACCCGGCGCGCCAGCTCACGGGCGGCGGAGGCGAGATACGCGTTGCCGGCGATGACGAGCCTGGCCGTCCGCACGTACCGAGCCCAACGACGTGCCTCGGCCTTGACGAGCCGAGAGCCAATGCCGGTGCCGAGATCTCCCGCCGCGAACATCGCGTCGTCGAAGTCGTACGCGTCGATCCTCGGTGCGAACTCCAGCAGCGGGACCGGCAACAGCGAGCGCAGCCGATGGACGAGCAAGAGGCTTGCCGATGTCGCACGAGGCCCACGTGCCATCGGCGCTGCCGAGGCGATGAGTGCCGCCAGCCTGATGGCGCTCGGATGTCCGTCGCCGACGGCCGCATACTGCGTCTCGGTCAGCGTCGGCCGATAGCGGAGCTCGATCCCCAGCTCGGTGAGGAAGGGAGCGAAGCCGGCGACTCGCACTCGGGCGCTCGCGGCGCTGTACGGATACGCTGTCTGCGCGATGACGTTCAGCACGGAGCCAAGGTACTGGTGGTGGCCGCAGCGGGGGGACGACCGCGTAGCGGCGCTCCGAACGCCGCGCTCGTAGCGGTCTCGATCAGCCATGTGTGGCATCGCCGGCATCTGCCATCTCGACGGACGGCCGGTCGAGCCAAAAACCCTTGACGCGATGTGCCAGGCGCTCGCGCATCGCGGTCCCGACGACGAGGGGACGTTCGTATACGACGGCGTGCCGTCGGTCGGCCTGGCGAGCCGGCGGCTCGCGGTGATCGACGTCGAAGGAGGTCATCAACCGATGTCGATCGGTGAGCCCTCGCTGACGATCGTTTACAACGGCGAGCTCTGGAACGGCGCCGAGCTGAGGCGCGACCTGGAGTCACGGGGCCGCAGGTTCAAGACGCAGAGCGACACCGAGGTGCTGCTTCATGCCTACGCGGTGTGGGGAACCGACGCTCTTGAGCGCCTGAACGGCATGTGGGCGTTCGCGATCTGGGACCAGGACCGGCGGCGGCTGTTCATCGCGCGCGACCGGCTGGGCATCAAACCACTCGTGTACGCACCGCTGGCAAACGGGATTTTCTTCGCCTCCGAGATCAAGGCGCTCACCCGAGCGGGCGTGGTGGAGCGCCGTCTCGATCCCACGGTACTCCCTCACTACCTCTCGTTCTTCGCGATTCCGGAGCCTCACAGTCTGATCGAAGGCGTCCGGCGACTCGAGGCTGGGCACGCACTCGTGATAGAGCCGGGTGCGGTACGCGAGTACCGGTATTGGGACTGCGCCCTGCCCGAGGAGAACGATCGGGGCGCGGACGTTTACCGGGAGGAGTTGCGGGCACTGCTCGAGGACTCGGTTCGGCGAGAGCTCGTCAGCGACGTGCCGCTCGGCGTGCTGTTGTCCGGCGGAATCGACTCGCGCCTGGTCGCCACCCTGGCCGCCGAGCACGTCGATCAACTTCGGACCTTTACACTCGGCTTCGGCAGTCCGCGGGCCGACGAGCGCGCGGCCGCGCGCACGGTGGCGCAGGCCCTCGGCTCCCGCCACCGCGACGAGGTGTTGGCTGCGGGCGAAGCCGCCGACGCGCTGCCGGGTCTCCTGGTCGCCAACGACGAACCCGGCCAGTCGCTGCTGCAGACGCACTTCGTCTCGCGCCTTGCCCGCCGGGACGTGACCGTGGTGCTCTCCGGCCTCGGAGGGGATGAGCTGTTCTCGGGTTATCCGGCTCACGTTGTCGTGAACATGCTGGCTCAGCTCGGCCGCATTCCCACCGCGCTCCGCGGCCCGTTGTTCGATCTCTCCCGGGTCGTGCCCGGTCGGCGGTCGAGCCGGCTGAGAGCGTTCGCTGAGATGGGGAGTGACGAAGCGGCCGCCAGGGTCCTCCTGCACCAGACGGACGCCCCACTCCGCCGTGACCTGTTGGCGAGCGAGATCCGAGCCACCGTCGACCTCGATGCCCCGATCCGTCACCTGGAGGGCCATTACGAACGGGCTGCGTCCACGCATCCGCTCAACCGGCTCCTGTACGTGTACGTCAAGACCTACCTGACCGACGAGCTCCTCCGCGCGAGCGACGCTATGAGCATGCTGCACGGGGTGGAGCTCCGCCCTCCGTGGCTCGACCACCGTCTCGTCGAATACGCGATGGTCATGCCGGCCCATCACAAGATGCGGATGTGGGAGGGCAAGCGCATCGTGCGTGGACTCGCCGCCGACCTGCTGCCGGTCGACGTCACCCGAGGGAAGCAGGGCTTCGCCCCACCTCTTGACCAATGGCTGCGCGGGCCGTTGGCTCCGCACGTCCGAGAGCTGCTGAGCGACGCCTCGGTGCGTTCGCGGGGCGTGTTCGATCCGCCCGCCGTCACGCGCCTGCTGGGCGAGCACGCAAGCGGGAACGACCGGGCCGTCCAGCCGATGATGATGATCTACAGCTTCGAGGCATGGGCTCGCGGGTGGCTAGACGAATCGTCCGTCGTGGCCAGTGAGGCTCAGCCCGCGTTCGGCGAGGCCAAGCCCGACCTTTCGGTGGTCATCGTCAACTGGAACACGAAGGATCGATTGCGCTCGTGCCTGGAGTCGGTCGTGGACCGGCTGGCGAGCCTCGAGCACGAGGTGATCGTGGTCGACAACGCATCCGAGGATGGCAGCGCGGATATGGTCGCCGAGACCTTCCCGCAGGTTAGGCTGATCCGCAACGAAGCCAACATCGGCTTCGGCGCGGCGAGCAACCAGGCAATGCGGGAGTCACGGGGGCGCTGGCTGCTGCTGCTGAACAGCGACACGGTTTTGATCGACGACTCGGTGGTCGGCCTCTTCACGATGCTCGATCGCGATCGGCGCGACGCCGGCGAGATGGCCGACGTCGGCATCGCCCATTGCCGCCTGATCTATCCCGACGGCCGGCTGCAGCACACCGCGTATCGGTTTCCGAGCACGCGCCGGGCACTGTTCGAAGCGCTCGGCCTATACAAGCTGACACCAACCGAACGCGCCGCCGACGTGCTCCTGGCGGGCTACTGGGATCACGCCGAGGAACGCGACGTCGACTGGGTCGCCGGCGCATTCATGCTGCTGCCACGGACGGTGTTCGAGGCCACCGGTGGCTTCGACGAGCGGTTCTTCATGTACGGCGAGGATCTCGAATGGTGCTATCGCATCCGGGATCGCGGCTGGCGTGTGCGCTTCTTCCCGCGGGCGACGATCGTTCACTACGACCATCAGAGCGCCGATCTCAAATGGGGCGACAAACGGATCGCCCGCTGCCTGAAGACCGAGCGTGAGGTCTATGCCGGCCGATACGGCAAGGCCGCCGCCGCGGCACTGTTGCTCTCGCGCCTACTCGGTCAGATGTTGCGGGTGGCCTACTACTCCGTCCGGGTGCGGTTGCCGGGGCGGCGGGCATCCAGCTACGAACCGATGCAACGGTACGCGGTGATCAGCACGCGTGCCCTGGCGGCTCTCGCGCTCGGTCGGCAATGACCTGGGACTACTACGGCGACCCGCGGCCCGACGTCCAGGCCCTGGTGGTGGCCCCGGGCCGTCGCGTCCTGGATGTGGGTTGCGGTAGCGGTGGCCTTGCCCGCGCGCTCAAGGCAGCGGGCGCAGCCCACGTCGCCGGGATCGAGGCGAACCCGGTGGCGGCCGCTCGAGCGCGCGAGCACGCCGACTCAGTGGTCCAAGGAAACGTGCTGGAGGTCGGACTCCCGTTCACTGCCGGCGAGTTCGACTACGTGATCTTCGCCGACGTGCTCGAGCATCTCGAGGACCCATCCGCGGCCATCCGCCGCTGCCTGCTGTACCTCGCGCCGAACGGACGCGTGGTCGTGAGCGTGCCCAACATGCGGTTCTACCTCGTGCTCGGGCGTCTGATCTTCGATCGGTGGTGGTACACGGACGCCGGCATCCGCGATCGGACACATCTGCGCATATTCACCCGACGGAGCCTGCTTGCCATGCTCGCGACCGAAAATCTCGACATTGAGCGTCTCGAGCGGAACTACCGGCTCGTCGAGGACCAGTCGGATATCGGACGTTTCGGAGCCGTGGCCACGCGGATCGCGCGCGCGACCATCGCCCCGTGGCTGTTCAGAGACCTGATGGCCTACCAATTCCTCGTGGTGGCGCGCCGCGCGGTGGGAGTCCCCGCCGAGCCCCGCATGCAGCAATGAGCATCGACGCCCTCCTGATCAGTCCTGCGCTCCACGGCGGGGAGGGCGTCTACTCGCGCACGCTGGCTGACCACCCGCCCCCCGGGGTCCAATATCGCGTGACCGGTGCCAGTCATGCTGGCGTTCCGGGCGCTCGCTGCAACGTGATAGCCGAGGTATCGCTGAACCGGATCGTGCGGCCCCTCACGTTCCCCGACATGGCCTTCCGGGCGATGCGACTGCAGCATGAGTTCGACCTGATCCACGTGCACGCGCATCCGGTGCGCGTCCGCGGCCGTGGTTCGGTGCCGATGGTGATGAGCGAAGGGTCGTCCTCGGCCGTGTACTTGCAGGAGTACCTCGGATGGGACTCGGCGCGTATCGCCGCGCGATACCGCCGGGCGAGGCGGATCTACCGGGCGCTCGGGGTGGACGATCGTCTGCTGGCGCAGGAGCGTGCCGCTCGAGTATTCGTGTTCTCGGACTGGGCGAGGTCAATCAACCTCAACTGGGGGGCCGACCCGGCAAAGACGGAGGTCGTGTCTCCGGGCTTCCCGACTCCGCGGCAGATCGAGCGCGCCGAAAGGGAGGAGTTTAGGTTTCTGTTCGTCGGAACGGACTTCGAGCGAAAGGGCGGGTTCGAGGTGGTGCAGGCATTTGCCGACGCGGTGGAACATGCGCCGCACGCGCGCCTCACCATGATCAGCCCCGACCCGCACACCCGGGGTCCCGACCGCCGGTTCCATGGCTGGGTCGGTCCCGGGCGCCGCGCGATAGTGCTGGCGAAGCTCGGAAGGCTCGTCGGTGCAGGCCTCGTCGACCTGTTAGGTCCGGTCGAGCGGGACCGGCTGTACGCCGAGCACTACGCACAGGCCGATGCGTTCGTCATGCCGACCCATGCCGAAGGCCTGGGCTTCACCAACATCGAGGCGATGGGCTTCGGCTTGCCGGTCATCTCCTCCACGGTCGGCCCGATCCCCGAGGTCGTAGCCGACCACGCCACCGGGCTCCTGGTCGCACCGGGCGACGTGCGCGCGCTCACCGATGCGATGCTCGAGCTAGCCGGCCGGCCCGACCGGGCACGCGAGCTCGGCGCCGCTGGCCGGCGCGCGTTTCTCGAACAATTCACGCTCGAGCGGTTCCGGGACCAGCTCGGCGCGCTGTACTCGAGGGCGCTGTCGGGGTGATGCGACGCGTGCTGATGATCTCCTACTACTTCCCGCCGCTCGGCGGGATCGGTGCCCTGCGCGCGCTGGGCTTCGCGGAGCACCTGCCGTCGTTCGGCTGGGAGCCGACCGTGCTCGCGCCCAGCAACGGCGCGTATCACCGAGATCCGAGCCTCGCCTTCCGGTCCGGGCGGACGGTGCGTACACGGTCGCTGGAGTTGAGTCGCCTCGGCAAACAGGGGCTGCGCGCGGGGGGAGACGACACACGACCGGCGACGCCCGGACCCGTCTATTCACTGGCTCGCAATCTTGCCCGAAGGTGGCTCTATCACCCCGACGCCCAGATCGGCTGGTATCCCGGGGCTGCCTGGGCCGGACGGCGCCTGGTCCGCGAGGGCGCGTTCGACGCTATCCACACCTCGTCCGCCCCGATCACGGCCCATCTCGTCGGGCGGGCGCTCCACCGAAGCTTCGGCATTCCATGGATCGCCGAGTTCCGGGACCCATGGAGCGCCTGGATCGGCGGTGAGGACCATGGAGCTCTGCGGCGCGCAGAGGGTCTCGAGCGCTCGATCGCATCCGCGGCATCGGCCGTGGTGATGACCTCGCCAAGCTGGGCGCGAGAGCACTCAGAACGGTGGGGGAGGGGGGTGATCACGATCCCGAATGGCTTCGGGTACGTCCCGCCGAGGTCAATGCCGGGCGATGAGATCATCATCGGCTTCCTCGGCACCTACTACCCGTCCCGGCAGGATCTGTCGGCCGTGTGGACGGCGGTGGCCCGGATCGCGGACGATCCGCGCTCGCCACCGGTGCGCCTCCGCGTTGTGGGCGAAGCGCCGCAGCCGATGCGCGCGCAACTCCGAGCTGCGGGGATCGAGTCGCTGGTCGAGGTGACCGGGTTCATGCCTTACGAGCAGTCGTTGCGACACATGGCGTCGTCATCGGTCTTGGTCGCGGCAGGCCCCGCTTCCAGCCGCGTCCCGCTCGGCGTCGGCTTGGTACCGGCAAAGGTGTTCGACTACCTGGCCACCGGGCTCCCGATCGTCTGGCTCGGCGCCACGCCGAACGACGGCGCCTCGCTGCTCTCAAACCAGCCTGGTTGCCACATTATCGGGGTCGATGACGTTGACGCCGTTGTCATCGCCGTCCGCGAGGAACACGGTAAGCGCTACCGGCGGGACCTCCACGGTCTCAGCCGGCGAGATCGCACCCGCTCGCTCACCGATCTCCTTGACAGCTTGGTGTGAGCCGGCGCTGGTATGGTCCCCGACGTGCCCGCCGGCTCATGACCGCGACCCCGCTGAATCGCACGTACGCGCACACGAGCGACCTCGCCGCCGGGGGACCCGCACCCCCGGAGGTCCACATCCGGCCGGTCAGGCACCGGATCTCCGTGGGTGATGTGACCGCCAATCTGGGGCTGATTCGCGTGCTTGTCGCACGCGACCTGAAGGTTAAATACAAGCAGTCCGTGCTCGGGCCGATCTGGCTGCTCTTCCAACCGTTCGCGTTGCTTGTCGCGTTCGTGATCGGCTTTCACTCTGTCGCCAACGTCGACACAGGCGGGGTGTCCTACGCGTTGTTCGCGCTCACGGGCCTCAGCATGTGGAGCTACTTCTCTTCCGCGAGCGCGGCCGGCGCGCTGTCGCTTCTGGGTAACACGAACCTCGTGAGGTTTACCTCGTGTCCGCGCCTGGTCCTCACGCTCGCAAACCTGCTCGCATCCCTGCCGAGCCTGTTGGTGCCCGCGGTCGCGGCCGTCGTCGTAGCCCTGGTGGACGGATACGGCTCCGCGAACCTCATCCTCGCTCCGTTGGCCGCGATGTGGCTCGTGTTGTTGACGGCCGCATTCACGGCGATCACGGCGTCTGCGGCCGTGAAGTGGCACGACATCCCCGCAGCGTTGCCGTTTCTCCTTCAGGTGGGCGTCTTCCTGGCTCCGATCGCCTATCCGGCGGAGAACCTCTCCGGAGTGACGCGGGTGCTGCTCACGCTGAACCCGCTGACCGGCGTGATCGAGGCCTGGCGCTGGTGCGTGCTCGCGGTTACACCCGACGGACTCGCTCTGGCGGCATCGCTGACCCTCACCGCGTTGCTGGTGGTGGGCGCATGGCTCGTATTCGGCCGACTAGAGGTAACGATGGCAGATGACATCTGACAGCGCGCCTCGCCAGGTTGCCGTGCGTGCTTCCGGCCTTGGTAAGACCTACGTGCTTGGCGAGCGTCTTCGGCTCGGTGGCGCGTTCACCAGCCGGCTGCGGGGCCGACCGGTCCACAACACGACGATCGAAGCGTTGGACGATGTCACGTTTGACATCCTGCAAGGTGAGAGCCTTGGGATCGTCGGCGTCAACGGGTCAGGAAAATCGACATTCCTCCAGATCCTGTCCCGTACCGTGGTACCCACACATGGCTCGCTGACGGTGCGTGGCCGGGTGCTGCCGATGCTGTCGATAGGCGCGGGCTTCCACGTGGAATTGACAGGGCGCGAGAACGTGGTGCTCCAGGGCGCGATCCTTGGCGTCCCGCGGCGCATCGTGTTGGCGCGAATGAACGAGATCATGGAGTTCGCCGAGCTCGAGCGGCACGCCGATACCCCTTTGAAGCGCTATTCGGTGGGGATGCAGTCACGTCTGTCGTTCGCGATCGGCATGCGCTTCCCGGCCGACATCTACATCTTCGACGAGGTGCTGGCCGTGATCGACGGAGCCTTCCGCGATCGATGCCTGGCGGAGATCGAGCACATGGCCGGATCGGGGCCGACGATCTTGTTCGTAAGCCACGATCTCGAACAGGTCGCCCGGCTGTGCGAGAGAACGTTGTGGCTGGAGCACGGCAGGCTTCGAGCGCTCGGTCAGACCGCGGAGCTTCTCGACAGGTACAGGGTGCGCCCAGATGCTCGCCGCACGCAGGACGACGGAAGTACGTGACAGTTGCTAATCGGGCCGGTTGCGGAGGGATGCCGACCGGACACCTTGAGCCACGCAGGTCATCGCCAGGTCGGACCCGAACAGCCGCCGCAGCAGTCTCGACCGACTTACGAAAAACCCAGTGCTTGGAGTGAGCACGTAGCAGAACCGGAAATCCTTGCCCCAGATTTCTATGAACCGGTTCTTAGCCGCCTCCAGGCTGGCGGTGCGCGCCGCTTCAGCGGCGCCGTCGGTCGGGCCGCCCAAGTGCGTGACGGGGAAATCGATCACGTAGGCCGCGCCACCAGAGGAAAGGGCCCGCAAGCAGACATCGGTGCCATACAGGTGGAACCCCGATAGCCCCGCCGAGCAGCTCGGGGGGTTGCGACCGTTGAAGATCAGGAAGTTCTCGTCCAGGCTCACGACGGGCCGAGGGAGCGGTTCGCGTGGGTCGGCGTTTGCTTTGCCGAAACGGTCGACGAGTCTGCGAACACCCTGACCGGTCCGCATGCACCCGGCGTTCCCCGCGACAACCCAGAACGGATCGATGCGGTCGAGCTCGGCGACCGCTGCCAGCAAGTCGTCCGCTCCGGGACCGCAATCGGTCCGGACATCCTGATGACAGAGAATCGGATACCGGACCCGCGACTCTCGGCCGATGCGTGTAATCGCGGCGTAGGGATCATCATTGGCGTCCGTGAGGCGCACGAAAGAATCTGGGTCGAAGCCGGCATCGGTGAAGGACGTCACCATTGCTTCGTGGAGTCGGTCGTCTGTGACGAATGTATGAATCTCGAACGGCGCATTTCCGGGTGACCCCTCAGGGCTCTCCGCGCCCTTCCGCCGGCGCGGCGCGCCGAGCGCGAGCGCAGCCCGCCCGCACCGAGATTCGAGTCGCCGTGCCGCTGAACCGACCGCGAGCGCCGGGCGCACTGCTCTGAACCGATCGGCGATGACCCACGCCGCGCGCGGAACCTGTCGCTTGAGCCTCGCATCGGACAGCAGCGAGGGGACGTTGATCTCGACCACGAACAGTTCGTGAGCCAGGGGGTACATTCGGCACATTGGCAGCTCGGCGAGAAACTGCCGGATTCCGTCGTCAACCAGGGTTCGGTCGTGAAAGACGATTACCCCGCGATCACGAATCACTTGGCGGCAGAACCGTGCGTCGCCCAGCACGGCTGCATTGGTGTGTTGACCGTCGAT
>Ga0116217_10001570_pt1 | contig 21884 bp, 22 predicted proteins | sample Sb_taG_6_FD_89697 | JGI IMG/M metagenome (GOLD analysis project Ga0116217, IMG submission 89697) | Peat soil microbial communities from Weissenstadt, Germany - Sb_50d_4_PS metaG | ecosystem: Environmental > Terrestrial > Soil > Wetlands > Peat | place: Germany: Weissenstadt | collected 2010-09-21 | reverse complement strand
TAGAGCTGCGCCAGGCCGAAGGCATCGGAGTGCTCCACGATGAGCGTGTTGGCCTGGGGGATGTCGATGCCCGACTCGATGATCGAGGTGCAGACCAGCACATCGGCGTTGCCCCGCAGGTACTCCATCATCACCGCCTCCAGCTCGCCCTCGCCCATCTGCCCATGCGCCACGCTGAAGCGCACCCCCGGACAGAGCGCTCGCAGGCGCTCCGCCGTCTCCTCGATCGTCTCGATGCGATTGTGCAGAAAGAACGCCTGCCCCTCGCGCGCGCGCTCGCGCAGGAGGGCCCCCTTGATGAGCTCCTCCTGGTACTCGCCCACATAGGTGCGCACCGGCCGCCGCCCCTCCGGGGGGGTCTCGATGACAGAGATGTCGCGCAGGCCCGCCAATGACATCTGCAGGGTGCGCGGAATCGGCGTGGCGCTCATCGCGATCACGTCCACCCTGAGCTTGAGCTGGCGCAGGAGCTCCTTCTGCTTGACCCCGAAGCGCTGCTCCTCGTCCACGATCAACAGGCCCAGGTCCTTGGCGCGCACGTCGCGCGAGAGCACGCGATGGGTGCCGATGAGGATGTCCACGCGACCCTCGGCGAAGCCCTTTATCGCCGCCCTCTGCTCGGCGGGCGAGCGAAAGCGCGAGACGTGATCGATCGTGATGGGATAGTCCGCGAGGCGCTCGCTGAAGGTGCCGAAGTGCTGCTGGGCCAAAATGGTGGTGGGCACGAGCATGAGCACCTGCTTGCCCTCGCCCGCCGCCTTGAAGGCCGCGCGCAGCGCCACCTCGGTCTTGCCATAGCCCACGTCGCCGCAGATCAGGCGATCCATCGGCCGCGGCGCTTCCATGTCGGCCTTCACCAGCTCGATCGCCTCGCGCTGATCGGCCGTCTCGGTGAAGGGAAAGCGCGCCTCGAACTCGCGCTGCCAATCGGAGTCGGGCTCAAACGCATGGCCCTGGCGCCGGCGGCGCTCGGCATACAGCGCCAAGAGCTCCCCCGCCAGCTCCTGCGCGGCCCGCCGCGCGCGCGCCTTCATGGTGTCCCAGCGCGCGCCCCCCAGCTTCGAGAGGGGAGGGTGCTCCCCGCCCGCGCCCACGTACCGAGAAATCTTGGCCAGCTGATCAGTGGGCACGTACACGCGATCGTCGCCCTGGTATTCCAGATAGAGATAGTCCCGCGTGATGTCCGCCACGGTGCGCGTCTGAAAGCCCGCGAAGCGGGCCACGCCGTGGTCCTCGTGCACGACCACATCGCCCGTGCGCAGATCCGTGAAGGAGCGCAGCACGCCGCGGCGCCCCGGCCCCCCCGCGCGCTCGGGCGCACTCGCGCGGCGCCGGCGCAGCAGACGGTGTTCGGGGTAGACAGCAAGCTTCAGGGAAGGTGCGACGAAACCCTCGCGCAACGAGGCATTGGCGAATCGCAGCGAGGGCTCCGACGGCGCGGCCATCCGGCCACCAGAGGACCTGGTCCCGCCAGGCCCGGGACCCAGCCCGGCCCTTCCCTCCCCCTCCAGCCACTGCACGCGCATGCGCGCGAGGTTGTAGGCCGCGCGCTCGCCCTCACCCCTGCGGGGAAAGGCCACGACCGTACGATAGCCGCTGCGCACCAGCTTCTCCAGCTCCGGCTCGGCCTCGGAGAGCGAGCGCGCCGCGGTGTCCGAGGCCTGCGCGCGCAGCACGATCGGCTGGTCGCCGTGCAGCGCGCTGAGCCACACGCGCGTGCGCTCGCGCACGGCCCCCTGCACGTCCTCGGGCTTCACGTACAGGTGGTGGGCGTCCGCATCGTGGAAGGCCGCGCAGACGTCGCTCCAGTGGTCCTCCAAGGCGGGCCCCAGCTCCTCCTCGGCGGCCACCAGCAGCTCGGTCCCGATGGGGATCAGATCGAGCAGCGCGCCAAAGCGCTCCACGGGCAGAAGCTCCGCCACGTCGGGGCGCGCGAGGGCATCTTCGTCGGGCGTCTCTTCGGCGTTGGTTTTTTTTGAGGGGGGCCGGCTGGGTCCCGGGCCTGGCGGGACACCAGTCAATTGCCGGCCCTGGGGTGGCCGCGCGGTGCGGTACTCGAGCGCAGCCATCTCCGCCAGCTCGCGGTGCTCCGCGGCGAGCTCCGCCGCGGGGGCAATCTCCACCTCCTGGGCCTCGCCCAGCGAGCGCTGCGTAAAGGTCGAGAACCAGCGCAGCGATTCGATCTCGATGTCGAACATGTCCACGCGCACCGCGCGCTCCTCGGTGGCGGGAAAGACGTCGAGCAGGCCCCCGCGCACGGCGAACTGGCCGCGCTCCTGCACCTGATCCACGCGCTCGTAGCCGGCGGCGGCGAGGTCGTCGGCGCACTCCTCGAGGTCCAGCACATCGCCCACCTTAAGGCGAAAGCTGTGGGGGCGCAGCGCGGGGTCGGGGACCTTCTCGGAGAGGGCCACCGCGGAGACCACCACGACCGGAGGCTCTCCCTTGGCGGAGGCCGGCTTGACGTCGTCAGCGCTGCGCACAGGCCCCCCTTCCTCCTTCTCCGAACCCGCCCCCGGGGAGGCGGTCCGCAGCAGCGCATCCAGCGCCGCCACGCGCAGGCCCACGAGATGCGGGGGTGGCGCCAGGTGGCTCTCATACGCCACGCCTCGGGAGGGGTAGTAGCGCACCGGTCGGGGCTCCAGCCAAGCGCGCAGATCGGCGGCCAGATCGCGTGCCTGGCGGTCGTCGCCCACGATCACCAACGTGGGGCGCTCGTGCCGGTCGGCGAGGGCCGCGATCGCATAGGGGCGCAGGGAGGCGCTCACGAACGCGCGCCCGCCCTCGCGCATCAGGCGCTCCCCCGACGGGTCCTCGGCCAGGAAGCCCAGGAGCGAGCGCAGCGCCATCTCAGCTCTCGCCGGGGTCGGCGGGAGGCCGGGGGTCGGCGGGAGGCCCGGGGTCGGCGGGAGGCCGGGGGTCGGCGGGGCGGTCGTTCCCGCCGGAGGGCGCAACCTCGCCGGGGCCTTGCAGGACCATGCGCTCGACCTCTTGCGCGGCGCGCGCCACCAGGTCCTTCACCTCCGCGGGGCTCTCCTGGAAGTGGCCCAGGACGTAGGCCGCGACGATCTCCGGGTCGGTCGAGTCGGGGCGTCCCACGCCCACGCGCACGCGCCAGAAGTCCGCGCCGCCCAACTCGCGCTTGAGCGACTTCAGACCGTTGTGCCCGGCGAGGCCGCCGCCGAGGCGCGCGCGGATCTCGCCGAAGGGGAGGTCGATCTCGTCGTGCACCACCAGCAGGTGATCGAGGGGGAGCTTGTAGGAGCCACGCGCGGGGCCCACCGAGAGGCCCGCCTCGTTCATGTATGTCCCCGGCCACAGCAGCGCCACCTGGGGAGCGGCGGCGGGAGCCCCGACGGCCGGGGCCTCCTCATAGCGCACGCGCCCCTGGGCGATGCGCCCGCGGAAGCGCTCCCTGGGCCTGCCCAGCCCCCAGCGCTCGGCCAGCGCGTCGGCCACCAGGAAGCCCACGTTGTGGCGTGTATTCGCGTACCCCCTTCCGGGGTTTCCCAGCCCAACGATCAGCCAGTCGACGGTCGCATGGCCTCCGCCAAACGGCCCAATCACTCCTCCGACGCCGCCTCGCTCTTCTCGGCCGCCTCGCCCTCGCCCTCGCCCACGACCTCCGTCTCGGACTCGATCTCGGTCTCCTCCTCGACCTGCAGACGGGGAGCCGTAAGCGTGGCCAAGACCGTCTCCTGGGGGTCGTCCAAAAGGGTCACCCCCTCGGGAATGGCCACCGCGGAGAGCACGATCGTCTCGCCGATTTCAAGCTCGCCGACGTCGTGGATGATCGCCTCGGGGATCGCCGTGGGCAGCGCTTCGATGTTGAGCTCGCGCACGATCGTCTCCAGCACGCCGCCTTCGCGCACGCCGGGAGCACTGTCGATGCCGGTCAGTTCCACGGGCACCACCGCGTGGATCGCCCGATCCAGGCGCACGCGCAGCAGATCGATGTGCACCGTCTCGCCCCGCACGGGGTGGCGCTGGGTCTCCTTGAGCACCACCGGCGTGGCCTTCGCGCCGTCCACGCTCAAATCCAGCACGGCGCCCGAGCGCGCCAGCGCCAGGCGCAGCTCGCGCGCGTCCACGTCGAAGCTGAGCGCGTCCTCGCCGCCGCCATAGAGCACGCCCGGCACGCGATCCTCGCGGCGCAGACGCCTGGCCGCGCGCGAGCCATCGGCGTCGCGGCGTTTTACAAGCAGCTGGGTGGTGCTCGACTCGGCCATCGGAAGGACGAGGACTTTAGCAATCCGCCTTGAGCGGGATCGTCCCACGTGGAGCGAGATCGCCCCGCCCTCTCCCCGCGGAGATCAGCAATCGTTTTCGCCGGGGATCTGGGGACCGATGCGCAGGAGCTTCAGCGAGATGCCCGTGATGGCATTGCCGCTGCGCCGCACCTTCACGCACTGCACCACCGGAAGGGTGCCGATCACGGTCCACGCCACGCGCGTCGTGCCGCTCGCGCCGGTCAGCGAATACGCCGTCGGCGAGGTGAGCGTGAGGATCTTGATCGAGCCGGGTCGGTGCAGCTTGGCGGCGTCGGCCCGCACGGCGGCCACGCACGCGGGGATCTCACGGCAGCCGCTCAGCTGGCTCAGCATCGCCGGCGCGTCGCCCTGCGCCTGCGCCTGCAACAGCGCCACGAGGTCTTCGCGTTCGGCGTTCTCCACCGAGAGAAAGCGCGCCAATAGGGCGCTGATCGCCAGGAACAGCACCACCCCCACCGCGATCAGGGCAAGGCGCCTCCAGCGCCGAGTGCTCGCCGGCGCTGCCCTCGACGGGGGCGATGCGGGCGGGGCCACCTCAGAACAGCTGATTCTCGCCGCCGAACACTTCGCTCACCGAATCGTCGGTGAAGATGCGCCGGATCGAGTCCGTCAGGAGCTCCGCGCAGGGCAGCACGCGGATGTTCGCCGGGCGCTCGGGCGCGATCGGGATCGTGTCCGTGACGACGATCTCCTTGAAGCCCGCCTGCGCCAGGTTGGCGAAGGCATCGCCCGAGAACACGCCGTGTGTGGCCGCCGCATAGACGCTCGCGGCGCCCTCCTCGAGCACCGTCCGCGCGGCCGCCGCCAGCGTGCCCGCGGTGTCGATCATGTCATCCACGATCACGGCCGTCTTGCCGCGCACGTCCCCGATCACATAGCCGATCTCGGCCACCTGCTGCGCGGGGCGCTCCTTGTCGAGGATCGCCAGCTCGGCGCCGATTTTCGAGGCGAACTTCTTGTTGAGCTTCACGCGGCCCGCGTCGGGGGCCACCACCACGAGGTCGCTCAGGTCAAGGTCGCCGAAGTACTGCGTGAGCATGAACAGCGCCGTCATGTGATCCACGGGCTTCTGGAAGAACCCCTGGATCTGGCCCGCGTGGAGATCCATCGTGAGCACCCGATCGGCCCCCGCGGACTCCAGCATGCGCGCCACCAGGCGCGCGCTGATCGGCTCGCGCGGAGCGCTCTTCTTGTCCTGGCGGCTGTAGCCGAACCAGGGGGTCACGGCGATAACGCGGTGCGCCGAGGCGCCCACCGCGGCGTCGATCATGAAGAGCAGCTCCATGAGCGAGTCGTTGGCCGTCACCCCCGTCTGCGGGTTGCCGCAGGTGGGCTGCACGATGAACACGTCCGCGCCGCGAATGGAGTCGTCGTAGCGGCAGTAGACCTCGCCGTTGGAGAACGTGCGCAGCGTCACCGGCCCGAGGTCGACATCGAGCTTGGTCGCGATGTCCACCGCCAGCTGCGGGTTGGCGCGACCGGAGAACAGCATCAGCCGCTTGTTGTAATCGATCGGCAGGCTGCTGCCCGGGGAGGTGCGCGTGTCCGTCGCGCTGCTCATCATCCCGGAGTGTAGAGGTCCGGGAGCGGGCCGGCTTGGTCGCTGGGCGCGGACGTGGGCCGGCAGGGGCACGCACCGGCGGTCGCCTCTCCTCGCCCGAAGGCCCCTTCAGCCACCCTTGTCTCGTTTGGCGTATCCCTCCTTGGTGACCTGCCGGGCGCGCGCGATGCCCAGCGCCCCGGGGGGCACATCCTCGGTGATCACCGAGCCTGCGGCGGTCCAGGCCTCGTCGCCCACGCTCACCGGAGCGACGAGGGTCGTGTCCACGCTCGTGCGCACGCCGCGGCCGATCGTCGTGCGGTGCTTGGCCCTGCCGTCGTAGTTGGCGGTGATCGTGGCCGCGCCCAGGTTGCTCCCCTCGCCCACGTCCGCATCGCCGATGTAGGAGAGGTGCGGGATCTTGGCGCCCGCACCGATGTCCGAGTTCTTGACCTCCACGAAGGTGCCCACCTTCGCGCCCGCGCGCAGGTGCGTGCCGGGGCGCAGGTAGGCGAACGGGCCCACGCTCACACCATCCTCGATCAGGCTATCGACCACGTAGGAGTGCCGAATGGCGCACTCGGCGCCGATCCGCGTGCTCCCTCGGATCGTGGTGAACGGCTCGATCACGGTGTCCTGGCCAATCTCCACATCCACGTCGATCGCCGTCGCGGCCGGATCGACGATGGTCACGCCAGCGCGCATGTGCCGCTCGTGGATCGCCCGCTGCGCGCGCGCCCGCACCTGGGCCAGCGCCACGCGGTCGTTGATCCCCAAAAGGAGCCCGGGATCGTCCACCGCGTGCGCCGCCACCGCGTGGCCATCTCCGCGCAGGACATCCAGCACCTGCGGCAGATACAGCTCGCCCTGCGCGTTATCGGCGCTCAGGCGCGGCAGCGCGCCCACCAGCGCGTCCCCGTCGAACACATAGATGCCGCTGTTGACCTCCCTGATCTGAAGCTCCTCTGGAGTCGCGTCCCCGGCCTCCTTGGTCTCCACCACGCGCGTCACGTTCCCCGCGCCATCGCGCACCACGCGCCCATAGCCCGTCGGGTCCGCGAGCACCGTCGTGGCCATGCTCGCCGGCGTCCCCGCCGCCGCGTGCGCCGCCAGAAGCTCCGCGATCGCCTGCGCGCTCACCAGCGGCACGTCGCCGCTCAGCACCACCACCGCCGCGCCGGGGTCGATCTCGGCGGCTGCCGCGACCACGGCGCCGCCCGTGCCGTTCGGCTGCGGCTGCACCGCCAGCCCCACCCCCTCGGGCAGCACCGCCTCCAGCGCCCGCGCCGGCGAGTCCACCACGACCACCTTCCCCGCTCCCGCCTGCAGCGCCGCCGCCACCGGCCACAGCACCATCGCCCGCCCGCACAGCTCGTGCAGCACCTTCGGCGTGGCCGAGCGCATGCGCGTGCCCTGGCCGGCGGCCAGGACCAGAACGGTGGGTGCGCTCATCCTCGGGACTCTAGCCCCACGCGAGAAGGAGCGGCATCGAGTCGGCAGGACAACCTGACCCGACTGCTGAACGAACGGAACGCCTTTGGTCGGAGTCGGGGACGGCTTGAACAGCTCAGATGTCGATCACCAACAACGGCTGGTCGGCCTCGCCGGTCCGCCTCGGACGGCCTCGCCGGTCCGCCTCGCCTCTAACCCTCGTACCCCTGCAACGGCTGGTCGGCCTCGCCGGTCCGCCCCGCCTCGTCGTCCTGCTCCGGAGGCTCTGGGAACATTGCCTCGAGGCTGTCGAGGTAGACTCCTGGATTGGATGCCGACGGCAGATACAGGTCTGCCTGGTGAAGCCCGTGGGCGGTCTCAAATCGCTGTACACCCCTCGGTACGTACATCCGGTATCTCCAGTTACTCGCCACAATCCCCCCTCAGAACGCCTGCTCGCCCAGACGCACGATCTCGTGTAATTGGCTGCATGTGGCCGCAATATCGACCGTGAACGGGCCGACGACCAGCGGACAAAGGGCTACATGGCCAAATGATCGCGGCATCATACATTTCCCCGAAGCGGGGTGTTCGCAGGTATGCCCACAGCATAGGATCGGCCCCGGCGAAACCCCCCGACGCCCTGAAATCAGCGGTCGAAGCGGCGCGTCGTCCTCGACGCAACCGCAACGCCCAAGCGCCATCGCCGTTTGGGACCGAACACGCCGACGATCTCGAATATCCAGGCATGAACTTTGAGAAGTAGTATATCTCCTTTCTCTCAAGGCCATGGTTGACCGTCGCCGGCGCGCATCGCCTGCAACACAGAACCCACCCTCGTTCAGGCGGGGACAGTGTCAAGCTTGCTCGTGGACTCATTCGCGGCATCCTCGCAAGAGTCCTGCACCCAATCAAATCGTCCGAGATGATTGAGCGGAGCGCGCGCTGTCCGCGGGGCGCCGCTCCCGAGGCGCCCAGAGCGATTGTTCCCGACTCCGGGCGTTCGTCGCCCGTGCGGTTCAAGGTCGCCTATCCGCTGGGATCGCCTCGCCCATCTCGCCGAACTCTTCCTTGCGGTTTGGCAACAGCCAACTCATCGTGAGCGCCCCCGCGATCAGCCACGCCAAGATCGTGAGCACGATCCAGAACGGCAGGATATTGGCCACGCTCGGATGCCTATGGATCAACAGCACGATCGCAGCGATCACTGGGATCGCGCCCGACACCAGGACAAGCAGACGGACGCCCGCCATGTGGCGTCGCACCAGTGGATGCTCTCCGGGCCTGAACACCAGGTAGCCCATCAGGAGAGGCACGATGAGCAGCGCTGTGACCGCGGCGTCGCTGTGCGCTCTCGTCACCGGCGCGACCGCGATCGTGAATGTCGTCATGACGATGGCGAGCAGCACGGAGGCGGCATACCCGCCTGCGATTTCGTGGCTGTGCGCCTTCAGGCCGATACGTGCTCCAGCGAACTGGACCTTCGGCCGAGCGATGTACAGATAAGCTCGCTGTCGCGCATTCCAGCGGTACACTTTTCCGCGGCCCGGCTCGGCGAAGTAGCGCGGCCGCAGGGGAGCGTCTTCCCCGATGTCCCCTTCGGCTATGGCCCCTATGTACTTTCTCGCCCGCCTGGAGATCGCAGTCGCAATCTCCGCGCGTAGCTTGCCAGTCTCGATCCGCACTCTCATGGCAAGCTCGCGCACGCCGCCCATCACCCCAAGCGGCTGGTCAGGCGCGGTGGAGGGTCGTGCGGGCGTCGTTCCGCCGCCGAGGATCAGATCCACGCTATTGATGGTAAGCCCAGGTGGGGCATGCACCTGGAGATGATAATTCTGGGTCCAATCGATTCTCGCGATCGGATAGACGCTCTCGGTCTCCCTCCATCTCAGGGCACCGAGGGCGCGGCGCCAGAGGAGCAGGTGTGGAATCGCGGGGGCCTCGTACTGCCACTTGACGATCCGTCGCTGGTAGGGCATCCCCCTCACACGAGCCCACAGAAGCGAGTTCTCCATCAGCATGCCCACAAGCCGCTTGACCTCGCGCCAGCCATCCTTGTCCTCGGGGCTCAGATCGTCGAAGTACCTGGCCAGAGTCTCCGAGAGGTCGTTGGCCGCCGCGAACGCCATATCGCGATCGCCCTTCGCGACGTTGGCCAGATGGCCCTTCAGCTCGAGCGCCACCGCGGAGGGATTGCGCGGCGCCATCTCCGTGAGCGCCGCGGCATCGACGATGCGATTGCGCTCGCTCGTCAGGAGCGGCACGGGGATGCCCCGCTCGTCGCGCAGGTCAAAGGCCATCAACGGCGGCCACTTGGCCAGGATCGCGATAGGCAGGTAGTAGACGTCGACTCCCGACAGGTCCCTTGCGAGCGGAACGCACTTGGGAATCGTGAAGTCGAGGCTGGTGCGTACGCGGACCGTGAGCCCATCGGTGAAATCCATCGAGTCCACGCGACGATGCAGCCAGCCGCGATCCTTCAGCAGCGAGGCGTTCTGAGAGGCAACCTCGGCCAGGCGCAGCCGAAGGTCGGCCAGGTCCCCCTCAACCGCCGGCATTGAAAAGGTCGGGTCTGAGAGCGCCCGCCCTCTCGACCAGCGAGGGCTCTGCGAGTCCCAGCAGGGTCTGTACCTTCGCCTCGGCTCGGGCGTGCTGGAGACTCGCCTGCTGGGCGGTCATCTGGGCCTGCTGGGCGGTCATCTGGGCAGCGGCGGAGGCGCTGCTGAAGAAGAATGAGGGAATCGCACCGGTCACCACGCCCACCAAGGTGCCTATGACGGCCCAGACCTTCAAGAATTCGTCGATCTTGTAGCTTCTGAGAGCGGTCACCGTGATCACACCGACGAGAAGCACGAAGAGACTCGCTATCCAGGCCGACTGCTTACCGGTCGGGCCCTGTCTGCTCGGCTGTGGAACCTGAGACTGCTCTATCAAGGCTACGCTCATCTCCGCGCTCCTTTGTCGTTTGTCGTTCTGTATGTCATCGTTCTTCGCGTCATCAGCGAGAGCCGAGTGATCGAAATACTATATTATTCATGCCATCCGGCATCATCGATCAAGTAGATCATTGGCTCCAGCCGGCGAGCGGCGGCGGCATGCTGAGAGTCCCTCCGGTCGAGCGCCGCAATCAGGGCATCGGTGTAGTTCCTCTGATGAGATGGCGATGACGCGACACACGGACAAGGAAATCGGGCAGGCCGCCGAGCGATTCGAGCGGCTCGCCGAGACGCTGGACCCGGCGACGGCCAGAGTCGAAGAGACCAACGACCTACGCGCGATCGCAACAGCAGCCGAGGCGGTACGCGCAGATGACGCGCGTCTACGTGAGGCTGTGCTCCTCGCTCGGGCGCGCGGTAGATCCTGGAATCACATCGCGCTGGCCCTTGGAGTCTCTCGGCAGGCCGCCCGACAGCGGTTCGCCGGCAAAGCAAGCGCTTGATCCAGCGGATCAGGACCTTTCCTGAGCCTTCGTGACGAGCGCCTGCGCGCGCTCGATGATCAGCGTGTCGAGCTTGAATCCATGTGCACGCACGACGCGTTCGTGAAGCACCCGCAAATCGCTCTCGTCGAGCACGCCAAGCGACTCGCGCCGATCGAGCGCTTCCGCGGGAAGACGCAACAGCGACGTGACGATCGCCGCGTTCTCGACAGGAAGCCCGGCAAAGCATTCAGGGCGCAGATGAAACAGAGCCGGATCGTGGCCGTCGCGCACCTGCTGGCGAATCGCATCTGAAGAGAGCTTCTCCATGCGGCGCAGGCGCAGCGCCAGCACCTCCTCGTACTCGGGGAGGATCGGTGTGATAACGAGCACCGGGCGCGCCTTGACAGGCGTGAGCACGACAAACTCGCTCATGCCCTTTCGAGCCGCGTCCACGAACGGCACGGGCGAACCCACCTCCTTCGGGGCCATGCCTTCGCCATACAGGCGAAACGGTGGCCTGGGGCTGTATGGGGCGAGGGCCCAATAGCAGTGGCCGAGCGGCGGCATCTGACTCAGAAATCAGAGGGGCCCGACCGAATCCGGTAGACACGCGCCTCCGGCGCGAATCCCCGTTTCGGCCAGCCGGCCTCCGGCCGCCTGTGCCACCCTCTAATCGAAGATCTCGGCGAGCCGCGCCGGATCGGTGATCGGCTCACCAGGCGTGTCCTCCTCCCGATGCGCGCGAACGGCGTCCGGACTGAGAGAGATCGGTTCCATGCGCGCAACCTCAGTGAGGAACTGATCGAGATCGCTGAGGCGATGGAAATCGGCCGGATGAACCAGCATCGCCCGCTCCTTTCCGTAGCGGGAGATAACTGCTACCTCGCCCGGCTTGGGATTGGGAACGCGAACCTCGTTCCCGCCTATCGTTCTGGTCTTGAGCGCCACAACAGCAAGCCTATCACGATGTCGGACGACAATCCTAATGGCGTACTACCTTCCGCGGGGGCGGCCGGCGTCCAAGAGGGCCATCGCGCTGGCCCCAGCCGGCGAGCGCACGATCCTGCAGAACTACTTTTTGGCTTCCCAGAGCCAAATCAAAACTGGGCAATCGGGACGGCCTGCGAACCCCTTTTCGGCGCTGGACGGGCTGATAGAGGCGCTGATGGAGCCGGTCGGGTGGGAGGCACGGCGGCAAGCGGCAACGGCGATCCGCCAGGCAGATCGCTGACAAGCCCGCGCCCGCCTCGGCTCAATCTCTTTCTGGCTGAGCGGCGTTGAGGTCTTCCAGGTCGACGAGGTCGCGTGGGCGCCCGGCGGCGCGCTTCATCGCTCGAAGGTGCTCAAGCGCGCAAATTGCAATCGTCACGCCCGCCATCTCGACGTCGATTGCTCAACGGGCACGCCGCGCGGCGTCGCGCAACTCGAACAGCCTGCGGGTCAACAAGATCGTCTCCCGGAGGTTCACAACAAGCGGACGCTGCCCATCCGCGCGCAGGCGCAGCCGCCGCACCCGCTCCCCCTCAGGGTCATGAGACTGCTGCTTGGCCTGCTCCGCCATCGATCCAAACATTACCGAGTCCGTCGCCCAGGCCCGATCCGCGCCGAAAGGGAGGGCCAGTCGGACACGTTCTTGGCTTGGCAGAGCCAAAATCTGGGACTGGGCGATCGGGACGACCTGCGAACCTCGTCGCGCGTCATGGGCTGAGGATACCGAGGACAGGCCGCTAAAGCGACGGGGGCCATGAGTAGCCTGCCAAGGCGATGAGGCCCCAGAATCGATCCCGCCGCGCTCGCCCAGCGCAAGGCGTCCAGGTAACGCGGCCCGGTCACGAACGCGGCGGGTGGGCTGCCTGATGCCGCGGATCAGCGCTTTCTACGGCATCGTGATCTGGATGTACCACGACGAGGCGCACCACGGCGGACGCCCGCACTTCCACGCCAGCTACGGTGGGGACGAGGCCACCATCGACATCGAGAGCCTGGCGACCCTCGCCGGAGGGCTGCCGCCCCGTGGACAGCGGCTCGTGGCCGAGTGGGCGCGAACACACCAGACCGAGCTGCGCAAGAACTGGGTCCGCGCGCGCAGCCACCAACCGCTCGTCCCGATCGAGCCGCTGCGCTGAACGGACTACCATTGCGGTGATGCGCAGCACACCCCTCCTCACCGAAGCCCAGCCGCTCGACGGGTACGCCGTGCACGTCCGGTTCGAGGACGGCACCGCAGCCGATATCGATCTCTCCTACTTGCTCGACTACGGCGGCGTGTTTGCGCCGCTGCGCGACCCGGACTACTTCACGCGGCTGCGCGCGGACGCCGAGGCGGGCACGATCGTCTGGCCCAACGACGCAGACATCGCCCCCGAGACGCTGTACGCACGCGCACAGCAGCACGCCGCAGCGGCGTAGTCCGGCCTCCCCATCCGAGCCTCGCTGACTGCTGTCCAGCCCGATCGCTGCGCAATCCGAAATCTGGATTTGGCTTCCCAAAGCCAAAAATCAAAAACTGGGGGGCAGGGATTCGAACCCCGATTCTCAGGACCAAAACCTGATGTCCTGCCATTGGACGACCCCCCAGGGTGGGTGGATCTTGCCATGCGGCCCCGTCGTGACCTCGCCGGCCGGCGCGTAACGCCGCCATAACGCTTGCAGCGCTCGATTCTGCAACTATCGCTGCGCTCCACCGAGGGGGAGCCCAGCGGGGTATGCACACGAGCATCAGGCGACATCAGCACCTATGCCCACGAGATCGTGCGGCCGCCGCATGGTGCGGCATCCTCATCTTAGCCATCGTCCTGGCCGGCGCCCCCCCTGTGGGCGCCGCCGGAGCACCGCGGCCCACCGGCTGGACCACCCCGCTGGTGTCCGCCGCCAGCACCTCCAAGCCCACCGCCAAGGCCCCGCCCCGCACGCCGCCGGCGAGTTGCGCGAACGCCAACCTGCAACCGACCGCCGCGAACCTCGCCCAGATCGACGCGGCGACGTTCTGCCTGATTGAGCAGGTGCGCGTCGCCCACCATCTGCACCCGCTGCGTCTCAATCTCCCTCTGCAGAGCGTGGCCACAGGACAGACCCGGGACATGGTCACGGGCGACTACTTCGGCGATGACAGCCTCTCAGGGAAGACCCCCATGCAGCGAATCCTCGCCACCCCCTACCCCAGCGGCGCCGCGCGCGTGAACAGCGCACAGAACATCGGCTGGGCCACGGGGCCGCTGGCCACCCCCGCGGCGATGGTCGCGGCCTGGATGAGCTCCACCCCCCACCGCGAAATCATCCTCACCCCCCGCTTCCGCGACATCGGCGTCGGCGTCACGCCCGCGGCCCCCAGCTCGCTCTCGCAGGGACTCGCCGGCGCCACCTACACGCTCGAGTTCGGCCAGCGGATCTTCGCGGCCAGGTCGGCTCGCCGGGGCTGAGGAGCTGAGGGGGCTGAAAACCCGGCGCTCTCAGCCCAGCCTGCCCGGCGCTCAGCCCAGCCTGCCCGCCGCGCTCAGCCGCCCGTGCCGCCGGCGCTGCTCTGAAGCCCGGCGGCGGCCAGCGCGCTGGCGTCGAACACTTCGCTCGCCGGCGGCGCCACGACGGGGGGAACCGGGCCGTAGCTGGTGAAATCGATCGTGATCGAGAGGCTGGCGCCCGCAGCGGCGCCCGCGCTGGCGCCGAGGCCGCTGAAGGCCATCTGCATGCGCCGCACGCGGCTCTGGGCGTCAACCCACACTTCGACGGGAATCGCGCCCGCGGTGCCGAGCTTTTCCAGGGCCGCCTTCGCCGCCGCCTGCTCGCTGCCGGGGAGGCTCGCGAGGATGTGGCTCAGCTGCAGCGTGGCGCTGTAGTGGGTGGTCTGCACGCCGTCCACCGTCGCGCCGCCGAGCGAGACCACGCCGCCGGAGCTCGAGCGCAGGTAGTCGAGGAACTTGGTGGGATCGCTCTGTTCCAGCGAAGACAGCGAGGAGGTGCCGATGCCGGCGGCGGACGCGGCCTTGCTGATGTCGAGCTTCATCCACGTCTTGCCTTCCGGCAGCTTGCCCGCCAGGAAGGGCATGTTCATGTAGATCACCGGATAGAGGAAGACCATCTGGATCTGGCCGTTGCCGGCCCCGCCGGGCAGCGCGGACAGGCCGGGGACGCCCGCGAGGTCCATCGTCATCTCGCCGCTGCGCGCCTTCTCGTCGAAGTAGCCGCTGGCGCTGATCGCGTAGCTCGCTCCGCCCCCCAGCGCCGGCGCGTTGAAGCGCATGCTCATGGCGATCTTCGCGCCCGCCTGCTGGCTGGAGACCTCCGCGGCGCGCGCGATCGGGTCGAGCGTGGCCGAGGCGCCGCAGCCGCTCATCGCGACGGCGCCCGCGATCAGGGCACCCACGGCGGCGAGCGCCGCCAGGGCAGTGGCGATCCTGGTATGAGCGAGCATGCGCCGCATTGTTCCCGTCAACACTCTTCGGTTGCACCCAGCATATCCTTGAGTCCTCACCCGCGCCGCCCCGATCCCCGCGGCACGCGCCCACCGCCCGCGCCGGCCTCCGAGGCGGGGCCTCCGGCGGAGGCGATGCCCAGCACGCGCATCGCCTTCAGGCCCAGGCTCAGCTTCTCGCGGCCGTCGCTGGAGCCGACGTCCAGGCCGGAGAGCTCGCGCACGCGCTCCAGGCGGTAGTAGATCGTGTGGCGGTGGGTGAACAGGCGCTGCGCCGTGCCCGCCACGTTGCCATCGGCCTCCAGGAAGGCCGCCAACGTGCCCATCAGGTCGGTCTCGTACTGCTCGTCGTAGGCCACCAGCGGCTCGACCGTCTCGCTGTAGAAGCGCTGCAGCTCCTGGGGGTTCTCGCTCATCGCCGACAGCAGCAGGCGATAGGCCCCCGTCTGATCGAACGCCAGCGGCCCGTCGTGCGCGCCGCCCTCGGCCACATTCGCGGCCAGCAGCGCCTCACTGGCCGCCCGCCCCAGCTCCACCGGGTCAGCCGCGATGCGGCTGCGCCCCACCGCGAAGGTATAGCCCGCCAGCGTGGCGCGCAGCTCACGCATCACCCCTTCCGCCGCGCGCGCCGCGATGGGCTCCTCCGCGCCGGGCACCAGCAAAAGCACCTCGGCCCCCGCCACCCCCTCGCGCTCGCTCAGCGCGGCGATCGAGCGGCTCACCGCGCCCCGCGCCCCCCGCTCGGCCACGGCCCTCACGCGCCCGCGCCAGCCCTCCTCGGTGGGCGCCTGCGGCCGTGCGCGCGCCACGATCATGCTGGCCCCATCGCCGATCTCCAGCGACAGCTCGCGCGCGCGCGCCAAGAGCTCCTCGCGGTCGCTCAGCTCGCGGTCGAGCAGCGCGCGTAGGAAGTCCGCCGCCGCCGTTTCCGAGGCGCGCTCCGGAGCCCTCACGCGCTCCACCTCGGAGGCGATCATCGTCACCAGCAGCCTTCGCACCGACGCGCTCGGCTGCGCGCGGGCGCGCATGTGCAGGGCGCCCACCACCACATCGGCCACGCGCAGGGGGATGCTCACCACCCCCTCGCCGCCCGCCAGCAGCGAGCGCTCCTCCGCGGGCGAGCGCGCCGCCACCGCCAGCGTCGCGCCCCACGCATCGCTCACCGCCAGACTGGCCTGCAGTGCCTTGGCCGCCGCGCGCACCACCTCGGGCAGGCCCGCGCCGGACTCCACCGCCTCGGTCACGGCATCCAGGGCCGCGAGATCGGTCATGCGGCCTCAGCCCCAGTTGTAGATGACAACCAGCGCCCCGGCCACGCCGATGCCCACGAACACCGCCAGCACATACAGCGACAGCGCCGCCGCCGCCAGCCGTTCCCACACTCGCGTATACGCCGACCACGCCGGCGCCAGAATCAGCCCGGCATACAGCGCCAAGCCGAACACGCCCGCGCACACCGCCACCAGGTCGGATATCGCCGTTCTGCTCATGCGGCTCTCGTTCTGCTCATGCGGCTCTCGTTCTGCTCATGCGGCTCTCGTTCTGCTCATGCGGCCCTAATTGTTACCTATGGAGAGGCCGCTCACCGCCGCGAAGTCCGCCCCCACCGCCGTCGCCACGACCGGGGCGGGTATGCGGCCCTCCAGGTCCGCCGCGGCGCGCCCTGTCGCGGCGAGGCCATTGGCACGACCGAACAGACCCACCACGGTCGGGCCGCTGCCGCTCACAAACGCCACGTCAGCGCCCGCGTCGCGCGCTTCGTCGAGGGCCGCCGCGATCGCGGGGCACAGCGAGAGAGCCGCCTCCTGGAGGTCGTTGTGCAGCAGCTCCCCATCGGCGGGGAGCGACATGCCGAGGTCCAGCGCGGCGTGCAACACGCGGCGGCGCTCCCGCAGGAAGGCCTCCGAGCGAATCGCAGCCAGGCGGTCCAGCTCGGCGTACACAGCCGCGGTGGACAGCTCCGCCGCCACCGGCAGCACCAGCACCCCCACGGGGGATACCGCGTCCGGCAGCGCCTCCAGTCGCTCGCCCGTGCCCGTGGCCAGCCAGCGGCCGGGGCGCACCTGGGCGGGGATGTCCGCGCCCAGCTCGCTCGCCAGCTCCAGCAGCCACTCGTGGCCCAGCCCCGATGCGCCGGCGGCCAGGCGCAGCGCGGCAGCGGCGTCCGCGGAGCCTCCGCCCAGGCCCGCGGCCACCGGAATGCGCTTATCGATGCGCAGGCGCAGCGGCGGGGCGTCCCAGGAGGCCGCCGCGCGGAAGGCCGCCAGAGCGCGGGCAGCCAGGTTGTCGCTGGGCGGGCCTGCAACACCTGGGCACATCACCTCGTCCCCCGCCGCGTCCCTCGGCGCCTCTTCGAGCGTCAGCTCATCCGCGAGCGAGATCGACTGCATCACGCTCACCAACTCGTGGCGGCCGTCCTCGCGCTTGGCGCCCACCCATAGGCCCAGGTTGATCTTGGCCGGGGCCAACACCTGCAGCGGCAGGGCGCTCACAGCTCCAGCTCCAGCTCCAGCGCCCGCGCCAACGCCTCGAAGTCCCCGGGCGACAGCCGCTCGGCGCGCACATCCTCGGGATGACCCAGCGCCACCAGCGCCGCGCGAATCTCCTCGCGCGGGCGCTCCAGGCCCGCCAGCGCCAACGAGCGCGCCATCGCCTTGCGCCGGTGCGCGAACGCGCCGTGCACCAGCTCGCGCACCCCCGGCGGGGCGGCGGGACCGGTGCGCACGATCTTGACAAGCACCGAATCCACGTTCGGCACCGGGCGAAATACGGTTCTCGGGATCCCCCTCACGACGCGCACCTCGCCCGCCAGCTGCGCCAGCACCGAGGTGACGCCATATACACCGCCCCCCGGCGCGGCGGCTAGGCGCTCGCCCACCTCGCGCTGCACCATCACCACCCACATCCCCACCTCCGGGAGGTCCTCGATCGTGCGCAGCACCATGCCCGCCGCGATCCCATAGGGGAGGTTGGCCACCACCTTCGTGGGAGACGGGTGCATCGCGGCGAGATCCACGCGCATCGCGTCGGCCCACCACACGCTCACGTTCGCATATGGCTCGAGCGCCCCCTCCAGCGCGCCGCGCAGGCGCTCGTCCACCTCGACCACGTGCAGCCATCCCACGCGCTCCGCCAGATAGGCGCTCAGCGCGCCCTCGCCGCCTCCTATCTCCAGCACCACATCCGCGGCCTCCAGCGCGCTCTCACGACCGATCACGCCGAGGATGTTCGCGTCGCGCAGGAAGTTCTGGCCCAGCTCCCTCGCCCGCCGTCCACCGGCCCTCGCTCCCGCGGCCCTCACCACCGAAACACGCGCGCGGCGGTGCCCTCCACCACGGCCCCAAGATCGCCACGCGCCACACCCCTTAAATCCTCCAAAAAATTAAGCGTGTGAACGACAAACGCCGGCTCGTTCTTGTACTTGCGCATCGGCACGGGCGATAAATAGGGGGCGTCGGTCTCCACCAGCAGCCGCTCCTCGGGCACGCGCCGCGCCGCCGCCTGAAGGTCTTCCGCGCTCTTATACGTCACATTGCCCGCGAAGGAGATCGCGTAGCCGCGCTCCAGGCACTCATCCAGGCGATCGGGCATCGAGAAGCAGTGCATCACCACGCTCACGCCCTGCGCCTGCGCCGCCAGCGCAGCGAGGGTCGCATCGTCCGCCGCGCGCGCATGAATCACCAGCGGCTTGCCCAGCTCGCGCGCCAGCTCCATCTGCGCGCCGAACGCGCGCTCCTGATCGGCGCGCGGGGCGTAATCGCGGTAGAAGTCCAATCCCGTCTCGCCGATCGCCACGCAGCGCGGGTGCGCCGCCAGGGCCCTCAGCTCGGCCAGATCGGCGTCGTCGAAGCCCGTGGCGTAGTTCGGGTGCCTGCCGATCGCCGCCCACACTTGCCCAAACGCCTCCGCCGCAGCCAGCGCCGCGCGGCACGACGCGCCGTCCGTGCCCACGGTCAGCAGCCTCTTCACGCCCGCCGCGACCGCGCGCTCCACCAGCTCGGCCGGCGTGCCCTCGCACTGGTCCAGATGCGTGTGGCTGTCGATCATGCGCTCATCATGACCGCATTGCGGGCTACCCGTGCTACTCGCCCTGCGCCCGCGGGAACAGCGGCTCGATCGGGGCCACCTTGCGGGTGGGTGGGGTCCCATTCCCCGCGCCGGCCCCCAGCTTCGCCCCGGCGAGCGCCACGTCGGGGGCGCCCAGGGCAGCGAGCAGGCGCTCGGTGGAGGCCGGCAGGTAGGGGTGCAGCAGGACCGTCACCACGCGCAGCCCCTCCACCAAGGTGCCGAGCACACGATCGAGATCCTCCGCGCGCGAGGGGTCCTTGGCAAGCGCCCACGGGGCCTCTTCCTCCACGTAGCGATTGAGCCGTCGCACGCGCGCCCAGATCTCCTCGAGGGCATTCGTCAACTCCACGCCGTCGATCAGCTCGCTCACGCGCTCGGCCAGGCCCGCGAAGTCCGCGGCGATCGCCGCATCCGGAGCCCAGCCCGCCCCAGGGTCCGGCGCCCGCCCCGCCCCGGCGGGCACGACGCCCTCGCGGTAGCGCGCCACCATCGCCAGCGTGCGACTGGCGAGGTTCCCGTACTCGTTCGCCAGCTCGCTCTCGTAGCGCCCCTCGAAGGCGGCCGTCGACACCGATCCGTCCTGGCCGAAGCTCACATCGCGCAGCAGATAGAAGCGCAGCGCGTCCGCGCCGAACTGGTCGATTACGGCAAACGGATCGAGCACGTTCCCAAGCGACTTGCTCATCTTCTCGCCCTCCATCAGCAGATACCCGTGCACGAACACCCTCTCCGGCAATTCGATATCGGCGGCCATCAGCAGCGCAGGCCAGTACACGGTGTGAAAGCGCAGGATATCCTTCGCGATCAGGTGACAATTCGCGGGCCAGAACGCGGGTGTCAAATCCTCGCCCGGGCGGGCGTAGGACAGCGCCGAGTAATAGTTCAACAGCGCATCGAACCACACGTAGAACACGTGCTCCTCGTCCCACGGCACCGGCACCCCCCAGGTTAACCGCCGCCGCGTCAAGGGCACATCGCGCAGGCCCCCGGTGATGAAGGACAGTGCCTCGTTGTAGCGCGTCCTTGGCGCCACGAAGTCAGGATGCTCCCTGTACAGCCCCCCCAGACGCTCCTGAAAGCGCGAGAGCGCGAAGAAGTAATTCTCCTCCTTTTCGCGCACCAGCTCGATGTGGTGAATCGGGCAGAGCTTCCCCTCGTCGATTTCGTTCTCCGCCTTGAAGTCCGCGCAGCGCGGGCAGTACCAGCCCTCGTACACGCCCTCGTAGACGTAGCCGTTATCGCGCACTTTCATCAGCACCTCCTGCACCTTCGCCATGTGCTCGGGATCGGTCGTGCGGATGAAGAAGTCGTTGCTCGCCCCCAGCCTCGGCGCCAGCGCCTTGAAGCGCTCGGCGTTCTTATCCGCCAGCTCCTGCGGGGACACCCCCTGCGCGTGCGCCGCATCCGCCACGGGCTCCCCGTGCTCGTCAGTCCCCGTCAGGAAGAACACCTCCTCGCCGCGCTGGCGGTGATGGCGCGCCATCACATCGGCCGCGATCGTCGTGTACGCGTGGCCCAGATGCGGCGCCGCGTTGACGTAGTAGATCGGGGTCGTTACGTAGAAGCTTTTTGCCACTGCCGCCCAGGCTACTGCGCCGGGGGCTCTACCCGGCGCGCGGGGTGCTCTGCACGGCGATCGCCCCCTCGACCTGCCGCCCGCGCGCGGTCAGCCCCCACGCATTGGGCGCGCCCTTGATCGGGCCGATGCCCTTGTTCTCGATCAGCCCCAGGTGCTCCAGGCGCGCGAGCAGCTTCGACACCTGGCCCTGGTCTGAGATCCCGGCCTCGGCCGCGATCCTGCGGTTGCTCGCGCCGGGATTGGCGGCGATGACCATCAGCACGCGCACCGTCCGGTAGGTGATCCGCATCTCCAGCCCATCCAGCGGGTCGCGCGGGGCGTGGCGGGTTTTTGTCTTGAGTTTGGGGGCCGGTTTGTCGAGCTCTTTCTGTGCCGCCGCTTGACCGAGGTAGGGCATCACGATCACGCCCATCAACTCGCCCAAGAGGCCCGTGAGGGGCTTCGCGCGCGACTCGGAGAGGCGCGTGTGGATGACGGACAGCACGGCGCCGACCACGCCCTCGGCGGTGAGCGGGGGCAGCTGGGTTGCCTTGCGCCCTGGTCCTGGGGCTGTCGCGTCGCGCCCCCGTCCTTGCGCTACGGCATTGCGCCTCGTTCCTTGCGCTGCCGCGTTGCGGCTCGTCGCGTCGCGGCCCTCGTCGATCGCGCGCACCAGCGCGCGCAGCACCACCGCGCGGCGCTCCAATACGCGCGGACCCGCCGCCAGGGACTCCACGACGCACAGCCGCGCGGTCGCGGGTTCCTCGTCCAGGAACACCAGCAGCGCCCAGAGCCCCGCGCGGATGCGCTCCCGCCACGAGCCCTCGCGCTCATACGCCTCGATCACCTGCGCGCTCACGCGGTCGATCGCTTCCTCAAACGCCGCCAGGAAGCACTCCTCGCGGTCGGCGAAGAGATCGTAGAAGGTCCTACGGGAGACCCCCGCGCGGGTCACGACGTGCGCGACCGTCACCGAGCCCGCGCCCTTTTCCGAGGCGACCTCGGCCATCGCCGAGAGGATGCGCATGCGCTGGATCTCCGAGACGTGCTCCCGCGGCAGGCCGCCCGCGGCAGGCCGCGCCTTTTTGCGGGGCTCCAAGGGTGAATGTAGGCGTGGCTTGGCTGTGAGATGGCCGGGGTTGTGCGTCTGAGCGGGCTTTCTTCGGTGGTTGCGGCGTGTGGTTGGG
>Ga0116217_10001569_pt1 | contig 21894 bp, 18 predicted proteins | sample Sb_taG_6_FD_89697 | JGI IMG/M metagenome (GOLD analysis project Ga0116217, IMG submission 89697) | Peat soil microbial communities from Weissenstadt, Germany - Sb_50d_4_PS metaG | ecosystem: Environmental > Terrestrial > Soil > Wetlands > Peat | place: Germany: Weissenstadt | collected 2010-09-21 | reverse complement strand
GGTGATGTTGCTCAGCCCGACGCCCCCGATCAGGCCATCCTCGCGGGCCTGGATCATGGCGGTGAGCTGATCGTCGAACCGCCGGTCCGGCTCGTCGCCCATCACGCGCAGGTTCACCGCGGCCAGCTGCCCGACGCCGAGGCTGCGCAGATTGGCGGCAGCTAGCGCACCGCACCCTTCCAAGCTAGAACTCCGCTCCGCGATGTATAAAGGCCGAAGCCGGCGGCAGCGAGCTGGCGCGCTATCTCCTTGCCGATGCCCTTGCTTTTAGCGGGCCTCTGGGGCGGCTGATAGGTGAGTCAGCTCAGGGAAGCTGTTCCGGGTGGGTGCGTAGTCATTACCCGCTGCAGTGCCGGGTTCCAGCGGCTTGAGGACAGGGCAGCCCAGGGCCCGTGGCGATCCGGGCCGCACTTCCTGGACCGCGGTGCTCGACGCCATCCGGCTGGGCCCTAGCGATGACGAGGCCGAGGTCAGCGCCGCGCAGGTCCGGGAGGTGATCACCCGGCTGATGGCCGCCGGGCACTGGCGCGACGGCGACCCGCCTATCCTGGTGATCTTCGACGCGGGCTACTACCCGATGCGGCTGGCATACCAGCTCGCGGACCTGCCGGTGGAGGTTCTGGGGCGGCTGCACAGCGACCGGTGCTGCACTTTCCCGCGCCGCCGCGCCGGCCCGGCACCAATGGTCGGCCGCCCCGCCACGGCCGGCAGTTCGCCCTCGCTGACCCGGCTACCTGGCCGGACCCGGCCGTGACCACCACCACGGACACCACTCGCTACGGCACCGTGGTCGCACAGACCTGGGACCGGCTGCACCGCCGGGGTTTGCCCGGAATCTCGAACGTTTCGGGCTTGGAACTCAGATTGCTCCGTAAGCGATGAATCGCTTGCCCATTGTGATCGACGTACAATGAGGCAAGTCTTTGGACTGCGGGGGGCGGATGGATAGCCCGGCGGACTTCTTTGTCAGCTACACCAGTGTGGACCGGCCCTGGGCTGAGTGGATCGCCTGGCAGCTTGAAGCCGAGGGTTACCAGGTCGTGGTCCAAGCCTGGGACTTCGGCGCGGGTAGCGACTGGGCCCACCAGATGCAGCACGCCACGTCGACCGCCAGGCGCCTCGTCGCGGTGCTGTCGCCTGATTATCTGGCTTCCTCCCGTGGCGAGGCCGAGTGGCGGGTCTTTTTCGACAGGGACCCAAGTGGCGAACGGGGTTTGCTACTGCCGGTGCGGGTCCGTGAGGTAGACCCGCCGGGGCTGCTCAAGACAAGGATTTATGTGGATCTGGTCCACCGAGACGCAGTTAGCGCCAGACAAGCGTTGTTGGCGGCCATTCGAAAGGTTCGGGGGAAGCCGATTGACGAGCCGGAATTTCCTGGCGATCGAGGACGGCCGGTCGGCAACGGCAATGAGCAGCCTCAATTTCCGGGAGATCTGCCATTCGACAGCGCTCGCAGCGAACTACCCGAGGACTCTACAGTAACCCTGCACGCCAATGACGCACGTGCCATTCAAGCTTATTCCACACAAGTATCTGCTTCACTGCGACAGCGTAACTTCACAGATAGCGACGTCGAGGCTTTCAAACTATCCTTGCAGGAGCTTGTCTACAATGCAGCCAGTTACGTTAGTGGCGACGACACTGTCGACTTGAGATTGAGCTACGTTGAAGAAGTATGGCTTAGGCATCATGATGCGATGATTCTAGAGGTTACTGACAGAGGTAAGGGATTCGATTTCGATAAGGCCCTTCTAAGATCAGAAGCCGAACTCGCGGAGCGTGGTCTCGACCACGGACTGCTACGAGCATACCGTCTCGGTTCAGAGCTCACTCAAGTTTCGACCGCTCCTCACGTGATGAGCTGGATGAGAGAACGAATTTGGGACACTGTGCCGACGGTGTTTGGCGGCAAGAATATTATTCCGTTCGTTTTCTCGTTTGAGCAGGAAGCAATCCTAATCTGGAAGACTGTGCACACATTCTGTCAGTTTGAGCAGTATTTCAAGCGTTCGCCAGCATTTATGGATTTGATATTCGATCCGTTGCAGCGACCGGCACGGAAGTATGTAGGAATCGAAGTCGTTGGCCGTCCCATTAGTGTAATGCAGATAGATTGGCCTCCGGTACTTGACTGCCTTCTATCTTTCGCGAAGCGAAACACCGGATTCGATAAACAGTTTCTTCTGTTTGCGGATACCGTCCCAATCTTTCACCGCGAATTGAGGAAGTACTGCTCACGCGCAGGCATAGTAATGTTTGAGGACGAATCAGCGATCCGGAACCTTAAAGAGACGGACGTCTCTCGACTTACTCGAAAAGCAAAGAGGAAAAAGTCCGGATCATAAAAGTGATCGTAAGTTAGTGAACCTTTTCATCCTCCGGTCTCGCAGGTATGAAGTACATCGATGGTTTGGCGAGCTGCCCGGCCCGCCATGGGAAGCAGCGGAGCTTGCGAGGATGCGCCAGGATTTGAGCTGGGCGTTGGCGCGTTCGCCGGGGGCCGCGCAGGCAGGCGTGAGGGCGGTTGGCGTCCTTTCTGCGAGGCGGGCTTATTCCGTCCCCGGTACGGGACACTGATCGGCTCGCTAGTACTGGTGTAGCCGTTATCGGCCACCACGATCAGGCCCGAGGCGGCGAGCTCGGCTGAGCTCGGCGCGGAGCATATATGCCGCCTGTGCTGCCCAGCGCGGTGAACGTCATGGGCTGCACAACGGCGCGTACGCAGAACCGGATATCTGCGTACGCTCACGGCAATGATTGACGCGTCAGCCCGACGCGCCGAGTCGGCGATCTGTAATTGTTCGAACCAATAACAATGTCCCGCTTGTCACGCTACGCAATCGCGAACGCTAACCGAGCCGGGCCGCTGATGGGGTGTTGACCACGTAGTTCTTCGCGCCCCAGATCCGTTCGGCCGGGGGTCGTTCGGCCTATACCGGGCGCCGCACAGCAGCTCCAGCCGGGGGGTCCCGGGGGTGCTCCTCGATCTAGAGGGCGGTGACCTTGCGGGCGTGATGAATGCTGTCGTTATCGCAGATCACGCAGGCCAGTGGCGATCTTCAGGACGCCGACGGGCCGGGCCTCGATCAGAGCCTGCCACTCTTCGGCTAGCTGCTCCGGCGTATCCAGGTCAGATTTCCACCATCGGGAAGCCTGACGCACCATCGCCTTGGCGATGACCGGTGCGAGGTCGAACAGCGTGGCGAATAGAGCCGCGAAGAAGATCGCGATCAAGATTGCGAATACTACGTCGTTCTTCGGCGGCACCACCGAGATCCAGAAGGAAATCATCGCCCGCGGCCTCGGCCTCTAGCCTGACCAGGCCTTCTACGAAGCACGTGCTGCCGGTTTGCCCCCGCGACGATGGTGGCGAGGACGTGTAGTTGTCGTCAGCCCGCTGGTCGTGTCATCAGCGCCCCCCGCGGTCGAGGGCGGCGACCTCGCGCACGGCCTCGGCGATGGCCGGGAAGTCCTTACGCAGGATCGCACCGTGGTTGCTCGCGACCTTCGCGCTGATTTTGATGTTCGGGTTGCGGGCGGTCACGGCATCGAGACTGGTACGTATCCGTTCTTGCTCATCACCGCGGCTTCCGAAGGACGTCCCCGAAGCAACCACGTACCGCACTGGGACGGTGATGCTGTCCAGCACGGGGCCCAGCTCCCGCTCGCGGGAGATCACGCCGAGCTCGATGTTGCTGTCGGCCTGCTGTTCGGCGGTCATCCGCGGGACCAGGCCCGTCGGGCGCAGCAACGGCATGAACCAGCCCAACCGCCGGAACAGCTTCCGGATCCGCTGCTCCATGGCGTCGTCGAGCCAGTCGTACGGGTACGCGCCGTCGACCAGGACCGCGCCCACGGCACGGTCCGGATTCTGGCTGGCCCAGTGCGCCGCGACGACCGCTCCGTAGGACCAGCCCACCAGCAGCGGCCGGTCCACACCTCTGGCCGCGAGAACGGCATCGACATCCCGGACGGCGGCCTTGAAGGAATAGTCCGCCGAACGCTTCGATTTCTTGCCGCGAACCCGCTCGTCGTAGGTGATGTGCCGCCACCCCGTACCCAGTTCAGCGATGACCCGCCGCCAGTACCCCTGAGTGGCGAACTGGCCGTTAAGGTACACCACGGGGACGCCGGGACCGCCGGTGTCGGTGACGGCCAGGGCCGTATCGTCAACCGGCACCATGCCGGTCCACGTCGAATTGGCCGGGGATGTGCTGTTCTTCGTCATGTGTTCCTCCTGTTCGCGTTAGGCGTCCGGTACGGCTTCTCCAGGCCCTGCACGTGGATCGAGGGCCCTCGGGACGGACGGCCGGGTCGTCGGCGACGACCGACAGGATCTCGATCGCGGTAGGCCCGGCCGGATAGTCCTGGTTCTGCTCCTCTAGAGGCTGCGGGCGGTGATGTCGCCGTCGGAGGTGGTGGCGCGAATGTCGAGTTCGGCGGTGCCATCGTTCTTGAGGGCGTTGCTGATGCGGCCGTTGCCGGTGCCGGCGTCCAAGGCGGCCGAGACGCCGGCCGCGGCGCTGACCGAAATGTCGCCGGACTGGGTGCGGAGCACGACCGTGCCGCGCACGGCCTCGGCGATCCGGATGTCGCCCCTTGCGGTGCTGATCTCCGCGGGGCCGTTGAGCCGGCCGACCTCGACGTCGCCGTCGATCGCAGTGAGGCGGACGCTCGCGGCCTCGTCGATCTTGATCTGGCGGTACGCGCCTTCGAAGGCGACGTCGCCGAGGCGGCCGACGGACCGGAATTCGGCGCCGGCTGCCTTCGCCTCGACCCGTGAACCTGCGGGCAGCTGGACCGTCACCTCGATAGATCCGGAGGGGCCGAGGTACTGGTTCTTCGCCGAAGTCTCGATCCGCAGGACGCCGTCGGCGTATTCGATCTCGGTCTGCTCCGCCGCCATCACGTCACGGCCCTTCGAGGCGTTCGCGGGCAGGACCTCGACCGCAGTGTCGGTCCGGTCCGCGGCGAGGAACTGGACACGCCCCGCGGGGATGTCCAGGACGGCGGAGATCGGGGCGGGGGTGTCGAACTTCTGCATCATGTACTCCTTGTGCCGCGTTGTTTCTGACATCGGAAACGCTACGTTGCTTTCCAAAATCATGCAACACGTTCGTTGCGCGGAATCGACATCTATACAGGTAGAAGCAAGAAAATTGTTGCAATGGTGTTGAAAGCAACGCAACGAAGGCTACTTTGATCATTGCAATGGAGGAGAGGTGAACGCTACAGTGGGGGGATCAGCGACCACCAAGGAAGAGGGCGGAGGAGATCGCGATGCCGGGAGGCAGGCTCACCCAGCAGGAACGCCAGCAGATCGCGCTGGGGCTGGCGGACGGCCTCGCCTACGCGGAGGTCGCCAGACGCCTCGATCGTCCGACCTCGACGATCACGCGTGAGGTGATGCGGAACGGCGGCCCCACCGCCTACCGCGCCGACCTGGCCCACCGCGCCACCGAACGCCGCGCCCGCCGGCGCAGGCAAGCCGCGCCCCGGGGGCCGCAGGCGCCCCCGCAGCCCCACGGACGCGACGCCGAGGCCGTGCGCGAGTACGAGGAGATGCTCACCACCGTCCTCATGGCCTCGGGCCTGCCCAAGATGATGTCCCGGGTGCTGACCTGCCTCTACACCACCGACACGGGCGGCCTCACCGCGTCCGAACTCGCTCAGCACCTCCAGGTCAGCCCGGCATCGGTCTCCAAAGCGATCACGCACCTCGAAAGCCAGGACCTCATCCGCCGGGAACGCGACGAACGCCGCCGCGAACGCTACGTCGTCGACGACGACGTCTGGTACCAGGCGATGATCGCCAGCGCCCGGTCCAACGCCCAGCTCGCCGAAACCGCACGGCAGGGCGTCGGCATTCTCGGCCCCGGCACCCCGGCCGCCGCCCGCCTCGAGAACATCGCCCGCTTCCTCGACTTCGTCGGCGAGAACATCACCCGCGCCGCGGAGCAGGCCCGCGAGATCCTCTACACCAAAACCGAAACGACCTCAGGCGACACCGCCAAGCCGGGCTCAGATCACGGTAGACAGCCGTCTCGATCGTCACAGCCGTGAGACGAAGCCGATTGCCTTCTCGGGGCAACCTAGGGTTCCGCCACGGCGGCCGTCCGCGACAGCGCGCGGTCATCCGCACCCTCGCCGTCCAAAGTCGATGCGGGGCGTGGGGGCAGTACGGCCCGGCCGCCGCGCTGCGCCGCGCGGCGGACCGGACGACCATGGCGGGCATGTGCCGGGTGCCGGACGGAATGTCTTCGGTGGTCATCTGGTCGATGCGCCAGTCGCGGAAGACGCGCTCGATTACGGCCGGGCCGATATCGTTCGGTACCGCGGCAGCTGACCGGCATGCGCGGAGCAGGAACTGCCCGCCGCGGCGGAGTACCCGCCGGGCTTCCCGCGCATACCGGACACGGTCGCCGGCGTCGACGTAGTGGAAGCAGCCACGATCGATGAGCAGGTCGACGCTCGCGTCGCGAAGCGGCAGTATGAGCACGTCGGCCCGCAGGAACGTGACGCTGGCATGGGATGCGGCAGCCGCACGCACGGCAGCAGCGGACAGATCGATGCCGATCGCTGTCCAGCCCTCCGCGGCGAGGAAACTGTCTTGTCAGGCCGGGAACGGGGACGGCGATAGCGGGGCGCTGTCAGTCGGGGTGCCGGCGGCTGCGGCGAAGTCCAGCAGCAATGTGCCGGTCGCTTGCGGGTCCTCCATCATCGGGGTGTGTCCTACGCCCGGCAGTAGCTCGACGCGGGCGCCGGGCACGACGTGGTAGGCGGCAGCCGACGAGGAGCGCCACCGCTGGTCGTCGGTGCCGAAGATGACCAGCACCGGCAGGCCCAGCGGGGTTAGCCGGCCGGGAAGGCTCCGCTGCCCGAGGTAGTCCAAGGGCGCGCGCATCGCTCCCACGAAGTCCCGGTGTGTCATCCCCAGCACATGCTCGACGAAGGCGTCGGGGATGTCCACAGGACGGGTGAAGCCGGCGCGCGCGGCCTTGCGGATGGTGGCCTCAGTTCGCAGCCGCCACAGCAGCCGGCCAGTCAGCGGAGCCAGTAGCAGACGGAAGAGCAGGCGTTCAGGGATTTTGGCGTCCGGACCGGGCCCCATATCGATGAGCGCCAGGGCCGCGACCGCGCCGGGCCGCTGCTCGGCCAGGGCCGTGGCCACCGTACAGCCGGAGGAATGCCCGATCACCGTCACCCGGCTTACGCCGAGCTTGTCCAGCGCGGCGCCGACCCGGCGGGCCTGAGTGGGGATGTCGTAGCGGTCGGCGGGGCTTGCCGACCTCCCGGGGCCGAGCAGGTCGACACGGATGACACGGTGCGCGCCCGCCAGCAACGGGACCACCGGGTCCCAGATGGCCGTCGGGACTGCAGCATTACTGAGCAGAAGCAACGCGGGCGCGCCCGGCTTGCCGTCCTCTACGACGTGCATATCACCATCGTCAAGCCGAACGAACCGGCCGTCAGCGCCCGGATCGCCGGGCGTGTGCTCTGCCATTGCGCTATCTCCTGTCATCTTGTCGGGTGTTTCGATGGCCACCTCGCCGGTTAGCCGGGCAGCCATGACGGCCTGTCCTTCTGGCGGCGGCTCCGGAGGCAGGTAGAGGCCCATCCCGCCAGCGAGGCAGGACACGACTTCGCCCGCATCGGGCTGGATTTCTTAGTGGTCGGCACGGACGTCGGCGTCGGTCTCGCCGGCCGCGACCAGGCCACCGCCTCACTCGGCCAGGGCACGGCGAAGGGCGGCGGCGAGCTCGGCGTTCTGCCGCTGGGACACTTCGGCGGACAGGATCGCGTGCGACCCGTGGAAGGTGCCGGGCCACTGGTGCAGCTCGGCCGGCACGCCCGCCTGCAGCAGCCGCTCAGCGTAGGTGATGGCCTCGTCGCGCAGCGGGTCGAATTCCGCGGTGGCGATGTAGGCGGGCGGCAGGCCGGACAGGTCGCCGGCCCGCGCCGGGGCGGCGTACGGCGAGGCGGGTGAGCCGCCCAGGTAGTGCCGCCAGGTCGCGGTGATTTTCTCGCGGTTCATCCAGGGCAGATCGGTGAAGTGCCGCGCCGACCACGTCTCCTGCCGGTCATCCAGCTCGGGCTGGTTGAGCAGCTGGAAGCGAATCGGCGGCCCCTGCTGGTCACGCGCCCGCAACGCCACCGCGGCCGCGAGTCCCCCGCCGGCACTCATACCGCCGACCGCGATCCGCCCCGGGTCGGCGCCGAGCTCGGCCGCGTGCCCGGCCGTCCAGGTCAGCACGGCGCAGGCGTCGTCCAGGGCGGCCGGGAACCGGTGCTCGGGCGCCCGGCGGTAGCCCACCGAGATCACCACCGCGCCGGAGCCGTCCGCGAGCCGGGCGGCCCACGGGTGCTCGGTGTCCAGGTCACCCATGACGAATCCGCCGCCGTGCAGCCAGATGATGGCGCCGTGCGCCTGGTGCGGGCAGTAGATCCGCACCGCAACATCCGGATCGGCGGGTACCGTGCGGTCCTCGATCTCCATGCCCGCGATGTCCGGGGCCGGCACCGAGGCGGCCGCCGCGGCGAGGTTCTTGCGCGCGGTGACCGGGTCACTCAGGTCGGCCGGGGGGAACAACGGGAGGAATGGTTCCAGTTCGGGGTCAATGTTCATGCCCATGCCAGTCATCCTCACAGTCATGACCTCCGGGGTCATCCGCCATCCGTCGGGTATCCCGCCTATTCATGCACCGATCGGCGCGTATCCTCGTGTCATGGAGGCACTGGTCGAACGGCTGTCGCAGCTGGATTCGCACGCCGAGGGCGCCATCCGCGTCGTGATGTTCTATGACACGCTGATGCAGCGGCGGGTGGATCTCCCGGCGCTCGCCCGGGCCTCGGCGGGCCTGGCCGAGTGCGTGGCCGGGATCCGGCTCCACGGCACGGGCCAGGCGATCCGCGTCTCGCCCGACGGCAGGCAAGCATCCCCCCCGCCGGCACCCGTCTGCGCCACGGTGCCGGTCACACTCGATGAGGAGGAGATCGGCACGGTGTGGCTGGAACGCCCCGGCCCGCCCGGCCGGCTCGACGAACTGCTGCTGGACCGGCTCGCCATCGCCGCCGCGGCGGTCGTCGAGCGGTACGGCCCGGCCCGCACCACCATGGCCGACCCCGCCCTCGTCGAACTGGTGATCGACTCTGGCAGCGACGAGGCGGCCAGAGCCCGGGCGCTGCGCCTCCTGGGTTTTCCCGCCGGCCTGCCGGTCCGCGTCGTCGCCGTCCGGTCGCAACTTCCGCTCGACCAGGTCGGCCGCCTGATCTGCCCGGCCCGGCTGGTGAAGGCGGCACCGCTCGCCGGCGTGGGCGTCATCCTGGCCGCCACCGTGGACCCGGCCCGGTTCCCGGCAGGCGCGCGCGCGGGCATCGGCGCCGCCGAAAGCCCCGACCGATCCTGGCCGCAAGCCCGCACCGCCCTGCGCTTCACCACCGTACGCCAGCCGGTCGTCCGCTACGACGGGCTGGGAGCGCTGGCACTGCTCGCACAGGTACCCGAGGACGCCGCGCGAGACAACGCCGACGTAGCCGCGATCACCCGGATGGCCGGCACCCCCCAAGATCTGGAGACCCTGGACGCCTACTGCCACGCCGGCTCCCTGCGCCGGGCCGCGGACCTTCTCCACCTGCACCACAGCACCGTCGCCCGCCGGCTCGAACAGATCGGGAAAACCCTGGGCATCGAACTCACCGAGCCCGCCGGACTGACACGAGCCAGCCTCGCCCTCACCGCATGGCGACTACTCAACGACTGAGGAGCGGCTACTCAACCACTGAGGAAAGGTCCGCCTCACTACGCCAGGTACCCGTACGCGGCGGCGCGCTTGATCCCGGCGCATCTTTCCAGACGAGCAGCGCCAGCGTGGTTGCGCCGATACCTAGCGAGTAACGGCGCTGACGGCGAATCGCGGGTTGCAGGGCTCTCGCCGATGCGGCGATGGCATAGGGAAACCAGTCGGTACCGAAGGGAAGGCCAGGCCGGACCCCGGTAGCCTCGCCGCTCCATAAGCGGCGGAACCCAGGTCCGTCCGGCCGCTGGTCTAGCTACTCTTTACAGCCGACTCCGCCAAGCCACCACTGGCCAGCGGCGTCCAGTTTGCGATCCAGTTCGTCCCCGCGCCACTGCGTGACTGCGGTCAGACCCGGCTCGACCAGGTTGAATCCATTGAACATGCGCAGGATCTCGGCCCGGCTGCGGTACGAGACGGGCGCGTTGGAGCGGGCGAAAATCTCCTCTTTCTGCGCCACCAGCGCCGGTGGATGGCCCTCGCTGGTGAGGTGGGACAGGATCAGGCAACTGCCAGGCGCCGTGGATCCGGCGAAGGCGCGCACAATGCCAGCCGGGTCGTCCCGGTCCGGGATGCCGTGCAGGACGGCGACGAACAAGACCGCTACCGGCCGCGAGAAGTCAATCAGCCCGGTCACGCCCGGGTGGGCCAGGATGCCCTCGGGATCGCGGATGTCCGCCTGCACCGCGGTAATCGAATCCGAGTCGACCAGCAGTGCCCTGGCGTGGTTTACCACCACTGGGTCGTAATCGACATAGACCACGTGCGCGCCCGGTTTGATCTCCGCGACAACTTCGTGCACATGGCCCTGGCTGGGCAGGCCGGTGCCCAGATCGAGAAACTGGCTGATGCCCTGCGCCGCGGCGAACCGGACCGCCCGGCCGAGAAAACGCCGGTTGGCCCGGGGCACATCCTTGTTCTCCGGGGAGAAGCTGAACAGCTTCTCCACCGCTGCCCGGTCGGCAGCGAAGTTGTCCTTGCCGCCGAGCGCGTAATCGTACATGCGGGCCATATTGGGGATCCGGGTGTCGATACCGGATGGTGCCGATTCCTCCTCGACCACTGTTTCTCCTGGTCATCGTCTGAACGGTCATAGCGCGCGTGGGAAGCGGTACGCCGCGTAACCCCCGATATGCCTCACGCTGGTTGCCACCTAAACATACGCGAATGGGGCCGGGGTGCCCGCTGACCTGTGAGATCCGAAACGGCCGGCCGGGATCAGTCGCGGAGCTTGCTGAGGATGCGGGCCAGTTCGGCGCGGTCGGCCGGGCCGAGGCGGCCGAAGACCCGCCCGGCCTCGGTGCCGCGGGTGGCGCGGATCTCGGCCAGGATGCCGGCGCCGTGCTCTGTCACCTCGACCAGCGTGGCGCGCCGGTCCGCCAGGTCCGCGCGCCGCCGGACCAGGTCCCGGGACTCGAGTGCGTCCACGACCTCGGTGGCTGTGCGGGGCGCGATCTGCAGGTGGTCGGAGAGCTCGGACAGTCGCATGGTCCCGTGCCTGCTCAGCGTGCGCAGGGCGCGCAGATGGGCCGGGGTGATCTCCCAGGGCGCCAGCCTCTCGGCTGACTTCTCGCGGAGCTCGCGCGCGACGGCCCAGAAGGCCTCGGACAGCGACTCATCACCGGCCGGGTCAGCGCCAGCCGGGTCAGCGCCAGCCGGGTCAGGGGGCTCGGGCCGGGCTGCCTCGTCGCGTTCGGAGGTCACGGGAATATCCTACCAGAATTTTGTGCTCTACCCTCATATTGAGGTAGCCTCACGAATAAGCCCACTCTCTGGCGAAAGGAAGAACCTCTTGGCCTCAACCCACACGATCCGGGATGCTCCCCGCCGGGGCCGCGGCCCGGCCACCGTCACGGCCGCGGAAAAGGCGCAGGCACACGAGGTGTCGCTGCGCCGCATCGGTCGGCTGTTCCGTCCCTACCGATGGCAGCTGGCCATCGTCACCGCCATCATCGCGGCCTCCTCGGTGGTCGGGCTGGCCTCACCGTTTCTGCTCCGCGCGGTGATCGACACCGCCTTGCCGGACCGGAACCTGCGGCTGCTGGCCTGGCTGGTGATCGGGATGGTCGCGGTCGCCGCCGTCACCTCGGCCTTCGGCGTCATCCAGACCTGGATCAGCACCAAGGTCGGGCAGCACGTCATGCACGAGCTGCGCACCAGCGTGTTCACCCACCTGCAGCGGCAGTCGATCGCCTTCTTCACCCGCACCCGCACCGGCGAGGTGCAATCCCGCATCCAGAACGACATCGGCGGCATGGAGTCCGTGGTGACCTCGACCGCGACCTCTATCGCGGCCAACCTGACCACCGCGGTGGCCACGGCCGTCGCCATGGTCGCCCTGTCCTGGCGGCTGTCGCTCATCTCGCTGGTCGTCATGCCGCCGGCCATCCTCCTGACTCGCAAGGTGGCCAAGATGCGCCGGGCCATCACCACCCAGCAGCAGCGCGAGCTCGCCGACCTCAACGTGACCATTGAGGAGGGGCTGTCGATCAACGGCATCCAGCTGGCCAAGACGATGGGCACCGGTCCGGCCCTGGTGCGGCGGTTCACCGACTCATCGGCCCGCCTGATCGACCTGGAGCTCCGCTCCCAGCTGGCCGGACGCTGGCGGATGGCCTCACTGAGCATCATCTTCGCCGCGATCCCCGCGATCATCTACCTCGCCGCCGGCCTGCCGGTCACGGCCGGCACCGTCAGTATCGGCACCCTGATTGCCTTCACCACCCTGCAGAACGGCCTGTTCCGGCCGGTCACCGGACTGCTGAGCACCAGCGTTTCGGTGATCAGCTCGCTGGCCCTGTTCGCCCGGATCTTCGAATACCTGGACCTGCCGGTCGAGATCGACGAGCCGGCCAGCCCGGCGAGCGTCGACCTGGCCCGGGTCACCGGCCACGTCCGTTTCGAAAATGTCAGCTTCACCTACCCCGGCGCCGACCGGCCCGCCCTGGCCGGCGTCGACCTCGACGTCCCGGCCGGCGGCACGCTCGCCCTGGTCGGCGAGACCGGATCGGGCAAGACCACCCTCGGTTCGCTGGTAGCACGGCTGTACGATCCCAGCCGCGGCACCGTCCGCATCGACGGCACCGACCTCCGCGACCTGCGGCTGGCCGACCTGGCCGCGATCGTCGGTGTGGTCAGCCAGGAGACCTACCTCCTGCACACCACCGTGCGGGAGAACCTGCGCTACGCCAAGCCCGGCGCCACCGACGCCGAGATCGAGGACGCCGCCCGCGCCGCGCAGATCCACGAGCTGATCGCCAGCCTGCCCGACGGGTACGACACCATGGTGGGATCCCGCGGCCACCGCTTCTCCGGCGGGGAAAAGCAGCGCATCGCCATCGCCCGCACGCTGCTGCGCGATCCGCGCGTGCTCGTGCTCGACGAGGCCACCAGCGCCCTGGACACCGAAACCGAGCGGGCCGTCCAGCAGGCGTTCGACACCCTGGCCCTGGGCCGGACGACCATCACCATCGCGCACCGGCTGTCCACCGTCCGCAACGCAGACCAGATCATCGTGCTGGACCACGGCCGTATCGTCGAGGCCGGCGACCACACCAGCCTGCTCGCCGGCCAGGGCCGCTACGCCGACCTGGCCGCCTAAAACCCGTCAAAGCTGGTTCTTGTAGATCCGGCCTTCCTTCATGATGAGCCTGAGGGTCTGCGCCGGGGTGGTGAGCACCCGGATGTCCTCCAGCGGGTTGCCGTCGATGACCAGCAGGTCGGCGAACGCGCCCGGCGCTACCGCACCCACCTGTCCCTCGAGCTGCAGCAGCCGGGCGGCCGTGCTGGTAGCGGCCCTGATCAGGTCGGCTGGGGGCTGCACTTCGGAGCGGATGATGAACTCCTCGAGCTGGTGCTCGTGCGTGTCGGCGAACAGGTCGGTGCCGTAGACGATCGGGATGCCCGCCTCGTGGGCCATGGCCAGGGCACCCATCGCCCCGCCGATCACGTCCGCCAGCTTGGCGGCGATGTCCTTGGGGAGCAGGCCGTCACGGGACTTGCGGGCCAGGCAGTGGTAGGTCACGATCGTGGGCACGTAGAACGCGCCGTACTTCTTGAACAGCGGGATGCTGCGGTTTTCCATCAGGTTGCCGTGCTCGATGCAGCGCACGCCGCATTCGAGCCCCCGGTCGATGGCCCGCGAGGTATAGGCGTGCCCGGTGACGTAGATATTGGCCGCCGTGGCCTCCTCCACCATCGCCCGCAGTTCCTCCAGCGAGAACTGGGTGGAGTCCACCCGGTCGCTGGGGGAGTCGACCGCGCCGCTGAGGTAAACCTTGATGTGATGCGCGCCGCGCCGCACCTCCTCCCGCACGGCGCGGCGAACCTCGGGAACCCCGTCGCAGATCACCCCGATCGCGGGGGGGTAGTAGTTGTCGTCGTACACCCGGCGGCTGGGCGCCCGCCAGTCGCCCGCGCCGCCGGTCTGGGTGAGCTGCTTGCCGCCGTACCGGATCCGGGGCCCGGTGAAGTAGCGCTCCTCGACGGCCCTGGCCAGCCCGATATCGCCGCCTCCGACGTCGCGGATCGTGGTGAAACCGCGCGCGAGCATCCCTTCCAGGGCGCGCCCGGCCCGCGCCGCCACGTAGGCGGGCGGCCATTCCGCCATGCCGAACAGGTCGTCGTCGACGACCGCCGGGTGAGTGTGCGCGTCGATGAGGCCCGGCATCACCGTTCTGCCGCCCGCGTCGAGGATGAGCGCGTCATCCGGTCCGGACAGGCCAGGCCCGACGTCCGCGATCCGGCCGCCCTCGACCACGACCGACTGCCCGGGCGCCAGTTCTCCCTGCTCGGGGTCGAGCACCGACGCGTTCCGCAGGATCGTCACTCCCATGACAGCCACCTTCCCTTCCCGGCCCCGGGAGGAACCCAGCGCCTCAGAGGCTGACCCAGCCCGTGGCGAGGCGGGCGCGGTCGGACTCGGCGCCCAGGCGGCAGCGGAGGCTGACCTGGCCGGGCGGGAGCGCGTCGGTACTGAACCGCCGTGCGCGTCGGCCTCGACGGCGATGACGCCCCGGATCTCCACCACGGCCGCCTGCCCCGGAATCAGCTGCCCGGTCAGCCGCCGGGATTCGCCGGTGCCGGTTATTTCGAGGTCGACCGCCAGGCCGCTGGTCCGGAACGACAGCCGCTGCCGCTGCGGCGAGCCGTCCTGGTCCGGAACGCCGGGCTGGCCCGGTGCGCCCGCCATCAGCCCGGGCGGCCTCGCGTCGTCAGGGTTCACGAGATGGTCCTTTCCGTGGAGGAATCTCGGCTCGCCGGATTTCCTGACGATACTCTACTCGGCACGACCATAGCCGACTACTCGGAACGGTCAAGCCCGGACGGAACCTCTAATCGCGGTCCCGGCCCCGGGGCGGCACCGGCTTGAGCCGGTCGCGGGCGGCGGCGACGTCGGCGGCTGTGGGCGGGTCATTGCCCCGCCGCTCGCAGTTGATGGAGGCCACCAGGATCGCGTCGTCCAGCGCCCCGGCCAGCTGGTCCGCGGCGCACCGGGCCAGGTCCGCGGGCGAGTGCCGGCGCCGGGCGATAAGCGATCCGATCAGCCCGGCCATGAACGAGTCCCCGGCGCCCACGGTGTCCAGCACGGTCACGTCGAGGGCGGGCCGGCGGACCGACCAGCCCTGCGCGGTGAAGGCCTCGGCGCCGTCTGCCGAGCTGGTCATGATGACCGTGGACGGGCCGAGCCGCAGCCAGTGCCGTGCGACCTGGTCCGGCGTCTGGTCGGGATAGAGCCACTCGACGTCGTCCGTGCTCGCCTTGGCCAGGTGAGCGAGCGTGATGGCGCGCTCCACCACGCGCCGGCCGTAGTGGCGATCGGGAAGCAGCCCGGGCCGGACGTTCGGGTCGTAGGTGATGAGTACGTCGCCGCGCTCGCGCAGGCGGGCCGCGAGCTCGAGGATCCTGGCGTCTCCGGGCGGCGTCCAGGACGCGATCGATCCGAAGTGGAGCACCGCGGCCTCCTCGGGCGCGCGGCCGGTCTCCTCGGCCGTCCACTGCCAGTCTGCCGTGCCCTCGAGGTAGAAGTCGTAGCTGGCCCGGGCCGAGGCGTCCATCGAGACCACGGCCAGCGTCGACTGCTCCGCGGCACGCGGGGCGGCGTGCAGGTCGATGCCCTCGGCCCGGGCGTGATCGCGCAGGATGCGGCCGAACGCGGTATCGGCGAGCCGCGCCATCAGCGTCGCGTCGTGCCCGAGACGAGCCAGGCCGACGGCAACGTTGTAGGGACTCCCGCCCGGGACGGCCTGGAACGTGCGCGGCGGGCCGACCGGGAGGAGGTCGACGATCGCCTCGCCGATAACGGTGACGGTGACGGTGACGGTGACTGTGACGGTGACGGTCAGTTCCAGATGGCCCGTTCGGTCTCCGGGTCGAAGAACTGCATGCCCGCAACGTTGACAGCGAAGGTGATCTTGTCGCCGACCTTGACCCTGGTGCTCGGTTCGACGCGGGCGACTCCCTCGCCGTGCTGCGCCGTCGCGTCCTCGTCCTCGCTGCTCGCACCCTCCGCTCGGACCCGGCGGGCGTCGATGGTGAAGTGCACCACGAGCTCGGAGCCGAGGGCCTCGACCAGGTCCACGTTGCCCACCAGGTGCGGTCCGGTGCTGCCGTCGGTGGCGGCGGGCAGGTGCTCGGGCCGCAGCCCCACGACGATCTTCTTGTTCCCGAACCTGGCCAGCCCGGGATGCGCGTCACGGCAGACCACCGGCAGCGGCACTTCCTGGGATCCGATCCTGACCGCGCCCGCGTCCTCGGTCATGGTCGCCTCGTACAGGTTCATGGCCGGCGAGCCGATGAACGCCGCCACGAACAGGTTGTCCGGGCGGTCATACAGGTGCTGCGGGTGGTCGACCTGCTGCAGCACCCCGGACCGCATCACCGCGACCCGGTCGCCCATCGTCATCGCCTCGATCTGGTCGTGGGTGACGTAGATGGTGGCCACGTTGATGCGCCGCTGGATCCGCTGCACCTCGGCGCGCATCTGCACCCGCAGCTTGGCGTCCAGGTTGGACAGCGGCTCGTCCATCAGGAACACCGACGGCTCGCGCACGATGGCCCGGCCCATCGCCACCCGCTGCCGCTGCCCGCCGGACAGCTGCCCGGGCTTGCGGTCCAGCCACTCGGTCAGCCCCAGGATCTCCGCCGTGTCCTTCACCTTGGCCGCGATGTCCGGCTTGGGCATCTTGCGCAGCTTGAGCGCGAACCCGATGTTCTCGGCCACGGTCATGTGCGGGTACAGCGCGTAGTTCTGGAACACCATCGCGATGTCGCGTTCCTTGGGCGTCTCGTCGTTGACGACCTTCCCGCCGATGCGCAGCGTGCCGCTGGTGATGTCCTCCAGCCCGGCCACCATCCGCAGCGCGGTGGTCTTGCCGCACCCCGACGGGCCGACCAGCACCATGAACTCGCCTTCGCCCACGTCGAGCGACAGGTCCTTGACCGCGTGGAAGCCGTTCTCGTAGACCTTGTTCACCTGCTGCATGTCGACGGTGGCCATCATGCCTCCTTAGCGGGCGTGCCGTGCTGGCTGTGGTGATCGTGACCTGCTGGGCTCATCCCTTTACCGCCCCGGAAGTCAGGCCGGAGATCACGAACTTGCGGAAGATGAACACCAGTATGCCGATGGGGACGACCGCCACGACGCTGGCGGCGAAGATGGTCCCGAACGGGACCTCCAGCGCGGTGCCGAACGTCGCGATGCCGACCGGGATGGTCTTGAGGTTGATGTTGAAGGTGAGCGCCATCAAGAACTCGGTCCAGCACGCGGTGAAGGTGAAGATGGCGGCCGTGAACACGCCCGGCAGGGCCATCGGCAAGATGATCGACCACACCGTGCGGATCGGCCCGGCGCCGTCGATCCGGCTGGTCTCCTCCATCTCCTTGGGGATGCCGAGCATGTAGTTGCGCAGGATCCAGATGGCGAACGGCAGGAAGAACGCCGTGTACGGGATGATCAGGCCCTGGTAGCTGTCCAGCCAGCCGAGGTCCTTCAGCAGCGTGTACAGCGGCGCGATCACCGCGATCTCCGGGAAGACCGAGATCATCAGCAGCGTCACCATCAGGGTGAACTTCCCCCGCATCGGCAGCCTGCCGAGCGCGTAGCCGGCCATCGTCCCGAAGATCAGCACCAGCGCCGTGGCGCAGAGCGTCACGACCAGTGAGTGGATGAAGTACGAGCCGAAGTCGTACTGGACGAAGGCCTGGGAGTAGTTGGCGCCGCTCAACGGGCGCGGCCAGTACTGCGGCGGGCTGTCCCCCATCGCGGACGGGGTCTTGAAGCTGGAGATGATCAGCCAGTACAGCGGCAGCCCGACGAACAGCACGACGAGGAGCGCTGAGATGTTGACGCCGTTGATGACCCGGTGCCAGCCGGTCCGCTTGCGCCTGCCCATCACGTTCCCTCCTTTCCGACCTGGACCCTGAAGAACCGCAGCGAGACCAGGCAGCCGAGCAGCACCAGCAGCGCGGTGGTGGTGGCCACCGCCGAGCCGGTCCCGAAGTCCAGGTTCTGGAACAGCGCCTTGTAACCCAGGATGGCCAGCGACGTGGTGGCCGTGCCCGGCCCGCCGTTGGTCATCACGAACGGCAGGTCGAACAGCCCGAAGGCCTGCAGCACGCGGAAGATCACGGCCAGGGCGAGGGTGGGGCGCAGCAGCGGGACGGTGATCCGCCAGAAGGTGGACCAGCCCGAGGACCCGTCCACCTCGGCCGCCTCGTAGATGTCACCGGGCAGCATCACCAGGCCGGCCAGCACGATGATGGCCACGAACGGGGTGGTCTTCCAGATGTCGGCGATCATCAGCCCGATGATGGCCGGAATGTTCGTGCCGAGGATGTTCGGGTGGCCGAGGCCGACGGCGTTCAGGATGGCATCGGCCACGCCGTAGATCCCGTTGTAGATGTACAGCCACAGCTCGGCGTTGATCACGGTGATCATCGACCAGGGGATCAGCAGCAGGGCCATCATCGCCCCGCGCCCCGCGGTCAGGCGCTGGAGCACCAGCGCGATCATCGTGCCGATCACCAGTTCCACCAGCACCGTGATGAACGTGTACACGATCGTGAAGCCGAGCGCGTAATGCCACGTCGAGTTCTTGAGCACTATTGAGTAGTTGCTCCAGGTGAAGCCGTTCAGGCTGATGCCGCTGCCCGTCACCGTCACGTTCGACAGGCTCATGATCACCGAGTAGACGATGGGGAAGATGGTGACGGCCGCCACGAAGATCAGGGCGGGAGCGGAGAAGGCCCAGCCCAGCCGAGCCATCCGTTTACGGTTGACGTCCGGGCGGCCTACCAGGGGCGCGGTCGCCTGAACTTGGTCGGCGGTACCTGAGATGTCCGCAGTGGTCATTGGTCACCCCTTCGTGCCGGGTGGGAGTTCGCCTCGGCCAGTTCATGTGATCTTCGTAACACGGAAGGGCCGCCCAGGGCCAGCAGGTCTGACGGCGAGCCTGCTGGCCCTGGGCATCGGCGGCCCGGTTACAAGCCGCCGGCGGAGCTAGACAAGGCGGTTTGGGCGGCCGATTGGGCGGCCCCCATGGCCGAGGATGGCGAGGTCGAGCCGGCCAGCGCCGAGTTCACGTTCTGGTAGATCGCGGTGCTCAGCTGCGGGTAGTTCGGCGTGCCCGCGGGGCGCGGGACCAGCCTGGTCTTCGGCACGGTGGCCAGCACCGGGCTCTCGGCAATAACCTGGGGTGAGGTCCGCACCGACTGCACGGTCGGGATCTCGGAGTACTGCACGGCCAGGACGTCCTGGGCCTGCGTGCTGGACATCCACTTGATGAAGGTCAGGTCGGCGGCGATGTTCTTGCTGTGCGGGTTGATGTACAGGTTCCAGCCGCCGATGTTGGAATACCCCGGGTAGGGCTGGCCGGCGAACGTCGGCAGCGGCGCCACGCCGACCTTCCCGACGGTGGGGGTGCCGGGGACCTGGGAGTCGGCGTAGGCGTAGTCCCAGTTGCGCAGGAACGCGGCCGACCCGGAGGCGAAGGTCGACATCGCCTGCGGCTCCTGCATCGTGGTCACCGCAGCCGGGCTGACCCCGGTGGTGACCAGCGACCGCATGAACGTGACCGCCTTGATCGAGGCCGAGGAGTTCAGGTCGGCCGAGGTGTAGCTGGCGTTGGTCACCGTACCGCCGGCGTCGGTCAGGTACTCCATGTAATTGCAGGTCAGGCCCTCGTACGAGGCGCCCTGGAAGACGAACCCGTACTTGACCAGCCCGGCCTTCTGCAGCGTCTGCGCCTCGGATTCCAGCTGCTCCCAGGTCGTGGGCACCGCCAGGTGCTCCTTGGCCAGCAGGTCCTTGCGGTAGTACAGGAAGCCCTGGTCCTCGAACATCGGCGAGCCGTAGATCTGGCCCTTGTACGTGGCGCCGGTGACCAGCCCGGGCGCGAACTGGTTCCAGTAGCTGGCCGGCAGGTAGTTCGACAGCGGCACCGCCAGCTGGTGCGCGCCGAACTGAGCGGGCCAGATCACGTCGCCCATGAACACGTCCGGGGTGGTCGACCCGCCCGAGATGGTGGTGGCCAGCGTGGCCCGGTTGGTGTCGGTGTTCGTCGGCGCCGAGGTCAGCGTGACCTTGATGCCCGGGTACTTCGCCTCGAAGTCCTTGATCAGCACCTGCCGGACGTCCACACCGCTGGTGTTGATCGGGCTGGCCCACCAGGCGATCGTGCCCGACGTCGCGTTACCGGGCGCCGACGACGACCCGCCGGCCGCCGGGGCGGTGGTGCTGCCGGTGGTGCCGCTGCTGCTGCTGCTGCTGCTGCATCCAGCGGCCGCGAGCGCCCCGACCGCCCCGACCAGGGCGGCGAGCTGCCAGCTCCGCAGGGAGCGCCTTGTTGCATATCTGCTCGATCTTGCGCGTGCCATGTGTCCTCTGTCCTCCCACTGAAAGTAGTCGGTCAATAACTCTATGCAAATATTCTCGCCAGCCGAGCGGTTTGCGAGCCGATCCGGTGCCGGGCTGGCCGGCCCCCGTGCGGCGGTCAGCCCGGGCAGTGCCAGGCCCTCATGGTGCCAAGTGCCCTCATGGTGCCAAGTGCCCTCATGGTGCCAAGTCTTGCCGGCGCCAGCCATGGCGGATTCAGCCGTCGCGGATGATCTGGGCCAGCTGCCCTGCCATTTCCGCCAGGGCCTGCTGTGGTTGTTTCTGACGGGTCAGCGCCTCGTACACCGCGCTGGAGATGGCCAGGCTGGCCTGGTCGTAGTTGGTGATCGCCGGGCGCGGCCGGGCCGAGTTGATGGCCTGTTCGAGCACGGGGAGATAGGGATAGGTACGCCACAGGCTCTTGTCGGTATAGAGCTGGGTCCAGACCGGCGGGAACGACCCCTGCACCAGCATCTGCCGCTCGCTGGCCTCGCGGGTGACGTACTTGATGAAGTTCAGCGCGGTCTGCTGGTGCTGGGAGAACGCGCTGATCGCCAGGTTGGCCCCGCCGAGCGAGCTGGAACCTGTGCCGTCCGGGCCCGGCAGCGGTGCCACCCCGACCTTCCCGTACACCTTGTTCTGTGGGCCAGGTACGGACAGCGCCGCGTAGACGTCGGGCCAGTTGTCGAGGAACAGGAACTTGCCGGCCTCGAACGCGGCCTGAGAGGACTCCTCCTCGTAAGTGAGCGCAACCTTGGGGATCCAGCCCTGCGTGAACCCGTTGACCAGGAACTCCAGCCCGCGGAGCGCCTGGGGCGAATTCACCGTGACCTTGGTGCCGTCCGGCGAGAGGATCGACCCCCCGGCCGACTGAACGGCCGCGGCGAAGTTGACCGTGAGCCCCTCGTACGGGGCGAACGTGCCCGCGTATCCGAACAGCCCGTACTTCGGCGCCACGGTCTCGGCGAGCCGCTGCAGCTGACCCCAGGTCTTGGGGGGCGGCACGCCCGCCTTGGCGAGAATGTCCTTGCGGTAGTACAGGAGATCCGCGTTGCTGTAATCGGGCACGGCGTACAGCCGGCCCTGGTACATGGCGGTGTCCACGGCGGGCTTGAGGAACTGACCCAGCGGGAACTGGCTCTCCGGCAGCGGGATGATCCAGCCGTTCGAGGCGAACTCCGCGGTCCAGATGACGTCCATGTCGATGACGTCGTATTCGTCGCTCTT
>Ga0116217_10001567_pt1 | contig 21914 bp, 17 predicted proteins | sample Sb_taG_6_FD_89697 | JGI IMG/M metagenome (GOLD analysis project Ga0116217, IMG submission 89697) | Peat soil microbial communities from Weissenstadt, Germany - Sb_50d_4_PS metaG | ecosystem: Environmental > Terrestrial > Soil > Wetlands > Peat | place: Germany: Weissenstadt | collected 2010-09-21 | reverse complement strand
TGGGGTTGCGCACGATGGCGCGCCCCATGGCGACCCGCTGGCGCTGGCCGCCCGAGAGCTGGCGCGGGCGCCGATCGAGCAACTCGGTGATGCCGAGAATGCGTGCCGCGTTATCCACCCGCGCTTTGATCTCGGCCTTGGGGAATTTCTTGAGCCGGAGCCCGAACGACATGTTCTCGTACACCGTCATGTGCGGGTAGAGCGCGTAGTTCTGGAACACCATGGCGATGTCGCGGTCCTTGGGCGGCACGTCGTTGACGAGCGCGTCGCCGATGTAGATCTCGCCCGAGGTCGTCTCCTCGAGGCCCGCGATCATGCGCAAGGTGGTGCTCTTGCCGCACCCCGAGGGGCCCACCAGCACGATGAATTCCTTGTCCTCGATGTCGAGGTTGATGCCGCGCACCGCCTCGGTCCGGTCGAATTTCTTGACGACGTTGCGCAATGCGACCTGGGCCATGCTCAAGACTCCCGGCGTGGATGAAAGCGTGCGATCGGAACGGCGAGCCTCATGGTACGAGCCATTCCGGATCAGCCCTTGGTGGCGCCGGCGGTGAGCCCGGCGATGTAGTAGTCCATCAGGAAGGCATAGATGATGAGCGGCGGTGCTGCGGCGAAAAGTGCCGCGGTCATGATCATGCCCCATTGGTAGACGTCCGCCTTGACGAGCGTGGTCACCGTGCCCGCGGTGAGCACGAGCTGGTTGGAGCTGAAGATGAACGCCATCGGGTAGACGAATTCCGACCATGACACGGTGAAGGCGAAGATCGTGGCCGCGATGAGCCCGGGCAGCGCCACGGGGATGAAGATCTTGAACAGCATCTGCACGTGGTTGGCGCCGTCGATGAGGGCCGCCTCGTCGAGCTCCTTGGGGATGCTCTGGAAGTAGCCGATCATGATCCAGGTGCAGAACGGCACCGTGAGCGTGGGATAGACCAGCACGAGCGCCCAATAGGAGTTGAGCAGTCCAAGCGCCCCCACGATCTTGAACATGGGAATGAAGAGGAGCGAATCCGGCACGAGATAGGTCAAGAAGACGCCGGTCGCGAAGACGCCCGAGCCCCAGAACTTCATGCGCCCCAGCGAGAAGGCGGCAGGCACGCTGATCAGCATGGTGATCGCCACCGTGCACAGCGTGACGATTACCGTATTCATGAAATAGATGGGGAAATCGGTGGCGCCCATGAGCGCGGTGATGTTGGTCGAGGTCGGCGGCAGCACCGGCATCCACGGGTCGGTGCTCTGGTTCGAGATCTGCGCGCTGTCCTTGGTCGCGGTGACCAGCGCGTAATAGGGCGGGGTCAGGAAGAAGATCGCGAACAGGATCAGGAAGAAATACGAGAGGATGAGCGCCCAGCGCCGGTTGCGCGAGAGCGAGCCGCGGAAGCTCAGGCGCGGGATTCCCGCCGTAGCGGCCTCGGCAGTCATAGAGTCTCCCGCGAGCGTCTCAGCACGCCGCGCAGGATGAAGAAGGCCGAGATGCCGAGGAGCGGGAACATGAAGAGCGAGATCGCCGAGCCGAGCGGGATATCGCCGCTCTGGATGCCGAGCTCGAAGGCCCAGGTCGCGAAAACGTGCGTCATGTTGCGCGGGCCGCCCGCGGTCAGCACGCGGACGATATCGTAGTTCGCGAAAGTGACGATGAGCGAGAGCAGCACCGTGATCGCGATGATGTTGCGCATCATCGGCAGCGTGATGTGGACGAAGCGCTGCCAGGCGTTGGCGCCGTCGATCGAGGCGGCCTCATAAAGCTGCTCGGGCACCGACTTGAGCGCCGCCAGATACATGATCAGGAAGAAGGGGGCGCCGTACCAGACGTTCACCAGGATGGCGCAGAAGCGCGCCCAGTAAGGTTCGCTGAGCCAGGCGATGTGGCCGCCGAAATGGCCCAAGATCCAGTTGAAGGCGCTGTAGGTCGGATCGAACATCCACCACCAGGTGAGGGTCGAGAGCGAGAGCGGCATCACCCAGGGAACCAGCAGCATGCCGCGCCATTTGCGCTGGCCCTTCCCCGGCAGATTGTTGACGAGGTGTGCGGTGATGATGCCGATAAGCGCCTTGAAGAAGACCGCGCTGACGGCAAAGATCGCCGACTGCTCGACCACCATCCAGAAGGTGTCGCGGGTGAAGAGGAAGGCGAAGTTGCCGAGGCCGATGAACTTGGTCTGGGCCTTGTTGAGCAGCGAAAGATAGATCGAGTAGAGGAACGGAAAGACCACGAGGCCGAGGACGAGCAGGAGGAGCGGCGTGCACCACAGAATCGCGATGGTGGTGCGTCGGCGCATGAACCGCTGGAGGCCGCCCGGCCGCGCGGTCCTCGCGCGCGCGCTGTCGGCAACCCTCGGCGTGGCTATGCCTCGATGAATCGTTTCGGCCATGTCACTGCGCTCCCGCCTCAGACCACGGGCACCCGCGCTCCCGCCTCGCGCCGCACCCCTCGGGGAAGAGGGCCGGTGCGGCAGGCGGACGCTGCTTGCGCCCGCCTGCCGCACCGCCTTTCCGGTCGCATCAAATCCCGCACGCCGGCCTCAGGTGCGGAGATAGCCTTCGAGCTCGTTCGCCGCCCACTTGATGACGGAGTCGACCTTCTCTTTGCCTTGGGCGACCTTGGCAATCATGATCGTCTGGATCGACTGGTTGTAGATTTGCGAGGCCACGTCCGGACGCGCCGGGTAGCCCGACATGCTGTATTCCTCGTCGTCGCGCGGCGGGTAGTTGTAGACGGTGCCCTTGGGCGGCTCGACGGTCTTCCAAGTGTCGAAGTCGTAAAAGCTCTTGAACGACGGCAGGTCGTAGCCCACGGAGGCTTCGACGAGCCGCTTGGCCTGCGGCTTGTCCACCATATAGTGCACGAGCTCCTTGGCCGCCGCCTTGTTGGAGCCGAACTTCCACACGCCATAGAAGAACGGCAGATGGGGAGCGAAGCGCCCCTTGGGCCCGCGCGGCATGTCGTGGGTCCAGCACTGCTCGGCGACCTTAATGTTGTCGCGCTTGGCGACCGCCCAGGCGCTCGGCGGGTTCATGATGCTCGAACCCTTGCCCGAGATGAGCCAGCGGTTGTTGCCCGCGTCGTCCCAGGCGTAGACGTCGGGCGGGTTGAACGACATCAACTTCGCCGCATACTCGAGGACGGTGCGGGTCTCCGCCGAATCGACCGTGATCTTGTCCTTCTCGTCGATGAAGACCGAGCCGAAGCCACGGAAGAGCGCCCCCACCCAGTCGACGGCGTCGCTGGTTTGCCCCATGGGCAAGCCGACCGGATAGCCGCCCTTGAAGAGCTGCTCGGCCGTCTTGAGGTAGAGGTCCCAGTTCCAGGTCTCCATCAGCGCCTTGTCGCGCGGTTCGCCGGGGCCGGGAAAGATCTTTTGCAGATCGAGGTTGCAATATTTCTTGTAGAGGTCGAGGCGCGAGCAGGTAGGCTTGACCTGGCTGCCCACGACGGTGGGGACGCCCATCCAGTGCCCATCATGCTTGGCGAGGTACTCGCTGGTGGGGGCGATCGGCCCGTGCTCCTTGATGAGCGTCGAGATCACGTCGTCCATCGGCTCGAGCCTGGCGCGGTGGACGGTGATCTGCCAGGCGCGGTGCTGCATGATGTCGTGGCCGGTGCCGGCCTGCGCCTCGGCACTCGCGGTCAAGAGGTCCTTGTCGCCGACCGAGGTGATGTAGTCGATGTGGCAATCGACCTTGTTCTTCGCACCCCACTCGTTGACGATAGCCGTGAGCGTGTCGTTGGCGCCGGGGACCCAGTGGTCCCAGCAGCCCAAGGTGAGCTTGCCCGCGGCATAGCTCGTGCGCATGTAGGGCGCGGCCACGAGGGCCGTCGTGGCAAGCGCCGTCTTGGCCATGAACCTGCGGCGGCTAATCTTCGTGCCAGTCATCGCAACACCTCCCTAGTTCGCGGACGTTCAGGGCGCCCGATCATTGGTATCGTTGAAGCCGATAGACTATACCAGCTGGCGGCGAAATGGCATAGGACCGATCGCCTCGGCACTCGCACGGGCGCCCTCTTGCGGGCCGTCGCTACCGGAGCCTAATTCGACCACCGAATGCGATCTAAGTCGAGGAAAATGGTGGAAATATGCTGAGCCCGGCCAGGCCTTGGGCGGGCCTCGGCGGACGCGAATTGTTCCGCTGGCACCTCTCCTCCTCGAGGCGGGCGAAAGCGAGGCCCGCGGCGAGAGGGGCCGGCCTCAGGTGCCGCCCGACTCGTTGATCGCCTTCCAGATGCGCTCCGGCGTTGCCGGCATGTCGATGTGCTCGATGCCGTACTCGGCGAGCGCGTCGACGAGCGCGTTGATCACGGCGGGGGGTGCGCCGATGGCGCCGGCCTCGCCCGCACCCTTGACGCCCAAGGGATTGCTCGCGCAGGGGACGATGTTGTAACGGCTCTCGATCGCCGGCACGTCGTCGGCGCGCGGCATGCAGTAGTCCATCAGCGAGCCGGTCACGAGCTGGCCGCTCTCGGCATCGTAGACGCAAGCTTCGAGGAGCGCCTGGCCGATGCCCTGCACCACGCCGCCGTGGATCTGGCCGTCGAGGAGCAGGGGGTTCAGCACCACGCCCACGTCGTCCACCACGAGATAACGCAGGATGCGCGTGGTACCGGTCTCGGGGTCGACCTCGAGCTCGCAGAGATGGCAGCCGTTGGGGAAGGTCGAGGCGGGCGGGGTGAAGTGCGCGGTGGCACCGAAGCCCGGCTCGATCTCGGGCGGCAGGCGCAGCGGATCGAAGGCCGCCTCCGCCACTTGCGCGATGGCGACGCTGCGGTCGGTGCCCGCGATGCGATAGCGCCCGTCTCTGAACTCGATGTCGGCGGCCGAGGCCTCGAGCAGGTGCGCGGCCACGGGCTTGCCGCGCTCGATCACGCGCCTGGCCGCGAGATCGACGGCGGCCCCGCCCACGGGAAGCGAGCGCGAGCCGCCCGTGCCGCGCCCGAACGCCACCTGATCGCTGTCGCCCTGCACGACCCTGATCTCCTCGAAGGGGACGCCCAGGGCCTCGGCGAGAATCTGGGCGTAGGCCGTCTCGTGGCCCTGGCCCGAGGCCTGCGTGCCGATGAGGAGCGTGAGCGAGCCGCTCGGATCGAAGCGCACCTCCGCCGCCTCGTTCGGCCCGCCGCCGCACTGCTCGATATAGGTCGAGAAGCCGAGCCCGCGCCGTTTGCCCGCCTTGCGCGCCGCCGCCTTGCGCGCGGGAAAGCCGGCCGCGTCCGCGAGCTTGAGCGCATCCTCCATGTTGCGCGCGAAATCGCCGCTGTCGTAGGTGAGGCCGAGCGTCGTCGCGTAGGGCATCTTGGCGGGTGCTATGAAGTTGCGCCGGCGCAGCTCGTCGGGCGGGATACCGAGCTTGCGCGCGGCGTGGTCGACCATGCGCTCGATGACGTAGGCGGCCTCCGGCCGTCCGGCGCCGCGATAGGCGTCGACGGGTGCCGTATTGGTGAAGACCCCCTTCACCGAGACGTGGATCGCGGGCATGACATAGACGCCGACCAGGAGCTGGGTTCCGCACAGCGTGGGAATGAAGGTGCTGAAGTTGGAGAGATAGGCGCCCAGGTTGGCGACCGTCGCGACCCTCATGGCGAGGAAGCGGCCGTCGCGGTCGAGGCCGAGCTCGGCCTCGGTGACATTATCGCGCCCGTGCGTGTCGGCGAGAAAGCAATCCGAGCGCTCCCCCGTCCATTTGACCGGCCGGCCGAGCTTCCGCGCGGCGTAGAGCACGAGCGCATGCTCGCGGTAGAGGAAGATCTTGGCGCCGAAGCCGCCGCCCACGTCAGGCGTCACCACCCTGATGCGGTTCTCGGGCACCTTGAACACGTTCTTGGCGAGAAGCTCGCGCACGAAATGCGAGCCCTGGCTCGAGGTATAGAGCACATAGCGCTCCTCGCCGCGCTCGTAAGCGCCGAGGGCTGCACGCGGCTCCATCGGATTGGGCACGAGGCGGTTGTTGACGAGGGTGAGCTTGACCCGGTGCGGCGCCGCGGCGAGGGCCTTGTCGGTAGCACTTTTGTCGCCGATCTCCCAATCGAAGCAGAGGTTGCCGGGGGCCTCGTCCCAGATGCGCGCCGGATGCCCGGCATCGGCCACCGCCGTCTCGCTCCAGGCGGGGAGCGGGCTGTAATCGACCTCGATCTCCTCCGCCCCGTCGCGCGCCGCGGCGAGCGTCTCGCCTATGACGAGCGCCACCGCATCGCCCACGTAGCGTGCGCGGTCTTGGGCGAGGCAGGGATAGGGTGGGGCAGGGGCGATCGAGCCGTCGCGGTTGGTCGTCGGCGTGAGCAAGGGGATGGTGCCGATGCCGTCGCGCGCAAGCTCGGCGCCGGTGAAGACGGCGAGGACGCCGGGCATCGCCTTGGCCTTATCGGTCGAGATGCCGCGAATGCGTGCATGCGCGTGGGGCGAGCGCAGGATGTAGGCGTAGCTCTGGCGCGGCAGGTTGATGTCGTCGGCGTAGCGGCCGTCTCCCGTCAGCAGGCGCGCGTCCTCGCGACGGCGGATGGACTGGCCGAATGCGAACTTGCCCATGCGGCTTGGTCTCCGAAGATAGTCCCTGCGTCAGACTAAGTAGTCGCTTTCAGCGACGCAAGCGTCGCTCCTCCCTCACCCCGGCCCTTGAGCCGCAAGGCGGTTCGACGAGGGGGCCCATCCCCGGGACGAAGTGCCCGGGGATGGGAAGGATGAGGGGCGGCCGCAAGCTCGGCAGAGCTGAGTGCGACCTCGACGACCTTGACATGTCGAGCGCGCGGCGGAATGGTGGCGCCGCAGGTTTCGAGAAACGGGAAAACGGGTACAAGGTAAGGGGGTTCGCCATGTCGGCCGCGACGCAGCTCATCGAGCTCGACCACGAGCATTTGATCCATCCGCTCCATTATCCGAAGGACCACGAGCATCCGCTTCTCCTGGTCGAGGGTCAGGGCGAGATGCTGCGGGATGCGGACGGCAAATCCTATATCGACGGACTCTCCGGCCTATGGAACGTGAATGTCGGCCATGGCCGCAAGGAGCTCGGCGAGGCCGCCTCCCGGCAGATGTCGAAATTGGCGTTTGCCTCGGCCTATACGGGCGCCACGAACGAGCCGGCGATCCGCCTCGCGGACCGTCTGGTGAAGCTCGCCTATTCCAACACTTCCGCGGTCTACTTCACGACGGCGGGGGCCGAATCGAACGAGTCCGCCTTCAAGTTCGCGCGCTATCATTGGAAGGTGCGCGGCAAGCCGGAGAAGGTGAAGATCTTCTCCCGCGTCCATGCCTACCATGGCGTCACCATGGCGGCGATGAGTGCCACGGGCATGGCGATCTATCACAAGATGTTCGGCCCGCTCGTGCCCAATTTCCTCCAGGTTCCGGCCCCCTATCCCTATCGCTGGCCGGGCAACGGCGACCCCGGCATCGAGGCGGCGGACGCGCTCGAGCAGGCGATCGTCAAGGAAGGTCCGGACACGGTAGCAGCCGTGATCGCCGAGCCCGTGATGGGTGCCGGCGGCGTCATCGTGCCGCCCGAGACCTATTTCCCGCGCCTGCGCCAGATCTGCGACCGCCACGACGTGCTCATGATCGCCGACGAGGTGATCACCGGATTCGGGCGCACGGGCCGCTGGTTCGCGCTCGGCCATTGGGGGGTCGAGCCCGATCTCGTCTCCTTCGCCAAGGGGGTGACGAGCGCCTACCTGCCGATCGGCGGCGTGCTCGTCTCCAAGCGCGTGCATCGCGCGCTCGAGGAGGCCCCGGCCGACCAGAAGTTCATGCACGCGGCGACCTACTCCGGCCATCCGGTGTGCTGCGCCGTGGCGCTCAAGAACCTCGACATCATCGAGCGGGAAGGGCTTGTCGAGCGCGCCGCGATCATGGGTCGCCGGCTTTTGGCCGGACTCGAGTCCTTGCGCGAGCTGCCGGTGGTGGGCGACGTGCGCGGGCTCGGCATGATGTGCGGCGTCGAGCTCATCGAGAGCCGCGAGGGCAAGAAGCCGGCCATCGGCCTCGGCGCCAAGGTCGCCCGCGAGTCCCTCGCGCGCGGACTGCTCATCCGCATTCGCGGCGGCGGCGTGAGCCCCGCGATCGGCGACACGATCTGCATCGCCCCGCCGCTGATGACGCCGGTGGAGACGGTCGACCGCATCGTCGACATCCTCGGCACCTCGATCAAGGCGGCGCTGCGCTAGCGCTTCGTCTCCGGCTCGGGCGGCGGCGGGTTGTGATCATTTGTGGATAACATCACGCGCGCTCTTGCCAAAACGAGCGCACACGATTACACGTGGAGGATTGCACTCTCACATCTGCAAGGGGGGTTAGGGGACATGAACCAAGCAGAGCTCATCGCGCAAATCGCGAAGAAGAACAAGCTGAGCGCGCGCCAGGCCAAGGACGCCGTACAGGCTGTGCTTGCCGCGGTCGAGGCGGCCCTCGTCAAAGGGCAATCGGTGCGCACGACACTCGGCACCTTCTCGATCTCGAGGCGTGGGGCGCGCACCGGGCGCAACCCCCAGACCGGCGCGCCGGTTGCGATCAAGGCGTCAAAGGGCGTGCGCTTCAAGGTCTCGCGCACGATCAAGGGCGCGCTCAACAAGCGCTGAGCGGCTGCCTCTCGCGCCGCTCCTCGCTCCACTGCCCTCCTTCTCCCTCTCCCGCGCGCGGGAGAGGGATGGGAAGGGCGGGGGAGTCCGCGACACAACTCGGAAAATCCCGCCTTACCCGAGCGCTGCCTTTACTCTCTCGGGCGTGAAGGGGAGTTCGCGGATGCGAACGCCGCTCGCATGCGCGAAGGCGTTTGCGATCGCGGCAGCCATCGGACCCTGCGAGGCCTCGCCTGCGCCGAGCGGGCCCGTCAGGGTTGATGATCTGGCCCGCATCCACCGCAGCGCTGGTACGCGGCACGCGGACCTCCCCGCTCTTGCGGTCGATCTCGACCTCGGCCACGACGGCGCGCTGCCGCCCTGAGAGCGCCAGAGAACGATTGTCAAGCTTCCGCAAAGCCTGCAGACTCGTCGCGCGGCGGCGTCTTCGGCCCGTCGGTTTGGGACTATCAACTCAAGGGTAGCGCAATGGTCAAACCCCGCATCATCTACGAAGCCAAGCCCGGCATGCCGCTCTACGTCGACCGCAAGCTCTACGGCCGCTTGGCGAGTGCGAAAGAGGGACGCAAGCTCAAGGAGCGCATCACCGTGCCGCCGCGCTCGGGCAAGGCCTGGCCGGTGGGCGCGGGCCAAATCTGCCGCATCGTCGTGAGCGAGGGGCCGCAGGTCGGCGATCTCAACATGTGGAACCGGCACAATCCGCGCGAGCGTTTCTGGGCCTCGCGCACGCGCCAGCTCCATAGCGCGCACCTCAAGACCTACGACCGCTTCTGGTCCTCTTTGCCCTACTTGCGGCCGATGGCGACGATCACCGACGAGAGCGTGCAATACGGCATCGACGCTGACGGTGCCGGCTGCCACGATCTGCTCGGCACCCGCTGCGACCCCTATGTGCACAAGCTCTTGAACGGCGAGGATTTCGACCTCTGCTGCCACTCCAACCTCGTGCGCGCGGTCATTCCCTACAAGCTCACCGAGTACGACGTCCACGACGTGCTCAACGTCTTCCAGGTGACGGGGCTGACCCAGGACGGCCGCTATTTCGTCAAGCCTAGCCCGGCCAAGAAGGGCGACTTCTTCGAATTCCTCGCCGAGATGGATCTGCTCTGCGCGATCTCGGCCTGCCCGCACGGCGACCTCTCGGTGCCGATGTGGGGACCTAGCGCCGCCGACCCGGAGAAGACCTGCCGGCCGTTCGAGATCGAGATCTACGACGTCGCGGCAGAGCTGCTGCGCGGCTGGAAGCCGAGTGCCGTCGTCGATTATCGCGGCGAGCACGGGCTTGCCTACCCAGAGCGGCCGAGGGCCGGAAGGCGCAAGGCGTAAGCGCGCCGGCCGCGAGCCCGAGCGCAGGTTCGGCACCGCAACACGCGTATGGAATGGACGAGGGCACCGGCAGCAGCACCGGCTTGCTCGCGCGAGGCCGTTTGATCTAGGTCAACGACGCCGGGCGATCCGGGGCCTAGCTTGCGATCGTAGCCGCGCGAGGGCGCGAGCGCCGGTGAAGGGGAGGGACCAGCGCGAATGCAGCATGACAAAGGAATCGCGAGTCGCAGCTTCCGCGGCGAATCGGGCGGGGGCGAGCATTTCATTTCGGTCGAGGCCTCTGCCGGGCTCGCCTTTGCGGAGCAGCTCCATCTCGTCGAGGAGCGCTATGCCGCGGCGAGAAAGGACCTCGGCCTGGCGCCGGAGAGCGCCATTTTCAGGCGGGTCTTCGTCAGCGACCTCATGAATCAGGCTCAAGCGGTCCGGGCGAGCAGCCTCTGCGGCACGCAGGCGGAGGGTCCGGTCGCGGTCTCGATCGTGCAACAGGCGCCGCTGCCGGGTGCGAAGATCGCACTCCTTGCCTATCACCTCACCGGCGATGCCGGTATCGCGAAAGAGCGCTTATCGCCCCATCACGTGCTGGTCGAGAAGCGCGGCTTGCGCCATCTCTGGAGCACGCGGCTCTGCGCCGGCTCCGACGCGGCACCCGCATCGGCGGCCGGCCAGACGCGCGAGATCTTCGCCGATCTCATCGCGACGCTGGCCGGTGCCGGCGGCACGCTCCGCGACCATTGCGTGCGAACCTGGATCTACGTCAAGGACGTCGACGTCTTCTACAAGGACATGGTCGAGAGCCGCCGCGAGCTGTTCGAGCGCCAAGGCTTGACCGCGGACACGCACTACCTCGCCAGCACCGGCATCGAGGGCGGCTGCGCGCACCGCTACGATCTCGTGGCGATGGACGCCTATTCCATTCTCGGCCTCGCTCCCGGGCAGATGTCGTACCTCAACGACTTCGACCGGCTGTGCCCGACGCGGAACTACGGCGTCACCTTCGAGCGGGGCACGCGCATCGCCTATGCCGACCGCTCGCACCATTTCATCTCGGGAACGGCGAGCATCGACGGGACCGGGGCCGTGGTCCATCGCGGCGATGTGCTGCGTCAGCTCGAGCGGGCGCTTGAGAACGTGGAGGCACTGCTGCGCGCGGGACGGGCGGGCCTGGACGACATGATGCATCTCACCGTCTATCTCCGGGACCCCGCGGATTTCGCCCGCGTCGAGGGCTACCTCTCCGAGCGCTTTCGCGGGCTGCCCATGGTGATCGTGGAGGGTGCCGTCTGCCGCCCGGAGTGGCTGATCGAGGTGGAAGGTGTGGCGGCCGTGGCCGACGACGCACCCGCCTTGCCGCTCTTCTGAGTGCCACGCCAAGCGAGGCCCGAGGGGCCGCCCGGATGGGGGCGAGCCGCACCTTTGCCGCAGCGCTGCCGGGCGGTGCGATTGATCCAGATCAAAGCCAGCTTCCGCCGTTTTGGCGGATATGGAGGCAGAGCCTCAGCCCGCCCCAGGAGGGATGATCCATGCCAGAGAGTAGCGCGCCACTTTCGATGCTCGACGAGGTGGCGATCGCCGCCGCCGAGCTGCGCCACGATCCCTACGACTTCGCCTTCGTCGAGCACGCCATCCCTCCTCGTTGGAAGGACGAGGTTCTCGCCGATGCGCCGCCCATACCCGATCGCGGCAGCTATGGGCTGCCCGACCTTCGCTACGGAGCCAAATTCGGCGCGGTCGTCAAGGACCTGCTGAGCCCGCGCTTCCGCGATCTCGTCGGGCGGAAGTTCGGCATGGACCTCACTACCTGTCCGCCCTGCATCGTGATGATGGGCAATACCACGGGCCACTACAACGAGGGCTACGCCCACCCCGACTCGAAGCACAAGATCGTCACCGTGCTGGTCGGCTTCAGCCGCGAGTGGCCCTATGAGCGCGGCCGGCTCCGCGTGCTGCGCAGCTCGAACCGCGAGGACTGCGCCTTCGAGTTTGCACCTGAGTTCGGCAGGATGCTGATGTTCCGCGTCTGCGACCATTCGTGGCACGGCTTTCTGCCGCAGAAGGGCCAGCGCATGAGCCTGCAGCTCTGCTACGTCGATTCCGACTGGTACGTCCAACGCGAATACTGGCGCCATAGCGTCAGCGCCTACGCCAAGTCGGTGCCGTTGCTTCACAAGATCATCGACTGGGCGCCGCGCCGGCTGTTCGGCTCGTGATCCCGGCGCGCGCCCGACGCGCGCGCGAGGTGCCAACGCCGAAGAGGAAATAGGCAGCGGCGCGTCCGCGGTCCCACCTTCAAGGCGCAAGGCAATTCCATTGCCATGCTATGCACTCTCCTCCCCCCTTGAGGGGCAGGGTTATCGCATTTGAATATTTATGAATGTGATAATCCATCGTCCCGGCGACCCCGGACTGGATCCGGGGCGGGACCCGCTTCAGGGCAGGTGCGGCGTCTTTCCTTTCACCAACAATGGTGATCCTGGTCAATGGATACCGGCTTTCGCCGGTAATGACGGAGCCGGTAACGTTAACTTTGGAAGAGATCGCCATTATTGAACTGTGACCGTGTACGAAATTTCCCCGTTCAACCGATCTTGGGGATTGTCCACATTGGTACGCAGGTATCGAAAGCTGTCTTGGCCCGAGAAGCCGGGCTTGGATTGATAATAGATCACGATTCCTTCCACTGTTCTTCCCGCGCATGACCCTTGCGCGCCCCCTAGGCTAGCGTAGGCTGGAACAACCATTTGCTCGTATTGGGCCGTGACGGTTCCATTCGCAGGCGGCGCAGTGAAACTGACGACAACATGCTGCACCTGACATGACCTGTCACCAGCCCAGTGTTTTGCGACTGCGGATTTCACATTCGACGCGACAGTGGCAGATAAGGATTTCACGCTCGACTCGGCAGTCGCGGATTCGAAAGCGGCTGAAGCGGCAAAGAGGGCGGAAAAGAGGGCGCATATAACGAGTCTGCGCATCGTGAAATCCTCCCTTGGAGAATAAACCGACATTCCCAGGTGAGGTCGGCTGGTAGCGTCAGAGTAACGATCTGCGCTCCCTGCGGCAAGCTGGAACGCGGTGAAGGCCGACGCTCGCCATGACCGCGCATTTTTCGTCTGCCTGAGCACGCTGAAGAATGACCCTGCCGTACGCAACAATGGAAAGACTAGGCGCTGTGGACGTCGCCCGGGCACCACGGCCCCGATAGGTGGTGTTCTTGCTCATTGGGCCGTTCCAGGTGGCTCAGTAGGGGCAATCTGATCCAGATCAATGTCGTCGGCACGATTATGCCGTATGGGCGCAACCTCGGGGGTCAGGTTAACACTGGGGGAGTGTAACGATGCCGAGAATTGCAATGCGCAAAGAGCGCCGTCGCCTGCTATCCGTTATGATCATCGCCGCGCTGGCCGGACTGGTGCCTTCGGGTTTAGTCGTTGCATTTGACGGATATGGCTTCGATCTTGGGCGTGTCTGGCAAGTCCGAGAATACGCTTCCGATGGGAGCATTTGGGAGGGTAGTTGGACACGCAGAGGGGATTCGCCGATATTCGCTGCCCAATGGCGTAACAATCGCACCGGCGGCATTGCCCAGGATGTGATCGAATTTCGGCAGATACAAGATGGTTCTGCGGTTTTGTACCGGCAGAGACTAGCTGGCACTTACTATGGTCCGCTTTCTCGCGACCGTACGCGCATCAGACGCGGAACGGCGAGTTGGTATAGTCCGGGAAGTTTCTGGGAAGCGGACATCATCCGCTAATTCCCGCCGCCTCGCAGGACCGCGCTATCTAGATGCGCGTCGTTTTGGCTTTTGGAGCTTCTTGGCCGGCTTGTGCCGCGGCGGAGTGTTGAGGAACCCGCCGCGAGGACTTCTCGGTCCTCTATCACCGCGTGCCGCGCCTGTTCGCAGCCCTGGCGCTCGCCCGTGACGACGGCCGCTACGCCAAGCTTCCATTTCTGCAATTGGCACAACGCAGCGATCGCCCTAATCGCGTTGCTGTCCCCTGCGCCCCCGCTTCACCCCCGCCCGCCCCGGTGCTACGGTAGTGCTTGTTCCCGTGCTTAGCGGGGACGCGCGATCCTGCAAGACCTGCAAGAGATGAGAGGAAAGACGATGTCCGCCGCCCGCAAGAATAACCATCGCCTGCGCAGCCAAGCCTGGTTCGACGACACCCACAATCCCGGCATGACGGCGATCTATATCGAGCGCTTCTTGAATTTCGGCATGACGGTCGAGGAGCTGCGCGCGGGCCGGCCGATCATCGGCATCGCGCAGACGGGGAGCGACCTCTCGCCCTGCAACCGCCACCATCTCCAGCTCGCCGAGCGCGTGCGCGACGGCATCCGCGACGCGGGCGGGGTGCCCTTCGAGTTCCCCTGCCACCCCATCCAGGAGACCGCCAAGCGCCCGACGGCAGCACTCGACCGCAACCTCTCCTATCTGAGCCTCGTCGAGGTGCTCTACGGCTACCCCATCGACGGGGTGGTGCTGACCACGGGCTGCGACAAGACCACCCCTGCGGGCATCATGGGGGCGGCCACGCTCGACATTCCCGCGATCGTGCTCTCGGGCGGGCCGATGCTCGACGGCTATTACAAGGGCGAGCTCGTGGGCTCGGGCACGGTGGTGTGGAAGGCGCGCGAGGAGCTCGCCGCCGGCGCCATCGATTACCACGAGTTCATCGACAAGGTCGCGGCCTCGACCATGAGCGTGGGGCACTGCAACACCATGGGTACCGCGACCTCGATGAATTCGCTCGCCGAGGCGCTTGGCATGTCGCTGACGGGCTGCGCCGCCATCCCCGGACCCTACCGCGAGCGCGGCCAGATCGCCTACGAGAGCGGAAAGCGCATCGTCGCGATGGTGCGCGAGGATTTGCGCCCCTCCAAGATCCTGACGCGCCAGGCCTTCGAGAACGCGATCGTCGCCGCCTCGGCGCTTGGCGCCTCCACCAACTGCCCGCCCCACATCATCGCGATCGCGCGCCACATCGGCGTCGAGCTCTCGATCGAGGACTGGGACCGCATCGGCTACAATATTCCGCTCCTCGTCAATCTGATGCCGGCCGGCAAGTATTTGGGCGAGGGCTTCCACCGCGCGGGCGGCGTGCCGGCGGTGATGAACGAGTTGCTCAAGGCCGGCAAGCTCCACGGCAAGGTCATGACCGTCACCGGCAAGACCATGGCCGAGAACGTGAGGCGCGCGGAAATCAAGGACCGCGACGTGATCCGTCCTTACGCTAAGCCGCTCAAGGAGAAGGCGGGCTTCGCCGTGCTCAAGGGCAATCTCTTCGATTCGGCGATCATGAAGACGAGCGTGATCGAGCCCGCCTTCCGCAAGCGCTATCTCGAGCGCAAGGGCGACGAGGGCGCCTTCGAGGGCACCGCCATCGTCTTCGATGGCCCCGAGGATTACCACAAGCGCATCAACGACCCATCGCTCCCCATCGACGGCGACGCCCTCCTCTTCATCCGCAACTGCGGCCCCGTGGGCTACCCTGGCTCGGCCGAGGTGGTCAACATGCTGCCGCCCGATCGCCTGGTGCAGAAGGGCATCGCGTTCCTGCCCTGCATCGGCGACGGGCGGCAGAGCGGCACCTCCGGCAGCCCCTCCATCCTTCATGCCTCGCCCGAGGCCGCTGTGGGCGGCGGGCTCGCGCTCCTCAAGACCGGCGACCGCGTGCGCATCGATCTGAAGAAGCGGCGCGCGGACATGCTCATCTCGGCGGCCGAGCTCGCGCGCCGGCGCAAGGCCTGGAAGCCGCCCAAGCTCGACCATCAGACGCCGTGGCAGGAGCTCTACCGCGCCCACGTCGGCCAGCTCGAGACGGGCGGCTGCCTCGAGTTCGCCACGGGCTACCAGCACATCGACGCGAGCAAGGGCGTGCCGCGCCATAATCATTGAGGGGCGCGCGCGACCATGCGTAGTCCTTAATCTTCTCCCTCTCCTCCTGAAGGAGGAGAGGGAGAAGCATTCTACAGGGAAGTGCGACAGGCGCGGCGGCGTTTTGCGCTGCTCGGGCATTTGACCTTTTTGTAACAGCGAGCATGGCAGATGCCATGGCGCTGTGCTAAGCTCGCGGCAAGAACGGACGCTCGTCGTCACGCACAGGGAGAACGCCATGACAGCCATTTTGAGAACGGTCCTCGCCGCGTCGCTCGCCTTCTTCCTCGTTGCTTCGGCCGAACGGGCGGTAGGTGAGACCATCACCGTCACCCATTGGGGCGATGCCTTCTACGGCGGCCCCTATGCGGTCGCGATGGCGAAGGGCTTCTTCAAGAAGGGCGGCGTCGACATCACCGGCATCTTGACCTCGACGGGAGGCGGGACCTCGGTGCGCAACACGCTCGCGGGCGACCTTCCCTTCGGCGAGGTGGCGCTCTCCGCCGCGATCGAGGCCATCGAGGCGGGCCAGCCGATCAAGATCGTCTGCGCAGGCGTCGAGAGCATCGCCGACATCCTGTGGATCGCCAAGCCGGATTCGCCGCTCAACTCGATCAAGGACATCGTGGGCAAGAAGGTCGCCTTCACCTCGCCCGGCTCGGTCACCAACATGCTGATCCTCATGGCGATGAAGGCCCAGGGCATCCCGGCCGACAAGGTGACGCTGATGCCCGCGGGCGGCATCGGCGCCAATCTGACCGCCGTGCTCTCGGGTGCGGTCGACACCGCCATGAGCGGCGAGCCCATCTGGTCGCGCGAGAAGGCGAAGGTGAAGCCGGTCTTCTGGGTCAAGGACGTGCTCCCCGCCAACATGACCCAGACCGTCGGCATCGTCACCGAGGAGTTCGCCAAGACGCAGCCGGACAAGATCCGCGCTATCATCGCGGGGCGGCGCGAGGGCGTGCAATTTATCGCAGCGCACCCCGACGAGGCGGCCGACATCTCCGCCAAGGCGATCGGCTTCGATGCCGCCCTCGTGCGCGAGGTGTTCCACCATTTCCTCGCGATCCACTACTGGAGCGAGGGCGCCTTCGACTACGCGGCGATGGACCGCATGGCCGAGGGGCTGCAGATCGTGGGCAAGCTCAAGGGGCCGATGGAGTGGGGCAAGGTGGTCGACACGTCGTTCCTGCCGAAGGACCTTCAGGCCAAGACTCATTGACCGGTCTCTAGCCCGACGCCTCCGCCGTGGCGGCCAGCGCAGAGGAAGAGAAGCCGAAAGCCGAGGGCGGCGCGCGCGCGCGGCCGGGCTCGGCGGCACTCCATGCGCAACTCAAGGGCATCGCCAAATCCTATCCGGCTGCCGAGGGGCACGGCTTGGTGCATGCGCTCGGCCCGCTGGACCTCGATCTCTACGCGGGCAAGTTCATGGCGGTGGTGGGCCCGTCGGGCTGCGGCAAGACGACCCTGCTCGAGACGATCGCGGGGCTGACGGCGCCGAGTGCGGGTACGGTCGCCTTCGAGGGACGCGAGGTCAAGGGGCGCGTGCCCGAGGGGGTCGGCGTCGTCTTCCAGGAGGACGCCTGCCTGCCCTGGCTCAGCGTGTGGGACAACATCGCCTTCGGCTTGCGGCGCGCGGGCGCCGCCGCCGAGGACATTCGCGCGCGCGTCGATTACGCCGTCTCCTTCATGGGGCTCGGCTCCTTCGCCGGTACCTATCCCGCGCAGCTCTCGGGCGGCATGCGCCAACGAGTCTGCATCGCGCGCACGCTCGTGCTCGAGACGCGCCTCATCCTCCTGGACGAGCCCTTCGGCGCGCTCGACCAGCAGACCCGCCTGCTCATGGGCGACGAGCTCCTCCGCCTCTGGCGCGAGACCAAGGCGACCATCCTCCTCATCACCCACGCGATCGACGAGGCGGTCATGCTCGCCGACCGGGTCGGCGTCATGTCGGCGCGGCCGGGGCGCTTCATCGAGCTCGTCGAGACCGGCTGGCCGCAGGCGCGCGACTCCCGCATCGTCGAGGAGGAGGCCTTCGGCCGGCTCGCCGCGCACGTGTGGTCGAAGCTGCGCGGCGAGTCGATGAAGGCGCTCGGCCGCGAGGACGACGGCGGCGCGGGAGGCCGGCCATGAGCCGGGCGTCGTTCGTGCGGCTCGCGGTCGTGGCGGGCTTCCTCCTCCTCCTCGAGCTCCTGACGCGCACGGGGGCGATCGACAACCTCGTCTTGATCCCGCCGAGCGAGATGGTGACGCAACTCTGGAGCATGTTCCGCTCGGGGGCACTCGACGCGGCGATGGCTGAGAGCTTCAGCAACATAGCACTCGCCTTCCTCCTCTCGGTGACGTTCGGCTTCACGGCGGGCCTCGTCATCCACGCGCTGCCGCGCTTGAGGCGCCTCGCCGATCCGCTGCTCGCCTCCTACTATGCGGTGCCCTTTTTCGTCTTCTACCCGCTCCTCATCGCCATCTTCGGGCTCAACCGCTGGCCGCTCGTCGCGATCGGCTTCGCCTTCGGTGCCGCGGCCATGGTGATCGCGACGCTCAACGGACTAGACCGAGTGCCGCGCGTGCTGCGCAAGGTGGCGCGCGTGCACCGGCTCGGGCGCGGCGAGGAGATATTCCTCATCATCCTGCCGGCAGCGAGCCCCCATCTCTTCACCGGGCTCAAGTTAGCACTTGCCTACAGCTTCATCGGCGTGCTCGCGGGCGAGTTCATCCTTTCGGGCGGCGGGCTCGGCTATTCGATCGCCTACGCCTACGACGCCTTCGACAACCAGACCATGTACGCGCTCATGTTCTTCGTGCTGGCGCTCGCCGTCCTCCTCAACGCGGGCCTGCACCTTTGGGAGCAGCGTCTCCTCCGGCGGAGGCGGCGCGCATGAGCACCGCGGTCGCGGGTGAGCGGCAATGGCTGCGGCGCGCGCTCGACGCGGCGATGATGCTGGTTCTCCTCGTCATCGCCTGGCAGGCGCTCTATGCGGCCGTGGGCGAGGTGGCGATCACGTCTCCGCTCGGCACCGTGGTCAAGCTCGCGGCCCTTCTCCACTCGCCGGCCTTCTGGCGCAACGTGAGCGCCTAGGCCACCGCACTTGCGGTCTCCGTCGTCATCGCGTCTGCGGCCGGCGTCGCCGCGGGCCTGGCACTCGGCTTTCACCGCTTCTCCGGCATCGTCGCCGAGCCCATCCTGACGGCACTCTATACGCTCCCCAAGGTGACGCTCTATCCCCTCGTGCTGCTCATCTTCGGGCTCGGCATCTCGGCCCAGATCGCCTTCGGGGTAATGCACGGCGTCATCCCGGTCATCCTCTTCACCATGAGTGCGGTGCGCAACATCGAGCCCGTGCATTTGAAGACCGCGCGGGTGCTCAAGCTGACGGCCGTCCAGACCGCCGCGACCATCCTAGCTCCCGCGGTGGTGCCGGAGATCTTCACCGGGCTCCGCGTCGGCTTCGCGCTCACGCTTTTGGGCGTCATCATCGGCGAGATGTTCGCCTCCCAGCGCGGCCTCGGCTTCTTGATCATCAACAGCATGAACACCCACGACGTGCCCACCATGATGGCGGTGATCATGCTGCTCATCGTCTTCGCCGTGATCGTGAGCTCGACCCTCTTGGCGCTCGACCGCAGGCTGCATCGGCTGGGGTGACGTCAAAACCCCTCTCCCGCAAGCGGGAGAGGGAGGGGCCCATTGCGCAGCAATGGGAGGGTGAGGGATCCCTCATGAGTTCGGAACATAGACCTCCGCCTCAGCCACGCCCCGAAATTTCCGACCGTGCCCGGCGGCTTCGCCGCGACGAGACCGAAGCCGAGCGTTGCGTGTGGCGGGCGGTCCGCGACCACCGGCTCGGCGTCAAATTCCGCCGGCAGGTGCCGATTGGTCCTTACTTTGCAGACTTCGTCTGTGTCGCGCGAAAGCTTGTCGTCGAGCTCGACGGCGGGCAGCATGCCGAGCCCACACGATACGAGGAGGAACGCGCCCGTGTGATCGCTGTCAACGGCTATAGCGTCCTGCGCTTTTGGAACAACGACGTGATGGACAATCTTGACGGGGTGGTGGAGGCGATCCGCTTGGCGCTCGAGGCGTAGGGGAAATCCCTCACCCTCCCATCCCTTCGGGATGGGCCCCTCCCTCTCCCGCTTGCGGGAGAGGGGTATGACAGCTAGGTGAGATTTTTCTCGAAGGCGGTGATTTCCTTATCGAACCCCAGCGTGAAGCCGATCTCGTCGACCCCTTCCAATAGGCAGTGCTTGCGGAAAGGGTCGATCTCGAAGGAAAGGCGCGTGCCGTCGGGGCCGACGACCCTCTGGGCCGCGAGGTCGACGGTCACCGTGCCCCCGGCTTTGCGTTGAGTGCCGCGCGCAAGGCGGCCGCCGCCGCTGCCGGCAGCACGATCGGCAGTAGCCCGTTCTTGAAGCAGTTGTTGTAGAAAATGTCGCCGAAGCTAGGTGCTATGACCGCGCGGAAGCCGTAATCGTAGAGCGCATAGACCGCGTTCTCGCGCGAGGAGCCGCAGCCGAAGTTGCGCTCGGCGACGAGGATGCGGGCACCACGGAAGGCGGGGCGGTTGAGCACGAAGGAGGCCTTCTCGCTGCCGTCGTCGTTGAAGCGCAAATCGTGGAAGAGAAAAAGCGCCGTGCCGGCCTTGCGCGGCTTCCTCAAGAAGCGCGCCGGGATGATCTGGTCGGTGTCCACGTTGGCGCTGTCGATGGGGACGGCCGTCGCCTGGACGCGTTGGAACTTCTCCATCACGAGCCTCCGGCCAAGAGCTTGCGCACGTCGCTCAAGCGGCCGCTCAAGGCCGCCGCCGCGGCCATGGCCGGGCTCAGGAGGTGGGTGCGCGCCCCCTTGCCCTGGCGTCCGGCGAAGTTGCGGTTGGAGGTCGAGGCGCAGCGCTCTCCCGCCGCCACCAGGTCGCCGTTCATGCCGACGCACATGGAGCAGCCCGCCTCGCGCCACTCGAAGCCCGCCGCCTTGAACACACGGTCGAGCCCCTCGGCCTCGGCCTGCGCCTTGACCAGGCCCGAGCCGGGCACCGCCCAGGCGGGGACGACCGCCTTCTTGCCCGCGACCACCTTGGCGGCCGCGCGCAAGTCCTCGATGCGGCTGTTGGTGCAGGAGCCGATGAAGACGCGGTCGATCGCGATATGCTCGAGCGGCGTGCCGGGCTTGAGCCCCATATAGGCGAGCGCCTGGCTCCAGCCGGCCCGCGTCTCCGCATCCGGGGCTTGCGCCGGATCGGGCACGCGGCCCGAGATGGGGGCGGCGTGCTCGGGCGAGGTGCCCCAGGTCACCATGGGCGAGAGCTCGCCGGCCGCGAGAGTGACCTCGCGATCGAAGCGCGCCCCGGGATCGCTCGGAAGCTGGCGCCAATAGGCGAGCGCCTTGTCCCATTCCTTGCCCTTCGGCGCATAAGGACGGCCCGCGACATAGGCGAACGTGGTGTCGTCGGGGGCGATCATGCCGGCGCGCCCGCCGGCCTCGATCGACATGTTGCAGACGGTGAGCCGACCCTCCATGCCGAGGCTGCGGATGGCGGAGCCGGCATATTCGATGGCATGCCCGACGGCCCCCGCGGCGCCGATCTTGGCGATGATGGCGAGGATGATGTCCTTGGCGAAGACGCCTTGGGGGAGCCGCCCCTCTACCGCGATCCTGAGCGTCCTGGGCTTCTGCTGCCAAAGCGACTGGGTGGCGAGCACGTGCCCCACCTCGGAGGCGCCGATCCCGAAGGCGAGTGCGCCGAGGGCGCCATGGGTCGAGGTGTGCGAATCGCCGCACACCAAGGTGAGGCCCGGCTGGGTCAGGCCCTGCTCGGGACCGACGACGTGGACGATGCCCTGGCGCGGGTCGCCCAGGTCGAAGATGATCACCCCGTGCTTGGCCGCGTTGAGCGCGATCGACTCGACCATGCCGCGCGCCTCGGGATCGGCGATCGTCGAGACGTCGCGGCTTGCCGTCGGCACGTAATGGTCCGGTGTAGCGAAGGTGCGCTCGGGCCGGCGCAGCTTGAGACCCCGCTCGGCCAGGACCTCGAAGGCATGGCGCGAGCCGTCGTGGATCAGGTGGCGGTCGATGTAGAGGAGCGTCTGCCCGTCGTCGCGCTCGACGATCTTGTGGCGCTCCCAGATCTTCTCGAAGAGTGT
>Ga0116217_10001563_pt1 | contig 21996 bp, 22 predicted proteins | sample Sb_taG_6_FD_89697 | JGI IMG/M metagenome (GOLD analysis project Ga0116217, IMG submission 89697) | Peat soil microbial communities from Weissenstadt, Germany - Sb_50d_4_PS metaG | ecosystem: Environmental > Terrestrial > Soil > Wetlands > Peat | place: Germany: Weissenstadt | collected 2010-09-21 | reverse complement strand
GGTGAAAGAAGTTCGAGAGGCGACTAAGGATTGGAACTATTCCGTCGTCTCGATCGGATATCCCGGACCGGTTGTCCACGGACATCCGTTGACCGAGCCGCACAATCTCGGAGGCGGCTGGGTCGGATTCGATTTTCGGAAGGCGTTCGGAAGGCCCGTGAAAATCGTCAATGACGCCGCCATGCAAGCCCTCGGCATCTATCGAGGGGGCAGGATGCTTTTTCTGGGACTGGGCACCGGCCTGGGTTCGGCCATGATCGTGGACGGCATCCTCGAGCCGATGGAGGCCGCCCATCTGCCTTATAAAAAGGGACGCACCTACGAGGACTACCTCGGAATCCGGGGATTGAAACGCCTGGGAAAAAAGAAGTGGCGGCGCTACGTGGCGCGAATTGCGGAACAACTTCAAAACGCGCTGGAAGCGGACTACGTGGTCCTTGGGGGCGGAAATGCAAAACTGCTGAAAATATTGCCGCCGGGCTGCCGTTTGGGCGACAACTCGACGGCGTTCACGGGAGGATTCCGGCTTTGGGAAGAGCCCGACGAACAAGCCAAATGGAATCGCGCTCAAAAGCTGGAGGCGCAGAAGCAGACCAACTAAACTTGCTCCCGTTTTGACCGATGATTCCTTTCGGAGTCATCGTATGCCCGAGTTAAACGATCCAGAGATCTACCAAGCTGTCCTCGACAAACTGCAAACGGGCGTTTACATTGTCGACCGAAACCGTCGCATCCGCTTTTGGAACGAAGGCGCGGAGCAGATTACCGGATACCTGCGGCAGGATGTAGTCGGGCGCTTCCTGCGCGATCATCTTCTGACTCAAGACGCCGTGAAAGACGTCGATTCAGAGCCTGACGATCCTATTAACCTCGTCTTTCGGGACGGGAAACCCTCAACTATGGATGTGTCCATCCTCCACAAGGATGGATACCGGGTCCCCATCGTTCTTCGAACCAACCCCATTCGCAACAGCCATGGCGCGGTCGTCGGGGCGGCGGAAAGCTTTGAGAAAAATCGTTCGGCCTCCGATTGGACTCGCCGGCAGGCCGGATTTGCCGATTTTGGATGTCTGGACGCGATGACCGGCGTCGCGGCGCAGAGTTTCATGGAAACACAACTTCGCGAGAACCTGACCATATTCGCCGAACACAATATTCCCTTCGGGATACTTCTCGTCCAAATCGATCGTATGGATCAGTTCCGCGCAAGCCGGGGTCCGGGTGTGGTGTCCACAATCTTGCGCGTGATTGCGCAGTCGGTGGAGAACTGCTTGCGCCCGACCGATCTTGTCGGGTGCTGGGGCGCGAATCAATTTATCGCGATTCTATTGGAGTGCAGGGAATCCGAGGTGGCCCGCGTCGGGGAGCGGGTCCGAAAGATGATAGGCCAGGCGGAGATTGAGTGGTGGGGTGACAGGTTCTCGGTCACGAGTCCGGTGGGCGGCGCCGGTTGCCGGGCCGGGGACAACGCCGAGTTGCTCGTTGCGCGGGCGGCTGCGTCACTTCAGGAAAGCATTGAAAAGGGCGGGAATTGCGTGACCGTTCTGGCCTGATCTAGCAGGAGCAATCCGGAGGTTCGGAAATCGATGTTTTCGATCATAGGAATCGTGGTGGTCTTTGGCGCCGTGGTTGCCGGGTACTTGATGGAGCACGGCAATTTGAAGGTTCTGATGCAGCCCGCGGAATTGATCATCATTCTGGGCGCCGCGATCGGAACCGTCCTGGTCGCCAACCCTCTCCACATACTGAAGAAAATCGGCACCGGAATCGGAGGAGCCTTTGGGGGATCGCCGTTCACTAAACAAAGGTATCTGGATTCCCTGAAAATGATGTACGAGCTATTTACGCGGGCGCGCAAGGAAGGCCTGATGTCGCTGGAAGCCGACAGCGACGCCCCGGATCAGAGCACGGTGTTTTCAAAGTACCCCGATTTTTTGAAGGATCATCATGCATTGCATTTTGTGTGCGATTCGCTGCGCATGGCGGCCAGCGGCGGAATCGAGCCCTTTGACGCGGACCAGATGATGGAACTCGACATGGACGTCCACCACCACGAGGCCACCCAGCCTGTCGCGGCGCTGTCCACCATGGCCGATTCGCTGCCCGGATTGGGAATCGTCGCGGCCGTGCTGGGCGTCGTCATCACCATGGGCGCGCTGGGCGGCCCTCCTGAAGAAATTGGCAAAAAAGTGGCTGCCGCGCTTGTGGGAACATTCCTCGGCATCCTCCTGTGCTACGGGCTGGTGGGCCCTCTGGCCTCCAACATGGCCAAAACCGCCGATGACGAGCACGCTTACTACCACGTCCTTCGCGTGATGCTGGTGGCTTTGCTCAAAGGTACCGCGCCGACCGTGGCCATCGAGGTCGGCCGCAGGGCCATCCCCGGGCACGTTCGGCCGACCTTTGAGGAAGCGGAGGCTCATATTAAGAACAAGGGCGAAACCGCCGCGCCGCCGGAAGCCGCCGCAGCCGCTTAGATGCCTTGAGGAAAGCCTATGCCCGCGAAAGCGCCGATCGTCGTCATCAAGAAAAAGATCAATCATGGGGGCCACCATGGAGGCGCATGGAAAGTCGCCTATGCGGATTTTGTGACTGCGATGATGGCTCTGTTCATTGTCTTGTGGCTTCTGAGCAGCAGCAAACAAGTCCAGGAAGCCGTTGGGGGTTATTTCAGGGATCCCACTGGCACATCCAAGAAAATCGGCAGCAGCATGGAAGGAGCCGGCGAGAGCTTCGCCGTTTCCAAAGACAATATGGGCCAGTTGAAGGATGAACTACAGAAGGCCATACGCCAGGTGCCGAATTTCGACAACTTGAAGAATCACATCGATATGACGATTACTTCCGAAGGGCTTCGCATCGAGCTCATGGAGTCCGCGACCAGCACGTTTTTCGACAGTGGCAAGCCGGACCCGAACAAGGACGGCCAGGACATCCTGATAGCGTTGTCCAAAGAGCTTGGCACGCTTCCCAATAAAATTGCCGTCGAGGGACATACCGATTCGAAGCCCTATACGGGGAAAGGCAATTATTCAAATTGGGAGCTGTCCGTGGACCGTGCCAATGCGGCTCGAAGGCTCATGCAGCAAAATGGGATTCGGGGCGACCAGATTATGCAGGTCCGCGGCTTTGCGGATCAGCATCTTCGGAAAACGGATGCTCCCCTTGATCCATCCAACCGGCGCGTTTCCCTCATCGTGCAGTATCTGAATAGAGGTAAGGACGACTCCGACGAACCGGCTTCCGGAGAAAACAAGGAAGGAACGAAACCTGGGGCATCAGAGGCGCCGAGAACACCTTCCGAAGGCAAATAAGTTTCGTATTCAGTGCGAGAATGTAGTGGCGCGGGCTTCAGCCTGCGGGGGTTCGTTCTTGCTAGACCCAAACCCCACAGGCTGAAGAGCCTGTGTGGAAACATGCAAAAATCGATTTCCACATCCCTTTTGCATTTTCATTTTTGTTGAAGCGAATCAACTTGCGCGCTTCTACAGAAAATACAAGCTGTGGAAAACGAGGTTGCCACACAGGCTCTGAAGCCTGCGCCACTGGCCCCGCCGGGAAAATCGATTTTGCATTCACCGAAGATAGAGGGGAACCACAAGCGGGCTGTGAAGAGTTCGGCCTATTGCGCCGAACGTGGATTCGGTCCGATCCTGTAACCCGCACCTCGCACCGTGTGAATCAGTCTGTCCGGCGCGTCGCCGTCGATCTTTTTGCGCAAATAGTTGATGTAGACATCGACCACGTTGGTCATGGTGTCGGAGGAGAGCTTCCAGACGTGCTGGATGATGGAAGAGCGCGATACATTTCGGCCAGCGTTCAGCATTAAGTATTCGAGCAGAGCGAATTCCTTTGGCGTGAGTTCGATGGAGTTGCCGTTTCGCCGTACGAGGCGCCGCACGCGGTCCAGTTCCAGGTCCATGCTGTGCAAGACGGATTCGAACGGGAGACTGCCGCGCCGCAGCAGGGCGCGAACGCGGGCGACCAACTCCGAGAAAGCAAATGGTTTGGTCATGTAGTCATCCGCGCCGGAATCCAGGCCGCCCACACGGTCCTCCACGCGCGCGTTTCCGGTAAGAATCAAAATGGGCAGATGAGGCTTCTTGGATCGCACCTGCCGCAGCACGTCGAGTCCGTTCACGCCCGGCAAATTCAGATCCAAAACAAGCAGGTCACAAGGCCCGTCTTCGAGCATCCGCGAGACCTCCCGGCCGCTGGGCACAAGCCGCACGTCGTAGTGTTCGGCTTCCAGGCCGGAGGAAAGAAATTTCGCGACGGGCAAATCGTCTTCCGCAATCAGAATATGCATGGTCAGAGACTCGCTTGTGATGGTGCGTTTGTTGAAGGGGGAAGTCAGTTTCCCAGCGAGATTAAAAAATGTCAAGGGATCGTTCGCGAATTCGCGCATCGACCATTCAAGGTGAAACATGGTGAGAAAATATTTGTGGAAATTGGAGTTCGCGATGAGAGAAATCTTTTTCACCTTTCATGAGAAAGTCTCAATTGAGGACGCGCCATCCTTTTTTGGCTCGCGGCCAATCGGCGCGCTTCTCTATCCCGATTATTTCTCGCTCAAAGTTCGATTCAGTTTGGAAGCACAAGCGCAAGGTCTTCGGCATCGATTGGGGAGTGTTGAGGACGAATCTCCAATCCATGAAATAAGGTGGATCTAATCTGGCGGCGGGGGCCCCGGAGCAGGGAGTGAAAAATGGCAACGGCGGAGACACATTCAGCGTTCCGGAATTCGCGCGTTCTGGTCGCAAGCTCGAACGAATCGTTTCGCAGGCTATGGGCCGGAAAACCGGAATATGAAACGGCCGAAATGGAAGAAGCCGCCGGCGGCGCAGACGCGCTTGCAAAATTGGAGTCGGAGAACTGGGGCGAAGTGCTGTTGGACCGGCACTTGCACGATCTTGACGTGGATGAAGTCCTGCAAACCATTCGCGAGCGCCACCCCCATTTGCTGGTCCGGGTCGTGGATTCCGGTCTCAGCGCCGCGGAGGGCGGCGATGTCCATGAGCCGCCTCGCATTATTCCCCCTGTTCCGCTATGTCCCCATTCGGACAATGACCGGGCCGAATCCTCCCACAATGCCGCTGTTCCATCGGAAGATCGCAAGCGGGGGATCGGGAAAACTCCACTACACGTTGAACCCCTTCCGGGGATGATGGGCGACGGGCCGGGCCTCGAACAAATCTATCGTCTGGCGCGCCTCGTCAGCCCCCGCCAGACCACGGTGCTGATTACCGGCGAGACCGGCACGGGGAAGGAACTCGTCGCCCGGGGAATCCATCAGATCGGTCCTCGCGCAAAATGTCCGTTCGTCGTCGTGAATTGCGCGGCCATCCCCGAGCAGCTTCTCGAAGCCGAGCTGTTCGGGCACGCGCGCGGGGCGTTTACGGGCGCTGTGCAGTCGCGCCTTGGACGGATTCACGTGGCGCAAGGCGGAACGCTGTTCCTCGATGAAGTCGGGGAACTGCCGCTGGGCATGCAGGCCAAGATGCTGCGCTTTTTGCAGGACGGGGAAGTGCAGCGCCTGGGAAGCTCCGACGTGTTTCGCGTGGACGTGCGCGTCATTTCCGCCACGAACATCGACTTGCTTCGCTCGGTTCATCAGAAGCTGTTTCGCCAGGATTTGTACTATCGCCTCGCCGTGTTTCCGATCGAACTCCCCCCTCTGAGGCAAAGGAGAGGGGACATTCTCCCTCTAGCCTCGCATTTCCTCGAAAGTTTGTGCGAACAAACGGAGTATCCATCCAAGGAGATTTCGCCTTCGGCCGTGGGAATCCTGCGGCAGTATTCCTGGCCGGGAAATGTGCGCGAATTGGAACATGCCATCGAGCGCGCCTTTATTCTGGCGGGAGATGAGCGGCAGCTCCGCCCCGTCCATTTCAACCTTCCGGAAGCAGCCCCGCCCGTTAGAGAAATCTAAGCTCCTGGCGCCGCGGTTGGCCACCGCCGTGCACGTCCGAAGGGCATGCCAATTCTGCCCAGTGCCTGGCAAAATACGCGCAGTCCGCGGCGCGGCAATCGTTCCCGGGACGACGCGGAACGCTCCCTGGTCCACGCGTTCGCCACTTTCACGCAGGCAGCCGATTCCCTGGAAAAATCCTACGGGCAATTGCAGACGGAAGTCGCGCGTCTCAGCGGCGAACTCGAGCGCGCCAACTCGGAACTCACGAGCAGCCTGGATGAAAACACCCGGGTGCGCGGTTTTCTTGCGCAAATTTTAGAAGGTCTGCCGTGCGGCGTGCTGGTCTTTGACGCCGGCGCGCGGCTGCGTGTCATCAATCCGGAAGCCCGCCGGTTGTTGATGCTCGAACCTTCGTGGTTGCCTGAAGAGGGCATGGCGTTGCCGGCGGTGATCGATCGGCTCCTGGCGGAATCTTCCTCCAAAAGTCCCGCTGCGGAAAGTGAATGGTCGTTCGACGATCCCGCCGGCACACGCTTTCTCGGAATCGCGCGCGCGCAAGTCTTCGGAAAGGACGGCGCCGATCGCGAAACCATCTGGATCCTCCGCGACATCACGCAGGAAAAGCGAATCTTCGCCGAAGGCGAGAAGTCGCGCCGGAACCAGTCGCTCGCCGAAATCGCCACCGTGCTGGCGCATGAAATTCGCAATCCGCTGGGCAGCCTCGAATTGTTTGCCGGCCTGCTGGCCGATACGACGGCGATCACTTCCGAGGCCAGCCAGTGGGTCGGCCAAATCCAGGCTGGATTGCGCACGCTCGCAGCCACGGTCAACAACGTCCTTCAATTTCACAGCCAGCCTTGCCCTGAGCCGATCCCGACCCACCTGGACCGCTTGCTGCGCGAGACCGTTGATTTTCTCGGTCCGCTCGCGCGGCAGCGGGGCATGCAGGTGCGGCTCGTCAATCGCGCTGGGAAAGTTCTGCTTCATGCCGACCCGCACCGCCTGCAACAGGTGTTTCTCAATCTTTCGCTCAATGCCTTTCGCGCGATGTCACCGGGCAGTTGGCTCGTTGTGACCGTGGCCTGGGCGCTTGCGTCGGAGGGCGCCCAGGTCCAAATTGATTTTGAAGATCAGGGCAGCGGCATTTCCGAAGAGCACCTGGAAAAAATCTTCGAGCCGGGATTCACATCGCACGCGGGAAGCTCCGGACTCGGGCTCGCCGTGTGCAAAAAAGTGATCGAGCAGCACGGCGGAACGATCCGCGTCCACAGCGCTCCCCGGCTGGGCACGACGTTTTCCCTGATTCTGCCGTCGGCAGGAGATTTGGAATGAGCTCATGCGCAGTGCTGGTTGTGGATGATGAAGCCGCCATGCGGACCGCTCTCGAAGCCGGCTTCCGGCGGAACGGATGGAACGTGACCACCGCGAGCGGCGCCGGCGAAGCGCTCGCCAAATTTCGCACGACGCCGTGTCCGCTCGTCGTGACCGATGTACGCATGCCGGATGGAGACGGCTTGCAAGTGATGCAGGGCATTCGCGAAATGGCCCCGGACACCGCGGTTATTTTTCTTACCGCGTACGGCACGGTGACCGAAGCGGTGCAAGCCATCAAGGAAGGCGCGTGCGACTATCTGATGAAGCCGGTGTCCTTTGACAGATTGCGGGAAGCTGCGGAACGCGTTCTCGCCGCTGCCCGCATTCCAGGAAACACAAGACAACACAATGGAGTCGCAGCAAAGCTCATCGGCCGCTCGCCGGCGTTTGCGCGGCTCCTCGAAAAGGCGCGCCAGGTGGCACGCACCGGGGCCGATGTGTTGATTGAAGCCGAAAGCGGCACGGGCAAGGAATTGATTGCGCGGCTGATTCACCTGGAGAGCGCGCGCCGGGAAGGGCCGTTCGTCGCGATCAATTGTTCCGCGTTTCCGGAGCATCTGCTCGAGAGCGAACTCTTCGGCCACGTTCGCGGCGCCTTCACCGGCGCGAACGTGGCGAAGCCGGGGAAATTTGAATTGGCCAATGGCGGCACCATTCTGCTCGACGAAGTCGGAGAATTGCCGCTCGCGCTGCAGCCAAAACTATTGCGCGTCCTGCAGGAAAGGGAAGTGGACCCACTCGGCGCCACGCGGACCGTGCCGCTCGATGTGCGCGTCGTTGCCACCACGAATCGCCCGCTGCGCGCCGGCATTACCGCCGGAGAATTTCGCGCGGACCTGTACTATCGCCTGAACGTCGTGCCGCTTTCCATTCCTCCCTTGCGCGAACGGCGCGAAGACATTCTCGAGCTTGCCGCGCACTTCTTGCGCAAACATGCCGCCGCCACCGGCGAGTCGTACTGCATCGCTCCGGAACTTGCCCAGAGTCTGCAATCGCACGATTGGCCCGGCAACGTGCGCGAACTCGAAAATTTTGTTCGCCGCTCGCTCGCGCTTTCGACGGGCCACGTCCTCGGTCCCGAGCTCCTCGCCCACTTGGAGATGTCGCCCGAGGCGCAGCGCCCGGCCGCGATCGAGGCGGGCGTTTCCCTGCGCGATGCCGAGCGCGAGCTTCTCGAACGAACCCTGGAGGCCACGGGCGGAAATCGCACGCGCGCCGCTGAGTTGATGGGCGTGAGCCTGCGCACGGTAAGAAACAAGATTCGCAACTACGGATTGCCGGCCCGGAGGAATGCATGAGCATCATGAACACATCGCAATTGTCATTGATTGAAAAATTCCTGGACTTGGCCACCGCGCGCCAGTCTTTGCTGGTCAGCAACATCGCCAACGTGGACACGCCCGGCTATCGCACGCAGGACATGGATTTCCACGGAGAAATGGTTCGCGCGCTGAGCCAGGATCCCGGCTCCCCCGTGATTCCCATGGTGCGGGACGTTCCGGGCCTATTGTCCCGGCCCGACGGAAACAACGTCAGCGTCGATCGCGAAGGATTGCTGCTCGCCGAGCTTCAACTAAAATATCAGGCGGCCACGCAGGCCATGCGGTCCGAATTCGCCTTGATCCGGTCGGTGGTGAGCGATGCGGTCTAAAGGAGCGTGAAAAACCATGAACCTTTTTGGATTGATGCAAATTAGCGGATCCGCTTTGCTCGCCCAGCGCGAACGCGCCGAAATGTCCGCCAGCAACCTGGCCAACGCGGATACCACGCGCACGATCGAGGGCGGGCCGTACAAACGCCAGAACGTCATTTTCGCGGCGAACCACCCACTTTCGAGCGGATTCTTCGCCACCCTGGCCAGCTTCACGGACATCCACACGCAAACCGTGCAAGTCGCCGGAGTGGTTCAGGACGAATCCGCCCCGACGCGCCGCTACGATCCCGGCCACCCGGATGCGGACGCGGCGGGCTACGTGAATTTTCCGAACGTGAATCCCATCGAAGAGAGCGTAAATCTGATGGAAGCCGCCAGGTCCTACCAACTCAATGTTTCGGCCATACAGACCACCAAGGCCATGATTCAAGCGGCGATTCAGATCGCGCAGTAACCGCGCGCACGACGGAGGATTTCCATGGCCAATACGATTCAAGGATTGCCGGTTCCGAACCTGGGCGCTTCCACTACGCGCGCGACCTCCGGCGCGGGCGGCCAGTCGGATTTCTTCGAGGCGCTGCAAGGCGCGATGGACCAGGTGGAACAATTGCACCAGGACGCGCAGGGCAAGGTGGCCGGGATGCTCGACGGCTCCGGTGAGGACGTACACTCGGCCATGATCGCCGTGGAAAAGGCGGGCCTGGCTTTTGAGATGATGGTCCAGGTGCGCAACAAAATCGTGCAAGCCTATCAAACCGTTTCGCAGATGAATTTCTGATCCGGGAACGATAGTCCTTCGCGCGGCGCGGTCCGGGGAAATCCGCGCCTGGGAATTCGCGGACATCTTCACCGACGGCCATGGACAAAGTTCTGGAACAGATTCGCGCATTTCTGCGCGGGCTGACCATCAATCAGAGATTCCTGCTGGCCGGCAGCGCCGCGCTGGTGGGGCTGATCATCTGGCTGTTTGTGCGGCTGTTCGCCGCCGCGGATTTCAAAAATCTCTATACCGGACTGGACCCGACCGACACGCAAAAAATCGTCGCGCGCCTGACCCTCGAAAACATTCCCTATCAGCTTTCGAGCGACGGAACTTCCATCGATGTGCCGGTGGACCGGATCGACCGGGTGCGAATCGAAATGGCATCGCAAAATCTTCCGCATACCGGCCGCATGGGATTCGAGCTGTTCGACAAGCCGAATTGGTCCAGCAGCGATTTTTCCGAGCGCGTCAACTACCAGCGCGCTCTGGAGGCAGAGCTCGAACGCACGATCGAGACGATGGACACGGTGGAGTCCGCCCGCGTCCACCTGGTTCTGCCGCGCGAATCCTTGTTCACGACCGAAGAGCGCCCGGCCAAGGCGGCGGTGGTCGTGAAACTTCGCACGCAACGCCTTGCCGATGAAACCGTGAACTCCATCGCAAATCTGGTGGCCAGCGCCTGGGAAAATCTTTCCCCCGACGACGTCACGATTGTCAGCGCAGATGGGCGGCTCCCGTTGACCGCTGGAAGATCGAGTGGCGGGCCCGCGCGCAGGGGCCTGTCCGATCTGGAAACTACGATTGCGGAGAGGATCGTGGACACGCTTGCTCCCGTGGTCGGCGCGGACCACGTCAAGTCGAGCGTGACGATCGACTATAACCCCGACTCCGGAGACACCACGCAGGAAGTCTACGACCCGAACGCCACCGCTGTCCTGACCTCGCAAGTTTCCGAAGACCAAACCACCGGCGCGGCTCCCATCGGCATTCCAGGCACGACCAGCAATGTGCCGAGCGCCCCGCCTGCTCCTCCCGCCGCAAACACTCCCGGCGCAGCCAATTCCGCGCAGCAAAAACCTGCGGGGGTCTCTCAAGGAATGCGGAGCGAAAGCAAGACGTTTGCCGTGAGCAAAACAGTTCACCACACGCTCGAGCCCGCCGGCCAAATCAAGCACCTGGCCGCCGCCGTTCTGATCGATGATTCCGTGGAAGTGAAAGAGGTCGGCGGCAAGCCCCAGGAAACTCGGCGAAAGAGAACGCCGGAAGAGATGAAGCAGCTGGAGGCCTTGGTCCGGGCCGCGATTGGATTCAACGCGCAACGCGGCGACGAGCTTTCGCTTCAGAATGTTTCCTTCCAGGTGCCGCCCGTCGAAACTCCCGCCGCTCCCACGGCTGTTCAGCGGACTTTGAGGATCATTGAGCCCTGGATGGGCCTGTTGCGGTACGCGGGCGTGATCCTCTTATTCTTGCTGATTTATATGCTGGTCCTGCGGCCAGTCAAGAACCAGGTTCTCGCGACCATTCGTGCGCTTCCCGAAAGAAGCCAGCAGGAGGCCCTCCCCGGCGCGGGTGGAAAAGCACCGCGGAAAATTCCGATGACGGGCGCGGAGTTGGAGAGTGAGTTGCAAAAGGAGCTGTCGGACACAAACTCGGAAGTCATGCGCGCGGTTGTCTTGAAGAGGCATCTGGTGGAAAAAGTGAAGAAAGAGCCTGAGAACGCGACCCGCCTGATTCAGGGATGGGTCCGCCAGGGCCCTTCGGGGACGTGATGGCCGAGGAAACCACTGCCATGAGCGGATTGCGCAAGGCGGCTATTCTCCTGGTCGTACTGGGGGATGAGGCCGCAAGCGCGGTGTACAAGAATCTGGCGGAAAACGAACTCCGCGATATCACCCAGGAGATTACAGAACTCGACTTCATTTCGCCTGAAGTGGCTTCCAAGATTCTGCAGGAATACCACCGTCTTACTCTGACGCAGGAATATCTGGCGCAGGGAGGGCCGGCCTACGCGTCGCAACTGTTGATGAAAGCCTTCGGCGAAGCGGGGGCAAATTCGCTGCTCGATCAGGTCATGAAGGCGCAGGAAGGAGCCGCGCATAACCTGGTCACGCTGCAGAAAGCGGACCCGCAGCAGCTCGCCAAATTCATCCAGGGCGAGCACCCGCAAACGATCGCCCTGGTGCTGGCTCATATGAGCGGCAAGGCCGCGGCGGCGGTGCTGAGTTTGTTGCCGGAGAAGCTGCGCGGCCAAGCAATCGTGAGGATGGCGCAAATGCAGCAATTTTCGCCCGAGATGGTGCAGAAGATTTCGCTCATCCTGAGCCGCAAGATGATGTCGCTCGGCGAACAAAGCCGGCGCGGGTTTGGCGGGGTCAAGGCGGTCGCCGATCTTCTCAACACGGTCGAGACCACCCTCAGCTCTGAAATTCTCACCGCGGTAGAGGAGGAGAGTCCTCAACTCGCTGTTTCCATCCGGAATTTCATGTTTACGTTTCAGGATTTTCTGGAGGTTCCGGAATCCAGCATTCGCGAACTTCTCGGGCAATTGGAAAAGAAAAGTCTGGCCCTCTCCCTGAAGGGAGCTTCGGACGACCTCAAGAATCACTTTTTCAAGTGCATGTCTTCCCGCGCCGTCGAGATGCTGAAGGAGGACATGGAGACACTTGGCCCGACGCGCTCCCGCGAAGTCAACGCCGCGCAGCAAGAAGCCATCGCGCTGGCTCGAAAGCTCGAAGCCGCCGGGAAAATGATCCTGAAGAATGAATCGGAGGAAGCCTTTGTCGTCTAAGTCCAACGTAACCCAGGTAGCTCCGGGAACGGAGGAATTCACTTACCCGCCCGCGCCCTCCGTTCAGGCTCCCGACCCGGGCGATGCCGCTCAGACCAAGCAACTGTGGGCGGCGAAAACGGGGGCCAAGGGGTTCTCGGATTCGAATGTCGCCGCGCAAAGAGAACAGCAAGCCTGGAGCAAAGGCCACGAAGCGGGCCAGGCGGAAGCGCGCGCCGCATTCGAACTGCAGACCGCCAAACTGCGCGAGGAAATCTCCAAAGCGCTGCACGATTTCGCCGCCGAGCGCGATACCTATTTCCAGCGTGTCGAGGAACAAGTCGTACGCCTCACGATTGCCATCGCGCGCAAAATCCTTCATCGCGAGGCGCAAGTCGACCCGTTACTCCTTGCTGGAATCTTGCGCGTGGCCCTCGAAAAGATTGCGTCCGATTCGAATACGCGCCTTCGCGCGCACCCTTCCGACATTAAAGTGTGGCGCGACTATTTCGCGCAAGCCCGCGAAAACTTCCCGGCTCCGGAATTGATTGGCGACCCGGAGATCCAGCCCGGCCGGTGCATTCTGGAGACGGAACTGGGCACGACTGAAATCGGCCTCGATACGCAACTGAAGGAGATCGAGCAAGGATTTCTGGACCTGCTCGCCCAGCGGCCGGGTTCAGGCTGATGGCGCCGCGCGATTTGCTGGAGCCCTACTTCAAACGGCTCGATGAATTCTCGACGCTCCGTTGGGCGGGCCGCGTGACCAAGGCCGTCGGAAACCTCATCGAATCGGACGGGCCCTATGGGTCGGTGGGCGAGGGCTGCGGAATTATCACCGCCGACGGAAAAACGTATGCGGGAGAAATCGTCGGCTTTCGAGGGCGCACGGTGCTGTCCATGCCGCTCGAACGTCCCACCGGCATTCGCTACGGGGACAAAATCGTCAGCCGCGGCACGCGGCCCTCGATCCCGGTTGGCCCAGGCCTGCTCGGGCGCGTCGTGGACGGAGCGGGCCGGCCGCTGGACGACAAGGGCGCGTATCGCGCGCGCGAAAGCTGGCCCCTTTTTTCCGAAGCGCCGCTTCCTTTGGCGCGAACTCCCATTCACGATCCCATCGGTTGCGGCATTCGCGCGATCGATGGCTTCCTCACGTGCGGCCGTGGCCAGCGCGTCGGAATTTTTGGCGGCAGCGGCGTGGGCAAGAGCACGCTCCTCGGCATGATGGCTCGCGGCACCTCCGCGGAGCTGACCGTGCTGGCGCTGGTCGGGGAACGCGGGCGGGAAGTTCGCGATTTCCTCGAGGATGCGCTGGGGGAAGAAGGGCTTCGACGATCCGTCCTGGTCGTCTCCACTTCGGACCAGTCTCCGTTGCTGAGGATTCGCGCCGCGTTGACGGCTACTTCGGTAGCGGAATATTTTTGCAGTCAGGGCAGGCACGTGCTTTTGGTCGTGGATTCGCTCACGCGATTTGCGATGGCGCAGCGCGAAATCGGTCTGGCGACCGGCGAACCTCCCACGGCGAAAGGCTACACGCCATCCGTTTTTTCTCTTCTCGCGCGCTTGATCGAACGCGCGGGGCATTTCGGAACGGGAAGCATCACGGCGTTTTACACCGTCTTGATGGAGGGCGACGATCAACAGGACCCGCTCGTCGACTCCGTGCGCGCCCTGCTCGATGGACACGTGGTCCTTGACCGCAAGCTTGCAATCCAGGGGCATTACCCGCCGATCTCCATCCTTGACAGCCTGAGCCGCTTGATGCCCGCGGTGATTTCGCCCGAGCATTTGGGAAAAGCGCGGCGCATCCGGCAATTGCTTTCCTCCTATTCGGCGTCCGAGGACTTGATACGGATTGGGGCCTATCAGAAAGGGTCCGACCGCGTCCTCGACCAGGCCCTCGCTGTTCTCCCCGCGGCCAACGCGTTTCTCCAACAGGATCGCAAAGAGCGCGCCCCTCTGGAAGAAAATATCAAATCGCTTCTTGCGCTTCCCGGCTAGAGCAAATATGGCCTTTCATTTTTCCTTAGAGACAATTTTGCGTTTGCGTCGCGGACAGGAACGCGCGGAGCGTTTGAAACTCGAAGCCATTGCTTCCGAGCGGGCGCGAGCGCGAAGGCAACTTGAAATCATGACCGAGCAGTTCTTTGAATCTCGCCGCCGCTTCCAGCAACTGATGGTCCAGGGGACGTCCGGGTCGGAATTGCAATTTGAAAATGCGCGTTCGGAAAGCGTGGCGGCCGCGCGGCTCGCTTTAAAAGCGCGCATTTCTGAACTGGATCAACAGCGGCTCAAGCAAGTGGAGGTGTATATGAAAGCCCGCCAGAGTCGCGAGATTCTCGATAATTTGCGCAACACAAAATTTGAAGTCTACCGTCAGATGCTGTCCCGCCGCGAACAGCAGGAACTCGATGCCTTGTTCTTGATGCGGCAGGACCCGTTCCGCGAAGAGTAAAGGGGTGGCAGGTTGTAGCTGGCAGGTTTTAGGTTGAGGACCTGTCCCCTGCGGCCTGCCACCTGACCCCTTCTCTGCCGATGTTGCCGGGTCGTTGGGCAAAGCTTGCCGCGGTTGCGCCCGCCGCACCGTTCGGGTCTCACGCCACAAATCCCGGCGAGCCTCATCACCTTGATTGTCTTGGAATTATAAGGCGCAAGAAATTGTTCTGGGCCCGCGCAATCGTGGCTGTCCACTTGCAAGATGTTGATCCGGGAGTCGTACACGCGAGATCACTATGCAGGCCACACCCATCTCGAATCCGTCGCCGGCGAATGCGTCCAGTCCCGCAACCGCAACGCTCGTTCCGTTCGATCCTCAGTCGCCTTCGCCCTTTACCGCCCTCTTCCAGGCTGTCCTGAAAGGCGCAGGGAACAGCGGCAAATTTCCCGCGGGCAAGCCGCAAGATTCCAGCCGCGAGCCTGCCGGCCCATCGGCAACAGGAAACAATTTGTTAAGCGCTTTCCCGCTGAACTTGGTCGCCTCTGCATTTGCGCCAATTCTTCCTGAACCGTCTCTTTCTGCGAGTGTCGCGTCAGTCCCCGCTGCGCCTGCCATTCCGGAACTTGCAGCAGGGCAGGGACCAGCAGCCTTGTCGAATCCACTTCCCTTGGAGGCAGTGACTAGCTTTCCCACGAACGGGAATCAGTCCATTGGCGCTGCGCAAGGTCCACTTTCTTTGCCGTATCTTCTTCCTTCAACTGCAACGACTAACCTTGTTATGAACACGGCTCAACCCAGTGCCGGAGCGCAGGGAACAGGAGCCTTGTCGAATCCTGCTCTCTCGGAGGCAACGACGGGCCCTGCTCTAAACGCGGTTCAGGCCAGTGACACCGCGCAAGGTCCACCGGTCTTGCCGAATCCTCTTCCTTCTTCGGCAACGACTAGCCTTGTTATGAACACAGTTCAACCCAGTGCCGGAGCGCAGGAAACAGCAACCTTATCGAATCCTCTTCTCTCACGGGCAACGACGGGCGCTGCCCTAAACACGCTTCAAACCGGCGCACTTCCTAAGGCCATAAATGCCGTCACAACGATCCCTTTAAGCAATTCTGATTCGGAGCAGGCGCCCATTTCTCCCGATGGAGTTTCTCAGGATCCCTCTCCGTTGCAGCATGCAGCTCCCGGCGCAACGCGTGTGCAAATCGCTGCTCCCGCTCAATCCAATGTCCCAGCCAACGCGACGAATTTTTTGATGTCAGTCGCGACGGAGCAAGCCGCTCCCATCCCACCCACCGGCGGTCCAAATTTCACTCCGTATGGGTCTGACCTGACGCCAAACCAAGATGTGACTGCAAACCCATTCTCGTGGAGTCCGTCGCAAACGCAGAACAATGCAGCGGCGCCGCCCTCTGGTCCCCAAAATGTTCCACCAACCGGCTCGAGCCTGCCGAATAGCAAGACGGCGCAGGCGGCTCGCGCGGATCTAAGTTTCCTGAACATGCAGGCGCTGATTCCAGCGGGCGCTGCCCCAAACGTTTCCGTTACCGTTTCACCTCAGCCGGCGGCGATTCAAGAAACACAATCGAATTTGCAAGCGATTGCAAACATTTCCCCGTCGCCGGCCGAAACCTTAGCCCATTCAGCCGCGAAGTCGGCAGCGATTGGCGCCTCGACACTCAAATTCCACGAAAATTTGCAGCCCCCGACGGCGAGCCCCGCCTTACCCGCGCCTGTTGCGGCCACACCCACCAAAGCGCAAACGCAGGACGGTTCGAACGGATCATCAGGCAACGATTCGAACCCAAGAGCGGACCATGCTTCGAAAATTTCGAATGCCCAAACGGATGAGAGGGGCTTTGTCCAGTCGCTCAACACAGCCGTAGCAAATCCGACTAGCGGACATTCGGCGACCGCCGATTCCACCGCGGGAGCCGCGGCGGCTCCCGTCCAAACGCAAAGCACTAACTCCGCCGCTCAGGCTGCCGCAACGAACAGCCCCGATTCGCGGCCCACCGAATCCCTGCCCGCCTCTTCGCAAGGCGCGCCAGTCGTGAACGCGGCGCACATCGTCGGCCAACCCGGGCAAACCGAGATCCGCATCGAAATGCAGGCGGATTCGCTGGGTGGCGTCGAATTGCGCGCGCATATCGCCGGAGATCAGATTGGCGCGTCGATTGCCGTCGAGCATCACGACGCGCAACTGGCTCTCGCCACGGACTTGCCTGCGCTTCATAGCGCGCTCGTCGAGAAAAATCTCCGCGTGGAAACCCTGATCGTTTCGCAGGGAAACTTTTCCTCGTTGAGCGGAGGTTCGGGTCAAGACACCGGCCAGAGGAGCCTTGCCCAGCACCCCGCGAAATTTGCGTATGCGGAACAACCGGAGACACCCACGGCATTTACGGAAGCTCCGGCGGAGTGGGCTGGTCACTCCAATTCGAGAGCGGGACTGAGTGTCGTCGCATGAAACGCGCAGTTGTTTCAAAGGAGGGGAACCATGCAAATCCATAATTTGTCACCGATAGCCGCGGAGGCAACATCGCCTTCGGCCAAACCTTCACCGACAAGTGCAACCAGCGCGGCCGCGAGCGCCGGCGGCCTCAATGATCCCAATCTTTTCATCACTCTGCTGACCGCGCAGCTTCAGGCGCAAGATCCTACGAATCCCATGAACCCCCAGGACATGGTGAATCAACTGACGCAGGTCAGTTCTTTGCAGCAGCTCATCAATATCAACCAGACGCTCACGAACATTTCCAAAGCAGCTTTGGGCGCGACACCAGCGCCGGCGAGTCCGACAGGAAGCACGCAACCAGCTTGAATTTCACAATAGGAGAAGACCATGCCATCCTTTTCAACGCCGCTTTCCGGTTTGAATGCAAATTCGCAGGAGCTGTCCGTCATTGCCAACAACCTCGCCAACCTCAACACGGTTGGTTACAAAGCCGACGTCACTAACTTCCAGGATCTTTTCTATCAGCAGATCGGAACCAATGGCGCGGGAGATCCCGTGCAGGTGGGCGTCGGAACGCAGATTAGCGCGGTCTCCGGCCAATTCACGCAAGGCAGCATCGAAGCGACCGGCGTGCCCACCGACATCGCCATTCAGGGACAAGGTTTCCTCACCTTGGTGAAAAACGGGCTGCAGGAATACACTCGCGCCGGAAATCTTTCCATTGCCACGGACGGTTCGCTGGTAACAACGGATGGAGGTCTCGTCCAGGGCTTCCAGGGAGTCAATGGCGTCATCAATCCCAACCAAGCCATCAGCGCCATCTCGATCCCGGCAGGTTTGACAAGTCCTCCAAAATCGACGACCAATGTTCAACTCACACTCAATCTCGACTCCGGAACTCCGGTTGCGCCGAGTCCAGCCAGTCAGCAGACCGGCTCGGGCATTTCACCGGCGACCGTGCTCACGACGGGAAGCGTTCTGGCATTCACGGACGGAACCAACCCCTTTACCTACACCACGGTCTTGAACGATACGCTCAGTAACGTCGTGTCAGCTATTAATGCGAATCCAAATTTCACGGCCAACCTTTCCGGAAACTCGCTGGTCGTCACGGCGAATAACGGCAAAGCCATAACGTTCACGACGAACACTCTCGCGGACGCCACCGTCGGCCAGACCGAGGCCTTCGTCCCGTCGAATACCTCCACGGCGGGAACGTTCAGCACGACCGTTGCCGTCAACGACGCCCTGGGCGCATCTCACGTCTTGACCTTTACCTTCACAAAAACCGCCGCCAATGCCTGGAATTATTCCATCTCCATACCTGCCGCGGATGTGGGAGCGGTCGGAAATCCTGTGGTGCTCAAGAGTGGGACGCTGTCTTTCAACGGGTCCGGGCAGTTGGTCACGCCCGCAGCCAATGTGGCGGGAATTACAGCAACGGGTTTCGCCGATGGGGCCAGCAACCTCGCCTTTGGATGGCAATTGTTTGGTTTGAACGGCACGGGCTTGCTCACGCAGGTGTCTGGCGCGTCGGCCACTTCTTCCACACTTCAGGACGGATTCCCCAGCGGAACACTTTCCAGCTTCAACATCGACAGCACCGGGACGATTGAAGGGATCTTCAGCAACGGCCAGACCGTTGCTATTGCACAAATCGCTCTCGCCACCTTTTCCAATTTGCAAGGCCTGTTGCGCAATGGTTCAAACGATTTTCTCCCCACCCTGTCTTCCGGAGCAGCCAATATAGGCCAGCCAGACACAGCTGGCCGCGGGACGATCACGGGCGGTTCCCTTGAGCTTTCCAACGCGGACATCGCCACCGAGTTTTCTAAGCTGATTCTGGCCGAGCGCGGCTATGAAGCCAATGCAAAGACCGTCACCACGTTCGATCAGGTGACACAGACGGCGATCAACCTGAAGCAGTAACCAGTTTCCCCCGTCGGCCCGTAAGAATCCGTCCCCCGCGCCGCGAACGCGGGGGGCGGACCTATTAGATTCGAAGAGTTTTCTAATGAGAGATTTCCTATCGCGTCATTCTGGACCAGGCCGCAGCGAGAATTTCCACGGCATTCGTTCAGCTCGGAATTAACTTCTGATTCGTCAACGTGTTGTCGGCTCCTCCCTTGTGCAATTCTACGCGTCTTAAATCCGTGTTCGGCGCGTGAATTGCTTTTCATCCTGCATGGCAGATGCGCCAGCGAACCTAGTACCTCCATCCGCGCCAGGGAAAGCATCTCCGCGGAAGTCCGCCAGACGAAGGATTGCTACCGCTGCGTTTGTGATCGTCGGAATTGGATCCGGAATTTGGTGGGGATTCGTTCGGCCACGCGACGCCAGTTCAGCGAATCAGGATCAGGCGGCGACGGCGAGAACCGTTCTTCCGCTGGAGAGTTTCACGGTGAATTTGGCCGATCCGGAGGAGGGACGATTCCTGCGCGCGACCTTGGCACTGGGAGTGGAGGGACAACTGCCCACGATTGCAAGAGGCGACAACAAGCCGGTTGAAACCAGCCAAGTCTCCATGGCGACGATCCGCGATTCGATCATCACGGTTCTGGCGCAGTGCACCTCCAATCAACTGCTGACTCCGGATGGAAAGGCGAAGCTCAAGGCCGATCTGATCAATTCCTTGAATCGCGATGTTCCCGAACTGCGCGCCCGCGATGTCTATTTCACGGAATTTCTAGTGCAGCGGTGAAGGGTGGCGGAAAGGGCTCCCATTCCCGGATCAGCGCAGACCGATATTCCGATCGCGTTGTGGGAAGAGGCCGGCTGGCTGCCGTGCAGCATAAGCGTGGAATTGCCCGTCCATGGCCTTTCCGTGCGCGATCTGCTGGAACTCTTTGTTGGATAGCTTGTTGAGACCGAGTGGAAGAGCGGGGAAGACATTCCACTCCGCGTGAACGGATGGCAGATCGGGTGGATCGAATTTGAACAGATGGGCGAATCGCTCGGTGTCCGGTTGACAGAGCTCTTATGAATTCGCCCGCGGGAGAAATTGTGAACGAGCTTGCGCCAAGCGCGGAGGGGAAGCCAGGGAATGCGGAGGCGGCGGGTTCAAAGCTGGCGTCCTTTCTGAACCGGATTGCGTCTCTCGCTTCGGCGCACCGGCGCGAGCGGCGCCTGCGCCTCTGCGAAATGCTTTCGCTTGGCGAGAAGAGATTTATCGCCGTAGTCGAATACGGGCAGGAAAAATTCCTTCTGGCGGGGACGCCGCAGAACATTTCATTGCTTCGGCGATTGGATGGGAATTGCGAAGGGACAAAAGAGGCGCCAATCCCGGGAACGAATCGCGAATAGGCAGCCTGCAAAATATGAGCGTAATCTCGTTAAGTCGAAGCTTCTTACTGGCGATCGCGGTGATTTTCACCATAGTGGCGTTCATGCCCGTCCACGCCGCCGCCGTTCCCGCGCCCAGACCTGCGCCGCAGGTCCGTTCCATTCCGATTCCAGGGCTCAATTCACGCAACGATTCGCTGCCGTGGACGGTGATCATTTTGTTTACCGTCCTGACGCTTCTTCCGGCCCTGCTTCTGTCGATGACTCCGTTTGTCCGCATCCTGATCGTGTTCCATTTTTTGCGGCAGGCCCTGGGCACGCAAACGGCGCCGACCAATCAAACGCTGATCGGGCTGGCCCTCTTCCTTACGTATTTCGTGATGCAGCCGGTGGGAATGTCGATCGACAGGGTTTCGATCGAGCCGTTTGCGCAAGGTTCCATCACGGCCTGGCAAGCCGTGGAACGAAGCGCCAGCCCCATGCGCCAGTTCATGCTCCGGTACACGCGCGAAAAAGATCTGGCGTTGTTCATCGAACTCTCGCATGAGCCGAGGCCGAGCCAACCGAGCGATCTCTCGATGCGAGTGGTCGTTCCCGCATACATCATTTCCGAATTAAAAACGGGATTCCAGATCGGAGCGGTTCTCTATTTGCCGTTTCTGGTGATTGACATGGTCGTGGCCGCCATTACCACGTCGGTCGGAATGTTCCAGCTTCCGCCCGTGGTGATTTCGACGCCGCTGAAGATCCTGCTTTTTGTCGTGGCGGACGGCTGGAATCTGGTGGTTGGTTCCACGCTGAAAAGTTTTTATTGAGGTGGAAGTGTGACAGTCGATTCGGTCGTGCATCTGGCGCGCTTGGCGTTGCAGGCGGCTTTTTGGGTGACGATGCCGGTGCTGGCGTCGGCCACCGTGGTCAGCCTCGTCATCAACATCGGGCAAGTGATGACTTCCATTCAGGACGTCACGGTCAGCACGGTGCCCCGGCTGACGGCCGTGGGCGTGATTTTATTTTTTATGACCCCCTGGATGCTGAATCACCTGGTATCGTTCACGATTTTGTTGTTCGCGGATTTCCATCCGTACTGTCACTGAAGGTCAAGGAGCGACGAGTTTTGGACAGCGAACTGATGCGGTGGCTGGCGCAGGTTGCCCCGGTGGCGTTGCGGGTGGGCGGACTGCTGACCTTCAGCCCGTTCCTCGGAGACCGCGCCATCCCCAATCGGGTCAAAGCAGGCCTGCTCATCGTCTTGACCATCTTGCTGGTCCCGGTGACGCCCGTGCGGCCCACGCTCGTTGGCCCCGCGGAATGGGCCCAGATGGTTCTGGGCGAATGGCTGGTGGGAGTGCTGAT
>Ga0116217_10001557_pt1 | contig 22038 bp, 21 predicted proteins | sample Sb_taG_6_FD_89697 | JGI IMG/M metagenome (GOLD analysis project Ga0116217, IMG submission 89697) | Peat soil microbial communities from Weissenstadt, Germany - Sb_50d_4_PS metaG | ecosystem: Environmental > Terrestrial > Soil > Wetlands > Peat | place: Germany: Weissenstadt | collected 2010-09-21 | reverse complement strand
CTGCACTTCGCCAGCAAGGACAGTGGCCTGCCCATCAAGAAAGAAGTCAAGCGACGCCTCACCACCCGCGACGAAGTTGTGGCCTATCTCGAAAAGAACTTGGCTGAGGACAAGGATGTGCAGCGGTTGCGCCGCTCCGAGTTGGTGCTGAAAAAGTTCGGACTTCTGCCTCGAAACTTCGATCTGCAAACCTTTCTCGTAGCCTTGCTGCGCGAACAGATAGCCGGGTATTACGATGCGAAGACTAAAACCGTGAACCTGCTCGATTGGATCGACGTTGAGCAGCAACGTCCGGTGCTAGCGCACGAACTCACGCATGCTCTTCAGGACCAATTTATCGGCCTGGAAAAATGGTTGAAGGTCGGCGACACCGACCTGAACGACAAGAAACAGCCGACGGCCACAGACATTGAGAACGACGAAATCGGCGAAGCCCGCCAGGCCGTCGTCGAAGGTCAGGCCATGGTTGTGCTCGTCGACTACATGCTTGAACCCATGGGGCAATCCATTCTTGGCTCGCCGCAAATTGCCGATGCATTGAAAGAGACCATGCTCGTCGGCACTGCGGACTCGCCCCAATTCAAGGACGCTCCTATCTTCCTTAAAGAAGAGCTGACATTTCCCTATCGGTATGGTTTGGATTTCGAGACTGAACTGCTCCGCACCGGTGGGAAAGAGAAAGCATTTGCCGCAACGCTTGGCAATCCGCCGCGAACCACGCGTCAGATCATGGAGCCAAAAACGTATCTCTCTGGGGAGCAACTTGAACCCATGCGTCTGCCCGATTTCGAGCGGGACTTCAAGAATTACGAACGCTTCGATATTGGAGCGATCGGGGAATTCGACGTTGCTGTTCTCCTCGATCAATATTCGGGTACGGAGGTTTCACACAATCTGTATCCGCATTGGCGTGGCGGCTATTATTACGCTGCCCGCCCCAAAGGCGATCCCTCGGCACCGCTTTCATTGGTCTATGTGTCGCGCTGGGCGAGCCCTGAGAAGGCGTCCGCTTTTGCCGCGATTTACGCCCAGTCGCTAACCAAGCGGTATAAGCAAGTTCATGAAGGAACATCAGACGAAAAAAATTCCTCCGACAACCCGCAAAAATTTGAGTTACTAACCGGCAGCCACACTTGGCTCACGGACGGAGGCCTTGTAGTGATTGATGTTAATGGCGACAGTGTGCTGATTACTGAAAGCCTGGACGAACCGATAACTGAGCGACTACGGCAGGAATTATTTGGCGCGGCTGTGACCGATGGAAAATGAGCTGGTCTCAGGCTGTTTCGAAGCCGGATCGATGCGCGTCCTGCGGATTTCTAATCGCAAGGAAGCCTATCGCTGAAAGCCGCTCGAACCCTCTCTTGTATATAATCACGAATTCACGAGTGTCGAAGGAACTCAGGGGGATCTTTGTCGCAAGCGGAAATTGGCATCATCGGCGGCAGCGGGCTTTATTCCATGCCCGGCCTAACCGACGTGCGGGAATTGAAGCAGAAAACTCCATTCGGTGACCCTTCCGACCCATACGTTTTGGGCACGCTCGAAGGCCGCAAAGTTGCATTTCTGGCGCGGCATGGCCGTGGGCATCGCATTCTTCCCACGGAGTTGAATTTCCGCGCCAACATTTACGGTTTCAAGCAACTCGGCGTCGAACGCATCGTGTCAGTGTCCGCGGTCGGATCGTTGAAGGAAGAGCACAAGCCACTTGATTTCGTGATCCCCGATCAGTTCTTCGATCGCACTCGCCATCGCGTGGATACGTTCTTCGGCGAAGGCATCGTGGCCCACATCGCTTTTGCCGATCCTATTTGCCCTGAGCTTGCTCACGCGGTGGAAGCTGCGTGCAAAAAATCAGGAGTAACCGGTAAGCGCGGGGGAACTTATCTATGCATGGAGGGACCGCAATTCTCCACCAAGGCGGAATCCAACGTGTACCGCAGTTGGGGCATGGACGTCATCGGCATGACCAACCTGCAAGAGGCCAAGCTCGCGCGCGAAGCCGAGATTTGCTACCTCACCGTGGCGATGGTGACCGATTACGATTGCTGGCATCCGCACCACGACTCGGTCACGGTCGATCAAATCATCGCCGTACTGCTGAAAAATGCCGAGAACGCCGCATCGGTTGTTCGTAACGCCGTGGGTTCGATGCCGTCCAAACGAAACTGCAAATGTGGAGCGGCTTTGGCTCATGCGATCCTCACCGAACGCGACAAGATCCCCCCCGCCACTCGTGAGAAACTCAAACTGATTCTCGGAAAATACCTGGAGACCAAAACCTCATAATGAGTATCCTTGCCGTCGGTTCGATTGCCTTCGACTCCATTGCCACGCCTTCTGGGCGTGTGGAAAATGTACTAGGCGGCTCCTGTACATTCTTTTCGCTCGCCGCCAGCTACTTCACGGATGTTCGCATTGTTGCAGTGGTGGGCGAAGACTTCACCGCCGAGCACGAAAATGTTCTCAAGAAACGGAAGATTGATACCCGAGGCATCGAACATGCCAAAGGAAAAACCTTTCGCTGGGGCGGGCAGTATTTGGACAACCTGAACGAAGCCAAAACCGATTTCACCGAATTGAACGTGTTCGAGCGTTTCCAGCCGCGGATTCCACCGGAATACGCGGATTCGAAATTTCTGTTCCTGGGCAATATCCATCCCACTCTGCAAACCGCCGTTCGCCAGAAGATGGACGGGGTCCGCCTCACCGGGGGCGATACAATGAACTACTGGATCAACGGCTTTCGCTCGGACTTGATCGAGACCCTGAAGTTGGTCAACGTGCTGCTGATCAATGACACCGAGGCCAAGGTGCTCGGCGGGGAAACCAATCTGCTTCGTGCCGCCCAAAAAATCCTTGCTCTGGGACCGCAGGCGCTGGTCATCAAACATGGCGAATACGGCGCGACGATTTTCTTTCGCGAAGGCGCATTCGGCATCGGCAGGCACCCCTTTCGCGCCCCCGCTCTGCCGATTGAGGAAGTCAAGGATCCAACCGGAGCGGGCGATTCCTTCGCCGGCGGGTTCATGGGATACATTGCCTCACAAGAGCAGCTAAACCGCGAAGTTCTGAAAAGGGGGCTCTTCTACGGCGGGGTCATGGGAAGTTTTGCGGTGGAGCGCTTTGGCACCGAACGTCTGCAATCTCTCACTCGCGAAGAAATCGATGCCCGGTTTCAAGTCTTTCGCGAATTGACCCACCTGGAATGAGCCCCCGAACCAGCACTCAGAAGACAAAAACCCAGCCCACTCGTTACTGGGATCGTGAAACCGCGCTCGTGGCCCAATTCGCCGCATGCGTCTCGTTCATATCGTTCGCCTACTATTTCCAACATGGCGGCTTGCTCCTCTACGGCGACGCCGTGGCGCACATCAACATCGCCCGCAGGGTATTCGACTCGCGCACTCCCGGCTTGCTGCAACTCGGCACCGTGTGGCTGCCGCTACCGCATCTGCTGATGATTCCATTTCTGCTTTCCGACACCGCGTGGCAATCGGGAATCGGAGGTGCCATTCCTTCGATGGTGGCATATGTTCTGGGCACGGCCGGCATTTTTCGCTTGGTGCGGGGAGTTTTGAGCGTCGATTCCCAACCCGATTCCTCCGCAAGGATTGCCGCATGGCTAAGCGCAATCGTCTACGCTGCGAACCCTAATCTGATTTACCTGCAAACCACTGCGATGACCGAGTCGCTGTACCTCGCCCTGTTCGTTTGGGCTGTGGCGTACTTCAGCGACTTCGTCCAACAGACATCTCGGAAAGATGGCCCACCCGCTTTAGCATCCTCATCATTGTTCAAATGCGGCTTATGCCTTGCTGCTGCGTGCCTCACACGCTACGACGGATGGTTCCTCGCGGCTGCCATGTGCGTGGCCGCATTTGCCATGATCGTGAGGCGGAACGATCCGGTTCTGCGTCGCGGTGTTGCCAAATTCATACTGCTCGCGGCTGCGGCCCCGATGCTTTGGCTTGCTTATAACGCGATCATTTATCGAAACCCGCTGGAGTTCGCCAACGGACCGTATTCCGCCCGAGCCATCGAGCAGAAGAATGCAACTCCGGGATCTCCGGCGCATCCTGGCTCTCACGATTTGCCCGTCGCGTTCAGCTACTTTCTGAAATCGGCCGAGCTCAACATGGCGGAAGCAAACTTGCAAAAATTGTGGGTGGCACTGCTCCTGGCCGGAACCCTCGGGGTTCTGCTTCGTAATCGCCGGTTGTGGCCGCTGCTTTTGCTCTGGGTGCCGATTCCTTTCTACATGCTTTCGATTGCCTATAGCGGTGTCCCGATTTTTCTGCCCACGTGGTGGCCGTTTTCGTTTTACAACGTGCGTTATGGCCTCCAGATTCTTCCCTTGTTTTCCGTCTCGGCCGCGGTGACCGTTTATTTCTTGCTGAACCTTGCTCGAAACAAAATGGTGAGGACGACGATTTTCTCCGCGGCTGCAATCCTGCTTGTGGCGAGCTATGCATCTGTCTGGCGAGCCCAATCGGTCTGCTTCCGCGAAGCCTGGGTGAACTCTCGAACCCGCATCGCTTTCGAAACTGAACTCGCGTCCAATCTGAAAAAGTTGCGTTATGACACCACCCTGCTGATGTATCTGGGCGACCACGTGGGAGCTCTCCAGCAAGCCGGAATCCCTCTGCGTCGCACCATTAACGAAGGCAATCACCGCCCATGGAAATCGCCCAGCGATCCCGAAGGCTTGTGGGAACACGCGCTCGCGAAGCCCGGGCACTACGTTGACTACGTGGTTGCCATGGATGGCGATCCGGTCGCTCTGGCCATGCAAAAGCTAAGTCTCCCTTCAATGGTAGTGATCCGCACCGTTGGCCAACCCGCGGCCACAATCTATTGGGCTCATCGCTTCTCCCTGTAATCACGCCGGTTAACCGTGCCGGCTGAGGAACACGTTGGGGCAGGGTTTCCCAGTGATAAAATCCAGCCAACTCACGTCCCATGCCGACAATGCAGCACGCTTACGACCTCCTCCAGAATGAGATGACCTCGATTGTCGGGGTCTCGATCACGCGCCTGGTGCTGGCGGCGATTCTGGGTGGTCTGATCGGGCTGGAGCGTCAACTGAAACATCGGCCAGCCGGGCTGCGCACTAATCTTTTTATTTGCCTGGGCGCTGCGATGTACACGCTTCTGTCCGATACACTCGCCGTCGAGCACATCGGAGATCACACCCGCATTGCGGCCCAGATCATTCCAGGAATCGGTTTTATCGGAGCCGGTTCGATCCTTCATTCTCGCGACAAACTGGTTACCGGATTAACCACAGCAGCCACTATTTTCGTTGTGGCTTCCGTCGGCATGGCGGTCGGTGGAGGGCTCTATCTCACCTCAATTTTTGCCACGGGACTCATTTTGCTCTGCCTCTATCTGTTGGGACGCGCAGAAGAGCAATTTGGTTTGAAAACGGCAGTGCACGGTTATGAAGTGGCAGGCCGCAGCGCAGACGAAATCACCCTTGAAATCAACCGTCTTCTCGAAAGCGTCCACGTCATGATGGACGACGTGCAGGTTGCTCCGACCCCGCAACATGTACGAGTTCACTTTGAGCTGGAGGCAACGCGCAAGGATCAGCGTCAGGTTCTACAACTGCTGAAGCAATCCCCCGTTTTTGAAAGTGCGACCTGGCTGGGTCCGGTAAACATCGAATGAGTTCGCCGTCCGCCGTCATTCCTTTCGTCAAGGCAAGCGCCTGCGGAAACGATTTCCTGATTATCGAGGGCATTCATGCTCCGTCTGATCTGGCCAGGTTCAGCCAGCGCATCTGTGATCGGCATCAGGGCATAGGTGCCGATGGCGTGGAATGGCTGTTTCCCGTGCAAGGTGCCGACGTGCAGGCCCGCTTGTTCAATGCTGATGGATCTGAAGCGGAAATTTCTGGGAACGGCACGCGCTGCGTTGCCGCCTATCTGTGCTCCCAGCAAGCCCGAGAAAGAGTTGTGATACGCACCGGCGCTGGCTTGAAGACTTGCACCTTTACTTCGCGCAACGACACGCAATATGAGTTCGAGATCGCCATGGGCGAGCCCGAGGTGGGCGAGGAGCTCACCATTCAACTAACCTCTCGTGATGTGCGGGGCATTCCGGTCTCAATGGGCAACCCGCACTACGTGATCTTTGTGAACGAATTTGCTCCGAACTGGCAGGCAGAGTCAGCTGAGATCGGGCGCCATCACAACTTCAAGCATGGGATTAACGTTGAGCTGGTGAAGCCATTAGATAAACTAAGCATCGAGGCCAGATTTTTCGAGCGCGGAGTGGGAGAGACTCAATCCTCCGGAACCGGTTCTTGCGCTGCGGCGGTTGCCGCCATCGTAACCAAGAGAGCTGAATCGCCGCTGCGCGTGCTCACTCCCGGTGGAGTGCAATCGGTGCGCTGGGAGGGACAAGTTTTTCTTCGAGGAACGGCGCAACTAGTCTGCAGTGGCGAATTCTTCGTCTAACACCAAAGCGCACGTGGCCCGGGATGCCTCGTCCCGGCCTCCGAGTCAAGGGATCGTGAGTCACCGAAGTAACAAATTGAGTTTTTCCGCGTCCTGTTAAGATTGACCGTCCGAGACATTGATAGCGATGCTGACGACGCCATCCATTCCGCGCATCAAGCCGCCCGCGCTTCAAGCGGGCGACACCATCGGAATCATCGCTCCCGCCAGCAATATTAAATGGGAGCTACTGGATGCCGGCTGCAAGGCGCTTGAGAAACTCGGATACAAGCCCTTTTATCTCGCCTCCATCACGAAAAAGAATCTCTACTTCGCCGGCTCCGCCGATCGCCGGGCCCGCGAACTGGAGGAAATGTTTGCCCGAGATGACGTCCGGGCGATTGTTTGCGCCCGCGGCGGATACGGCGCTAATTATCTGCTCAACACTCTCAATCTCGACAAGATCAAAGCCCACCCTAAGATTTTCGTTGGCTACAGCGACGTCACTTCACTTCTGACCTACATTTCAGACTCCACAGGGCTCGTGACTTTCCACGGTCCCATGGTCACAAAAGATTTCGGCCATTCCGACGGGGTCGATCTGCCCACGTGGGAAGCCGCGCTCAGCGGAGCTTCAGAGTGGAACATAGACTTCGGACCGGAATCGGGAGCGAAGCCTCTAGTGGCCGGTTCGGCTGAAGGAATTCTTTATGGCGGCTGTCTGTCGATGCTGGCAGCTTCGTTGGGCACGCCTTATGAAATCCACACGGAGGGGACGATATTGTTTATCGAAGACGTGGCCGCGAAGCCTTACCAGATCGATCGCATGCTGATGCAGTTGAAATTGGCGGGCAAGTTGGCGTACGTTCGCGGCATCGTATTCGGCGAGATGCTGGAGTGCGTGCAAAACAACGACCAGGATTACACTTTGGAAGAAGTCGTGTTGCGCCTGGTCGGAGACTTGGGAGTACCGGTAGCGTATGGATTGCGATCTGGCCACGTCTCCCGCCGCAACATCACGCTTCCTTTGGGAGTGCGCGCGGCGCTCAATGTGGGCAAAGCAGCGGGAAGCCTCCTGATTCTGGAATCCGCGACGACGCCGGAAGCAACATCGTCGCATTTAGGACAGCGTGTAGCACACATCAAATCATGACGGACAACAAACACATCCACCTGATTGGGATCTGCGGCACGGCGATGGCCTCACTGGCCGGGATGCTGCAGCAGCGCGGCTTTCGCGTCACTGGTTCCGACGCAGCCGCGTATCCGCCTATGTCAGACTTTCTGGCATCACTCGACATTCCCTTGTCCCAGCCATTTGCCGTGCAAAACCTGCAACCGCAACCCGGCCTGGTGGTGGTGGGCAATGCCATCTCGCGCGGCAACGTGGAACTGGAGCACGTTCTCGATCAGCGCATCCCGTTCTGTTCGCTGCCGCAAATTCTTCATGATGAATTTCTGCGCGGCAAGGAAGTGCTGGTGGTTGCGGGCACGCATGGCAAGACAACCACGACCTCCATGCTGGCTTGGATTTGTCACACTGCAGGGCTTCAGCCCTCTTTCCTGATCGGCGGCATTGCAGAAAACTTTGGCAGCAGTTTTCGGCTGGGACAGGGCAAGCACTTCATCTTAGAAGGCGACGAGTACGATACCGCTTTCTTCGACAAGGGCCCGAAGTTCCTGCATTACTTTCCAGACTCTGTCATCCTGACCTCGGTTGAGTTTGATCACGCGGATATCTATAAAGACCTCGATGCCGTGGAAACCGCGTTCAAGCGTTTGGTGAATCTGGTGCCGCGCCGCGGCCGCATTATCGCCTTCGATACCGGAGAGAGTCTCGACCGTTGTCTTGCTCGCGCGTTCTGCCCGGTGGAACGATATGGATCCGCCACGAGCGCAACTTGGCAAATCACCAACCTTCATCTGGAACCCGGACGAACCACATGGTCGCTTCGGCGGGATGGAAAGCCCTGGGGGGATTTCGAATACGCGGTGGCGGGCGAGTACAACGTATGGAACGCAACCGCCGCGGCCGCAATGGCCGCCGGATGCGGTATATCGCGGGAAGAGATCTCGGCCGCGCTGAAGACCTTCAAAAGTGTGAAGCGGCGCCTTGAGGTCCGCGCCAGGGTGAATGGCATTACCATCATCGATGACTTTGCTCATCACCCGACGGCTATCGCGGGTACGCTCACCGCTCTGCGTTCGATCTATCCGGGTGCGCGCTTGTGGGCGATCCTCGAGCCGCGCTCGAATACTATGCGACGCAACGTGCTGCAAAATGAATTGGCGAGAAGCCTAGCGCTGGCAGACGAAGTAGTCGTGGCAAAAGTCTTCATGTCGGAAGCAATTCCGGAAGCCGAACGCCTGGACTTGGCCACGGTCGCAGCGCAGATCCAGAAGCATGGCCGGCGGGCGCGTATTGTGCCCACCGTAGAGGGAATTGTCCAACTGGTGGCGCCCGAGATGCGTTCGGGCGATGTTGTCGCCATTCTCTCCAACGGAGGCTTTGGCAGCATTTACGAGAAGCTTCCGGAGCGTTTGAAATCACTCGGTGCGACGCAGAACTCGGGCACCGAGAACAAATTGATTTTGAGTTGAGCCACGTGGACAACATCGCGCCACAGAAATGATTCGCACTCTCGTCATGCTCGGATTCTGGGCCGTACTGCTGCCGTTCGCGGCCTTGATCGGCTTTCCCTGGACTTTGATAAGCGGCGACGTCAGTCTTCTCTATCGCATGACAATGTGGGGCGCATGGAACGGGGTTAGACTGGCTGGAATTCACGTGAAGACCGTTGGCTTGGACAAACTCGATCCCGCCCGCACCTACATCTTCATGTCCAATCACCTTTCCAATGTTGACCCGCCGATCCTGATGCCACTGATTCCGCGCCGCATGTCAGTTATGGTCAAGAAAGAATTGTTCCGTGTTCCGGTGCTGGCAAGGCTTATGCGCTTCGGATCGCTCGTTCCGGTGGATCGTGGAAACCGCGAGTCAGGAATCGCCGCCGTCCGCGGCGCCGCGGATGTAATCCGTCAGGGCATCAACATGACCATCTACGTCGAAGGGCACCGCTCCTTCGATGGCAAGCTCCTGCCCTTCAAGAAGGGACCGTTTTACTTGGCGGAGGAGTGCGGCGTTCCTGTGGTTCCAGTGACTATCGTCGGCTCGCACGAGGTCATGCCCAAGCGCAGGTTCGCGATCAAGCCAGGGACCGTGACGGTAATCTTTCACGCCCCGATCGAGCCCAAAGATTTCGGCAGCCGCGACTGCCTGATGGCGAAAGTCCGTCGAGCCATCGACAGCGGCTTGCCGGTTGAGCTTCAAGAGTCAATCCCGACAGCCACAGAGGACACAAAGGTTCACGAAGGAAAAGCGTCGGCGTGAGACTTAGTCGTGACCTAGATGGGACGTCATCCTGAGCCCGTAGCCGGGCTAAGGATCTCGCGCGGACAACCAAATCACTCGCGGCCGGCCTCGGCATGACGCAACATAAGAAACGGACGGCTAATCTTTCTTGACCCGCACGGCCTTCGCGATTTCCGGCAATCGGCTCAGCAGCGCTGAAACCTTCAACCACAATCTGTGATCGATGGCGGGAGAGCCGCTGACAATCGCCCCAGCCTCGATGTTGCCCGCAACGCCGCTTTGCGGGGTAACGATGGCGCCATCCCCAATCTTGCAATGCCCCACGACGCCCACCTGTCCCGTGAGAATTACGTTGTTGCCTACATCGGTCGAGCCGGCGAGACCGACCTGCGCCGCCAGCAGCGAATGTTCGCCAATGCGTGAGCCATGACCAACCTGCACCAGATTGTCGATCTTAGTGCCGTGGGAAATGTGAGTTTCGCCGACGCTGGCGCGGTCGATGCAGGAATTCGCCTGGATTTCCACATCGTCTTCAATCACCACGGGCATCGGCTGGGGAATTTTGTACCAGTGGCCGAGATCGTCTTTCGCGAATCCGAAGCCGTCAGCGCCAATAACCACGCCGTTCTGCAGCATCACGTTATTTCCAATGCGGCAGTGCTCGCGGACCACGGCGTGAGCATGAGCCATGAAGTTGTCGCCGATTTTCACCCCCTGATAAATCACCACGTGCGCCAATAGCACGGCGCGTCTTCCAATCTCGACGGACTCACCAACGACGACATAGGGTCCGACGTGTGCGCCCTCGCCAATCCGGGCGGAAGCATGTATCACTGCCGTGGGATGAATTCCGGCGGCGTACTTGGACGGCGGATGGAACAGACCTATCGCTCGTGCGAATGTCAGATACGGATTCTTGCCGCGCAACATTGCCGTCGCGAGGGCAGGGAAGTCTTCGGCAACGACGACGGCTGATGCTTTCGTCCGTCGGGCCGCAGCCGCGTACTTTGGGTTGGCCACGAACGTCAGCTGGCCCGGGCCGGCTTCTTCAATTCCAGCCACGCCCGTGATCTCGGTATCGGGCGAGCCATTTTCCAGACGCGACCCCAGCGCAGAAGCAATCTGTGCAAGTTTCATTTGAGTGTCCGTAAGAGCGAGACCGTGATTGTAATTGAGGCGCAGCCGTAGCGGAAAAGGATCAGGGCCACCGCAGGGATGCGAACCAGAACCACCCCGCTGACCGGTACAGCTCCCCCTTCTTGGTAGCGGGAGGGTGCCGGCGCGCATCCCGGATGGAATTACCCCCCTCTATTGGTATAAAGCGCGAAACCGGCAGAAAAAGGCTCAGGAAAATTAACCAATTGTCGGCCAAGAACCGATTTTCATCGGAGCGGGATAGGGGCGATGCCCTCAAAATTTGGAGAATGATAAAGTTACCGCCGCATCATCAGGACGACAGGGCGCTGGGGAAACGCGTCTGGAAGTCGAGCAGGCCGACCCATTCCGGCGTGACCGTGATTCGCACCATGTTTGAAATCATGCTCCGAAGCTTCTCGACCCAGGCCTTGCCCTGTTCGGGTCCGAAGTAGCGTTCGGCAGCCAGGGCGTATTCGGGCACGATTCCGTCCAGGGTTTGCAGGCGAGCGCTGCCGCGGATCATGAGCACTTTGTTGGGGAAAATGTTGTCGTCGATGGTGAGCGACACCTTTGCGTTCTTGGCCAAGGCTTTCAGTTTGGGCGCTTTGGGCGGGCTTGCCATAATGATCTCTCGCCCGTTCCAGTGAAACCAAATGGGGATGACTCTGGGCGTCCCGTCGGTCCAGACATAGGCGAGGCGTGCGGGAATTTTCGACTCCAGAAGTTCCTTGGACGTGGCATGCTGCAGTAGCCCAAGATCACCCTGCTTTACCTTGACCGGCATAGTTCCTCCTTTTTGGCCGCGGGCCAATCCACGAAAGTCGTTTTGAGGAGGATTGTGCGCCTGCTCCGGGCAGAGGTCAAGCGTGATCGCCCGCTCTTAGAACCAGAGCCCCCATATCCAATCGACGCTGGCATGGGTGATGGCCGAGGCCGGCACGCGCCGCTGTTCGCGCCAGGCGCGTCCGTAGAAAATCCCCGCGATGGTGGCCAGCAATACATAGCGCCAGTTGAAATGCGCCGAGCGCTTGTTGAAGTGTGACAGTCCGAAGAGAGCCGAAGCGATCAGAAGGGCTGTCCGGCGCCCCGCGCGGCGTTCGAGTAGATTCTGCACCCAGGCGCGAAAGAAGAGTTCTTCGGGGACGGCGGTGAAGCAGAAAATCCCCACCCATCGCAGCACCGCTGTGCCCGCTTGCGGCAGGCTGGCATGGGGATGGATGAATCCGAGCGCCAGTCCCAGGACCAAAACCAAAGGTGTGAAAAGGACCAGTTCCCGAAAGCCGCTTTTCCAATCGCTCCAGCGCAGGTGAAAGTCGTAGCCGGTTCCACTGAGCTGGCGAATGGCCAGAAAGCCATACAAGCCTATGTCCACGAGAAGCAATTCATTCAGGGCGCGCAGTCCGTTGGGCCAAGCCTCGTCGAACCAGCGCAAATCGACAGCGAGGCCCAGCATCAGCAGAACGATGGCATCCCGCCAGTTGCCGCGCTGCTCCCGATCGGTGGCCGCAGCTTGCCCGAGCAGCCATGCGACCGCCACGGGCAGCCCCACGTAGAGTGCGAACCATCGCCATCGAAAGATGTGATGGGTAGTCGCAACCAGGATGTATGGCAGGGCATACAGCGCGGGAAAGGCGACGCGAGCAACGATCGACCAACGCTGAACTGCTGGTGTGATGCGCTCCGCGGCAAGGCCAAACGCCACTGCAGGAGCGAGCTCAATTGCCAGGGCCGCGATCGCTGCCGGAGTTACATTTCCCACGGCATTATCTTAACTGCGACGACTTAATTTGAGGCAGTGAGGGAAAAGTTATGAGCAGCGGCATTGATTGTTTCTGTCGGCAGCGCAGCCTTGCTCCGGCGGGACGGGTCAGAGATCCGTCCCCACACAGGCAATCCCCTGCACGACTAGTCGTGGGGGATCGGGTAGCGATGTTCCTGATCGTAGAACTGGCGGCGAGGGTGGTCGGAGTGGGCGTTGGGGACGGGTTGCTCGGTGGCGGAGGTGAAGGCCACAGCTTGTTTGGCGGCGGTGAGTCCGGTGGTTGTGGCGTAGATGGGCTCGTCGAATAACGTTCCTGAGTTTGCCTGCGCGGCGGCGAAGATGGCGAAGGCCTTGCCTCCGGAGTAGGCGGTGGCAACGTAATCGCCCACCATCAGTCCGGCGAAGGTGTTGGGCAGCCACGCCAGGGACATGGGCCCGGCTAGGGTTTCGGGAGCGGTCCAAGTGTTGCCGCCATCGGGCGAGGAGATAAATCCGGTATAGAGCGCGCAGGGGGAGGCGCCGCAGTTCGCCGCTGAGTAGTAATAGTAAGTCAGGGCGAGGTGCGCGGTGCTGCCTGAAGTTGCGGGTTCGACGGCCAGGCCGGGAATGAAGTGATCGACGGTGCTGGTGAGGGAGTCAATGGGGATGCGGGCTGGAGCGGTCCAGGTCACGCCGTCGGTTGAGGTGCTCATCACGAGATCGTTGGAGGTGCATCCGGTGCGAAAGCGACAGTCTTGCCAGATGGTGTAGACCGTTCCGGCTGCGTCCACTGCAGCGGAGGGTAGGGCGGATGTGCGCAGATTGCCGGCGACGAGATGGTCGGTGATCGATGAAAATTGTTGTAGAAGCATTCCAACCGTTGCCGCCGTTGGTCGACGTGAAGGCCAGGATCTTGGCACCTGTGGCGCTCTCGATGGGCACGACGACGGTGCCATTGGGCTGAACGACGGGCTGGCCTCCGATACCGGCGGCGAGGTCGGCGGTGTGATGGGCGGGCGCCCAGGTCACGCCGCCGTCGGTCGAAGTGCTCATCCAGATGAGGTCCTGGTTGCCGGGATCATCCCACTCGACGTAGCAATGGCCGAAGAAAGGACTGGCGGGAGTGTTGTCGCAGGCGATCCAGTTCTTGTCGGAATCGGGCGTGGCGCTAACGATGATCGGATTGTCAAAGACGAGCCCGTCTGAGGATCGGCTTACGGCAACCTGGTCCGCGTTCGCGATAGCGAGGTAGGAGATGATCCACGTGGCATGGGCGGCGTCGAAGGTTACGACTGGATCGCTGGCTGCGCTGAATGTGCCCTGCTCGTAGATGGTGATGCCTGACAGCGGACCGCTGATCCACGTGGAGCCGGCGTTCGTGGATGTGGCGAAGCCGATGTCGGATGCGCCACCGCTGAAAATGCGGCCCACCTGGAATGCGCTGACAATCGTAGAGCCTGACGCTGCGGCGCTGGCCTCCACTTCAGTGGCGTGCTGGCTGCCGGGGTTGGTGAAAGTATCAGTGCTGAGTGGGGTGAGCGCGACGGTTGGCGGCGGGGTCGTGGTCTGCTGTGGTGGTTGGGAGTTAGATCCCCCGCCGCAGGCGGTGGCAATCATCAGAATTCCGAGCACCGTGGCGAATTGGAGGAGCCTTACGCCACAAGTTTTGAGGCGGGGATCGGCATGGATTGTTGACGCGGTTAGCAAACCTTACTCCCCGAACAACGGTACCTGTCCCGCATCTGCGGGGACCCCACGGCGTTGACGCCGAGCGGCCCCGATCACTGCCAGCACGGTTAGAGACTCGAGCGCGCTGCGTGGCACAAAGAGACGCTGCGTATTCGAGCGCAGGTCGGGCGGATTAATGAGAAAACCCTCGGCGGTGTCTAACGAGAGGTCGTTGGGCATCATGCCTTCCAAGACTTCGTTGTCTTTGAATCGAAGCCGCACCCACAATCCCTCGGTGCGTGGACGCGTAGTGAAGGTTTTGCGGCTGGGAGAGTCGGCGTCTCCGAATTCGCGAACGAAGTAGACGACCTTGATGTCCTTCAAGTCGATGGTGACCACATTGCCTGCGGTATTGAGCAATTCCAACTTGCCTTCACGCACGAAATTGGCAGGTGCGACGTAGCCGTTGATGGAATCGCGATCCATTTTCCGGACGACCACCTTTTTGTGAGTGGAAGGCATAGGGATTGGCCAAAGTGGCTCAGGCGGAGGCTTTCCGGCAGTGAGCTTAATCAGATTCTCACACTTTTGCCTCGAACATAGTGAGTCATCTCATTCACAGTAGCCAAATTGTTAACATTGTGTTATTTTCTGTAGTTTGCTGCCATCCATCTTAACTCGTCTAAGTCTAGTCTACAGAGCAGTTTACGTAAGACGTGCCGGACGCCGCTGGGTAGGAGGGATTGGACCCTGTGGAAATCTTGCTCCGGCCGACCCCGGGGAATTGCAGCCTGGTAACTCTGGAAACTGAATAAGGCATGGCTGATTACATTTACACGATGGAAATCCGGCTGACTCCCGACCAGCAGCGGGGCGTTACGCTGGTGCAGGACATCGCCCGCGACGCGGGCATGAACATTTACCTGACCGGTGGCGCGGTCCGCGACATTATCAGCGGGTTTCCCATTCGCGATCTGGACTTCACGGTTCAGGGCAATCCCCTCAAGCTGCAAAAGCAACTCGAACACGCCGGGGCGGTAGTCGCGTCGGCGGACGACGATCTCAAGACCCTGTATCTTGTGCTGCCCGGCAATGTGCGCGCCGAGATCAGCACGGCTCGCACCGAGCGCTACGAGAAGACGGGGAAGCCTCCGATCATTGCGCCGGGGACGATCATCGAAGACCTGCGTCGGAGGGATTTCACCATCAACGCCATGGCCCTGTCGCTGAATCCAGGGTCGCGCGGTTTGTTGATGGACCCATTCAATGGGGCGGCCGATATTGAAGCCAAGCTGATCCGCATTCTGCATAACTATTCGTTCATGGAAGATCCATCGCGGCTGATTCGTGCGGCCCGTTTTGCGGCGCGCTTTCATTGGCCGATCGAGGAGCGCACGCTGGCCCGGATTCAGTCCGCCAAAGAAAATAACTACATTGAGTACATCACCGACCGGGCCATTGGGCAGGAGATCGAACAGTTGGCCTACGAGGACGACCCGTTGCATATCGTCCGCGTGCTGGAAAAAGAAGAGTTGCTGAAGGTGCTCAATCCGCATTGGTCCACGGCAAAGGTGGACACTGCGGGGCTGGGTCAGTTGATGAAAACCCGGCAGCAGATGAACCAGCTGGGATACACGCCTGATCCTTCGCCAGCGGTGCTGTATTTCCTGACCGCGCGCCTCGGTGACAAAGATATTGCCGACATGCGCAAGTTGATTCCGCGCAAAGATCTGGTGGCGGCGTGGAAGGATCTCGAAGACAACGCCAAGGACTTGGCGAAGCGCTTGACCGGTAAAGAAGCCGCGACGCCTTCCCGGACGTGGAAATTGCTTTCGGAAGCGCGGCCGGAGATGGTTCTTTTCCTTGAGGTCACGGCAAAGCAGCAAGCAGTGGCGCAAAAGATCAAGAACTTTTTCGGCAAGTGGCGGCAGGTGCAACAGAAGCTGCCATTGCTAGAGATGACGGAGCTGCGCATTACTCCGCAAATGCCGGAGTATCCCAAGATTGCTCACGATGTATTCATGCTGTTGCTGGACGGAAAGCTGCACTCGCGGACGGAGATTTTGAAATTCCTGAAGCCGCTTGCTCCGCCACCCCCGCCGCCACCCCCGCCGCCGCCGAAGCGTGGACGGGCTGCCAAGGCGGCTGCGGCCGCGGCCCAGGCAGCACCGGTGCCTGCTCCGACTGTAGGCAAGAAGAAAGGGAAGGGCGAAACCGCTGCGCCGGCGCCACCGCCCGCAGCAAAAGCCGAGGTTGCGAAGGCCCACAATCCGCCGAAGGCCGAGAAGCACAAGTCGTCCAAGAAGGTAGCGAAGCCCTCCCGTAAGACCGTTAGCGGGAAGAAGAAACCGAAAGGGAAGAAGAGGGGATAAGCTGCGCTACCGCATCATTCCATACCACGAAGATGACGGTAGTGTTCCAGAAGCTGCTACCGTCCAGATTCTTGCAGGTGCTTTGGCCCACGTGCGCTCCTTTCAAAGCAGGGCACTACCCTGCGCCTCGCAGATCTTTCTCTGCCAAGGGCCTTGCGATATAATCGTCCGGCCTTTTTTCTTTTGCCGCGCTCGCTGACCGCGTCCTCCACATATGCCCGAGACGAAGGCCAGGATTCGCAAGATCAAACGCGTCTGGAGCGGCGGATCCGTCTCGAGCCCGAAAACCATGGTGCGCGAAGCGCCACAGCAGCGCATCGGCGGCATCCGGCTGCAAGCCGTTGTGTTCCTACTCTCATTCCTGATTGTCTGGTCCCGCCGCCCCGATGCCATCCTCAACGCCCAATTTTTCGCCGAAGACGGCGCCGTGTTTTATCGAGCTGCCTATGAAATGGGCTTCCGCTCTTTCCCCGTCATCTATGGTGGCTATGTCCATCTCCTTCTTCGTTTGGTCGCTATGCTCGCGTTGCTCGTTCCATTCTCTCTCGCACCACTTGTGATGAACCTGTGCGCCATCGTCGTGCAGATCCTCCCCGTGAACATATTCCTGTCCTCCCGCTTCTCCCACATCGGGCTGGGAGTGCGGCTGTTGGGCAGCTTCCTGTACCTGGCTCTTCCCAATTCCTATGAGATTCACGCCAATATAACAAACGGTCAGTGGCATCTGGCCCTGGTGGCTTGCCTGCTCTTGCTCGCTCAGCCGGCAAGCAATATCGCATGGAAGATCTTTGATGTCACGGTAATGGTGCTGACTTCCTTCAGTAGCCCGATGGGTATTCTGCTGCTACCCATCGCGGCAGCCTTGTGGTGGAAACGCCGCAGCCGGTGGTCAACGGTGTCCTTGGCCGCGCTCCTTCCCGGCGTGCTGGTTGAGACTCTCACCACCATTCTTTCTCAATCGCGGCAACCGCCAAATGGCGTTACTTTCGAGCGATTTCTCGGCATCATAGGCGGTCAGGTTTTTCTCTCAGGCTTGTTCGGAATGAAAACTGCTGCCTCCTATACTCCCGAGGGGCTTTTCCCCTACGCAGTCGCAGCCGCGCTCGTTGGTGGGGCCGCAGTGATCTATGCGTTTTTTTCTGCGCCGCTCGAACTGAGAGCGTTCCTGGCATTTTCCTTCGCAGTCCTGGGGCTCGGAATTGCTCGGCCTCAAGCCGGTTTGCCGGAGCAGCTTGACTGGGGAGTGTTTCTTCTACCGGGCGCCTGTAACCGCTACTACTTCCTGCCAATGCTGGCATTCCTCGCGTCGTTGTTATGGATCGCCGCCAGTTCCCATTCTGCGCGTGTGTTGCGCTACGTCGCCATGGCTATATTGCTCCTGCTGCTTATCGGGATCTCTAGGGATTGGCGCTATCCCGCTTTCGGGGATTACCATTTTCAGCAATACGCTGACCGTTTTGAGTTCGCTCCCTCCGGCACCAAATTAGTGATTCCGATCAATCCGGGCTGGCAGATGGAACTGACCAAACGCTGACGTTTCTCTCTCTGCCGGTTCATGCGGACCGGGCGATGGGTATACTTGAACCGCGAGGACGCCATGAACGACCTAGCCGGACGATTGCTCGGGCAAGCCCCTGTTTACAGGCTCTGGCAGGCGCCTTTTGCCGACCAGAAGTTCGCCCCCGTCCTGGCTCACAACCAGATGGCGCGCGTCCGCAGAGTCCTCGATGTCGGCTGCGGGCCGGGCACCAACGCCAAATATTTCGCTCAAGCCGAGTATCTGGGAGTAGACATCAACCCAGACTACATTCAGGATGCCCGTCAGCGTTACCGCGGTGAGTTTGTCGCCTGCGACGTCCGCACCTACCGCCCGCCGGCCGGCGCCCGCTTTGACTTCGTCCTGGTCAACAGTTTCCTGCATCACCTCAACACCAGTGAAGTGAAGAGCATTCTCCTACATCTCAACACTCTGCTCAGCGCCGATGGGCATGTCCATATTCTCGAGTTAGTCATGCCGCCCCATGCCTCCATTTCACGCCTCCTCGCACGATGGGATCGCGGCAAGTACGCCCGTCCTCTGCCCGAATGGCAGCACATCTTTTCCACCATCTTTAAACCGGTCCTATTCCAGCCTTACCCCCTCACCGGCTTGGGCCTGACTTTGTGGAACATGATTTATTTCAAGGGGACGGCCCGCCCATGAAAGCCGACCCTTGCGTCTCGTTCGCCATCGCCGTCTACAACGAAGAATTGGTGCTGCCCGAACTGCTTCGCCGCACTCGGGCTGTCATGGATCAGATTCCCGGCGGTCCGCACGAACTGGTATTGACCGACGATGGCAGTACCGACCGCACCTGGCAATTGCTCGAGGACGCGGCCGCCCTCGACCCCCGCATCAAAGCCGTCGGCCTTTCCCGCAACTTCGGCCATCAGACCGCGCTCGGCGCCGCTCTGGATCACGTCACCGGTGATGTGGCCGTCCTGATGGACGGCGATCTGCAAGACCCTCCCGAGGCCGTCTTTGCGCTGCTCGAGCAATACCACCAAGGCTACGACGTGGTGTATGGCCGCCGGGTCAATCGCAAGGAATCCTTCTGGCTACGCTTCTGCTATTGGGTGTTTTACCGGTTGCTTGCGGTCCTGTCTTCGACGAGGCTGCCGCTGGATGCGGGCGATTTCGGATTGATATCGCACAGAGTCATAGATGAAATCCGTGGCATGCCGGAACACCACCGTTATCTTCGCGGACTCCGGACCTGGGTTGGTTTCCGTCAGATCGGAGTGCCCATCGAACGCTCCGCTCGCCAGGCCGGAAGAACAAAATACAGCCGTCTCCGGCTCTTGAAGCTCGCTTCTGACGGCATCTTCGCCTTTTCGATTGTTCCGTTGCGAGCGGCAGCCCTCGTGGGTGCGTTCGCCATACTGATCTCCTCAGGTTTTTCGCTCTATTCCGTTTATGCAAGGTTCTGGCTGAAGACACCCCAGGGATTCACGGCCTTGATCTTGGCGATCACCTTTCTTTCCGGGATCAATCTCTTTTTCCTGGGAATTATTGGTGAATATGTGGGGCGTATCTATGAAGAAGCAAAGGGCCGTCCCCACTACGTGGTTCGCAAACTAATTGCCGACGGCGCGATACAATGCGGCGAAGCGCAGAGCCGCGCTCAGAAGGCCGATGTAACCGCAAGAAAATCAACTCCACGGTAGAATGGCTTGGATCGAGACTATGGCGATCGTTACCGCGATTTGTTTGAGACGCACTGGTGGTGGCGCGCCCGCACTGAGTATATTGTCGAGACGCTCAGGCGATATCGTCCCGCGGCCGGTTGGACCACGATCCTTGACATCGGCTGTGGAGACGGTCTCTTCTTTGGCCGCCTGAAGGAATTTGGGGAGGTTGAGGGCATTGAGCCTTCTGCTGAGCTGGTCAGCCCCGACAATGCTGACCGCAATCGCATTCACATCTGCCCTTTCGACGAGCACTTCAAGTCAGGCAAACAATATTCGCTGATCCTGATGCTCGATGTGTTGGAGCATCTCGAGCGCCCCGTTTCTGCGTTGAGACACGCCCTGGAACTGCTGGAGCCGGAGGGCACCTTTGTCGCAACTGTTCCCGCATTCATGGTGCTTTGGACGAATCATGATGAGCTGAATCATCACCAGACCCGCTTCACGAAGAAGTCGTTCCGTAAGCTTGCGAATGGTGCTGGTTTGGATATCGAAGAAGAGCGGTATTTATACCACTGGATTTTTCCCATCAAGCTGGGTCTCAGGCTCGCGGAACAGGCCCTTCGGCTGAAAGCGAAGCTGCCGAAAGCAAGCAAAGGTTGGGTGAATGAGTCCCTCTATCGGATATCCCGATTCGAGCAAAAGACCCTGAGCCGACTGCGTGTTCCATTCGGAAGTTCATTACTGGTCGTGGGCAAGAGAAACCGGGCCGACGGTCCGCCGCTGCCGCGCTAAATACCCTCATCACTACGCTCATTTCCGGCGCCTCTGGCGCTCTCCGATACTTCCGAACTGTGAGATTTGATCCGACAGTTATCACCTACTGAGACGGTCCGGGGACAGCCCTTTGAGTTAAGACGGCAACGTATGAATTGGTATTACCTGGGATTGCCCGTGAGATCGGCCAGGTACTTCTTCACCATCACCTTTTCTTGCGGGTCGCTGACAGATTTCAGATATTCCTCGAGTTGGGTTGCTTCTGCATCCGGCTTACGCTCCACTTCGTAGATTTGCGCCAGCAGAAAGTGGGTCCGGGGTTCGCGGTTGGTCTTATCGATCTCCGCTGCCCTCAACGCGCTTTTCTCTGCCTCAGCCAGCCGATGCAGTCCAAGGTATGCTCCGGCGGCATAGAAATAGGCATGGGGATTGTTAGCCGGGTCGAGAGCAACTGCACTGTTGGCAAAGCGCAGCATTTCTTCCCATCTCTGGACGATCGCGTAAAGATCCGCAAGGCAGAGATCGGCCGGAACATAGCCGGCGTCGACTTTTAGCGCTTGGGAGCAGGCGCTGCGGGCGTCGTCGGGCTTCTGTTGTGCCTTCAAGACCTGGCCCAGCAGTACCCACGCCGCTGGGTACTGCGCGTCTTCATCGAGCGCCTTGCGAAGATGCTCTTCGGCCTTGGCCAATTTGTTATGGCTTGCCGCGCTGCAGCCGCGCTGAAAATCCTTTCGCGCCGGTCCCGGAACTTCCAAAGACGCAACACCCGCGGTGAGAGAACGGATCCCGGTCAGGGGCGGCATGAAACAGGACTCGTCGCCCGGGGTATTCGTGGGCGGCGGCACGCTCTCCGGCACCTTGACTCGATCGTCAGGAATGCTGGGAACGGCATTGTGGAAATCGTACCCAAACCCGTGGTCGCCTAGCGAAGCCCGAGTAGCCTGCGCGGTCAGGGGAGTGGACCAAAACGCCGCCATGATAAAGATGACGACGCTAGCGCACAACGAAAGAGCCGGCGCTACGAGGACGTACGATTCGCCATGGCGGTGCGTACCGCGCATAACGTCTGCATGCTACCTCTAAATGACATCCGATGAGCAACAAAATATCGCACAAGTCCCGACTGGATCTTGCGGGGGGCTCACAAACTTGGGAGACTGGTTCGGGCGCCCTAGACCCAACGTTCGGATTCCGTTGCACACATTCTGGTGCATAATATGGGTCAAAAAAAAACTCTCGTTTCGGCCTAAAATCTAGAAAACAAAGGACCAGGAATTTGCTTGCCTCCTAGATCTATGGTTCTTAAGGTAGTTAGAGGCAAAATCTTGGAAACATAAGAGTTACGTCGGCTCCGTCGCT
>Ga0116217_10001556_pt1 | contig 22054 bp, 22 predicted proteins | sample Sb_taG_6_FD_89697 | JGI IMG/M metagenome (GOLD analysis project Ga0116217, IMG submission 89697) | Peat soil microbial communities from Weissenstadt, Germany - Sb_50d_4_PS metaG | ecosystem: Environmental > Terrestrial > Soil > Wetlands > Peat | place: Germany: Weissenstadt | collected 2010-09-21 | reverse complement strand
CGGCTACCTTCGAGCAATGGCAAGTCGCGGAGCTTCAGAACCTCCAGCAGGCCCTTCACCAGGCGACCGGAAGATGAGCCCCCCACCAATGATCGCCGCGGCGCCCGTCCCGCGGGACGGGACCCTCGGGTCGGCGCGTTCCTCGGTGCCGGTCGTGCGGCTGCAGGGCGCGCAGGCCCGGATCGGTGGCCACACGGTCTGGAGCGATGTGGGCTTCGCGATCGAGGAGGGAGAGTTCGCCGCGATCCTCGGCCCGAACGGGTCAGGGAAGACGACCCTGCTGCGCGTGCTGCTCGGCGAGCTGCCGCTGAGCGCCGGAACCACGGCTGTGTTGGGTCGCGCGCCGGGCGAGGTGAGCGGTCAGATCGGCTATCTGCCCCAGCGGCGCCACTTTGACGCGAGCGTCCGGATCCGCGGGATCGACCTGGTCAGGCTCGGGCTGGACGGCGCCCAGTGGGGACTGCCGCTGCGGCGCTCGTGGCGCGAGCGGGTTCAGGAGGTGATCGATCTCGTCGGCGCCGGCGAGTACGCGAGTCGCGCGATCGGCCGGCTGTCGGGCGGCGAGCAACAGCGGCTGCTGATCGCCCAGGCGCTGATCAGCCGCCCGAAGGTCTTGATCCTCGATGAGCCGCTGGACAGCCTCGACCTGCCCAACCAGACCGCGGTGGCGGCATTGCTGGCGCGGATCTCCCGCCAGCAGGGCGTGAGCGTGCTGCTGGTCGCGCACGACGTCAACCCGCTGCTGACCTACCTCGACCGCGTCGTCTACTTCGGAGCGGGGCACGCGGCCGTCGGCACGCCGCACGAGGTGATCACCGCGGAGACGTTGAGCCGCCTCTACGGCGTCCCGATCGACGTGCTGCAAGCCCCCGATGGACGGCTGGTCGTGGTCGGGCTGCCCGAGGCGCCCGCCCATCACAGCGACCGGCACGAGCATGATCATGGTTAGCCACCTGCCGCTCGCTGCGCTCTCGGTTGATCTGATCTCGGACTTCCGCCAGCTGACCGCCTACCCGTTCATGGTCAACGCGCTCGAGGCCGGGACCGTGGTCGCGGTGATGGCGGGCGTGGTCGGCTGGTTCATGGTGCTGCGCCGCGAGACGTTCGCCGGGCACACGCTGTCGGTGATGGCGTTCCCCGGGGCGACGTTCGCGCTGCTGCTCGGGCTGTCCGCCGCCGTCGGCTACTACACCTTCTGCGGCGCCTGCGCACTGGTGATCGCCGCGGCCGCCGCCGGCAGACGACGCCACCGGGGTGAGGAATCCGCGGTCACCGGCACCGTCCAGGCGTTCGGGCTGGCCTGCGGATTCCTGTTCCTCAGCCTGTACCAGGGAGTCCTCGCCGGCTATGAGAACCTGCTGTTCGGCGACTTCCTCGGGATCACCCGCGGGCAGGTCCTCACGCTCGCGATCGTGTGCGTCGTGGCATTGGGATTCTTCGCGGCCGTCGGTCGGCCGCTGCTGTTCGCCTCGGTCGACGAGCCGGTCGCGCGCGCCAGCGGCGTTCCCGTCCGCGCGCTGTCGCTCGCGTTCATGCTCGCGCTCGGGCTGACCGTCGCGGCGACCGCGCAGATCACCGGCGCGCTGCTGGTGTTCGCGCTGCTGGTCGCGCCTGCCGCGACCGCGCAGCTGATCACCCCCCGCGTTGGCGCGAGCCTCGCGTTGACGGTGCTGCTCGGCATCGCGATCACGTGGGTCGGGCTCGCGCTCGCGTACTTCTACAACTATCCCGTCGGGTTCTACATCACCGCGGTCGCGTTCTTGGTCTACCTGATCGCACGGCTCGCTCGAGCGGCGATCGATCATCCCACCCTGATGCACGGCCGCTCCCGTGACGTTCAGGCGCCCGCGTGATGTTCGCGCAGGAGTTCGTCCGCAGCGCCTGGCTCGCCGGCACCGCGATCGCGGTCGCGGGCGGGCTGATCGGCTACTTCGTCGTGCTCCGCGCGCAGGTGTTCGCCGGCGACGCGCTCAGCCACGTCGCGTTCACCGGCGCGCTCGCCGCGGCCGCTGCCGGGATCGACATCCGCATCGGCCTGTTCGCCGCCACGATCCTGATCGCGCTGATGCTCGGCGCGCTCGGCGACCGCTCGCACGCCGACGACGTCACGATCGGGGTCACCTTCGCCGCGATCCTCGGCCTGGGCGTGTACTTCCTCGCCCTGTTCAGCACCGGATCCGGAGGCGGCAACGGCCTGCTCGGAGCCCGCGCCCTGTTCGGATCGATCTTCGGGCTCAGCGCCAGCGACGCCGTGATCGCCGCCGTGATCGCCGCCGGGATCGTCGCCGTCCTGCTCGCGATCGCGCGGCCGCTGCTGTTCGCCAGCGTCGACCCCGCCGTCGCCGCCGCACGCGGCGTCCCCGTCCGCGCGCTCGGACTGCTGCTGCTCGCGCTGCTTGGCGCCACGACCGCCGAAGCGACCCAGGCGATCGGCGCGCTGCTGCTGCTCGGACTGCTCGCCGCGCCCGCCGGAGCCGCGCAACGACTCACCGCCAACCCCTACCACGCGCTCGGACTCTCCGCCGCGATCGCCGTGCTCTGCACCTGGGCCGGCCTGACCCTCAGCTACCTGATCCCGAGGCTACCGCCGAGCTCGGCGATCATCGCCTTCGCCGCCGGCATCTACCTCCTCGCGTTTCTGACCACCAGCGACCTGCGCCAGCTCAGACCCCGAGGGGCGATGAGCATGATCCGCGGAACCGAGAATTAGACTGATACCCATGGCCAGGAAAAACACAGAGAGCTGGGCCGAGCACGCGCAACACGTCCTCGCGCAGACAAAGCACCACACCGGCGCCGCCCGCCAAGCACTGCTCGAACTGCTCGACACCCAAGCCTGCGCCCTCTCCGTGATCGAGATCGAAGACGCCCTCCGCGAGCGCGAGCGACCGATCGGCCGCGCCAGCATCTACCGCATCCTCGACGAGCTCGAACGCCTAAACCTAGTCCAAAAGCTCCAAGTCGGCCAGGCGATGGCCCGCTACGAACCGATCCGAACCGGCGACGGGCACCACCACCACCTCGTCTGCGACAACTGCGGCACCGTCACCCCGTTCACCGACCCCGGCCTCGAGACTGCAATCAAGAACCTCGAACGCCGCGTCCCGATGCGCGTCGCCGAACACGAAATCGTGCTCCACGGCGCCTGCCAGGACTGCAGCGACTAACCCTCCCCGGCTCGCCCGCGCGGCGCCAAACCGTCCAGGCCCCGTGCGCCAGTGGCGTAATGGCAACCGTCACCCGAGCCACCGGCGTGCACTCCCGGCTCCAAACCCAGCAACCACCTGGCTCACACCCCAACGCCCACGCGCCGCCACCATCGCGCTATCCGTCGCCGCGTCGGGCTCTCATCGATCACGCTCAGCGGCTCCACACCCGCCGCCCCGCGCCACAGCCCGCCACCGGCGCTCACCCAGTCAGCTAACCATTAGCCCAGCTTCGCCTCCGCTCCCCGGCGATGAAGGGCGGCCCGTCAGTTCCTCCCTTCGCGGCGAAACAACACCGTCTGCACCTCGGCTGCAATAACCCAAACCGCTCACTTGCCCGCCGAGAGACACTATGGCGCCCCAGTAGTTCCCTTCCCCGGGAACCGGAACAGCCAACGCCGCCGGCGAACATGCGGGAGTATCGCGATCACGAGACAGTCGGTGTCTCGCCAGACGCTGATTTGCAACGTCCTTCTTGCCAATCTCGGGCATCGCACCCACGGGCTTGAACACCAGACCGCTGCCCGGGCGGAACTCGGCGAAACGCTCCCCCACTGACCGAAACGTCAGCAAATGTGGCGCCTGAGGGCGCCCCGGCAAACGCTGCACATTAACCATCGCGCACCGAAGCGACCGCCCCCCTGCGGTGGCCCGTGTCAGCGTGGGGCAGCCACCCCGCCGCAACCGAGGACCAGGGCCGTTGCCGCCATAGCGGTAGGCGCTGACTGCGCGCAGATGGAGATGTCGGCGCAAGAGACCAGCAAGCGCCTGGCGCTGGCGCTCCCGTGGGCGAGCGGGCACCTGTCCTCGTACTCGCAGCGCCCTCGCCCCCCGGACGACGTCCAAAAGTGGCAGGTTCGCGTCGGCAGAGACGACCGCTCACATAGTCGAAGCGGCAGCTGATGCGACCACGGCCGTTAGCTCCCCCCGCCGGCCGTCGAGCAAACGTCCGGAGGCGATGACGGTCTCGGCAGGTCGATCCGAAGCTCGCTCGTGGAGACGCTGGCGTTTGACCGGACCGGCGCGCCCAGCAAACGGCCGAGCCGCCAACCATAGAAGTCTCAAGCGGGCCGGAAGGCTCTTCCGCTGCGGACCAATCGCAGAAGCTTGCCGCTGTGGTCGGCGCTCTTCGAGCTCGGCCACGAAAGCCCGCCCGAGCTTCCCCGTGTGCGTATGCGGCCATCAGCCGGGCGCGGAGAGCAGCCACCAGCGAGCCGACCAGCTGACTGCTGCCTCAGGCGTCAAGCACCAGTCTCGACGGCTCGATCGAGCCCGGCCGAGGCTATTATAGGTCATCCTTGGTGGTGCCTCGACCAACCGCCGGGAGAAGGCCTGCAGCGCTTGCCCCCTCTGGAGGGCCTTGTCAAGACCAGCCTCTCCCGGCGGGTGGTGAGGTGCCGACTTAGCGGCAACAGGACGTAGCCCGTTGTGTGAGGGCCTGTCTATAAGCACCCGCAACGGTACCTCGTGGTTGGGGCGCTGTGAACTGACCTGACCGAAGAGGAGTACCGAGATGGGCAATTACGCCGGCGTGGATTGGGCGTCTGCGAAGCACGACGTTGTCGTGCAGAACGAGGCGGGCGAGGAGCTGTTCGCGGGCAGTTTCGCGCACGATGAGAAGGGGCTGCGATCCTTGTGCCGCACGCTGGTGCGGATGAAGGTGACGTTAGTCGCGATCGAGCGGCCGGACGGGCTGCTGGTCGAGCGGCTGCTCGACGCGGGGCTGCGGCTTTTGCCGCTGCATCCCAACCAGGTCGCGGCCGCCCGTCCTCGCTTCCGGGCGGCGGGCGGCAAGTCCGACCGCTTCGACGCGTTCGTGCTGTGCGAGCTGGCGCGTACCGACCACCATCGCTTCCGCGTGCTCGCGCCCGACTCAGATCAGACCAAGGCGATCCGGGCGATGACCCGCGCGCGGGAGGAGCTCGTCCAGAGCAGGGTGGCGCTCGCCAACCAGCTGCGCGCCGAGCTCGAGCGCTTCTGGCCGGGACCGATCGGCCTGTTCAGCGATCTGGACAACCTGATCTCGCTCGCGTTCCTGGCGCGCTACCCGAGCCCCGCCGACGCGCGCGGACTCGGCGAGCAGCGGCTCGGGGCGTTCTTGGCGCGCGAGCGCTACAGCGGCCACAAGCCGCCGGCCGAACTGTTGGCCAAGCTCCGTCGCGCGCCCCGAGGGCCGGGTCGGCGCGCTCGAAGGCCAGGCCCGCCCGCTCGGCGGTGCTCTCGCTGGTCGCGGCGCTTGAACCGATCGTCGCTGCGATCCACCAACTCGAGCGCCAGATCGCCGCCGCCGTGCGCGAGCATCCCGACGGCGCCATCTTCCTCTCGCTGTTCCGCAGCCCCCGCAGCGTCATCACCGCGGCCACGATGCTCGCGGAGATGGGCGACTCCCGCGCGCGCTACCCCACCCGCGACGCGCTCGCCGGCGACGCCGGCCAAGGCGCGGTCGCACTCGAATCCGGCAAACGCAAGGTCGCCTGCTTCCGCTGGGCGTGCAACAAGCGGCTGCGAGGCGCGTTCGACACGCTCGCCGACAGCACCCGCCACTGGCACCCCTGGGCCGCCGACCACTACGCCCGCGCGATCGCCCGCGGCCACGACCACCCGCGCGCCACCCGCACCCTCGGCCGCGCCTGGTGCCGCGTCGTCTGGAGCTGCTGGCAGAACCGCACCCCGTACGACCCCGCGCGCCACCACGGCCTGCAACAGCACGCCCTGGTGACGATCCCTGCATCGTCGGGCCCCCAGCCCGACACAGCCGCCACCCAGCGGATGCTCGGCGACGCAGTCACCCGAAGGGCGGGCCGCAGGCCCGAGCGCAACGCGCTTGACGGCAAACCGACATCCGCTAACACACTCGGGGGTTGACACAGGACGTCTGCTATGGGAACGGAGGCGGCAATCCGGTGGCCGGCCCCGCGCGCTTCTGCTCCGCCGCGCAGATTCCTGCTTCCCCGTGGCGTTGGGGCCGGGCCACGTGGTTCAGTCAGCGCCGCAAGCGCCGCGTCATTAGCGAGTTGCGACAACACTAAGCGTTGGATTTCGCGAGGATGATGGCGCGACCCCTTGACCTCGGCGGAGTAGGGTCTGACTCCCCCTTTGCCTGCGGATCCGGTCGTGTCGGCCGGTTCTCCGCGAGAGGGCTCTGGTCATCACGCGCCGATCGACTCGGTCATGACGTGTGCTTCGTTGACGGTCCAGCCTCGGGCACCGCGCCTTACGCTGTTGCCTGCTGACGTCCCGCCGCGGGTCGGCTAAGAAGTTCGAACCCGGCCCGCGATGTGACGCGGTCGAGGCAGTTCGCCGAGACCCATTGCCTACGCCGAGGAGGCCTTTCCTCGACGTAGGCGGGGTGGGCGGGCGCGCAGGCTAGCGGTCCATGCGACGGCTATCAGCGCGGCCCCGATGAAGAGCGCAATTAGTGGGATCGTGCCCACCCCGCCGCTGGCGGATGTGCTTGCGGTTGCCGGCGGGATCTGGACCGAGTGGCCGGATGCATCGGCGAGGCGCTGGATCGCGGTCAGCGCGACCGTCCCGAGGACCGCGCCGCCCGCCGGGATCGTCAGCCCGGCGAGCGCCGACGGGTTGCCGGGCGCCACCGGGTTGAGGCTCTCGAGTCCGAACCCGTTCGGCATGATGACCAGCAGCGGTCCGCGATACACGAGCGACAGCTCCTGGATGAGGAACCGGGCGTATGTCTGTGGCTCGCGCCACAGCTCGGTGACCGAGCCGAGGTCCGTTGAGGAGGCGATGATCGCCACGCGGAGCTGGTAGCCACTGCTTGCAGCGGCCCCAAGCAGCGCGGTGAGCTGATTCTGCTCGGCGAGCGGAATGCCGGCGTCTTGGGGCAGGAACAGCGGCTGGGTGGCGAGGACGTCGCTCCCCGGATCGCCGTCGGCGCGGGCCGTGGTGGCGAACGACCCGGCGGCGAGTGCCAAGATGACGGTTGACGCGACGACTTGTGCTAGCAGGCGGGCGCGCCAGCGCCCGTTCGGGTTGTCCGTAGAGTCCGTCAACTGCGATGAGCCCGGAAGCAAAAGGACGTGGACCGTCGGGGTTTAACCAGGCCGCGGCCAAGTCTAGGGATCGGACGCACAAGCGGATCGGGGTCGCCCGGCGCCCGCGCACCGTGGTGCTTGTATGGGCCGGGCTCGTGGCCGCGCTCGCCGTCTACCCGGACGCGGCGCAGGCCCACGGTCCGATCGCGCCGGCGGCCTCGAGCTACTTCGCCAAGGTGCTGCAGCTCCCGGCCGGACTGGAGGCGAAGGTGGTGGACGGCGACCTGAGGATGTGGCTCCAGGTACCGCGCAGCGAGACCGTGGTGGTCCTTGACTACCGGGGCGCCCCGTACCTGCGGTTCTCGTCGGCGGGCGTCGATGTCAATCGGAACTCGTCGATGTACTACCTGAACCAGACTCCGGTCGCTTTGACTCCGCCGGCGAACCTGACCCCGTCGACGCCGCCGAGCTGGCATCGGGTGAGCGGCGGACAGACCTATGAGTGGCACGACGGCAGGCTGCACGCGCTCGCCGTGGTTGCCCTGTCGCCCGGCGTCTCGTTCGTGGGCCGGTGGCGGATCCCGATCCGGGTCGACGGTCAGCTCAGCTCGATCTCCGGCGGTCTGTGGCACGCGGATGATCCGTCGATCGTGTGGTTCTGGCCGATCGTGGTGCTGGTGGCGTGCGTGCTCGCGGCCTGGCGAGTGCGGCGTCCAGCGCTCGACCGATTGGTGGCCCGGGTGCTGGCGGTGACGGCGCTGATCTCGGTGGCGATCGCCGGTCTCGGCCTGCAGCTCCACGGCCGCCCGACGACCACGGTCTTCCAGTTCGTCGAGCTGGCGGCGATCCTGGCGTTCGTCGTCTGGGGCTTGTCGCGGGCGCTGTTCCGCCAGCCCGGATACTTCACCTGCTTCCTGATCGGCGTGGCGGCGCTGTGGGCGGGAGGCGAGATGATCACGACCCTCTTCTACGGCTTCGTGCTGATCTCGCTGCCGGCGTTTCTCGCCCGGACGGCGACGGTCGTGTGCCTCGGCACGGGCGCCGGCCTGCTGCTGCTCGTGTTCCGCCTGGCCGATCATGGCGACTCCTCCGTCGAGGCCACCGAGTCCCCGGTCGAGGCCGCCGGTAGCCCGGCGGGGTGATGCGGCTCGGCCGGACCGCTCCCGTCGCGCTGGCGGCAGTTGCTCTGCCGACCGCGTGCGGATCGAGCCAGCGACAGACGTCGGCGCCGCCGCCTCCGCCGGCGCTTGTGGCGCAGGCTCGCCCGATCGGGAGAGGCCCGAGCTTCCAGCCCCCGGCGCGAGGTCCGGTGGTCGGCGCGTGCGAGCGCGCGCTCGGCCGGCGCTACGGCGTGCACGTCGAGGTGTTCGCCGCCAACCGCGTGGTGATCGTCCCCGCCGGGATCGGGACCAGACCGCCGCGTTCCGTCTCGGCCGGGCGGATATCGGGCGCCCGCTGTTACGGAGATCTGGTCACGCTCGATCCTACGGGGCTTGTGCTCGTACGCCCCGCAGCGCACGCGACGATCCAAGACCTGTTCCGCGCCTGGGGCGAGGCGTGGTCGAACCGGCGGCTGGGCTCGTTCTCAGTGTCGCCCGGCGCCCGTGTGGACGTGTTCGTCGACGGTCGGCGGTGGCGCGGCCCGCCCGCAAGCGTGCCGTTGCGGCAACACGCCGAGATCGTGCTCGAGGTCGGCCCCTACGTGCCTCCGCATCGCGCGTACACGTTCCCGCCGGGGACGTGAGAGCCGGCGAGCCGGCGGTGTCCTGGCGTGATCGCAGCCGAGCGTTCACAATGTCCGGCGTGGCGTTGGCCTCAGTGACGAGGCGTGTCAGCGGGGTGGCGCTCGCAGCCGCTGTCGCGCTCACCGGGGCGTTCGCCGCTATCGCCCACGCCGACGGCGACCCCGCGAGCGACTACCTGGTGTCGAAGCAGGTCTTCCTGACGTCGTTGCCGGGTTCGAACCCGGCCTCGCAGCAGGCGCTCGTGAGCGCCGTTCAGACGGCCAACCGGGCCGGGTTCGCGATCCGCGTGGCGACCATCTCGACCGAGTACGACCTCGGCTCGATCACCGAGCTGTGGCGCAACCCGCGCGTATACGCGCGCTTCCTCGGGCTGGAGCTGTCCTCGGTGTACAGGCAGCGGCTGCTCGTGATCATGCCGAACGGATTCGGCTTTAACTGGCCCGGGCACTCCACCGCGGCCGCGTACCGTCTCCTGAGCGGCATCCGGATCAGGGCCGGCGACGCGACGCTCGCGGTCACGGCCGCGCAGGCAGTCCGGCAGCTGGCCGGCGCGGCGGGAGTGACGCTCCCCGCGCCCACGAGCTCGCAAACGAAATCCTCAGGCGCAGTGTCAGCGCTCGTCCTCGGAGCGGCAGCGGTGGTCGTGTTGCTCGGGGGCACCGTCGTCACCGTGCTCGCGGTCCGCCGGCGACGGCGCGCACGCCCAGCACGGGAACCCCGCGAACCCGCGGTCCTGGCCGCCGCCGGCCCGCCGCCCCGGCTCCGCTGGGCCGCCCCCGGCCTGGCCGCCGTCGCGGTCCTCGCCATCGGCACACCGATCGGGCTGATCGCCATCTTCAGGCACGCCGGGGCCTCGGGCGAGTCGGTGAACTCGGTGATCACGCCACCGGCGATCAGCTGGCCGGCGAACACCCGGCCGGCTCCCGATTTCGTGCTCCGCGACCAGACCGGACACCACGTGTCGGTGGCGCAGTACCGGGGGCGGCCCGTGATCGTGACGTTCGTCGACCCGCTGTGCCGCAACCTGTGCCCGCTCGAGGCGCACCTGCTCAATCAGGTCGTCGGCGAGATGCCCGCAGCCGGCAGGCCGGCGATCCTGGCGGTCAGCGTCGACGTCTGGGCCGACTCGCGCGCGGATCTCCTCCAGGACGAGCGCCATTGGGAGCTCGCGCCCGAATGGCACTGGGCAGTCGGCCCCCCGGCGGAGCTCGCCAGGGTGTGGAAGCGCTACGAGATCGGCGTGTCGGTGACGAGCAAGAAGATCTCGGGCGCGACCATCAACTACATCACGCACAGCGAGGCTGCGTACGTGATCGACGCGACGGGCCACGAGCGCGCGCTGTTCCTCTGGCCCTTCTACCCCCAAGACCTCCGGCACACCCTGGCGCAGCTCTCGTAGTCCCGCGCGGTATCTTCCCGGCAGGATGACGGTGCGTCTGGAGCGCGGCGTCCTGATCAGGCGCCTCGCGCCGGCGGCATTGATGCCGGCCGGCGCATTCGCGGTCCACCAGCTCCGGTACTGGCTGGCGTTCGGCAACCGGGCCGGGCTCGCGCTGGCGGCGCAGGGCCACTCTTACCTGCACTCGCTGGTCCCGTGGATCGTGCTGCTGATCGCGCTGGCGGTCGGCGCGTTCCTGCTGACGCTCGGACGGGCGCTCGGCGGCGGCGTGTCCCTGCCCCGGTACACGCTCTCGTTCTGCACGTTGTGGCTGCTGTGCACCGCCTGCCTGGTCGCGGTGTACGTCACCCAGGAGTTCCTCTAGGGTCTGTTCGTGACCGGGCATCCCGCGGGCGTGGCCGGCATCTTCGGCTCCGGCGGCTGGTGGTCGATCCCGGCGGCGCTCGCCGTCGGTCTCGTGCTCGCTGCCGCGTTCCACGGCGCGCGGCGCGTGCTCGGCGCGGTGGCCGAGCGCCACGCGCGCCGCACCACGGTCACGACTCGCCCGCCTGCCGGCCCCCGCCCCCGGCTCCAGGTTCCGCTGCCGGCGCTCGCGCCGCTGGCGGACGGCTGGTCGGGCCGCGGTCCTCCAGGTTGATCTAGAGAGAGCGCCGCGCCGCGCGCCTCAGACGCGCGCTCGCGTCCGGCGTGGTCCTGATCTACCAATCGAGGAGGACAACCCTTGAACCTCAAGTCCCTGACGGGACGCGTTGCGCTTGTCGCGCTGCTTACCAGCGGCGCCGGGCTGTGGTTGCCCGCGTTGGCGTCGGCTCACGCTCGCATCAGTCCGGCGGTGTCGGTGGCGGGCAAGCTGCAGCTCTACAGCCTGGCGGTGCCCACCGAGAAGAGCGGCTTGACCACGACGAGCCTGGTGATGACCGTGCCCTCTGGGTTCGGCATCGACTCGTTCGTGCCCCCGTCGCCTCCATGGCACGTCCAGCTGGCCCAGACCGGCTCGGGCGACAACGCGGTAGTCACGAAGGTGACATTGACCGGTGGCAACACGCCAACCGGAGAGGACACGCTGTTCCAGTTCCTGGCCCAGCCAGCGTCGGCCAAGACGTATACGTTCGAGGTCGAGCAGACGTATTCCGATGGTTCGATCGTCAACTGGGCCGGATCGGAGTCCTCAGCGGCCCCGGCGCCGACGATCGAGGCGGCGAGCTCGCTTGGTGGCGGCGGCGTGTCGGTGCTGACGATCATCGCGCTGGTGGTGGGCGTGCTCGGGCTGCTCGCGGGCGGGTTTGCCCTGATCGGCGGCTCGAAGGAGCGCGAACTGGCGTGACGAGTCGTACGCGGATCGCGGTGGCGCTGGTCGCGGCGGCGGCTTGGCTTGCGCTGCCCGCAAGCGCCTCCGCGCACGCGTATCTGGTCAAGACGGTCCCCGCGGCAAGCGTCGTCCTGAACGCTCCGCCGCCGAACATCCAGCTCACCTACGACGAGGCGGTCGAGCCCCGATTCGCGATCATTTCGGTGACCGACGCCGCGGGGCACCAGGACACGACGGGCCCCGTCCATCGGTCGCCCGCCGATCCCGACACGCTGGTCGTACCGCTTCGCCCCAACCTGCCCGAGGGGTGGTACCTGATCTACTGGCGCGCGATCTCGGTCGACGGCCACCCCGTCAACGGCTTCTTCACCTATGCGGTCGGCCCGAATCCGGGGCCCGCGCCTCAGTTCCAGATCCCGAACGTCTCGGCGACCGCGACCTCTCCGGGGCTGCTGATTACCCGGTGGGCGATGTTCGTGTCCGTGATGGCCGCGATCGGCCTGTTCGTGCTCCGGTTGCTGGTCGCCCGCCCGGTCGTCCGCGCCGTCGAGGGGGTGAGCCTCAAGGCCCTGTCGATCGCATTCGGGGTCGCCGCCGGGCTCGGCCTGATCGCGATCCCGGTGTATCTGGACGTCTCGTCCGCGAACGACTCGCTCCGGTCGGTGTTCGATCTGACCGCGCTCGTGCCGCTGTTCCGGGTGACCGCGTTCGGGCGGGCGATGGTCGACCTGGAGCTGTGCTTCGCGCTGTTCTTCCTCGCGGCGGCCGTCGCGCTCTGGCTGGACCGTCCTGAGCGCGTGAGGCGGTCCGTGGCCGAGCTGATCGCGTCGTGCGGCGCGCTGCTCGCGGCGGCCGCGGTGCTGATCGTCCCGGGCGCCGCCGGGCACGCCGCGCAGACCTCCCCGCGCGGGCTGACGCTGCTGTTCGACTGGCTCCACCTGGCGTCGGGATCGGTCTGGCTGGGCGGCCTGGCCGGTCTGCTCGTGCTGTGGTGGACCGTGCCGGCCCCGAAGCGCGTTCCGGCCCTGTCGGTGTTCGTTCCCAGGTTCTCGAACGTCGCGTTCGGCTCGGTGGTGGTGCTCGCCGGCACCGGCATCGGGGAGGCGGTGGTGCACATGCCGGCGGTCAACGCGCTGTGGGAGACCGGTTACGGGGAGGCGATCCTCGTCAAGGCGGGGCTGCTGGGCGTCGCGATGCTGATCGCGTCGGGCAACCTGCTCCGGTCCCGGCCGCGGCTGATCGCCGCGCAGCGGCAGCCCGAGCTCGGCCCGCCGGCGGCGCGGCTGCTCCGTGGGCTGGTCAGCGGCGAGGTCGTCGTCGTCATCGGCATCGTGATCGCCGCGGCTGTGCTCTCGAGCCTTGCGCCGCCTCCGCCGGCGTTCGCACTCGAGAACTCGGCGCTCGCCAAGGTCGGCCCGGGCCGGGTGGTGCAGACCATCACCCACGCCGGCTACGTGCTGCAGGTCCTCGTCTCCCCGAACAAGGCCGCCGCACCGGACTCGTTCGCGCTGCGGATCACCAAGGCCAGACAGCGGGTCCGCGGCACCAACGTGACGCTGATGTTCAACCACCTCGAGATGCAGATGCCGACCCAGGAGTACCAGCTCACCGAGACCGCGCCCGGCGTCTACTCACGCGCGGCGCCGGCGCTGGTCATGGTCGGCCGCTGGGGCCTCACGTTCCAGGTGACCCCGAAGAACGGCCCGCCGTTCACGGCGCTGATCGTCGACCAGGCCAACGGATGAAACCCCGAGAGAAGGAAGAGCTCGTGATCAAGAGACCCACCGGCGGGACGCTCCGACTCACCGCCACCATCGGCAAGGTGCTCGCCGCGTCCCTGGCTCTGACCGGTTGCGGAGGCGCCGGCAGCGGGCTTACGGTGCCGACGGTCGCGCCGGCCAAGGTGTACACGCTCGGCGGCTTTCAGCCCAGCACGCCGGTGACCGCCGGTCACCCAGTCACCGTCAGCTTCACCGTGGTGCTCCCGAGCGGCAAGCCGCTGACGCAGTACAAGACAGGCTCCGGACCGCACACCGGCGTGCACCTGATCATCGTCCGCGACGACCTCGCGTACATCATCCACCAGCATCCGCCCGTGGGACCGAACGGACTGCTCCGCCAGACCGTCACCTTCCCGGCGCCGGGCCCGTACAAGGTGCTCGTCGACGTGTATCCGAACATCCCGGGGGGACAGCCGAACTTCCAGCTGTTCCAGACGATCGACGTCACCGGCAACTACCGGCCGCAGCCGTTGCCGGCCTACAAGCCCAATCTCGTCGTCGACGGGTACCACTTCAACATGGCGTCGCATCCCGCGGTCCATGCCATCCAGGCTGAGTTCTTGAACGTCGAGGTGACCGGTCCCCATGGCCAGATGCCCACATTCGTCCCGTGGTTCGGCGCACTCGCGCACGCGATCTTCTTCCGGCAGGGCTCGCTCGACTACTTCCACACCCACATTTGCGCTCCCAACGCGCCGAATTGCGGCGTGCTCCCGGGCATAGCCTCCTCGCGGATCTCGGGCACGTCGACCGCACCCGGAAAGCTGACGATCGGCGTGCTGTTACCCGCGCCCGGGACCTGGCGGCTGTTCTTGCAGATGAAGCTCGGCGGTCGGATCGTGACCGCGCCCTACACGCTCGAGGTCGAGTCATGAATCCCACACCGGTTCGCCTGCGCCTGCTTGCTGCAATCGTCGGGCTCGGCGCCGGGGTGGTCGCGGTGATCGTGGCGATTCTGCTCGTTCGCAGCGCCCTTGGCTAGCCGGAGGAGGACTGACCGATGAACAGACCGATAGCGATCGTGACGTGCGCCGCAGCCCTGGCGTTGGGGACGACGGGATGCGGTGTGTCAAAGACGGTCTCGACTTCCGGATCCTTCGCTGCCTCGGCGTCCCCGCCCGCCAGTGCCGGATCGGCCGGGCCCGGGACGACCATACGGCGGCAGGTGCCGGCGGCGCTACTGCACCTCCCCCTGACGAACCAGCACGGCAAGCGGGTCGAGCTGGCGTCGTGGCCGGGCAAGACCGTGCTGCTGGTGCCGTTCCTCAGCCTGTGCCAGGATGTCTGCCCGCTGATCACCGGCAACCTCGTCGCCGCCGAGCAATCGCTGCGGGCCGACCACGCCGCCTCGAGCGTGCAGATCGTCGAGCTGACCGTCGACCCGGGGCGCGACACACCCGCCCGGCTCGCGGCGTACGCGAAACTCACCGGCGCCAGCTGGGAGCTCGTGACCGAGTCACCCGCCGAGCTCCGCCGGCTGGCGAAGTTCTTCGGCTTCTACTACCAGAAGGTGCCCGAGGACGACCCGGACGCCCGCGACTGGTGGACCGGCAAGCCCCTGACCTACGACGTCGACCACACCGACAACTACTTCGTGATCGATTCCACCGGCTCCGAGCGCGTCGTCCAGGACGGCGCTCCCGACTTCCACGGGAAGCTCAACCCGAAGCTCTACAACTTCCTCGATGAGCTCGGACGCCAGCACCTCAAGCAGCCGCCCCAGCCCAACTGGACTCCCACCGAACTGCTTCAGGCGCTCGCGGTCTCGGTCGGGAGGCAGCTGCCGGCGGCGCCGGTGAGCTGACGGATGCGGACCGGGGTCGCGAAGATCATCGGGATCGCGCTCGCCGCCGCGATCCTCGCGCCCGCCAGCGCGCTCGCCGACGGCGACCCGGCGAGCGACGTGCTGCTCGGAGAAAGCGTCTTCTACCCGTACGCGCCGACGGTCACGGCCGGCCTCCAGAAGACGCTGAATGCCGAGGCCGCCGCGGCCGGCCGTGCGCACTTCCCGATCAAAGTCGCGCTGATCGAGTCGCCGGCCGACCTCGGGGCGATCCCGACGCTGTTCGACAAGCCTCAGCAGTACGCGGACTTCCTGGACCAGGAGATCAGCTTCGCGAACACGTTGGATCCCCTGCTCGTGGTGATGCCCAACGGATACGGTGTCCGGGGCCTGAGCCCACCGGCGACTAGCGCCGCGGCGTCGCTGAGCAAGCCGCGGAGCGGCCAGAGCGACGACCTCGCTCGGGCGGCAATCATGGCTGTGCCCAAGCTTGCGGCCGCGGCTGGCCACCCAGTCGGGGCCATCTCGTCGGTATCAGGGACAGGCGGCGTTTCCAGCACGCTCACCCTGTCAGTGCTAGCCGCCGCCGCCATCGCGAGCGCAGCCGCCGTACTCACCATCCGTAACCGGCGAGCAACCACCACGGCACGTCTCGAGTTCACGCCAAGGAACTCGCGCCGAATGGTCGCGAAGCCACGACTGCTCATCGCGGCGACGCTGATCGCCGGTGGGCTCGGATGGGCCATCGCACGAGGTTTGACCTTCTACGGCCTTACCCTGCCCACCATCGGGTACGACCTCGACCAGCCGCCCCTATTGCTCGTGCTGGTGGGGAGCTGGCTCCTTTACCGAAGCCGCCCGCGGTGACGGGTCAGCGAACTGCCGATCGCTCGAGCGCCTGCTACGCAGCGCGCCGGTCAGAGCGATCGTCCTCCAAGAGCACTTGCCGCTCATCCGTCGCAATCGATGCCCTGCACGCTCGCGCAGCCCGTCGCGCCGGGAATGCTGACCACAGTACCGTCGACGTGTGCAGCACGACGGAGTTGGCCGGGCCTAGGACTGCCGAATCACCGCCCGACCTAGCCAAGCGCCGAACGCGAACAGCGAAGTCACGCGACCTTCCTCCTTTGCTCCTGGCCCAGTACTCGGTGGGACCGCCATCCTGCCAGGCAGGGCAAGCAGGACGCCGTGCCTGGCAACCCTACGCGAGCAGCAGCAGTCGCCGTGGCCGATCTCGTCGCTGCCGGGGACGGCCTGCAGCACTCAAGCGCGCCGCCGCAACGAGACTGCTGCTCGCCCTGACGGAAGGGGAGCGACGCCGTGATCCGCCCGCTGTTCTGCTCCGTCAGCAAACGGGGCGTCGCCAGGATCTCTTCCCACTTGCACGAGGAGGACCAGTAGGCCGTCGCGCTTTCGCACGCGCGCGGCAACGCGGAAGTCCTGCGGGCTTAGCGCCAAATTCTGTTCCGTTCCTCGCCAAACCCCTGAGGGAGCGGTAGGCGCGGCGGTCGTGTAGTGCTGCTGGGAGCCGGACGCGGTAGCGGCCGGTGAGGGTGGTGTGGTCGCTGCCGAGCGGGCTGAGTCGCTCGATGTCTTCGTCGCGGGGCTGGCTGCCGGTGGTGGCGGCGATGTGATCGAGGGCGCGTTGGGTGTAGATCGTGAGCAGGCTTGAGCGTGCGTCGGCGAACCGCTCGCTGGGTGTCACGTAGACGTCGCGGCGGCGCAGTCCGTCGCGGAGCTCATCGAGCGCGCACATCGTGTACGCGGCGCGATCGACCTGGCCAGGCTCGGGCTCGACCAGGCCCGCCATGGCCGTGGCACGAACCGTGTCGGCAGGACCTCCCCGGTCAGCTTGCGCCGTCCTTCGCTGAGCCTCAGCGCGGTGAGCGCTTCAAGGACCGTCTCGCCGGCGTCGGTGGCCTGGAACGCGATCGTGTCCAGCAGCAGCGGGAGGTAGCGGCGGACCCCCGGGTAGCTGCGGGTGACAAGCTCCCTCGCACGGTCATCCGGCGAGCGGGCCAGCCGTCCGATCGCGTTGACCGCCGCCGCGAGACGGTCGCGCTTAACGGCGGCGAAAACCGCATCGCGCAGGGACTCGGTGGTGCTGTCGTCGAGCAGGATGCTGCACGCGCGCGCGAGGGTGCGGCCGGCTTCGTCGATCGCTTCGCCGTCGCGGAGTCGATCGCGTTTGCCGGCGGCCGCCGCGCGGAGCAGCAGATCGCCGTGCAGGCGGTCGAAGTGCTCAAGCGCGTCGTCCTGGCCGCGCTGCGCGGCGGTGATCGCGAACGCCGTCAGCGTCGCGAGACGTCGCGTCTCGCGCAAGTCGGCCAGCTCGCCACCGCGCTGGCGCTCAGCTGCGACCATCAGCACACGCAGGCGGGCGAGAGGCAGCGCCTCCAGGCCGGCAAGCCCGTCGGCGAGGACGCGCAGCTCGCGCAGCCGCTCAAGCGCGGCGATCAGACCCTTGATCGTCGGCTCGACCGGCGCCGCCCGCAGGCGCTCGAGCTCGGTCACACGACGGCCGGCCGTGACATGCAGAAGACGCTCGAGCCGTTCGCGCTGCTCCGCGCTGAGGGTGGCGGCGAGCATGCTCCAGCCGCGCTCATCGGCGCTCTCCCGTGCGCCGCCGACGAGTCGCCACAGCGTGCTCCACCCCGGCAGCAGAATCCGGCGGCCCATCAGGAACTCGCTCGCGCGGGCGAATAGCGCCCGGCTGCTCTCCGCGGTCACCCAGGCGCGCGCCCGTAGCCACTCGCCGAGTTCGGTCTCGACGCCCGGTGTGCTGAACGGCTGATAGCCATAGGTACGGCGGATCTCGGCCTGGTGAGACCAGCGCCATTCACCCTCCCCCGTAGCCCGCCAGGTCAGTGCCCGGCGCGATCCCGATCTCGCGCGCGGTCCAGGCCACCACGTGCGCGGGGGCGTCCGCCGGGTTCTCGAGAAACCGGCCGAGGTAGCGCACCGTCCCGAGCTGCACGGCAAACCCCAGACGGTTGACCTCGCGGCGGTGGCGCGCGATCTGGCGCTGGTCATCGTCGCTGAAGCAAAAGCAGCCGGCGAGCTTCGTCCGCTGAGAGCTCGCGCGAGAACTGCCCGTAGTCCTGCGGGCGCGCGGTCGCGCTCGGCGGAAACTGCAGCACGCGCGCGTCCGGAGTCACAAGCTCACCGCCGCCGGCGCTCCGGATCGTGCTCGGCGGTCAGCTTCGCGACCGCCTCGGTTCCCGGGCGGGCGTAGCGCTGCAACGACCGCAGCGACGTGTGCCGGCTCTTGGCCATCAGCAGCGCGAGCCCGACGTCGGCCTCGGCCAAGTGGGTGATCGCCGAATGGCGCAGCTGGTGCAGCGTCCACCCGCCTGAGGCGGCCGAGAACAGCTCCTCGGCGCGGCGGTAGGACAACCGCGCCCGCCCGGAATGTGGACAGAGATCAGCGGCGGCGGGCATCCGGCCGGGCGCCGGGCGCCGGTCAGCCAAGAACAGCGGGCCGGACGGACGGCCGGCGATCAACCGCGGCAACAGCCGCGCCGACCCCGCCTGCAGATGCAGCCACTCCACATCGCCGCCCTTGGACACCACCCGGGCGCGCTTGTTCTCCAGATCGAGATCCTCGACGTTCAAGGACAGCACCTCGCCGGCCCGCGCCGCGGTCTCATACAACAGCCGCCACAGCGCCTTCTCCCGGACCGCGACATCGTCACGGCGCCACAGCCGCTCAAGCTCGACGTACGGGATCGCGCGCGTCCGATCGGCCGGTTCGCGCCGGCGCTCAAGCGCCTCGGCGAACGGCTCACCCACCCATCCACGGCGCACGCAGAACGCCGAGAACGAGCGCAGCGTCGCGAGATGACGATTCCACGTCGCCGGCGCACAGCCACCCCACGCGTCGACCGCGACCCGCTCAAGCTCCCGTCCGGAGATCCACTCCAACGGACGCTCGACCCCAAGGTCGCGCACGAGCCGGTCGAGCGTCTGAGCGTAGGAGCGACAGCTCGACGGCCGAAGGCCGGGCTGGGCGAGGAACGCGTCAGCCGCCTCACGCAGCGTCGGTGGGCGCTCGCGCGCCGGACGCAGACCCCGATGAGAACGCCGCGCCGGGCTCATCGCAGGGAATGCGTCGTCTTGACCTCCCGCCGTCGTAACGGGAGTGCCGACTCCAGCTCAAGGGGACAAGCGCGATCTCGCGGGGAATAGGCCATTCCCCGCGAGACCCTACGAGCCGGCCCGGACGTCCTTGGGTCAGGACTCGAGCCAGGCCAGCGCGCCCGGCACGCTGCCCCACAGCTCGCCAGCGCCGGAGGCGTAGTCGACCGCTTCGCTCTCCTCGCCAAACACCGTGTACGCGGGGCGCTTGACCGGCAGCTTCTTGCGGCCGGACAGGTAGGAGGGAATATGCGGGTTGAGCTCATGCGCCTCATCGAGCAGCGCGCGCGCCTGCGCGCCCGCGCCTGCACGAGCGAACGCGGCGAGCGCCCTGGTGTAGGTGAACCCGGGGGCGTTGCCGTCGCCGGCGTGGGCAGCGAACAGCTCCTCGAGCTCGTCGTAGCACTCGAGTGCCAACAGCCAGTTCGCCTGTCGGTAGCGCAGCCCCTGGTTGTCGCGCGGGTTCAGCCGCAACAGCACACGCTGATGCTCGACCGCGTCCTCGCGCCGCCCCAGACGCCACAGCGCCGCGGCGAGCGCCGCGCGGGCGCGCATGTACGGCCGCGTCTCGAAGATCAACCAGAAATCACCGGCGTCCTCCACAAACACGCGCCGCCCCACCGCGCGCTCGCCGGCGGCGACACCGCGCTCAAGTAGCTCGCGCGCCTCCTCAAGGCTCGACGCTGCCTGCGCGAGCAGCACGTAGCCGTCCGCGCAATCAGGCCACAAGGCAAGCGCCTTGCGCGCGAGCACAGCGCGTCGCGGCCCGGCGGCCTCCCACGCCTCGTAGACCAGATCCTCGGCGCGGTACCGCAACTCGGAAGCGGGCGCTCGGTGCGAGATGCGATCACGGCGACGTCGTTCTCCAGCCGGACGTCGCCGCTCCACGTGACCGCCCCCAGCCTGGTCCCCGGCGACTGGCGCCGCCCCGACTCGAGCATCTGGACGCGCCGCTGGGTTTATCCCCCACAGGAGGTTCAATACCCCCCCCTGTGCGTCCGCATCGTTCGACCGAGGAGTTCCGTTGCCGCTGACCCAAACTCAGCTCGCGAGCGCCGTCGCTGACCGCGCCGAAATCAGCCGCACCGATGCGAAGCGCATGCTCGGCGCGCTCGAGGAGATCGTTCTCGAGGAGCTCGGGAACGCGCAGAAGGTGCGGATCGGCGGTCTCGTGCAGCTGACCGTCCGCGTGAAGCCAGCGCAGAAGGCGCGTAAGGGCCGGAACCCGGCCACTGGCGAGGAGATCACGATCGCCGCCAAGCCCGCGAGCGTCGACATTCGCGCGCGACCGCTCGCAAAAGCGAAGGCCGCGCTGCCAACGGTGCAGAAAGCGCGCCGACGACTCGCCGCTTGATACTGGGCTCCGCGCCCCCCTCGGTTCACGCACAGAACGTCTCAGGGCCCGCCGAGTCGGCTGGCTCGGGCTGCTGCGCTTCGCGCGACGAAGCAGCGGTTTCCGGTCGCCAGCGCATGCCTCCTCCTACTTCTCCAATCGGAACGGCTGACCGGGCCCCAGCGCCGACCTGTGCCGGACGCCGACAACGCTGCCGCTCCGTGATCGCCGAGCGGTAATCGCTGACACTCGCAGAACGCGCGCGCTCCCGTTCCATAGCGCAAGCCTGAGTCGCTTCGATTTGACGTCTGGAGGCTCCTCGTCTCGCGGATTGCAGTAGCGCTCGCGCGGACGCCTGGTCCTGGTGCCAAGCGGAGTGACGTCGACGCCCGCGGACACCGCCGCACTCCGCTGGGGAGGGGGAGCGTCGGGGGTGGAAGCCGAGGTTTTCGAGTTCGTTCAGCATGGCATCTCGTTAGGTGCCGTCCGGGGGCTCGCCACGCCCGGGTCTCTGTCGAATGCGAGACGTGGCTCATCCGTGATCAGCTGTTCGTGATCGCCTGGCGCACTGGGTTCAGGTGCAGCAGTCCTCGTGGCAGTCGTCGCCGGGCTCGCCCGGGATCGATGCGCTGGCGCAGCAACCCTCGCCGCGCCAGGTCTCGCGGCCTTCGTGGAGAGCGAGCGCGGCGATGCCAAGCGCGACCGCGGGGTCGGCCCACCAGAGACCGAAGGCGACGTTGAGCGCCAGGCTCGCGAGGACGCCGGCGGCGAGGTAGGCGCAGAGCATGTTCTGCGTGCCCTCGCCGGCGGTCGCGCCTGAGCCGAGGCGCCGGCCGATCCGGCGCTTGGCGTTGCCGAGCAGCGGCATGACGATGATGCTCGAGATCGACAGGCCGATCCCGAGCCAGCTGGTGCGAGGATGTTCGCCGTTTGCGAGCGTGCGGATTGCGTCCTGGGCGATGTAGGGCGCGAGCAGGAAGAAGGTGATCGCGACGAGTCGCTGTGCGCGCTGCTCGGCGTGCTCGGACAGTCGGCGGGTGCCGGTGAAGCGCCAGATAACGATGATCGACGCGAGGCCCTCGATCGCGGAGTCGAGGCCGAAGCCGAGCAGCGCGACGGAGCTGGCGAGGATCGCCGCGGTGATCGCGATCGTGCCCTCGGCGGTCATGTAGGCGAGGCTGAGCCAGGAGAGCGCCTTCGCGCGGCGGATCAGCCGATCGCGCTCGGCCGGCTTGAGCACGCTCTGCTGCTGCGGAGCTGTCGGCGGCGCGGTGAGAGTGGGAAGTTCGAGCGACGGGGTGCTCACTGCCTGACCTCGGCGAACTCGAGGTGCGCGTCGAGCAGTCGCCGGCCTGGTTCGGTGAGG
>Ga0116217_10001548_pt1 | contig 22120 bp, 16 predicted proteins | sample Sb_taG_6_FD_89697 | JGI IMG/M metagenome (GOLD analysis project Ga0116217, IMG submission 89697) | Peat soil microbial communities from Weissenstadt, Germany - Sb_50d_4_PS metaG | ecosystem: Environmental > Terrestrial > Soil > Wetlands > Peat | place: Germany: Weissenstadt | collected 2010-09-21 | reverse complement strand
TCTTCTCGGTGGTCGTCGCAGTATTGCAGAACGAGAGGAACAGGTGCTTGGCCGTGGCGAGCAGCTGGCGCTTGCGCTCGGCCTTGCGCAGGCGCGGCGCCGGCTTGCCATCGGGACGGCTGCGTTGCGGGGCGGTCATCGACGTCCTCAGGTCCGAGCCGAGCGGGACAGACAGCCTGGCAATGAGACGGTATTCTAGCGGGGCCGGGAGGGGCGTCCCAGGTCAACTTCGGCCACCGCCTTATCTAAACGAACCAGCCGCTTGCGGCCTCGCACCGTTGAGGTGCGAGGCCACAAGCGGCTGTTCGCAAGCGATTGCTGGATGAATGCCTAGTCGCAGGGGGTCTGGCTGATGGCCGCCGTGCTGGCATCGACGCTGCCTTCGCCGATGGTGTTGGTGGTGTCGCTGGCGGACGAGCCGGCGGTCGAGGCTTCGCAGTTGGTCTGGCCGCTGAAGCTGTAGCTCTGGTTCAGGGCCAACAGGGCCTGGGCCGACTCGATCAGCTCGCTGAGCAGCGCCTGACGCACCGCAACCAGACCGCTAATCAGGCCGAGGACCAGGATCACGAAGAGAAAGAGCCACTCGGCCGTGATGAGGCCGCTACCGCAGTCGTCGTTCCACAACTTGAGCATCTGACGCATATTGGGATTCTCCTCTGACCAGTCACACACCACGGAAGCCCCTCAACCCATTGAGAGACACCATGACTTCCCGCGGCCTGCTTCCGGTTCACTTCAACTACTGCACACCCCGTGCCATGCGCCGCCCGCGCCCGGACAGGCGGTTTTCCCCGCGAAATGCGGGGACAATCACGGTGAACAGATGACACCCCGGGAGAGGAGGCGCTTCCGTTCATTAACAGTGTTAACCCCGGTGCGTCAACAGATGTTAGCGCGAAGCTGCCGGACTGGGCGAGGGCCATTTCTCCGCTCTCAGGCGTTGGGCCGAGGAACTTTCCAGGGGATGGCCGCGTCGAAGGCGGTAAGTGGCCGTCCCGGGGGAAGTGTGCGCGCCACCGGCCGCCCCGCGCGATTTCTTCCTCGCTTTCGGTGGGCGGTTGTTTTTCCGGCATGGTTCAAGCCGGGGTAACACTTGGCGCCGTAGGTCAGGCTTTCCAGCCTGACAAGAAGCGAGTCAGGCTGGAAAGCCTGACCTACGGCCACTTGGCGCCGTAGACAAGAAGCGAGTCAGGCTGGAAAGCCTGACCTACGGCCGCGCCACCCGAAACTGCCCCGTTCTGAACCATGCCGTTTTTCCTGTCCCTTTAGCCGCGCGCGCCGTAGAGTGACGCCGTTCCGTTGCGGTCGTGTTCCCTCCCTACCCTGCAAGAACGGGACGGTCCCATGCGCACGCCGACGCTTCTCCTCGTTCCTCTGGCGGTCGTGGCCTGCTGGTTGCTCTGCGACAGCCGCGCCGCCGACCCGGTCCGCAAAGACGACAAGCCCGCCGGCCTCGACCGGCGCGTCCCGTGGACGACCTCGCGCGTCAAAGGGTCACCCGAGCCGCCGCCGGAGTACCGAACGGAGGTCGCCTTCCCGCGGCTGAAGTTCGACGAACCGCTCGACATGGCCTTCGTCCCCGGGCAGCACCGCCTCGCCGTCGCCGAGCGGCACGGCAAGATCTACACCTTCGCCGACGACCCCAAGACGGAGAAGGCCGACCTGCTCCTCGACACGAAGACGACCGTCTACGCCATCGCCTTCCACCCCCAGTTCGCCAAGAACGGCTACGTCTACGTCACCACCATTACCAACCCCGACAGGGACGACCCCACCGGCACCAAGGTGACGCGCTACGAGGCCAAGGGCGACACGCTGCGCTGCGATCCGGCCTCCGCCAAGGTGATTTTCGAGTGGCTCTCCGGCGGCCACAACGCCGGCTGCCTCAAGTTCGGCCCCGACGGCTTCCTCTACGTCGGCACCGGCGACGGCAGCGGCATCGCCGACCAGCGCCAGACCGGGCAGGACGTCAGCGACGTGCTCTCGTCCATCCTCCGCATCGACGTGGACCACCCCGACGCGGGCAAGGCCTACGCCGTGCCCAAGGACAACCCGTTCGTGACGATGAAGGGGGCCCGGCCGGAGATCTGGGCCTACGGGCTGCGGCAGCCGTGGAAGTTCAGCTTCGACCGCAAGAACGGCGACCTGTGGTGCGGCGAGGTCGGCCAGGACCTGTGGGAGATGGTTTACCGCATCGAAAAAGGCGGCAACTACGGCTGGTCGGTCATGGAGGGCTCGCACCCCTTCCGGCCGGAGCGCAAGAAGGGGCCGACGCCGATCCTGCCGCCGCTCGTCGAGCATCCGCACTCCGAGTTCCGCAGCCTGACCGGCGGCTACCTCTACCGCGGCAAGCGCCTCGGCGACCTGGCCGGCACCTACGTCTACGGCGACTTCGACACCGGCCGCATCTGGGGCTTCCGCCCCGACGGCAAGAAGGTGACGGAGCACCGCGAACTGACGAAAACCCGGCTGCGCGTCGTCAGCTTCGGCGAGGACGAGGCCGGCGAATTGTACTTCCTCGACTTCGTCGGCGGCCAGGTCCACCGCCTGGCGCCGGCCCCGAAGGGCAGCGCCAACGCCGACTTCCCCAAGAAGCTGAGCGAAACCGGTCTCTTCGCCTCCACGAAGGATCACAAGCCGGAGAAGGGGCTGATCCCCTACGACGTCAACGCCGCGCTCTGGTCCGACGGCGCCGCCAAGGAGCGCTTCCTGGCCCTGCCGGGCACCAGCAAGATCGAATTCGACGCCATCACCTACCCGCAACCGGCCCCGGGGTCGCCGCCGGGCTGGCGCTTCCCCGACGGCACGGTGCTCGTGAAAACCTTCGCGCTGGAGACCGAGCCCGGCAACCCGGCGAGCCGCCGCCGCCTGGAGACGCGCCTGCTGCACTTCCAGGAGATCCCCGGGGCCGACGAGTACGGCGAGGGCTACTGGCGCGGCTACACCTACGTCTGGAACGACGAGCAGTCCGACGCCGACCTGCTCGACGGCGGCCTCGACCGCACCTTCACCGTCAAGGACAGGGACGCCCCCGGCGGCCAGCGCAAGCAGACCTGGCACTTCCCCAGCCGGGCGGAGTGTACGCTGTGCCACACGCTGCCGGCCAAGTTCGTCCTCGGCGTCAACACCTTGCAGATGAACAAGGACCACGACTACGCGGGCCATACCGCCAACCAGCTGCGGACGTTGGAGCACCTCGGCGTCTTCAGCAAGCCGCTGCCGAAGCCGCCGGTGGAGCTGCCGCGCCTGCCGAGCTACGAGGACGAAAAACTCGGCGTGGACGAGCGGGCCCGCTCCTACCTGCACGCCAACTGCGGCCACTGCCACATGAAGTGGGGCGGCGGCAACGCGGAGTTCCAGCTGCTGGCGACGCTCGACCTGAAGGACACCGGCACCCTCAACACGCGCCCGGGACAGGGCAACTTCGACCTGGACGACCCGCGCGTCATCGTGCCGGGCGCGCCGGAGCGGTCACTGGTCCTGTACCGGTTGAAGAAGACCGGCCTGGGTCGGATGCCGCACGTCGGCTCCAACGTCGTGGACGAGAAGGCGGTGAAGCTGATCGAGGAGTGGATCAAACAGCTGCCGAAATGAGCAGGTGGCTTGCTCCGTGTAGCGGCGGCTCGCAGAGCCGCGCTCGTAGTGACCCGATTTATCGGGTCGGGGCCGTTAGGACCGCATAAATGCGGTCACTACGAGCGCTGGTGGTCGCCGCGCGGCTCTGCGAGCCGCCGCTAAACGGAGCAGTCCCGCTCCCCTTCACCAGGGGTTTTCCCATGCCGCTGACCGCCGCACAGATCGCCCAGCAGCAGAAGCAGGCCGAGGAACTGCTCGGCGCCACCCCGGAAAAACTCGGCTTCGCCAAGGCGCTCTTCTTCGGCCATTTCAACGCCCCGCTCCTCTTCCCCTATCCCGAGATCAGGCCGGAAGAGCGCGAATCGGTCGATCGGTCGGTGGCCGAGGTGCGCCGCTTCCTCGACGAGAAGGTGGACGCCGCCGCCATCGATCGCCTCGCCGACATCCCGCCGGAGGTCATCGCCGGCCTGGCCGACCTCGGCGTCCTCGGCATGACGGCGCCGCAGGAGTTCGGCGGCCGCGGCTTCTCGCAGCTCGCCTACCTCAAGGTCATGGAACTGCTCGGCGCTCACGACGCCGGCGTGGCCGTCTTCGTCAACGCCCACCACTCCATTGGCATTCGCGCCCTGCTCCTGTTCGGCACCGAGGAGCAGAAGAAGCGCTGGCTGCCGGACCTGGTGAACGGCCGCCAGCTCGGCGCCTTCGCCCTGACCGAGCCGGCCGCCGGCTCCGACGCCGCCAACGTCCAGACCACCGCGACCCCCACCGCCGACGGCTCCGCCTACGTCCTCAACGGCGAGAAGCGCTACATCACCAACGGGGGCATCGCCGGCATGCTGACCGTCATGGCCCGCACCCCGGTGCCTGGTTCCAGCGAGACGAAGGTGACGGCCTTCCTGGTGACGCCGGACATGCCGGGCTTCGAGGTGGTCGAGGCGCGCATGCCCAAGTGCGGCATCCGCGGCACGACCACCGCACGGCTGGCGTTTCACGACATGAAGGTGCCGAAGGAAAACGTCCTCGGCCCGGTCGGCAAGGGGCTGCGCCTGGCGCTGACCGTCCTCGACTTCGGCCGCACCACCTTCGGCGCTAGCTGCACCGGCGCCGCCAAGACCTGCCTGCGCCTGGCCGTGCAGCACGCCAGGAGCCGCAAGCAGTTCGGCCAGGCGCTCGCCGAGTTCGAGCTAGTCAAGAAGAAGATCGCGTACATGGCCGCCTGTGTCTTCGCGATGGAAGCGACGACGGCGGAGTGCGCCTCGTTGATCGACCGCGGCTTCGAGGACTACATGCTCGAGACCGCCATGCTCAAGGTGTGGTCCACCGACGCCCTGTGGACGATCGTCAACGACGCCTTGCAGATCTACGGCGGGCAGGGCTACTTCAGCGCGGACCCGTTGGAGCGGATGATGCGCGACGCGCGCATCAACATGATCGGCGAGGGGGCCAACGACGTGCTGCGGGCGTTCATCAGCGTGGTCGGCTCGCGGGCCGTCGGCGAGGGACTGATGGAAGTCTTGATCGCGGTGAAAAGTCCGTTGAAGGGGGTCGGCCGGCTGTGGCGCTTCGGCAAGGAACAGCTCGCCGCCCGCTTCACCTCGCCCGACGTGCCGGTGCGCGGCGCGGCGCTGAAGGCCGAGGCGAGCCGGCTGAGCCAGCGCGTGAAGGAGTTCGGCCTGGCGGTGCAGTGGGTGCTGCGGCAGACCGGCTCGGTCGAGAAGTTCCTCCCGGCCGAGTACCTGCACGAGCGCGTCGCCGACGCGGCCTGCGAACTGTACGCCTCGAGCTGCACGCTGGCCCGGCTGGACCACCTGCTGACGACCGGCAACGGCAACCCGGCCGAGGTGCAGCGCGAGGCGCAGGCGGGGCGCTACTTCCTGACGATCTCCGACCGGCGCATCCGCCAGTGCCTGGCGGCGCTGTCGGACAACGACGACGCCGAGACCACGAAGACGGCCGACGCCGCCCTGGGGCGGTAGGTTTGTTTAAGATTCACCGGTTCGCGAATCGATAAATCTCTTATTCCTTCTCCTTGGCGCGGATTTTCTCGATCGCTTTCCGCGCCTGCTCGCCGATTGTCTTGTCGTCCAGCGCCTTCTCCAGCGCCGGCACCGCGTCCTTGGCGTTCGGCCCGATCTGGCCGAGGGCCGCGACGGCGTGGAAGCGGAGCGGCCCGGCCTTGGTGCTCGGCTCGGCGACCGCCTCGGCCAGCGCCTTGACGGCCTCTTTCGCGTCCGGCCCGATCTGCCCCAGCGCGATGGCCGCCTGGCTCCGCACCGCCGGCGTCGCGTCCTTGCCCTTGACCAGTTCGGCCAGGGCCGGCACGGCCTCTTTCGCCTTCGGCCCGATGCGGCCGAGCGCGGCCAGGGCGTTCACCCGGGCCGGGTCGGCGTTCGGCCCGCCGGCCTTGGCCACGTCGATCAGAGCCGGCACGGCGTCCTTGGCGTCGGGACCGATCTGCTTGAGGGCCCCCGCGGCCAGCGCCCGCTGCTCGGTGCCCTTCCCCTTGAGCGCCTCGATCAGCGCGGGGACTGCGGCGGCGCCGATGCGGCCCAGCGCCAGGGCGGCGGAGGCGCGGACGCTGGTGTCGTCCTTGTCCATCATCGCCTTGGCCAGGGCCGGCACCGCCTCCTTGGCGTCGGGGCCGATTCGAGCGAGCACCTCGGCGGCCCGGCCGCGGACGTTCGCGTCGCGATCCGCCAGCAACCCGGCCAACTCGGTCGCGCCGTCGGCGCCGAGCTTCACCAGGGCGTCGGCGGCGCGGGTGCGGCCCTTCACGTCGCCGTCGCGAAAGCGCTTCACGAGGGCCGCCGTCTCTTCCTTGTCCTGGGCGGCCGCGCGACCCCCCGACGCCAGGACCGCGACACACAGCACAAATACGATTCGCTTCATGGGAAAAAGCTCCTCAGGGCGGCCAAGGCCGCGCGGCTACCAGTCGGTCCCGAGCACCTCACCACCGGCGGGGGTGCAAGCGTACCACCACGTCTGCGGGCTGATCGAGGCGGCGACCAAGCGCGCGCTGCCGTCGCCCATGCCGACCTCGATGCCCTCCGCTTGCAGTCCCTGCGCCAGCGAGGAGTCGCACAGCCCCGCGGCCGGCCGCGCCTGGAATTTGCCCTTGCTCAGGTACGCGAAGGCCGGCACCCACGCCGTGCCGCCGTCGTAGCCCCAGGCGCACGGGTCGCCGTTACAGACCTGGTAGCGCTGGGTGAAGAAGATCGTGTTCGAGGTGCCGTCGCTGATCGAGGCCGGGAAGCGCGCCTCGCCGGCCAGCGAGTTGTTCGCCGTGTTGCCGAAGACCTGGAAGTTGGCGGCGTAGTTGCTCTTGGCCAGCCAGCCGTCGTAAATCAAGTCCTTGCCGCCGCCGGGGTCCGACGGGGAGACGTAGGTTTTCACGACCGTGGCCTGGATCCCTGCCGCATCGACGCGAAACTTGCCATCGACGTTGCCTGTCTTGTAGAGGTTGTCCTGCTCGAGGTATGGCAGGATGTGGAAGAAGAGGGTGCCGTAGCCATTGCCCGCGGCGGTGGGATCGTTGACCGGGTAGAGTCCGACGACGGGCGGCAGTTTGCCGTTGTTGGTGTCGGCGCAGTTGATCGTGGCGAGGCACACTTGCCTGAGGTTGCTGGAGTCCTGGGTGCGGCGGGCGGCCGAGCGGACCTTGCCGACCGCGGGCAGGAGCAGGCCGAACAGGATCGCCAGCAGGGCCAGCAGCAGCAGCAGCTGAAACAGGCTGAAGCCGCGGCGGGAAGCGGGGGCCGGTTGGGACATGACATCTCTCCTCGAATGGGGGGCCCGGGTGGACATGCCGGGGAACAGTCCCAAGGGTAAGGGCGGGCGGGGATCGCCGTCAAGCAAAAACGGCCCGGGAAGCGCCGTCCTGCGGACGAGACGACTTCCGCGGCCGCCACGCGATGTAGCGCTTGACGGTCTGCTGCCGCTCCTCCTCGGCAGCGTTGGCGGGCGGCGTGGCGCTTTCCGGCTTTTGATAAGATAACCGGGCCACGGCCCCCACGAGGGCCGCGGCTGGATGACCGATCGTCCTTCGTCCCGACACCCACGAGGCCCGATGCCCACCGGCACGCCGAGTCGCACTGACAACCCACCCGCCTGGGACCACCGCTGGGCGGTGGGGCTCCGCGTCTGGGTCGAGCGCGCGGGGCGTGCGGTCCTCGGCCCCGGCCGGCTCGAGTTGCTCGAAGGCATCGAGCGCTGGCACAGTATCAGCGCCGCCGCCCGCCACATGGGCATGTCGTACCGCCGCGCCTGGCTGCTCGTCCAGAGCATCAACGAGGCGGCCGGCACGCCTCTGGTCGTCTCCACGACGGGGGGCGTCCGCGGGGGAGGCGCAGGCCTGACGCCGCAGGGGCTAAGTGCCGTCGCCGTGTTCCGCGAACTCCAGGAGCAACTCGTCCAGACGGCGGCCGTGCTTCTACCCCGGCTCGCCCAACCTCAAGGAAGTCCCGCCGTCCACGTGGCAGCGGCGGTGAGCCTCGAAGAGGTACTCGGCCAGTTGCTCGCCGACTTCGCCCTGCGCCAGCCGACGATTCGGGTGCGCGCGGTGTTCGGGGGCTCGGACGAACTCGCCGACCACCTCCTCGCGGGCTCCCCCGCCGACCTGTTCTTGACGGCGGACCCCGAGCAGCTCGACCGCCTCGAAGAATGGGGGCTGCTGCGGCCGCACACCCGCGTCCGGCTCACGGAGAACAGCCTGGCCGCCATCGGCCCGGCCGGTCGGGAGATGCGGGTGCGGAAACCGGCCGACCTCGCGCGTCCCGAGGTGACCCGCATCGCCTTCGCCGAGCCGGGGTGTCCCTTGGGGCAGTACACCCGCGCGTACCTGGACGGCCTTGGCCTCTACGAGAAGCTGCTACCGCGAGTCGTGCGTGTGGACAACTCACGGGCCGTCGTGGCGGCCGTGCGTGCCGGACGGGCCAACGCCGGCCTGGTCTACGGCAGCGACGCCGCGCGTGCCGAGGGGTGCCGACTTCTGTTCCGGGTCCCGGCAGGTCCGACGGCCATCCGCTACGAGGCGGCGGTCCTCGGCCGCGGGAAACGACCCGAGGAGGCGCAGGCCCTCCTTTCCTTCCTCACGTCTGCGACCGCCGCCCCCCGATTTCGTCGCTGCGGCTTTCTCCCCATCCGCTTTCCCGACCGCTGACGTCTCCGAACCCAGCTCCGCGGGACGATAATTACGGCATGGAGACGCCGGCCCCCGCCCTCGTCTGGGGGTTATATCCTTGGTAATATAGCGAGCAGGCGACGTGATGGAACGTCGGGTATTACCCCGGCGAGAAAGTTCCGCACACAAGCCCGACGCGCCAGCGAGGGGACACAAGCCCGACGCGCCGGCGAGGGGACACAAGCCCGACGCGCCAGCGAGGGGACACAAGCCCGACGCGCCGGCGAGGGGACACAAGCCCGACGCGCCAGCGAGGGGAAGCCGACATCCCTCGCTGGCGCGTCGGGCTTGTGTGCGGAACTTTCTCGCCGGGGTAGTATCGTGCAGTTACGCCGGCGTCCGTGCGAGCGGGGCCCGAGAAGGGGGAGTACACATGCGGCTTCACTCGGCGACCTGCTGGATTCTTGCCTGCGTCTTGGCGGGTTGTGGTTTTCAGGGCGGCGGTCCCGAACGACGGCCGGAGCCTGTGATTGTGTTCGCCGCCGCCAGCACCAAGGAAGCCGTGGAGCAGGCGGCCAGGGATTTCCAGGGCCAGACCGATACCCCGGTGGAGGTGTCACTCGGCCCGTCCTCCGGCCTTGCCAAGCAGATCGAACAGGGGGCATCCGCCGACCTCTTTCTTTCCGCCGACCAGGCCTCGGCCGATTACCTCGCCGCGAAACAACTCGTGAGCGAACGTCGTAACTTGCTGACGAACCGACTCGTCGTCGTGGTGCCGGCGGATTCCGACGTCGGCGTCAGAGAGTTGCGCGACCTGGCGGATCCGCGGATCCGGCGGCTGGCGCTGGCGGAGCCCAAGGTGCCCGCCGGTGAGTACGCCCGCCAGGCTTTGCGGAAGGCCGGTGTCTGGGACAAGGTCGAGGGGCGAGTCGTTGGCGGGATCGACGTGCGAGCGACGCTTCAGTTCGTGGCGCGTGGCGAGGCCGAGGCCGGATTCGTGTACCGGACCGACGCGCTAGGTCAGTCCAAGGTCCGCGTCGCCGTCGAGGTCGAACCGGGGCTTCACGACCCGATCCGCTACCCGCTGGTTCTCTTGCGGCGCGAGCCGATCAGGGAGGCCGCTCGGCGGTTCTACGAGTACCTTGGCTCGGAGAAAGCCGCTGGCGTCTTCGAGCACGCCGGCTTCGGCGTTGATCGCTGAGCTGAGGGGGCATGTCCGAATCATTCCTGGGCCTGACCGCGGAGGACTGGCAGGCCGTCTGGCTGAGTGTGCGTGTGTCGCTGGCCGCCGTCGCCTTGAGCCTCCCGTTCGGCGTCGCCGCGGGCTGGGTGCTGGCGCGGAAGTCGTTCCCCGGCAAGGCGCTGGCCGAGACGCTGCTGAATCTGCCGCTGGTGATGCCGCCGGTCGTCACCGGCCTGTTGCTGCTTTACCTGCTGGGCAAGCGCGGCTGGATTGGGTCCTGGCTTTACCACTGGTTCGGCCTGGAGATCGCGCTGACGTGGCGCGCCGCCGTGCTGGCGGTGGCCGTCATGGGCTTCCCGCTGATGGTACGAGCCATTCGCCTGGCATTCGAGGGGACCGACCCGCGCCTCTACCAGGCAGCCCGTTCGCTCGGCGCCCGCCCCCTGGACGCCTTTCTGACGGTGAGCCTGCCCCTGGCGCGCAACGGCGTCATCGCCGGCATCGTTCTGTCCTTCGCCCGGGGGTTGGGCGAATTCGGCGCCACGCTCATGTTCGCAGGCATCCGGCCGGAAACGCGCATGTTGGCGATCGAGGTATACATCCTCAACAACCAGCCGGGTGCGGCCTACGAGGAGCGGATGTGGCGCCTCGTCGCCGCGTCGGCCCTCCTGGCCTTCGCGGCGCTGGCCGCAAGCGAGCACTTCGCACGCCGCGGGAGGCGCCATGCCTCTGCTTGAGTTCTCCTGTCAACTCCAATATCCTTCCGGCTTTCGCGCGGAGCCGGCCTTTGTGACCGAGGCCCCGGTCACGGCGCTGTTCGGCCCCTCCGGCAGCGGCAAGACCAGTATCCTGTCCATGATCGCGGGGCTGCGCCGGCCCGACGCCGGCTTCATTCGCCTCGGAGCGCGCCTGCTCTTCGACAGCCGCACGGGAGCCAATCTGCCCCCCGAGAAGCGCCGGGTGGGGTACGTTTTTCAGGACCACCTGCTGTTCCCGCACCTGGACGTGCGGGGCAACCTCCTCTACGGTTGGCGACGCCGTGCGCGGGCAGCGCGGGCCGTGGATTTCGACAAGGTCGTGCGTGTACTGGAGCTTGCCGACCTGCTCAAACGGCTGCCTCAGAGTCTGTCCGGGGGTCAGCGGCAGCGCGTGGCCCTCGGGCGGGGGCTGCTCTGCGGCCCGGAGTTGTTGCTGCTGGACGAGCCGTTGTCGTCCGTGGACGACGAACTGAAGCAACGTGTCCTGGACTACATTCGGCGCGTGCTGGAGGAGTGGCGTGTCCCCACGCTCTACGTCACCCACAACCCCGCCGAGGCCAGGCAAATGGCCGGCTGGGTCGTGCGGATCGACCAGGGTCGCGTCAGCGCGGCAGGGCGACCGGAGCAGGTCTTGACAGAGGTGTAGCGGCCGCCGTCGATTTATCGTGTCACGATACGATAAATCGACGGTGGCCGCCGTCGATTTATCGTATCGCGAATCGATAAATCGACGGCGGCAGGGGTCGAACAAGAGGTCGTTTGAAGCCGCAATAGGGCGGTCTTAGAAATTCTTGATGTAGGTGAAGCGATAGATGGCGTTCCACGGCTTGGGGCCGGAGAGGGGGATGTCCGCGCCGCCCATGAGCCAGTTGTCCAGGCCGAAGTTCGGCCAGCCGAGTTTGCCCAGGTTGAACCGGATGCCCGGCGTGAGGGTCACGAGGGTGCTGTCCTTGTGCTCTCCGTCGAGGTTCGTCTGCGCGAACGTCTCCAGGAAGAGGGTCAGGTTGCCGATCAGCGGCGTGTCCGGCCGGGTCAGGGTCTTGGCAATGGTGATGTCGTACTGCACGTCATCCTGGGTAGCACCGACCGCATGGGGACCGTCGAGGCTGTCGAACAGGACGCTGTAATAGAGGCCGACGCGATGTAACCCCAGGCGCGTCAGGTCCTCGAACCCCGCGAGGCCGTAGCTCAGCGTGGTCTGGTGCTGCCCGAGGCTGGGGTCCGGGGCGATGGTCTGGAAGTTGAAGGTGTACGACGAATCGGCGGTGCTGATGAGCTGCACCCGGCCCACGAACCGGGCGGTGGGCCCGCCCTCGTCGGGGTTCTTGCCGCGGCCGTCGATCCACTGCTCATTCCCGAAGACCTCCACCATGAAGCGGCGGTCGAACGCGTAGGCGATGAAGTAATCGAAGTTGTTCAGATTGGACTGCTTGGCGTTGTGGAAGTCGTTGGTGTAGGCGTAGTTGATCCGTACCTCGCGCTCCATGAAGTTGGTCTGCACGCGGAGCAGGGCCAGGTCGGGGGCCCGGTCCTCCGACGACCTGCGGGTGAATTCCTGGCCCCAGCCGGCGCTGAAGAAGTTCGACAGCGTTAGGGGTGGCGGCTCCTTTTCGCCGCCGTGTGACGCGGGTCCCGCCTGCATGTTCGCGAGCGGACCGTCGAAGGGCGAGACCTCGGGGAGCGGTCCCCCGGCGTCGGTTAAAGGGGCGCTCGCGGGCATGGGCGCCTGGGCGCTGCCGCGGCCGCTCCCCACGAGGAGCAACAGGAAGGCACCATACGCCGCCCAGCGTGATACGCCGTTCATGACCTTTCCTCCCTAGGCCGAGCCCCTGGCCGCATCGGGCGCCGAGCCTGCGGACTGATGTTGCCGGCTCGAAGGCCGACCGGGCTGGTCGATCGGCGCCGGAGAGTGGGTCCGCAAGCAGGGAACTGGCCGGTATGACCACTGTTATCGGGTCTCGTGGAGAGGGGCCCGTAACGAGTGGGGGACGACAAAGCGGCGTGGAAGACGGGATAGGGGCGGTAGAATTGGCATCCCCCGCCCAGAGCGATGGCCTTGGCGTGGCCGTTATTCCCAGATGAATATTTCGACGTGTCGCAGAGCGATTTTGGCCCAGTTTCCTTTGAACCCCTGTCCGAGTTCGCCGGGCAGGCCACCGTGCGGTTGAGGCTTGGCGTCGCGTGTGACAATGGTGGTGACAATGGGGCCGCTTTACGCATGTGACAATGGGAATGGGACGGACTCAAGGAGGGTCGTTTCGCCACAACCTCTTGGCTGGGTGATGTTTGCGTCATCCGGGGGTGACAATGGGACAATGGACAATGGGCCAGGAACTAAATGCGGAAGGCATTTACTACCCTGGTAGTGGCTTACGCGTTCGCCTGGCCATCGAGGGCCAGGAACCGCTCACTCAGTGAGGGGGCTATGTCAGGAGGTCTGAAGTTGCGTCCTGTCGTCCAGGGGCCGCTGAAGGCTGCACATGTCGAGGTAAAGCAGCATGTGGTTAGCCTATACTGAATCGGGCTCGTAAGCAACCACCTCGCGATGGCGAATGCAGCGACCGGGACCCGTGCAGCGAGGGTGAGCCATGGGGACGCTTCAGATAAGTGGTTTGTCCGCAATCACTTATGGAACAAATCGTCCCGCGGACGCTGACGGAATAAGGGTCGGGTGTCGAATTCATTCGACACCCGACCCTTATTCCGTTAGCGGCGCGCTCGCAGCCACAGGCGCACCAGGTGACGCCGCCGCCCCGGCTCGGGATCGTCCTCGAACGCCGTGCGGTTGTGCAGGATCCAGCGGTTGTTGACGAAGAACATGTCCCCCGGCCGCAGCGCGAACTCGGCGCGCAGCCCCGGCCGGGCCAGTACGCCGTCCAGGACGTCCAGCGCGCGCACCTGCTCCGGCGCCAGCGGCACACCGCCCTTCTCATGTCCCACCTCGATCCAGTAGCGCAGGTAGCGGAACAGCAGCCCCCGCTCGGTCTGCCCCAGCACCGGGAAGAGCGCCGTCGGCGTCTCCCCCGCCCGGACGCCGCCGCGCCGGTCAAAGTGGTAGGGGGCCGACAGCGCCGCCAGCACGTCTGGGGCTTCGCGGCGCAGGCAGTCGCAGACCGCGTAACCGCTCACCACCTGGCTGAGGCCGCCCGCTCGCGCCGGACACAGACACAGCAGGCCGACGTAATCGACGACGGCGTCGCCGAACGAGTTGTCCGTGTGGAAGCTACTCTCGTAGCTCGTCACCGAGAAGCGGGCCCCCTGCGACAGCTGCTGCCCGGTGTCGCGCACGTCGTACAGCAGCACACCCTCCACGTTCTGCGACACGGGCTCGCCGAGCGCCTGCCCCGCGAGCCAGTAGAGCGCCTGGGCCTCTTCGGGGGAGGACCGGTCCGGGGCCGGGCCGCGCACGATGGCGAACCCGGGGCCCTGCTCCAGGGCGTCCAACACGCGGCCCAGTTCGGCCGCACACGCGGAGCGCAGGTCGGCCCCGAGGCGCAGTTCCGTGATCGGGCGCCCGTGCCCGGCCCGGGCGACTTCCCGGAGCGCGGCAAGGCATGTGCCGGGGAGGGCGTAATACCAACCCTGCGAGTCGCCGATGCTGTCGGCCCGCCACGCCCGTGCGTTATTGCTGTTCATCATCAGGTCTCTCGAAGGAATGTGCCGAACCTCGTCAATGCGTGATTCGGGGAGGTGCCTGCCAGCTCCCCAGTACCGCTGGGAACGTGGCACGCAGGCTGGGTTCAAAACCGGGGGACAGTCGGCGGGGCCCGGTCCCCGGTTGAGCTAGAGGTTCACCCCGCGCGTCGCTTCGGCCCAATTTCCTCCCTGCCGAATCGTTTCATTGCCCCCCCGAAGTGTGTCTACCAAAAGCGTGAAACGAATGGGTTGTCGGCGGCGCAAAGCTGGTAAGGACAAGGACTTCGGGAAACGCGATTCGTTTCACCGGCCCGTGAAACGAAACGGCCCCTGGCACACCGGGCCAGGCGAAGCAAGGCCCGGCGCGGCCGGGCTGGCCCCGGGCCGTGTGTGCGCCGCGCCATGCAATCCATTGTGCGGTCGAGCCAAGGTGACTGACGAGCCGCGTGGGTGGCCTGGGGCTCGGGCGCGCGGGCGACCCGCAGGGAAATCGGCGGTCCCCGGACCAATCCTGCGGCCGGGGGCAGGGAAGGCTCCAGACCGCCTCGACCCCTCTCCGGCAGTCCGTCACCGATCGCGCTCCCGTGTCAGTTTCTCTCATCCTCACTCCCGGAATAACCGATTTAATCGTTACAGCGGGCGCCTCCTCTGCCGCGGCGCCGCGCCGTGGCAATTGCGCACGTCGGCACGTCGTCCTCTCGGCAGTCGGGGGAACCCAGGCAATGTGGCGAAGAACCCTTCTCACGGTGGCGGTTGTCCTCTCCGCTCACGCGGTCCACGCGCAGGCGCCGTCCTTCCCAATGCCCGGCCCCCTCGGCAGTCCCGTGTATCCAGCCAGGGGTCCCGGGCTCATGGGCCCCGCGCTGACGCCGGGCCCCGGCGGGGCGCCGACGATGCCCGGGATGCCCGCGCTGCCGACCGTCACGCCGTCCACCCCGTTCCTCACCCCGCCCAGCGGTCCCAACCCCGCTTTCAACGGGCCGGGCTTCGGTTCGGCCCCCGCCTGGCCGCTGGAGAACACCGTCGCCTTCGACCCGAGCCAGGCCGAGTTGCGCTGGCAGGACAATCGCTGGCAACTCGTGGCCGGCACCACCTTTTTGAAGGATTTCGGCCGCTACGAGACGGAAGGCCGCAACGTGCTCCGCGTGGTGCGCGAGCTGCACCTCAACACGCTGACGACGCTCGGCTCGCCGCGGCCGATCATGGAATACTGGCTGGCCAACGGCGAGGCGCCGCACGGCAACGTGGCCGGACTGCACACCCTGCCCCTCGACGTCGCCACCCTCTCGGCCGAGCAGGTGCAGGGGCAGTGGTGCGTCCACGATGGCAGCCGCATCCTGTTCAACTTCGGCCAGCAGGGCGACGCCTGCCGCCAGGCACTGGCGGCTATCCAGCGCTACGGCTTCAACGAGGTCGGCTACGTCGGCCAGGTGGCCCCCGTGCTGCTCGTCTTCCTTGCCAACGCGCCTGCCCCCGCCCCCGTCGCCCCGGTGACGCAGGTCAACAATGTCGCCCAGAATCCGAACCGCTTCCCCGACCTGCATTTCCCCCGCCTCTTCAGCAACTCGGGGCAGGATCCGAAGTCGGCCGCGCCCCAGCAGCCGGCCGCGATGCCGGCGGTACCGTCGCAGCCGTTGGCCGCGCAGCAGGGGATGCCGTTGCGGCAGCCGGGGACGATTTCGCCGGTGTCGTTACGGGTGCCTGGGACGGAGGCCGCCGATCACATCGCCATCGACGCGCGGGGGTTGCAGGTGCGGCGCGACAGTAACGACTGGAAACTGGCGATGGGCAACCACGTCGTCGCCAACTTCGGCCCCAACCAGGCCGAGGCCCAGCTGGCCCAGGCGGCGCTGCGCTACTACCGCTGCACCGAGCAGGTCTTCGTCGGCAACCCCCGTCCGGTCTTCTCCTACTTCCTGTCGAACGGCCAGGCGCCGCACGGCACCAGTTTCGCCTTCAACGCCGTCACCTTTCGGCCGGAGGCGCTGTCGGTGCGGCAGCTGGGCTCGTCGTACGTCCTCTATGACGGCAACCAGGTGGTGCTGTCGTTCGGCGAGCGCGCGACCGAGGCGCTGCAATCACTTCAGGTGATCCAGCAGTACAAGTTCGACCGCCTGACCACCTTTGGCCGCGGCGACCAGTCGATGATGCTGCTCGTGCGGACGAATTGAGGGGGCGGGCCGCTTGCGGCTTCGCAAGACCTGCGAAGCCGCGAGCAGCCCCTCAGTGCCGCATCTCGCGCAACACCGCCTCCTGGTCTCCCTTCAGGTAACGCGCCCCCAGGCAGAAGAACAGCCCGCTCAGCAACAGCGCGGGCAGCGTCACGGATTCGGCCCAGAACAGTGCCTCCTTCGGCACGGTCCCGGTCCTCTGCAGCCAATCGGAAACCGTCCCCATCAGCGCCGGCGACGGGATGTCACCCAGCAGGTGAATGAGGAACAGATTCACGGCAACCGCCGCAGCGCGGATCTTCGGGGACGTGACGTTGACGTTGATGGTGTTCGCTGGGCCGAAGTTGAAGAATGCAAGGGTCAGCCCAAGGAACATGAAGGCGTAAACCGCCAGTTCGGTACGAGCTAGTAGCGCCAGCAGGATGAACGGCGCCGCCGCCAGCGTGCTCAGTCCGCACACCCAGAAGTAGGCCCCTTGCCAGCGCCGACCCAGTCGCTCCGCCGAAAACCACCCCAGGGCCGTCCCGAGGAACCCACTCCCGGCCACAACCACGCCAAGCCAGAGGCCGACGTGTGCGACCTCGTCCTCCTCTCCCCCCGGTGCGAGGTAGGTCGGCGTCCAGGCTTGTAGCCCACCCAGGGCGAACGCCCCCAGCGCCATGCCGAGTGTGTTGAGGACGAACGAGCGGTTCCGCAAGAGCGTGGCGTACAGCGGCCACGACAGCGGCAGCGCTTCAAAGCGCTGCCTCTCGGCCTCGCCGACGCCCTCGGCGGCACCGCGGGCCGGCTCGTGCAGGAAGAGGGCGGCCACCGCGACCGCCAGCCCCGGCAAGCCGACAATGTAGAACGCCGCCCGCCAGCCGAGCAACCAGTTGAGGCCGCCGCCCAGGCCGTAGCCCAGGGCCGCTCCGATCGGGATGGCGAGGTAGAACACCGTCAAGGCAGTGTTTCGCTTGCTGCGCGGGAACAAGTCGGAGATTAAAGACGGCGTGAGCACGGCGTAGGTCGCCTCGCCGATGCCGAGCAGGCTGCGCGCGAAGATGATTTCCCCATACGAGTGGGCCAGTCCCGTCCCGAAGGTGGCCAGGCTCCAGACGCCAACCCCAACGGCGAGCAGGCGCTTGCGCGGCAAACGGTCGCCGAACCAGCCCACGATGGGACTGAAGAGCGTGTAGCTGATGAAGAACGCGCTGACCAACACGCCCGATTGAGAGTCGTCCAGGTTAAGGGCAGGATCCTTGGCCACTGTCCTCAAGAGCGCCTGGAGGATGAAGCGGTCGATATAGTTCAGCAGGTTCATGGCGAAGAGGGCGGCGAGGGTGACGTTGGCCACCGACCTCCACGGTGCCACGGCCGCTGGTGCGCTTCCCATCACGTGAAGTCCTTTCCGCGGCATGGTTCAGAAACGGGCCGTTTCAGGTGGCGCGGGTCCATGCCCGTGCCCGTGCCCGTGCCCGATTCGAGACCGGGCACGGGCACGGGCACGGGCACGGGCACGGGCACGGGCAGAGCGCGACCCGCGTTTGAACCAGCCCCTTTCCGCTGGGGGCGGGTTTCCCGGCGGCGATTGTAGGGCATCGTCTCGGCCGGCACCAGCGGGCTTTGGCGAAACTGGCGCCGGCCGCTATGATCCGTTTAGCGGCCGCCCTCGGGGCGGCGCTCGACGCGCCGCCCCGAGGGCGGCGGCTAAACGACCGGGACCCCAACCATGCGCGACCTCCTTGCGGAACTGACGGCGGCGCTCGACGCCGGGCGCGACTGCGTGTACTGTTCCGTCGTCGAGACGCGCGGCTCGACGCCGCAGAAGGCCGGCGCCGCGATGCTCATCTTTCCCGACGGCAGCCAGCGCGGCACCCTCGGCGGTGGCTGCGTCGAGGCCGAGGTCAAGCAGCGGGCGCTGCGCGTCCTTACCGACCCGGAGCCCCGGGGCGGCGAGGTGCTGACCTTCTGCCTCGACGACAATTACGGCTGGGACGACGGCCTCATCTGCGGCGGCCGCATGAGCATCCTCGCCGACCCCCTCCGCGACGCCGCCGCGGCCGACTACTACCGTCGCTTCCGCGAATTGATCGACGCCGGAGAAGGGTGTACCGAAGCCGTCGTCATCGCCGCCGCGCCGAACCTGCCGAGCGGCAGCCGGTACCTATTCGATAGGCACGGCCAACCGGCGGCGCGTCTCGCGGACGGGCCGATTCCCGAAGCCGTCCTGCGCCACCTCAGGCCACTGAGCGAGCGCCCCGGCCCGGCGACGCGCGACGGCATCGCCTTCCTGCCGGTGCTGCCGCGGATCACGCTGCTGATCGTCGGCGGTGGCCACGTCGGCCAAGCGGTGGCACGGCTGGCGGCCGAGGTCGATTTCGACGTCTGGGTGATGGACGACCGCGCCGCCTACGCCAGCCGCCAGCGCTTCCCCGACGCCCAGCGCCTCATCGTCGGCGACATCGGCCCGACGCTGAAGGAGTTGGTGGCCGCGGGGATCGGTCCTTCGGCGTACTGCCTGATCGTAACGCGCGGCCACAACCACGACGAGGAGGCGCTGTACCACCTCGCCTCGACGGCGGCCGGCTACGTCGGCATGATCGGCAGCAAGCGGAAGATCAAGCTCATTTACGAGGACCTGGTGGCGAAGGGCGTCGCGGCGGACGTGCTGGCCAAGGTGCATGCCCCGCTCGGCTTCGACATCGGCTCGCAGACGGTGCCTGAAATTGCGATCAGCATCGTCGCCGAATTGATCGCCCGCCGCAACCTCGGCCGATCGGAGCCGCAGTCGCGCCTGCGGGTCCAGGTCGGGGGCGTTCGCACATGACGTTCGCCGTCATCCCTGCCGCCGGCAAGAGCGTCCGCATGGGCCGGCCGAAGCTGGCCTTGCCCCTCGGGGATCGCACGGTCCTCGAAAGGGTGGTGGCCTCGCTCCGCGCGGCCGGGGTCGAGCACATCCTCGTCGTCGTCGGCCCCCACGTCCCGGAACTGTTACCGCTAGCCAAACGGGCCGGGACACACGTGGTGCAACTGACCGAGGAAACGCCCGACATGCGGGCTACCGTGGAAGCGGGCCTGCGATGGTTGGAGGAACGCTTCCGCCCGCGGGCCAAGGATCACTGGCTGCTGGTGCCGGCCGATCACCCGACGCTCGATCCCTCTCTCGTGAGGCTGCTTCTGTCGGCCCGCGCCAGGTCGCCGGACAAATCGATCATCGTGCCGGCCCACGGTGGACGGCGCGGGCACCCGACGCTAATCGACTGGAAGCACGTCGCCGGGATGCGGGCACTGCCACCGGGGGAGGGGCTGAACGTCTACCTGCGGCAGCACGCCCGGGAGACGCTGGAGTTGCCGGTGAATTCGGTCAGTGTCCTTTGCGACCTCGACACGCCGGAGGACTACGATCGCTTGCGGGGCTCCTTTCCAACAGAGGTGCCCTCGCCCGAAACGATCCACCTGTTCGTCTACGGCACACTGATGCGCGGCGGCGTACGGCACGACATCCTTCGCAAGCAGCGGTTCATCCGCGAAGCGCTGACACGGCCGAACTACCTGCTGCTCGACCTGGGACCCTATCCGGGGCTGGTCGTTGCGGAGGCGGACGGTCGAGCCATCCACGGCGAGCTTTACGAAGTCGAGTGCCGGCTGATCCCGCGCCTGGACACGATCGAGGGGGCGCCGGAACTTTATCGGTTGGAGGGGGTGGAGGTCGAAGGGGAGGCAGCGGTCAGCGCCTACGTGTACCAGGGTCGGACACCCGGGCTGCCGATCATCGAGGCCAACCGGTGGCACAACTCGTAGAGCGCGCGCCCTACGCATCGACTGCCAACCGCGCTCGCACCTCATTCCAGAATGCCGGCGAAACGTCCGTCGGGTGTTGCCGCGCGATTCGTTCCAACCATTCCTGCGCAGACTGCCCATGCACCCGCGACAGCGCCGCCGCCGCGATGGTCGGAGTACGCTGCATCCCCGCCGCACAGCAAACCAGCGTCGGCGTCCCCGTCCGAATGAGCGCTGCCAGCGTATTGATCGCCAGTGCGAGCAAGTCCGCATCATTCCCGGGGCCGTCGTACAGGGGAAAGCGGAGGTAGGTCATCTCACGCGGCAGCTGCAGCGGCGGCACCTCGACAGCGAGTTGCACGACGGCCTGAATCCCGATCTCGAAGAGCCGCCGGAAGTCGCGGGCGTCGCCCTCGTGTCCCAGCCACAGCGGTGATGGCTCGATGTGGGTCATGATTCGTTCCGGCGAGGTGGGGAACCGCGCTCATTCTACCGCCGGCGCACAGCCGCCGCCATCCGGTCTTGCGTCGCATCGAAACCGTGGCTATAGCCGGACCCTTCCCGCGGCTCTCGCGATTTCGACCACCCGGCCGGTGATGATGTCCGGGTCGATGGCTCGTTTAGCGGCCGCCCTCGGGGCGGCGCTCGCCCCGCCCCGCCCCAAGGGCGGCCGCTAAACGCACATCATCCCCGGGTGGGTGCTCAGGAAAGGATAGCACCGATGGCTCTCCTGGAATCGATCAGGCGGTGGCTCGGCTCGTCGAAGACCGACCAGACGGCGGTGTCGCAGCAACGCTGCTTCCGTCCGACGTTGGAGGGGATGGAGGAGCGGCTACTGCTGTCGTCATCGCCCGGGTCCCTGGCAGCTCCACCGGTGTTGTCCGGGCAGTGGTTCGTGCAGTCCGACGGGCTGGCCGCCAGCATCACCCAGAACGGCAGCCAACTCACACTCACCAACGAGTACGGCCAGCAGACGCTGGGGCAATGGCTGAACTCCACCAGCTTCGAGGCCTGGGGGCAGGCCGCTCAGGTCGTTCAGATCGGTCCCGTCACGCAGATCCTCTGGAACAGCAATACCTGGAGCCAGTCCACCTGGCAGGACGGGGCCCTGTCCGGCCAGTGGTTCGTGCAGTCCAACGGGCAGGTCGCCAGCATTACGCAGAACGGCACCCAGATCGTGCTGACCAACGAGCAGGGCCAGCAGACGACGGGGCAATGGCTGAGCCCCACCACTTTCTCGGCCTGGGGTGAGACGGGCCAGATCGTGCAGAACGGTCCCATCACCGAGATTCTCTGGAACGGCAACACCTGGAGCCAATCCAAATGGCAGAACGGCGGCCTGGATGGGCAGTGGTTTGTACAATCGAAAGGGCTGACCGCCAGCATCGCGCAGAGCGGCACGCAACTCCTGCTGACCAACGAGCAGGGCCAGCAGACGGTGGCGCAATGGTACAGCCCCACCACCTTCTCGGCCTGGGGCGTGACGGCCCAGATCATTCAGAACGGTCCGGTCACGCAGATCCTTTGGAACGGCAATACCTGGAGCCAGTCCACCTGGCAGAACGGCGGCCTGGATGGGCAGTGGTTCGTCCAGTCCGATGGGCAGTTCGCCAGTATCGCCCAGAACGGCACCCAAACGGTGCTGACCAACGAGCAGGGCCAGCAAACGGTGGCGCAGTGGCTAAGTCCCACCACCTTCTCGGCCTGGGGCCAGACCGCCCAAGTCGTCCAGAACGGTCCGATCACGAACATTCGCTGGAACGGCAATACCTGGAGCCAGTCCACTTGGCAGAACGGCGCTCTGGCAGGGCAGTGGTTCGTTCAGTCCAACGGACAGTCCGCCACCATCATTGAGGACGGCGGCCAATTACTGCTGATTAACGAGCAGGGCCAGCAAACGACGGGACAGTGGTTGAGC
>Ga0116217_10001538_pt1 | contig 22217 bp, 21 predicted proteins | sample Sb_taG_6_FD_89697 | JGI IMG/M metagenome (GOLD analysis project Ga0116217, IMG submission 89697) | Peat soil microbial communities from Weissenstadt, Germany - Sb_50d_4_PS metaG | ecosystem: Environmental > Terrestrial > Soil > Wetlands > Peat | place: Germany: Weissenstadt | collected 2010-09-21 | reverse complement strand
ATCGAGGTCGAAGAGGCCCACGGCAAGCCGCACGACCAGGCCGTGGCCATCGCGCTACGCACCGCGGGGGTACCCAAGAAGGGGAAGGACGCCCTCCCAGCTCCGGTCCCCGTCGGTGACGCCGATCGTTACACGCCAGTCACCTACGATAAACCAGATCGTGAGGGATACTATAAGGGTACGGTCAAGGAGTACGTGCCCGGCGCAAACTCAAAGAAGCCGCATATCGAGGTTGAGTACCGCGGTCTTGAAGGAAGTCATGGTCGGGTGATCGTCAAAGTCAATGGTATAAAGAAGTTCGATGGGACGCCGGAGGCTGCTCAGACCTTTCTACGGCGCGAGCATGGCATCAAGCACAGTTTTGACGCTCTCTCCTCAGTCCCCCTCGCCAAGGACGCCGCCTCCCACCCCTACGTGGACAGCCCGCGGCGGCCCGGTTACTGCGTCGTCTGCGACCGGCGGAAGTACGGCCACGACGACTCCCTGGAGCCGGTTCCCACCGCCTCCGACGCCGAGCCCAAGTACGCGCCACCGCCGTCCAGGCCGCGGCCCCTCACCGGCCCGGCGTTCCTCTCCCCGGAGCGGGCCGGTGAGATCTACCGGCCGCACACGATGAAGGAGCTGGGTAAGGCATTCGGGAAGGACACCGTGCCGCACAAGTTTGCGCCAATGCCTGGCAATCGTCGAAATCAACCGTGTAATAGGTGCCTGGAGTGTAAGTCACATCCCAATCACTCACCGGTTGCCATTGCCGATTACGAATACTGGAAGGCGAAACAAGAAGGTTTCAAGAAGGCAAAGGACGCCTCCGAGGGCGCCCGGGTCCACGATATTCGCCCGGCACACGATGAGCGCGAGGGCTTCCAGAAGCTGGGGCTGAGCTTTGGGAAGGACGCTGACACCTTACGCAAGGTTGCTAAGGGCGTTTACGTTGATATCCCAAAGGGTCGCGTGATGCTGTACTCAAACAATGCTGGAACTGAGTTTTTGATTAAACAGGCTGGTGAGATACTCTGTGAGCATATTACAAACAGGGCTGAGGCAATGCGCGCGTTGAAAAGTCTTCGCGCGGAGTTTGATCCTAATGGCGTGTACCCTTCACCAGCGAAGGACACTATGAAGATAGAGCCTGGTGAATATGATTTCGTGGCAGGCGATTATCCGCACGATTTTATCGACGCTGCAAAGAAGCAAGGCTTGACGGTGACTGTCAGGCGTAGCACCGGGTATGAACTCGGTGGGCGCAAAGGTGTTACCGTTATCGTGACAAAACCGGCGAAGGACGCCTCCGAGGGCGCCCGGGTCCAGGCCGTCGCTGGGAAGCACCTGGGGAAGCACGGCGTTGTCGTCACCGCCGGCGCCAGCTGGACGGTGGTGAGGTTCAACGGGGACGAGCACGGCACGGCGGTCCGGAACGAGGACCTGAGAGCGGAGGGCGGAGTGGCCGACGGACTGGAACCGGTAGAGGTGAGGGACGTTGTCAATCCCAAAGAAGTAAGCCGGGTGTATTCTGGCAAACCTGGTTGCATGTGCGGATGTCGTGGCAACTATAGCACTAACCCGGCACAGATCACGCGCGTTTGCAATGCGATTAATTCACTAGGTGGGGAGTCGACGCCGGACTGGCACACGGCTGAGACCCCGACCAGATCGTATACGGCGTATCTTAAGAACGGTAAATACGCCAAAGATATTCGCCCGGCACACGACGAGCACGAGGGTTTCCAGAAACTGGAGCGCTCCCTCGCCCACCGCAAAGGTGTCTCCGACCCGGCCGCGCTAGTCGCCTCCATCGGCAGGAAGAAGTATGGCGCCGCGGGCCTGGCAAAGAAAAGTGTCGCTGGAAGGGTGAAAGACGTTGGCAAATTTGAGATTGGCGAGCGAGTCAAGGTTAGAGGTCTGGAGATTTTCGGTAAGATCACGCATATTCGATACGATCCGAACGGCGGGCCGACACGGTACAAAGTCGAAGGCCGCTATTGGAACGAAGATTCATTGGTTCCGGCGAAGGACGCCTCCCCTGCCACCGATTGCATCTACAGCCCATCATTTTGATCGAAGGACATAAAGCAAATGCCTAAGACCCTAGCGTTTGACGTCGGCCCCAGCGAGGACGACAGCCTGGAGATCACCGGCCACGGCTACCTGGCCTCGCCCCTGACCGATAACATCCGGCAAATGGATGACGGCAGCCTGGTGATCGAGAACTGTCCTATCGCCAGGACCGGGTGGCAGCAATACGCGGTTCGCGACCTTCCCCAGGAGGCGGCGCGGCGGTTGGGCGTCGATCTGTCCAATCCTAGCGCCAACATCGACCTCTATCGGCCCGAGGAAGAGGTCTTCGCCCCTGAGTTCATAGCCTCGCTAGAGGGCAGGCCCATCTGCGACAACCATCCTCCGAGCTGGATCACGCCCGGCACCTTCAACCAGTACGCCAAGGGTCACATCCAGAACGTTCACCGCGGTGATGAGCCGCTGCCCTCTGGCGATTGGCCGTTGCTTGCCGACCTGGTGATCTCCGGTGAGCCGCTGGTTGCGAAAGTGCGGGACAAGCTTGCCCGTGAGAACTCGCTGGGCTACGACTACAGCATCGCCAAGGATGGCGATAAGATCTTGCAGGTCGGCATGGTTGGTAACCACCTTGCCGTCGTTCCCAAGGGTCGGGCTGGTGATGACGTCCGGATCATGGATGCCGCCGCCAGACCGACTACCGAGTCACCGCCGCCGGACCAGCCTGTCGTAGATGCTGGGACGGCATCGTTGTCCGTCTCAACCGCACCATTAACCACCGCCTTGAAGAAGGAGAAGCAACCCGTGTCAAACATCTTGAAGCACCTACTCGGTCTGGGACTTAAGCAGTACGCGACCGACGCAGAGCCAGAGAAGTTGGCGGAGGCGGCTGAGGCTGTCAACCAGGTGCCTCCAGCCGAGAGTGATGACCGCCATACCCGTGACAGGGTCCGGGATACCAGCCCGGACCTGTTTGAAACTACAACCAGCCGCGACCGTCATCGTGGTAAGGACGCACCCGAGATGGACCCGGTGGATCAGGACCAGGGGCCGTCAGATGACCGTCGTACCGACGACAAACGGAAGGCTGCTCACGATGCGCTGGACACCCTGCTCGACGCCATGGGTGGGCGGCGTGGCCGGGACACCGACATCCCGGCGCTACGTGGACTGCTTGACCAGCTTCTCACCGAGGAGCAGGGCGAGCCTGAGCATCAGGAAGAGGACGCCGATCCGGCCGAGCTCGAAGAGCTGCTCGGTGCCGGTGAGGAACCGGACGCTGAAGATCGCGGGCATGACACCGAGGCCCAACCAGGGGAGAAGGTCCTGGAATCCGGTGAGGCCACACTCGAGGACGCCTCGGAAGGTGGGATGGAGTGCGCGCACTGTGGCACGGCCCACGACGAGGAGGCTTGCCCAGCCTGTGGCTGCACAGACCGTAAGCCCAGGGCCAGGGCTGACGACCGCGCTCGTGCGGCCGACGGCATAGCCGCGACCCTGAAGATGCTTCGGCCCTTCGTGGCTCGGAGCAACGATCAGGCGGTACGGCGGGCGTTCAACACCGCGCTGGGCACACTGCGCCGTCGTAGCCGGGCCACGACCGGTAGTTACGGCGCCTTTGCTGACGGTGCACGTGCACGTGATCGCAGCGTGGGCACGGACCCCAACCTTAACCGCCGCCGTGCGGCAGATGCGCGCAGCGGCCAGTCAACGCGCGATGAAAAGGTGCAAGCGTACTACGATGAGCGCGCAAAGGGAGGTAAGTAGACCATGTCGCCGAATCCAGTTAGCTTCGGTCAAGTCATTCCTGTTACTGGTGTCAATCTCGGTTTTCCGGGCACGGTAAGCAGGTTCGGTGAGCGCGTCATTGCGGCACGCCAGCTCGTGCAGCAGAGCGTCTCAGGCACCTTCAACCTCAACTTCGGTGACCCGGCCGTGTTGATTGAGAACAACTCGGGTGGTTACTGGGCCTCGGTAGCTGATTTTGTCAATGCCGCCGCCAGTAACATTGCACTGGTTGCTGCGCAGTTTGGTGGCATGGCGGTGCGTGAGGTCCAGACGCAGTTAGCGTACCCTGCGGGGCAAACACCAGGCATTCTGCAGGTTGGCTACTACGCGCCAAACCAGATGGCTGAGGTGTTGGAGCGTGGCTCGGCCACCATCCTCTTGTCCGTCGGCGCGCCCGTGGCGGGGAGCCAGATCTATACCCGCGTCGTGTTGAACACTGCCGTTACCGCCGGTCTCGTTGGTGATTGGGAGGCCACCCCTGTGGCGACCGACCTGTTTACGGACGTCACCCCGACTGGGACCGTGAACACCAACACGCTGACTATTACCAACGCTAACATCCAGGCTGGCCAGGTGGTAAGCGGCTTGGGCATCGCGCCAGGCACCTACGTGACGGTGTACACCGCCGGCACAGCAACGCTCAGCAAGGCCCTTATCCTGGACGTAATTGCTGGGCAGGCTGTCACCTTCAGCAACCTGGTCGCGCTGCCTACCGTGGTCGCGCGCACCGGCTACGTCGACGCCAACAGCATCTTGGAAGTGACCATCAAGGTCCGCCAAGCGGCCTAACCCTAGACACGAGGAGAACCTGGAACCATGACACGTAAAATGCTTGAACCTACTCGTGGCTCTTACGGATATCCGGGCGGGAATCGTGCGCAGGCGTTCGACGCTGCGGGCGCTTCCGGCATGGCCTTCCTTCAGAGCCAACTGGAGCTCATCGACACGGACCTGGTAGAACCGCTGCAGGCCGTCACTCATCCCCGGGACATCACGGTGGAGACGGGCGGCGGCTTCCCGCAGTTCCTCAGTGCGTGGGCCAGCAACTATGGCACCACGGGCACACAGTTCTATGGCCTCCAAGGAACCAACAACACCGAACTGCCTGAGGCGCAAGCCGACATCCAGAAGGGCATCTGGAACACGTACATCTGGGCCATGGGCATCACCATTACTTGGGTGGACCTCCAGCGCATGGAGTTCGCAACCCGCACCGGCCAGGCACCACCCTTCAGTCTGCAGGAGCTGTACGAGAACGCGGTCGAGACCAACTGGGTCAAGGCTCTGGACTTCGTCACTTATGCAGGATTCCTGGGCGGCGCCGCGCTGATCAACAATCCCTACGTGCCTTCCACCGTCGTGCCGGCGGGGGCGAGCACCTTCACTACGTGGGCCAAGAAGACACCCGGTGAAATTCTCACGGATATCAACACGGCTCTTAACAACACCGTGGAGAACAGCGGCTACGCGGCGCAGGAGGGCATGGCTGACCGCTTGCTCATACCCTACGCGCAGTTTGCCGTTCTCACTCAGCCGCAGGCTATTGCCGGCGTGCCTGTGGCGATGTCCATCATCGAGTACGTGGAGAAGAACTGCGTCGCACCGCATCATGGTGTGGCCTTCAAGATCAACTCGTTACCAAATCCCTGGATCACCGGTCAGGGTTACGGCAACTCCTCACCGGTGGGTCAACTTGGTAACGGCCTGGACCGCGGGGTGTTTTACAAGAACAGCAAGAAGTCCTTGTATCTCCGCATTCCCCAGGTGATGACCAAGGCCATGACCGTTCCCACCACCCGCGCCGGTGGCGCCTACGAGACAGCCTACGTGGGCTGCATCGGACAGGTGATCTTCAAGCGGACCACCACGATGCTCTACGCGGATGGAATCTAAACTTCGCGCGCGCTTTGCGTGCTTAACCCGTCGCGCGGGCCGGGGCGTTTCAGGACCCTGGCCCTTAACGAAGCGCTCCTTGCCGCCTTTCGTTGGGCTGGGAGTGTCAGCCCCGTGCCTGCGCGGCAGCAACACCCCTGCAAGGAGGGAACCTTACCATGTTGAGTTTATTCTTCAAGCGATCGCATCTTTTTCTCTTCACTACCACTGACGGTATAAGCAAGCGGTACAACGCCATTCCCAGTGGCAACGGCCCGGTGCCGGTCCCTGATTGGGTCGTCAACACACTTACCTATGCGCATGGTATCAAGGACAAGAGCATTATCAATCTCACCCCGCCAACCAAGACGGCCAGGAAGGCGATGGAGGCGGAGCTTAAGGCCACGGCGCCTGGCAAGACCGAGGATGAGATCGCGGCCGAAGCGCAGCGGGCTGCGCCACCTCTGCCACTGGGCATCCAACCTGAGAAACCAATCGGTGAGGGCTTCTCGCGTAAGGGCAGGGGCAAGGGAGTCGTGGCAGCCTAGCAAGATCTGCCTTAAAGGGGCTTTTTAGTGGCACCACAGCCACTTAGGGGCATTTCTAGGACCTGGGGAGGGTAGAAACCTACCAAGGTGGAAAGGAGCCGCATCGTGGGTAATTGGAACACCTGGCCCAACTTTCAAGCGTGGCTCCAGACCGCCTGGGGGGCCGGGCAGGAGTTTTGGTCTGCCGGTCCTGGTAGCCTGATCAACGCCGGCACCAATCTCGTCTTCGGGCAGAACCCACCCTACGCACTGGATGACTTTTTGAGCTTCCACCCAAAGTTCTTTGGTTTGCCGACGACGGTTGCCAACTGCGTAACGGTGGCCGGATCAAGCACGATCGTCGTACCTAGCTTGACCGGCTTCGTCCTCGGCCAGTTCTTGCGGTCACAAAATTTTCCGCCAGGAACGGTCGTTACCGGTTTGGGCAATAACACGATTACGGTGAACAACGTCGCCACCGTTAGTGGCATCATTGCACTGCAGGTGTACCAGTCACCACCAGTTCCGATGACGGTGATCCAGCTTTATTTGAACCTGGCCTACGCCAGCTTGCAGTTCGCACGGTGGCAGGAACAATGGCTGGTTGGGATGGGCTTGTTCATCGCACATTACCTTACCCTGTACGCGCAAAGTGATGCCACCGAGGTGCTCAGTCAGCTGATGACGGCCATCCACGGTGAGATACCGGTGGGTACGGTTCCGGGTACGGTCTACGCGTTAAGCGGTGCGCCGCCTGGTGGTTCGCTTCAGTCACTTACCGTCAACGGTGTGTTCCAGGTTCCTGGCGTGGATTACACGTTGGTCGGGAATCAGATCACCTTTGCGGTGGCCACACCTGGTGGTGCCAAGTTGTACGTCACCTGGCCGGTGCAACAGCAGACGTTCACCTCAGTGTCACCGGTAAGTGGGGCGGCCATCGCAGCACAAGGTTTGGCCGGTGGCATCCAGACCTCGAAGAGCGTTGGTGACGTAAGTGTCGGTTATCAGGTGCTTGAATCATTGAAGGATTGGGGTGCTTGGAACCTTACTCGCTATGGCCAGACGTTGGCTACGATGGCCCGGGTGATCGGCAGCGGGCCGATGGTGATCTGGTGATGACAGTTCAGTTGGTGTTACGCTGCCCTAACATTACGGACATACCGTACTACCCTTGGCGTTATACCTGCGGCTACCCGTATCAGCTGGGTGCTACGGTCTGCAGTAAGTGCGGTAAGGCGCTGCCACCTGCGGAAAAGAAATCCCTATGACCGCACCTCGCATCGTGCTGGCGCGTAAGAGCGGCGCGGCGGCCCTTGCCAAGCGGGTTGCCGGGTTGACTAAGTTGGCGGCTTACGTGGGTATCCCGGCGGCTGGCAAGCGTGATCGCAAAACTCAATTGTTGGCTATGGCTGGCAAGGCGCGCGGCAAGAAGAGAGTGCGGCTGGAGAAGGCCGCTTGATCAGACGTTACCAATGCCGAACTGTTGTTTATCCATACTAAGGGTAGCCCTGTGCGTCATATACCGGCGCGGCCCGTATTAGAGCCTGCCGTAGAGGCTGATGGTAACCGTCAGGCTATCGCCAGCGAGCTTAGCGCCAGCGTTAAGGCTAACTTAGCTGGAAACGGCCAGCGGGCACTTAACAAGATGAAGCGGGCAGCCCTAGCGGGTCAAAACGCGGCACGTAATTTTTTCACTGATCCGCGGAATCACTGGGTGCCCAACGCGCCGTCGACCATTAAAGCCAAGGGCAGCGATCGCCCATTGATCGATACGGGGGCGTTACGCGCTGCTATCGTCGGGGTGGTGAAGGAGGAGTAACGTGATCAGTGTTGAGGAGGTCGTGCTTGACCCGGACCTGATCGCGCCAGAACCGTTTACCGTTCAACGCACCACTGGTGAGTGGGTGACCGGGGTCTTTCAACCGTTGAGCACCGCTACGTTCCAGCTTTTCGGTCCGGTGCAACAAGCTAGTAACCGCGAGATCGCAATGCTGTCCGAGGCTGACAGGGTCGGCTCGATCCGGTCCTTCTGGGCTACGGTCCCGATCTATCTTACGCGAGCTACGGCCCCGGTGCCTGGCGTCCACGGCGAGGTGCCTGGTGGTGTGGTACCAGGCACGGTTTACGATCTTACCTCTGTCCCACCTGGTGGCGTTGGCAGCTTGTACGTCAATGGTCTGCTGCAGACGGTGAACTTGGACTATACGCTAAGCGGTGCGCAGATCAACATGAACGTAGCCACACCGGTCGGGGCCAGCCTTTATTTTACTTGGCCTATCACGGTGGATGTGCAGACCGCTTATAGCGATGTGCTGACGTATAAGGGTTTGCAGTACCGGGTGCTGCAGGTTTATCACGACTTCGGTGGTGGGTACTGGAAGGCGCTGGGAACGCGGTTGACGGCTGCTTAAGAGGAGATCAATGGGCACCTCTACGACTTATCCTAACGGCCAGACGCTGGTCAGTAACGCGCTGACCTTAGAGCAGATCAACGATGTTATTCAGCCGTTGACTTGTGGGATGATGGGGCTCGGTCCGTTAGACGCTAACCAGGTGCGCGTTGAGTGGCCTACCCAGGGCCAGCCGTTCGGGGTGACGCCTAAGCAGGACGTGTGCTACCTCGCTTGCACGCTTGAGGATGGGTTGTATAACAAGGTGCGCAATAAGACGCTCAGCGGAATGGGGTCCACGGATGACCCATTGATGGAAAGCTGGACCTACACGCGCATTTGGCGGATTGCTTGGACGCTGTATGGGCCGAATAGCTTGGACCGGGCGCGGCAGATCTGGTCTGCAATGTTCTTGGACTACTTCAATGACCAGCTCAACGAGAGCAATCTCTTCCCAGTGCCGGACCCGGCTGAGCCGATGCGCGTGCCGGAGCTTATCAACGCGGAGTGGTGGGAGCGGTGTGACTTCGCCATTACCATGTACGAGAACGTGACGGAAACGATTCAAGACAGCGCTGTGACTAGCGTTGAGGTTAAGGTTTATGACGGTTCGCCAAGTGATCCAGTGGCGGACTTCACGGTGGAAGCTTAAACCCAAAGGAGCGTAAGCAAATGTCTACTGTGCCGCCTCTGGCGCTCAGCAACTTAGTTGACATCAGTGTTACCGTAAGCCCGGCCGCAGTTGTAGCTCCTACGTTCAATCAGGGGCTGTTTGTCGGGCCTAGTACCGCTATTCCGAGTTATGGGGTCAATCCCAGGCTTCGTCAGTATCCGTCCACGACGGCTATGTTGGCGGACGGCTTTACGGTGAATTCGTCGGAGTACATCGCAGCGCAGATTTACTTCAGCCAGACGCCAGCCCCGCAATTCATTTGGATCGGGCGCCAAGACCTTACTGCCATTGGCAGCGCCCTGCCTAATGGGCGCACGGTTAATGACGGCGTGATGTCGGTTACGGCTAGCGCGGCCTATCTGGTATCGGCCACGGCGGCTTTTACCGCTGCTGATGTCGGTGCAGCAATAACGGTGAAGGGCGCAGGCGTGGGCGCGGCGGACCTCAATACGACTATTGCGTCCGTGATAAACGGCTTTGTAGTGGTGCTCACTGCAAGTTGTGCCACCAGCGTGACTGCCGCTAAGGTGGTCATCGGGCGAGCTGTGGCTGACGGTGATATGTCGTCTAGCGTCAACCCAACGTATTTGGATTCTGCAACGGCGGCCTTTGTCTCGGCTGATATCGGCAAAACGGTCATCGTAGCTGGCGCCGGTGCGCTTGGCGTGGACCTGGTTACGACCATCCAATCTATCAACAGTGGTACAGAGGCAGTGCTCAACAGCCCCTGTCTTACCACGGTGTCTGGTGCTGAGGTGACCATTGGTCGATCGGCGTCTGACGGCGTCATGTCTACTACCACGGCCCATACTTTCCTTGCTTCACTGATGGCGAATTTCCAAGCTGGCGATGTAGGGGCCGTCATCCGCGTGGCAGGCGCTGGTACGGCGGGTGCAGACTTGGTAACCACTATCGCTTCCGTGACAAGTACGGATGTGGCTGTGTTGGCTGCCAGTTGCTTAACCAGCGTGACGGCGGCGCAGACTAGTATTGGTGCTGTGGGCCATGGCTACAAGGCTGGTGATGTAGTACTTGTGGCGCAGACTAACGCTAGTTACGGCTACCTTACGGTGCTGACGGTGGGCGAAGCTGGGCAGGCATTGACGTTGGGTACGGTACCGGGCACTCAGGGCACCGGTTACTCAACGGCTACCGGACTTAGTGTAAGCGGTGGCGCTGGCAGCGGGCTAACGGTAAACATAACGGCTGGCGAGTCTTTGCTTCAAGCCAGTCAGGCTTGCCGCTTGGCAAGTACTACTTGGTACGGGCTGGCTGTCAACAACCCGGCAGACGCGGACAACTTAGCCATTAGTGAGTGGGCTGATTCGCTGTGGCAAACAACGCGCTACTATCCGTGGTCCAGCAACGTTAATATTGCTAACGGGGTGGTCGGCAATGTTGCGCTGCAGTTGCAAGCACTTAAGCTGCGGGTACTGGGCATCTACGCTACGACGCAGAGCGGTTTGTACCCCAACAATATTTACGCGGCGGCGGGGTTGATGGGCGTAGAAATGGGGCTGAATACCGGGTTGGCCAGTAGCTTCTTTACGGTGGCTTATAAGTCCATCATAGGTATTGCGCCAGAGCCACTATCCCAAACGCAGTATACAAACATTGTCGGTGCTAGGTTCAATGTTTATGCTAACTTCAGCCCGTATCAAAATGTTCAGCCGGGCTTTATGTCTAACGGCATACCTAGCTATCTTTGGCTGAACCTGGCTATGCTGGTTAGCTTCTTGCAGCTGGAGGAGATGGCGGTGCTTACTGGCAACCCGGTAGTGGGCCAAACCAATTCTGACGAGCATAAGCTGATTCAAGCGGCTAATAATGCTTGCGCGCAATCTGCGACAATTGGATTCTTGGCTGACGGTATTTGGGAAGGCGTGACAATTAACATACCGGGCGTCCAACTGGTAGATGGCCAAGCTATACCAGGCGGCTACTTGAACCAGGCGCAGCCCTATAGTCAGCAGTCGTCTAACGACCGGGCGGCTGGTAAGGCGATGCCTATCTACTGCGCAATTACTACGGCGGGAGCGGTTCAAAGTCTGGTCATTGGCGTCTACGCACAACTGTAACGCTAGGGTTGATTTCAAAATGAACATTGTAGTTTAAGGAGCGTAGTGAGATGGGTCTTGGCAGAACTTACAGTTTCAAAGACTTGGTTGGCGTTCTAGTCAACCCGCTGTTTGGCGTCAGTTTGCCGTTAACTGGCGGCAACATTGGACTGGGCTCGGTGACGATCACTATGACTACAGAGCGCACCGTGATGGATGTGGCGGCAGATGGTACGGTGATGGGCAGCTACGTGGCTGGTGATAATGGCCACATAGACCTAGAAGTTCAGCAAACTAGCCCGCTTCATCATGCGCTGCTCAGCCTTTACAATCTTTGCGTCAATTCGGCCAACGCTGATGATCTACTGCCATGGTTGGCAACTACAATCAGTTTCCGCACGTTGCTTGATGGGTCTACGCACGTGCTGACTGGTGTTGGCTTCGGTAAAATACCGGATAAGCCCTACGCTGCGGCAGGTACCAGGGTCCGCTGGGCGCTGCTAGCGGCTAACGTTGTTAACATGTAAGTGAGTCGCCCTGCAAGGAGGGCTTATGAGGGAAACGGTAGTTGAAGTGTCAGGTTCCAGGTGGCAAATTCATAAAATGACACCGTTAGACGGTAGCTACATCTGGCAACGGCTAATGAACGCGGTATACAAAGCCCAAGATGATCATCCGGTAAAAGAGAGCGAAGCTGGTTCAGAACGACGGGCGGAGGAGGCCGTTGCTAAGGCTACGCCGGAAGAGCGGTTGCGTACGCTGTGTGGCATAGCTTTCCTTCAGCTTAGTCGGGAAGATATGGGCTTTGCTCAGCGCGCGGCTATGCTAGTTACCAGCCACATGGAAACTCTAGCGGGCCAACCAGAGCAGCCCATGCCGGTTATGCTAACTGATGGTCGGTGGGCGTGCCCTCTGTTGGAAGAGGATCCTATGCTGGTGACAAGGCTCACAGTGGAGGCGCTAGTATTTAGTTTGCTGCCTTTTTTAGCCGAGAGCGGACCGGGCCGGTCGAGCCAGGCCGCCTAGATTGGGAGCCTGCTGCCTTCCCTACGTTGAATCCGCTGGTGTGGCGGCCTGTAGCTGCTGGGTTATGGCAGCAACATGAAATGTTTGACGGTACTTATGATGTCCAAGATCTTTGTGACGTGCTGGAGTTTTTAGACGTGAAGGAAGAAAACAATCGGCGCTACGTTGAATGGAAGGCTGCTAATGCCGAACATCCTTGATGAATATCTCATTAAGCTTGGCGCTGTTGTTGACCAGAGCGGCATGGCCAGCTTTCAACGGGCACTTACCGAGGCTAGCGCCACGGTAGACGCCACAGCTTTTGGCATGTCTAAGTCCTTCTTTAAGGCTCAGACGGAAATTGTTAGTGGGTTCGCTACCATTGGTGGGGCCGCTTTGGGCCTGGCTGACAAAGTGGCCATGGCTGATCAAGAGTACCGGCTGTTTGCGCTTCACATGTACATGAGTAAGGACGCAGCGCGTAGTCTTAAGGTAGCGATGGATGCGCTCGGTCAGCCGCTGGAAAACCTAGCCTGGGACGCGGAACTACGGGAGCGCACGCGGCAGCTTATTGCTGACCAAAAGGCTATGGCGCCTGGTGGTGATTTTGAAGTACAAATGCGTAAAATACGCGACATACGTTTTGAGTTCACTCGCATGGAGGTGGAATTAAAATATCTTGGCATGAATGTGGTTACTAACTTCATGCGGTCGTTAGGTCTTGGGCCGGACGATTTACTGAAGAAATTGCGTAGCATTAACGACTGGATTACGCACAACATGCCGACGATTTCTCAAAAGTTGTCTGATATGTTCCTGCCTGTTTGGTACGACATTAAGGACGTGTTCAAGGCTACTGGTACGGCGTTGAAAGATACGGCTGACGCGTTCAGTAACCTTATTGGGCTGCTTACCGGCGACACGGCTATTACTAAGTCTACGGATAGCCTGGAAAAGTTCGGCTTGGCAGTTCAAAAAGTTAGTCATATCTTTGCTGTGTTTGCTGAGACCGTGGCCAACATCGAGGACCTGCTGGCACACCTCATTAGCGCCCTGGTGGATATTGCTACAGGTAACTTCAAGGGCGCGGGGCAAGAACTTAAGGCCAGCTTGGCGGATATTAACGCTCGTACCATTGGGGCGGGTGTGATGGTGGCGTCGGCATTTTTGGCTCCAGAGTTGCTGCCAGAGGAAGCTGAAGCAGCTGGCGCTGCGGGTGTAGGGGCCGAAGCTACTGAGGCGGTTGCGCCGGGCTTTTTTGCTCGTTTAGCTGCCAAGGGCGTTGGGTTGCTAGGCCGTCATCCAATTATCGCGGGTGGTCTAGGGGCTAACTTTGGTGATCTGGCTACTGGCGGCTCGGCAAATGCAGCGTTGATTGCGGCTATGCAGGCGCAAGAGTCTGGTGCGCTAGGTATGGCGGCACGCAGCCCTAAGGGTGCAATCGGCACTATGCAGCTTATGCCGCCAACGGCGGCAGCGCTGGGTGTAAATCCTTACGATGCGGCGCAGAACGTTGCTGGTGGTACGGCCTATATCAATCAGATGTTGAAGCGCTATGGCGGCAATGTGGCAGAAGCGCTGGGTGCTTACAACGCTGGACCAGGGCGTATGGATGCTTTCTTGGCTGGCAAAGCTACGCTACCTAGTGAGACGCAGCAGTACATTGCCAAGGTATTGGGGCGTTCAGGTAAGACCGGGGATGTGAACATTGGAGGAATCACCATCCACATCACTCAGCCCGGCGCTAGTGCCGATGAGATTGCGCGCAAGACAGCTAGCGAAACGGCTAAGCAGGTTCAGCGCAACCTTCAGGAATTCAGTCAGCTGTCATACAGCTACTGAGAGGCGGACTACGTTATGGCTAGCACTTATGTACCAGGTACTGCCCTTCCAGCTACTAGTCCGAAGGCCGCCGTGGCTTACCGTCCTCCCCAGTGGGCCCGCGGCCCGGCTATGGTTAGCATCACACAGGTACCAACGCAGGGGCAGGCTGTAGGCAATGTTCCGGGGGCGTTACCCGTAACGGCGGCTAACTACGTGCCGGGTACAGCCATACCGGTTACGGGGCCGCTGGCCGGTACTCAGACGGCTAACTTTGTGGCTAGTGGCAGTACGCAAACGACGTATGTGTTTGACGCTGTGTTGGAATTGGAGCACGATCAGCGGCTTGAAAAAACACGTCATCCAGTTCAAACGGGTGCTGACATTAGCAGTCATGCTTACCTCATGCCGCCGCGCTTGGTTTTATTTATCGGTATGAGTGATGCGATGGATGCTTATGCTAGTGGGGCTAACAACGCTAACACTGCCGGTAGCGCTACGCCAGACAACGTGACGCCGTTCAGTGGTAGCAGTACGAGTAAGAGCGTCAATGCTTACCAAACGCTGATTAGTCTTCAGTTAGCGCGGCAACCTTTGACCGTCACTACAAGGCTGCGTACGTACGCCAATATGTTGATTACGAGTATCAACCCGCGCGAAGATTACAAGACGATAGCCGGACTGCGCGTACGGGTTGAGTTTGAGCAAATTTTCACGGCCACTACAGCCGTGTCCGCGGTTACTAGTCCTTTGTCTTCTTTGACGGCGCTTAGCGCCCGCCCAGACGCTACGCAGCAAACTGGGCTTGGCCAGGTGAATCCGAGTGCGGTGCCGTCTATTACGCAGCGGCAGTTCCAATATCCGCCGGTGGTGGCGGCTACGCCGTCTGGGCCGGTTAACGCCGCGATCGATGTGTACAACAACGTGGTCAACGTTCCCGGTGCTGGGTTCTATTCCAGTGTGGTGGGCCAAACGACAGTTAATGCTTTGGGTGCGGTGCTGCCGTGAGTGATCAGCTAGCACCACTCACCACGGCCAACAATCAGACGTTCGCCGTTCAATTGACTATCGATGGCCAGCCGCTTACGTTAAACCTTACGCTAGCTTACTCAGCTATGGCTGGCTATTGGCAGCTTAGCATCGCTGATGAGAATAACAATTTGTTAGTGGCCAGTGTGCCGCTCATCACGGGTCAGTATCCTTCAGCTAACTTGCTGGCTCAATATCAGTATCTTAAAATTGGTAGTGCCTATTTGCTGAACACCAGCAATTCGCCGGCTGACTATCCGGGGCAGCTGAATTTGACTCAGTTCAGCTTGCTGTGGGGAGACACCGTATGAGCACACCTACGTCTGGAATACCGCTTTGGGGGCAGGCGTGGGAACTGGCAATTACTTACGCTACCAAGGGTGGCGGCGCAGAGGTAGTGACTGTAGGGTCTAACCGGTTTCAGCCTGAGGCGCTACGCGTAACGTTTGAAATTCAGCAGTCCATGAACAGCGCGCCGCTATGGTACGCCGATATCAGTGTCTACAATTTTGATGATCAGACAGCGCAGAACTTATTGGTTAACGCTACCTGGGTCACGCTCAAGGCCGGCTTCCAGTTCGGCCCGCAGTTGAGCTCGATCATCTGGGATGGCCCGGTGTTTCAGCCTATCTACACCAGGGAGAATGTAGTTGATCAGAAGCTGACCCTTCATTGCATAGCGCTGCCGGGCGCGCTCAGCGATACGATTAGTTTTTCTATGGGTCAGTTCAGTAGCCAGTTGCAGTTGATTCAGCGTATGATTGCTGAAAACAATGCTGGAGCTAATCCATCACCCTTAGTCGTGAAACTAGGCCAGGTGGCCCGGCAGCGCATGCTAGCCACGCAGTATCCTCGTGGTAACACGGTGTTTGGTAAGGTTAGTAAGTTCCTTACTCAAGTATCAGATAGCAACCAGGTTCAAGCTTGGAATGACGGCCAGCAGGCCTACATTAGCGAGGTGGCTAGCGGGGTTATCACACCGAGTTTAATTTACAGTCCAGCTTTCCCACCTGGAGGCGTTGAAAATTCAAATGGGCTGCCGCCCAGTGTAAACCAAAGCATTGTCGGTACGCCACAGCAGATACAGCAGGGTGTAATCTTTACGGTGCTGCTAGACCCAAGGCTCAAAGTTAACTTGCCGCCTCAGTTAGTCCAGTTAGTACGCACTAACATTACGCAGTTAGCGTACGAGCCTAGCGTCAACAGTAAGCTGCCCACCCTGCTAGCTACGGCAGATAGTTCTAACCTTACCTTTTACGTCAGCCAGGTACGTCATACGGGCGACACGCGGGGTAATGATTGGCAGACTGAGGTGATAGGTTTCAGTACAATTTACGCGCAAACTTTGTTGAACATGTTCACAGGATGATTCATGTCTACCGTACCCGGCCCTAATCCGTTATTAACGCTAACACCGAGCCAAGTTATCGCCGCGCAGAGTGAGCAATGGCGTCAGATTTTGCGCCAGGTTTTGACGGAGGCGCGTTATGCTTGCCCTGGATTCTTAACGGAGGACATGGATGTTGGCAAACAGACTGTTACTGTTCAGTTAGCTATCCAGGAGCGGGTACGCGTGGTCAGCAGCTTAAAAGCTCAGTGGTGGGACGTACCGCCTATTGTTTTCGTGCCTGTCATGGTACCGCGTGGTGGTGGCTACAGTGTTACGTTGCCTTTGAAAAAAGGCGATGAAGGCATGGTTATCTTTTGTGACGCCTGTATTGATTTGTGGTGGGCTAACGGTCAAACGAACAGCCCTGTAGCGGACAACACCGGTGTTAGTAGTGGCAGTCAGCGGCAAAACGAAGTACGACGACATTACATTCATGACTGTGGATTTTATCCGGGGTTGTGGAGCCAGCCTAACGTGCTGGCTAACTACTCAGCGAATTCCTTGCAAGTTCGCTCAGATGATGGTGCAACGGTAGTTGATGTCGCGGAGGACGGCGTAACGGTTACGGGTGAAAATTTAGCTGTGAATGCTAGCACGGCTGTGCAGCTAACAGCCCCAGCGGTTTCAGTTAACGCGATCAGCGGTACGGCGCAAAAGTTGATGAACGATACTTTCTACCAATGGTACGCTACAAACATTCAGCCATTCCTTGTGTCTAAGGGCTATGCCGGCCCTAGCATACCGGTAGGTAGTGAGACGTCAGTATTGAAGGGACAGTAAATCAGTGGCAACAATTGCGTACCTTCAGCTAGACAGTAGCTACGATCCCATTTTTGCCGATAACACGGCGCTCACTAACGGCGCGGCGGTAGCACAGGCCATCTTGACGCGGCTTAAACTGTTCTTGGGTGAGTGGTGGGAAGACTTGAATCTAGGCCTGCCAGTGTTTCAACAAATGCTGGGCCAGCTTGGTAGCCAGAGTGGGCTTAAGGCTATGCAGCTTGCTATCCAGCAGAACATTGCGGGCTTTACGCCATACGTTACTGCTGTGTCCAACGTAGAGGTCAGCTTTACAAACGGCAAGCTGACCTACACTGCTACGGCAGAGACCGTATTTGGTTCTGTAACGATCAGCAACGTACCGGCCCTAGGGGCCGCGCTAGCTACGGGATTCTAAGAAAGCGAGGCCTAGCCGTGTCCACACCTCCGTATGCCCCGCCTTCTGTGGGGCCGGGCGGTTTAATTGTCAATTCTTACGCCAGCATTTTGGCGGATAACCTTCAGGCTTTTCTAAATATCTACGGCGCCAATCAATACGTAGCGCCGGACAGCGCCATCTATCAAATACTTAGCATACTCAGTCTTAAGCTGGCTGATCAAAATGCGGCGCTCCAATTGGACTATAATCAGAGTTCTCCGCAAACCGCTGTTGGTGCTGGGCTTGATCGCGTGGTAAAGATGAACGGCCTGGCCCGTTTAGCGTTCACGTATTCTACCTGCCCAGTGGTTTGCACAGGTACGCCAGGACTGATAATTAGCAATGGCTTTGTTCAAGATCAAGTAGGCAACCTTTGGGCGCTACCGGCGTCCGTGACGCTCACTGGTGGTAGTGTTACGGTTACGGCTACCTGCACAACACCGGGTAACATTACGGCTGAACCGGGCACCATCAATATTAAGGCTAGCCCGGTTAGTGGTTGGGCTAGTGTGAACAATGTAGCGGCGGCTACACCTGGCGACCCGGTAGAGGCAGATAGTGCGCTACGGGCTAGGCAGGCTATCAGCGTGGCACTGCCAGCGCTTACGCCTATCGCTGCTACGGTTGCTGCTGTGTTGGCCACGCTGGGGGTTACGCGTACGGCCCCAGGCTACCCTACGCCGGGCGGTCCAGGCAGTTCCATCGAGAACCCTACAGGTGCGGTAGACAGCCCCTGGGGCAATCCGGCGCACAGTATCACGATGGTTGTTGAAGGTGGTACGGACGCGGCTGTGGCTTTGAGTATCTACCTGAAGAAAACCATAGGCTGTTTCACCAATGGCACGACATCAAGTCTTGTGACTGACCCTAATACAGGCTACCAAGAGACGATCAGTTTTTACCGGCCAACTTACGTTCAGCCTTTTGTGGGGATGTACTTATACGGCTTGTCTGGCTTCACTTCAGCTACTGTTTTGGCGGTTCAGGCTGCCATCGTAGCATATCTTAACTCGCTAGCTATTGGCGAGGAAGTGGTACATTCTTCGCTGTACGGCGCGGCCCTTAGCGTAATGCCTAATCCATCTCAGCCTGAGTTTAGTATCAAAGCCGTAACGCTAGGCACGGCGGCCACGGGGTTATTTACCGTGGTACCGGGCACGGTGATTGGTGCTGGCTACGCAGTAAACGACGTGCTGACGTTGGCGGGCGGCGCAGGTGGTACGGTGACGGTTAGTAGTGTGGATGGCTTAGGTGGTATTACGGGCATCTACCCGCAGGTGACGACGCCGGGTAGCGGTTTTGCGGTAGCTAGCGGCGTGGCTACGACTGGCGGTGGCGGTAGCGGTAGCGCTCAGGTGAACATTGTAGCGGTTCAGCCGATTACGGCTGTTGATTTGGCGCTGCTGTTCTATGAGGCGGCGCAAGGTGTGCCCGCTAACATCCAAGTGGCGGCGGTGTAGCTGTGCCAAATCCAAGTTATGGTACGGGCGGTTATGGACAGGCAGGTTATGGTAACGAGCCTATTGAAAATCTGCCGATGGGCTACTACCAATCATTATTGATATCTCAATACGTCAACAGCCCTAAGCTGAATGCGTTGTTGTATGTGCTACTGAAAAAGTTTGATGATGTCAGTGAATGCCTAGTTAAGTTTGACACAGCATTTGACTTGGACAGCGCCGTAGGGCCGCAGCTAGACGCGCTGGGGGCTATCGCCGGGGCTAGCCGTACCGTTAACTTTCAGCCGATGGGCGGCGTAAGCCCTGTACTGGACGACAACACGTACCGCATCTACATTAAAGCCAAGATAGCGCAGAATCAATGGGACGGTACGATCACCAGTTTGTTTACCATCTGGAAGTACTTGTTCCCCAGCGGTAGCATCATCATTGCTGACAACCAAAATATGACAGCGACGATCTTTCTTAGCGGCAGCTTCACGTCTATTATCCAGGACTTGATCACCAATGGGTTCATCGTCCCTCGGCCGGAGGGTGTGGAGTACACTTACGACTTTGCTGAACTGCCGGCGTTTGGTTTTGACCTTGACAACAGCTACGTAGCTGGTTTTGACGTTGGAAAGTGGGCAATCTGATGGGTTCAACGAACTTTCTGCTCTTCAATCCGACGCAGGCGAACCAAGAGACAGACGCTGAGTACCTAACCGATGTCACGCGTACTGGTGGTGCTGGCGTGGACGCACTCTGGCTCAGTCCTTCAGCCAACAAGACGCTGTACCAGCTTACCTGCGGCATGTACGCCATTATGGAAATGATGGCTGGTAAGGGGTTCACAACGCTGGACACCGATCCGGCGACGTTGACGGCGGTGTTGGCCAACATACTCACTACGGTTGATATACCTGGTGGCCTACAAAGTGTAGCTTGGTCGCCTACCATTTCATTGAATGCTACTAAGTATAGCGGGTTTCAAATAGCACTTGCTGGCGCGTTATCCTTTACTATCAGCGGCCAAACGGCGGGCCAGATTATTTGCCTGCTATGGGTTCAGGACGGCACAGGTGGGTGGACGGTTACGTTCCCTGGTAACGTCAATGGTGGCGCCCAGTCTGATCCTACGCCCAATGTGCTAAGCGCGCAGTTGTTTAAGGTAGACGCTGCGGGCAACTTGGACGCTGTTGGCCCTGTGTTGAGCGTCAACGGTATGGGCGGCGTGGCTATTGGCAGCTTCAACCCAGCGCCGGGTAACTTCAGTACGTTGCAGGTGGCTGGTGCTGCCCCGGATGGGCAAGTACTGACGGGCAATGGCGTCAGCTACGTACCGGTAGCTGCACCGGGTTACACGTCTGGGTCTAACGCGAACGGCTACTGGCAGAAGGACCCTAGCGGGCTGATTAGACAGTGGGGCAACAACTTCAATGCGCCTGGTCATCTTATATTTCCGACGCCGTTCACGAACGCTGCTAGCGTTAGCGTGATGCATATCCAACAGTTTGTAAATGGTGGTACGGCGCGTATTTGCTTTTTGAATGACAATTCTGGTGGCGATCAGGTTAGTACAACGGGCTGCTATCTTAACGTTAGTAACAGTGCGGCTATACAGGTGAATTGGAAGGCGGTGGGGTACTAATATGCCTAGCGAGACTACCACGCCGAACATTGGGCTGCAGATCGCGGCCTTTGATCAGGCTAACTGGCAGGTACCTACTAACTATAACTGGAATCTGTTAGACCTCATCTTTGGCGGCCAGGTAGAGGTGCCAGCCTTGTGGGTCAAGGTGCTAACGGCAGGCAACGCTGGGGATTTTGTATTGCCGCCATCTATTGCGGAGACACCTGCTGGGACTGTACCTGGTACCGTGTACACGCTTAGTCACACGCCAACACCAGCTCAAATGCTTCAGTTTACAGTTAATGGTGTAGTTCAACGTTATGGTATTGATTACACGTTGACAGCCAACATCGTGACCTTGAACTATTTAACTTCGTCTACTGACAAGGTGTTTGCGGTTTACTTTTACTCATCGTAACGCGGCCATCATGGAGATACGGCTTATGAAGCTGTGGCTTGGAGTCTTGTTGTTAGCTTTGAGTACGTACTGCGTAAAAGCGCGTGGACAGACTCAAATCAGTCCTATTAGTCAGGTCAACTGGACGCAAGTTACCAGTAATGGCGCGCCGTCTGGTGGTTGCCCGTACGCTACGACAGCGTCGACTAGTAATCTTAGCTACACGGTTACGGTGCTCAGTGTTAATGGGTTACTGGAGAACCAAACCGTCGTAGGTTCTGGCATTCCAACCAGCACTATCGTTACCGCTATCAACACCTTGACCAACCAGGTAACTTTAAGCAACGCAGCTACGGCTACGGCTAGCGGCGTCACGTTGTCGTTTTACAGTTTAGGTCGCCCCGATACAGACATTACCGGATTTCATCAATACGCGTGTACGTTAAGTGGCTGGCAGCAAACCAGTAGTAGTGGCGGCGGCACTATTAGTCCTGGTATGACGAATCAAGTTCCTCAGTATACGGGGACCATTACGCTGGGCCCAAGTTTGGTTTCCACGGATAGTTCTGGTGACGTCATTACATCTGGTTCTTACACCGGGCTTCATCTGACGTTATTCGGGGCCGAAGGCGCTACCGGTATAGCTATAAATTGTTCCGGCATATCTTGCCCGTTTCCTGATGGCACTAGTATAAGTGATGTACTTGTTGACACGCAGGCGTATAAGGTTAACGGCGTCCCACTGGCGCTTTCCAATATGGCTGATGTGTCGGTCACACCAGCAGTTTTGGGAGACAACCTTACTTGTGTAACGTTATCGGGTGGTGCGTGCTCAGCTTGGGCGCCAGGTACTGGCGTGGGCCCTATCCCAGCTAATGCTAACTTCATTTTTAGCGGCAACTCCGTCAATCTTGACGATGATCACGTATTGTCTCCTGCAATCGTTGTATCTTCTTATACAGCGCCCGCTTCAGGCGTGGTGACGTTT
>Ga0116217_10001536_pt1 | contig 22217 bp, 17 predicted proteins | sample Sb_taG_6_FD_89697 | JGI IMG/M metagenome (GOLD analysis project Ga0116217, IMG submission 89697) | Peat soil microbial communities from Weissenstadt, Germany - Sb_50d_4_PS metaG | ecosystem: Environmental > Terrestrial > Soil > Wetlands > Peat | place: Germany: Weissenstadt | collected 2010-09-21 | reverse complement strand
CAATTTTCAGAATTTGATCCCCATAGAACAAAATATCCAAATCGATACTCCTCGGCCCGTATTTCACGACCCTTTCCCTGCTTTGATCTTTCTCAATTCGTTGAAGAAATTCGAGAACTGCCAATGGTTCAAGATTCGTCTCGAACTTGGCGGCGGCATTCAAGAACCAAGGTTGATCTTTTACGTACATCGGTTCCGACTCGTAAATGGAAGAGACTTTGATTAACGTCATCTGCTCTGTCAATGGTTTTAGGGCTCTTTTCAGATTCTCCTCCCGGTTGCCCAGATTAGAGCCTAAACCGATAAAGACGTCAGCCATTTCTCTTCCTCAAGATTTCGACTCCGATCTTTGGTGTCGTAGAATATTTTTTCTTTCGAATTCTCACTCTAGTTTTCACAACAGAACTATTTTCCAGAAGCAATGAAGCTACTCCTTCAGAGATCGCTTCGAGTAGCTGGAATTTGCCTTTTGAAACGAAATCGAATACTTGGTTTCTAATTTCTGAATAGCTTGTGGTCTTCCTTGGATCGTCTAGTTTCCCAGCTTCGCTCAGATCTCGAAAGATGTAAAGATCTAGAATTACAACTTGCCTGCGTCGTCGTTCTGCTTCGCTCAAACCCACATGGCAGGGGACGACTAGATTTTCGATAAAGATCTTGTCCATCGAAAACTCCACTGAAGATTTTTTTACGATTGCTTCCTGATGCTTTCAGCTATTCGGACCGCTTGAACGGTCGCCGCGACATCGTGGGTTCTAACCAGATTCACGCCATTAATCACGGCTATCGCGGTGGCTGCGAGAGATCCGTTTAGTCGATCGTTGGGATTCTCCAAGCCAAGTATTTTGCCTATGAAGGATTTTCTGGAAATGGAAATACACGATGGCCTTCCCAAAGTTCGAAGCTGCTCCAAATCTCTGATGACTGAAGTATCCCATACGTACCACGGAAGATCTTTGGATAAGGAGAAACCGTACCCTTTTCCCTCTCTACGAAAAAATCCCAAACCAGGATCGGTGACGATCTTTTCTCGAGGAATCGCTACTTCGTCAGCAAGTCGAAGGGTTTCCTGAAGGGATGCGAGAATTCTTTCGATTGGGGGCCCGGTATGTTGGCTAGTCTCATGAGCCATGAGAATTGCCGAGGCGTGGTTCTTTGTTATGACCTCTGCCATCTTGGAATCGAATTTCAGTCCACTCACATCATTTACTATCGTTGCTCCAGCTTCAAGGGCGACGTTAGCTGAACTGGATCGGGGCGTATCGACAGAAATCGGCACGTTAACTACTTCGCGGATAATCTTGATTGCCGACGTAAGTCTTTTCGTCTCTACTTCAACAGGGATCTCAGTTTGAATGTACGGCGCCGTAGACATGCCTCCTAGATCAATGATTTCGGCACCCTCCTTTACCATGGTGATAGCCCGTTGGGAAAGACTGCCTTCTCCGGAACTAATGGAACCCTTGTAGAAGGATTCCGGACTGACGTTGATGATCCCCATGATTCTGACTGGATAGTTATCGCCTAATTGGATTCCTCCGAGTTTCCCTTCTGCCAAATCGGGCTTTCAAAACGGATCTTAGGATTTGAACTCATATAGTGTTCGTTGTAATGAAAAGCTGGTTTGAGGAAAGAAAATACCAAGCCCGAGCTATGATTTTGCAGATTTACAAAAGGGTTGCATTTTAACTAGTAAATTCGTGAGTGTGTGATGCGCTACCAATCGAAAACCTCTCGGGATTTGTTCATCATTTGCGCTGAGATTTTTCACATTTTATTTATTCGTAATATAGTGGGGCGCGGTAGAAGGGCACTACTGCGTAAAATGTTGTTCCTTGCCTGAAAATCCATCTCATGAACAATTTCGCATGCTTTCCTCTGAATCTTGAAGAACTCTCTTTTTCGTCAGGGCGATTCGCAAAGTCGTTATTTTATGTTCGATTGGCGATCAAGAAGAATACTACATGCTAGTTTGTAGCAATTAAGAAAGTCTGAACGAAGACGGTTGAATTACATTGAGCGACCGTTCCACAAGCTGAAGGGAAAACTGAGAGAGAAGCTCTTGCATAAAGATTTGTTCGTGAAAGTGACGGAATCGAAAAGTAATCTGATCTAAAATAACACGCGACTCCGTTACTTATGCCTGAGTTACTCTGAACGCACGCTTGGTAAGAACTGATATTCATGTTGAAAGCCAAGTCGTTTTGCACGCAGGATGTAGTGTTACTTGCGCATTGATACGTCAAATAGCCTGAAACATCGAACTGTTTCGTAAAGATAGTTATGCTCATGAATCCGCTACTGGCATTTTCTGGTAGAACGTTAGGCTGTGACGAAGTCAAACCGACACAATCGCCAGTCGGAGAGTCGGAGGAATAGCAATAAGAGACGTTCATTCCAACAGTTGAGCTTTGACCCGTGGTTATACTCGTAGAAGTGCTAGACGAAGTCGGATAAAATAGATATCCGGCTAATGCAACTACCAAAATAAGGCCGATTACGGCAAATAGGATGCTCTTTCTCGAATTTGCCAATTTACCCGACCATTCACGCATTAGTGATAAGTTTCCAATTAAAGAGAATTTTTCTGTATTTATACTACTGCCATTTCTTTTTTCGGTTGTATGTTTCGCTTTCCAATTGTCTTGATTATTGCGCTATTTCTTGGAGGCTCCCCTTTAGTATCGGCTGGTAATCTCACATCTCCTTTAACGTCACTGACGAGCTCCTCGAATTCTATTTCTACAGTCAGTCACGCATTCTCAAACAATTCAAACCACGGCGCAAGCACAACTCTACGTAATGCAATATCGACCAATTATCCGTCATTCATTAACTCCTGCTTGACACCGAAAGCAAGCTATCTTTCATCATCACAATTGCAACCTAGTTCTGTGATGGTCCCCTTATCAGGAAACGTAGTGCCGGCGCTCCTAAATGGAAAAGCGACTCTTCGAGGACAATTGGATGGATCGATGATACTCAATACAGAACTCGTCTTTGCTATCCAAAATCCTTCAAGTTTTCAGCAATGCTTGAACTCGATCGACGACCCTGTGTCGCCTAACTCTGAACATTTCCTAAATTCGACGACCCTTCAGCCATATATTCCTACGCCAGGGGAGAAAGAATCAGTAGTTTCTTATATTAAGCAAAAAGGATTTACCGTTTCAGATGGAGATTCTCCGATAGTAATTAAGCTAACTGCGACGGTTGCCCTAATAGAAAAGACGTTCGGGTTGAATATTAACCTTTATCATTCGGAATCTAATTTTACTTTTTACGGCCCGGCTTCAAATCCAACCGTTCCAGAGAATTTCGTGAGCTTGATTTCAGATATCTCCGGGCTAGACAACTATTCCGAGCCGCAACCCTATGAATCTCCCTGTGGTTTATTCGCATTGTATCCTGATTGCCCGCAAGGAGTACAAGTTGGATACTCTTTGACAAGTTTGTTCTCGAGCGGTTATAATGGAGCCGGTGAGGAAGTCGCTATTGTAGATGAACCTGGAGATCAAAATATTCAAACAGCTATAAACACTTACGATTCACAATACGGACTTCCCTCGATAACGCTGAATATTCAATATCCAGACGGAGTACCGACCTCTTACGACCCAAGTTGGGCCTCTGAATCAGCCATGGATGTGGAAGCTGTCCACAGCGTGGCTCCTGGGGCGGGTATTTTTCTTCTTTATGACACAGGTCCATTGCTAGACGCGATTGACTACATTGCCAGCAATCATCTTGCATCTATTGTCTCGAACAGTTGGGGAAATGGTGTTGATACTACTCTGTCTTCTGCGTATGTTACACAATCCGATGAGAGACTAGCTATAGACGCGTCAGAAGGCCTAACCATACTTTTCTCATCAGGAGACGGTGGAGCTTCGCCCGGAGGAATCCTGGGAACTGAATTTCCCGCATCAGATCCAAATGTTCTTTCTGTTGGTGCGACGAATCTAAATCTAGCTGGTTGCGGAATTAGCACTTGTAGCGGCTACGGTACTGAAAGCGGTGCCTCGATCAGCGGAGGAGGATATAGCGGATATTTCGACGAGCCGTACTGGCAAACTGATACGATTGGTTCACTGAGTGGTCGAGGAGTACCTGACGTTTCAATGTTCGGCTATTCTCCGAATTACTGGGTCTACTCAACCTATTCTAACGAGTGTGGTACAAAATCAACGCCAACTTCAGGATGGTTTGGATGTGCAGGAACGAGTCTATCGTCTCCACTTTGGGCCGGCGTACTAGCCGACGCGCTTCAAGTAAGAGGCGGCGGGAGTTTCGGCAATATCGACCCATTGATATATGAGTTAGGCGCTGGTGCTTCGTATTCTTCGATATTCCATGATATCACGTCCGGCTCTAATGGTTATTCAACTGGTATTGGCTGGGATCCAGTAACAGGTTGGGGATCTCTAGTTGCTAATGAACTCGCATTTTCATTGACTTTAGAGTCTGTCGAGACAGACAGATCAAATTACTATCAAGGGGACACTATCTATTTCAGTGGGATTGGGTTTACAGCCAACGGTCCCATCGAATCCTGTCTTTCTACAGCCGATTCCGGTAGTTCATTAGTATGCGTTTCCAGCGAACAGAATGCCAATTCCTATGGGGATGTTTCAGGAAGCATGACTGTTGGAAACAATATTCCCACAGGATCGCAGCTTTTCTATTTGGTAGACTCAAGTACCGGCAGGTTTTCCATTCCTGATCAACTCGTCATAAGTTCCCCAATAACGGAATCAATTTCTTTGACTGAGGAGGCGTCAACGGGTCCACTTGTTTATTTTGAACTGAGTGGATGCGGTGTTTCTTTATCATCAGTATTAGGAGATGGAACAGATTATTCTTTCACTGCAGATCCGAATTGTATGGTTACGGTTACGGCCCCGGTGCAATCGAGCCAGGCTAGGTATTTGTTTAGCAACGAAGCGCCGACTCAATCCTTCGTCACTTGTGCAAGTGGCACGTGTGGAACTGTGGAATTTCCTTACTACTTCCAGCTCGAAGAAAGTCTCTTTTACACCATTTCCGACGGAAGTATTGCCCCCTCAATCCCTACATTCTTCGGTACGCAACTCGGTTCAACTTATTCACAGTCTCTCTCTTCGCATCCTAGTCTTGTTTGGTTAGATTACGGCTCGTCTTGGTCCATCTCGCCGCAGACTTTGAGTGGTTCGAGCTCATCTCAAAGATGGATAGTCCCTTCATTGACGTCCCTTTCAGGCACGGCATACGCCATAGGAACAATCTCTTTAGTGTACTACCACCAATACTTTCTCACTTTCAGCGTTTCTCCTCCAACGTCTGGCACTACTTCTATCTCGTCGGGGTGGTTTAATGCCACAAGTACTATCAACATTCTCGCTACGCCAAGCGCTGGGTATACGTTTTCTAAATGGAGCTCCAGTACAGCATCTATCACCCTTTCGAGTACGAACAGCGCTTCGACGTCTGCTACCATTGGCGGCTCAGGTACTGTAACAGCCCAGTTCAATTCCGTCTCAGGAATTACAACTAAGCTACGCTCGACGTCTGGATCCGTGGCGCCCAAACACTCGTTGTCCACAACACTGACGGTAACCGGCTCGTCGCAAAGCGTCAGACTAACTTACAGTTCGCTCCCTAAGGGAGTAACGGTAAAGTTTGCAAAAAACCCTGTCACCGATAGCACAAAAGGAGTTACAGATACGATTACCATCTCGGCTTCGTCAACCGCCAAAGCGGGAACTTACGAATTAGTATTTACAGCGACCGGCAACAACGGGCAGAAATCTACAGTCACATTCACATTGACCGTAACTTGATCTTTTTTTCGCTTCGGAATAATAGGTAATTCTCTATAGTGTAAGAAATTTTCTATCTTGGATCTAGAGACAGACGCGTATTAACATGTACGTGTGTGATACTCCGACTTCTAAAACTCAATCAGAGATCGCTCAAGTTTCGCTTTCTCGGCAAATTCTCTAGTACCGTCTTTCTAATTTCCATTCTTCCTTCAGTAAACAATATCTTGTCCATATCCTTGAGATGAGGGCTAATGATCGGTTGAAATTCCATCTTTTTCAAAACATCCGTTTCAAGATCAATTCCTGGCGCGATCTCTTCCAAAAGAACTCCCTGCTTCGTTAAGCGAAAAACGGCTCTTTCAGTGATGTACAGGATTTCTTTGTCGTGCTTTAAGGCCTCTTTCCCGCTAAAAAAGATCCTGTAGACCTGCTTTACGAACTTTGCGACCTTCGCATCTTCGATTATTTTGACGGTGCCAGATTCAACTTTGATTTTGCTAGGACCAGCCGAGAAAGCACCAGCAAAGTAACTTCTCGGTCCTCCACCTGCGATTACTGGGAAACCTCCTGGGCCATAGATTCTACCCGGGAGCATCGATGGATTGACGTTCCCTGAAGCATCTACCTGCAGAAAGCCAAGTGATGCAGCATCTATCACACCGCCCTCGAAATTCGAGAACATATCTGGCATCGAAGAAAGAGCAAATGGGCTCAAAGCGAGGCCGAAATCTATTCCGGATAGAGCAATCCCTCCCCAGGGGCCAGATTCTAAAACTGACACAATGCAATCGGCAAGATCCTCTTCTGCTGCCATGGAAGAGACCAGAGCTGGTATTCCGACTCCGAGGTTGACAAGTACTGGACATCCTTTCTCTTCGAGTAGTCTAACCAGTTCTAGCAAGACCCTGCGTCCGATTACTCGTTCAAGATCGTTCTCTGGCGGAGCGACCATGTCCGAGATTCCTTCGTTCAAAGGCTGCATCACTCTGTACGAAATTCTTGGATCATACTCGATCGTTCCGGACTGCCAGTGATGAGCTTTCGGAGACAAGACGACGTAATCAACAAGTGGAAAGGGAACATCCACGTCCCTCGGATTGATAGTACCCGATTTGGTCATCCATCTTACTTGAGCTATCACCGTTCCTGGACTAGGTCTTGCCTTAGTTGCTTGTGCCATATTCAGGACAGTTCCGCGAATTCCTTCGTCCTCCATGGATAAGTTTCCAGCTTCATCAGATACACTGGCGCGTATTAGGGCAAAGTTCGGCTTAGGTGCCTCATAGAGTAAGAATTCGTCGCCCTGTATCTCAATGGTGCTAATTTTGCATGTCATCTTGTCGCTAGCTCTTGCATTGATGGCATCCCCTTCCCTTCTCGGATCTAGAAGTGTGTCAATGCCGATCTTTGTTATCAGCCCCGGCCTCCCCGATGCGATCTCCCTGAACCAGTAGGCTACGATTCCGATCGGCCAGCTGTAAGCTTCAACGAGCTCCCTTTCGACGAGTTTCTGAGTCCAGAGAGAAAATCCGAGAAAGGGAAGTTGAAATCCCCTTAGAAAGACGCGATCCTCTTTCTTGCAAAGTTGCTCGCTGACGAAATCAAGCGCTCTCCCTGGGACGGCGGGCAATGAATCGCACACCAGAAAGAGATTCTTTGGATGGCCTGTTTTTTCGTATTGTTCGTAGAGCTTCAAGATCAAGTGTTCCGGCGTGGCAGCAAGATTGAAACCAGATACTGCCAGGACAGAACCGTCATTGACAAACGAGAGAGCTGAGGATGCGCTTCGCGTCTTTATGAAAATGGGAATCGTCATGATGTAAACAAACTTCGGTGGTACTTGCTCTACTTTGCCTTTGACCTTATTTATTCAAACGAGTCGATTCTCAAATTTGATAACGCACACAGGACATCGAGAGGTGCCAGGCTCCACTTTCTGAAAGTTTCAAGGATTGACATAATAGTTTGAAGAAGGAAACAAATAATCGAAGTTATTCCACGAATCCAGGCGAATTCGTGGTCCGAGTAGCTCCGTCGCCATTGTCCGAGAAATCCGATGATTGATTTGCAAAAAAACGAGCTGGCAAAATATGGTGGAATTCAGTAACAACAAAGAAGCGTTTGGCTGGCCTGGAATCGAACCGAAATGGACTCATGCGAACAAAGATGGGGTGGGCACTGCATACTCCGCGGACAGCAAGATATGGTTCACGATTTTCAGGGGAGTTGTAACTGAAGTCTATTATCCAACCGTTGACATGCCGCAACTCCGTGACGTGCAGCTTTTGCTCACGGACGGTAAGACCTTCTTTCATGAAGAAAAGCGAAATTTCGAATCCAAGGTTGAGCTCATTTCTCCACACGCGCTAGGGTACAACATAACAAATTCTGAACCAAGTGGCATGTACAGAATTCGTAAGCAGGTGATTACGGATCCACACCTGCCTTGCTTACTTCAAAACATTCAGATTGAATGTGAAAAGCAGTTCTTGGAACGAACACAAGTTTTCGTTCTCTGCGCGCCCCATCTTCAGGGAGGGGGCTCAGGCAACAACGCTTATGTGATCAGTGCTGCCGGTCGAAACATACTCGCGGCCAACAAAGGCGACACATGGCTCGCGCTGTCCGGAAGCGTTCCATTTGGGCGGATGTCTTGCGGATTCGTGGGAAGTAGCGACGGCTGGACGGATCTATCCAAAAACTACCAAATGGACTACGAATTTGGAAGAGCCATGAATGGAAATGTCGCGATGACCGGACAGCTCGATCTGAACGGTTCGTCCGAATTCACGCTGGCTTTGGCTCTTGGTAACAGTCTTCACAGCGCGGTAACAACCCTCCTCCAATCCCTGGGTGAACCATTCGAAGAACATCGATCGCGATACTTGAAGGAATGGAATCGTGCTTACAACAAGATGCTCCCTCTAGGACGAGTTTCGCGAGAAGGTGGTCATTTGTATCACGGAAGCTACAGCCTACTTTTGGCGCATGAAGACAAGAGCTACCCCGGAGCCTTCATCGCTTCACTTACAATTCCTTGGGGAGAGGCTGCAAGCGACGAAGACCGCGGAGGTTATCATCTTGTGTGGACTCGCGACATGGTAAAGATAGCAACCGCGTTGCTCGCCTCTGGAAACAAGGAAACGCCGCTGCGCGCGCTAATTTATCTAGCAGCGAGCCAACGAGAAGACGGTGCCTTTCCTCAGAACTTTTGGATCGGAGGTGACCCTTACTGGGGAGGAATACAGCTCGACGAAGTCGCGTTTCCAATCATGCTTGCGTGGAGACTTTACAAAGCAAACGCTCTCCGAGATTTCGACCCATACCCGATGATGATGCGAGGAGCCGGTTACCTCATTCGTCAGGGACCCATCACGCAGCAAGAGAGGTGGGAGGAGGCAAGCGGTTATTCACCTTCCACTATTGCAGCAAACATCGCCGCCCTAATTTGTGCGGCAGATTTTGCTCGTGCGCGGGGAGACAAACCAACAGCTCAATATCTTGAGGATTACTCGGATTTTCTTGAAAGCCATTTGGAAGAATGGACGGTGACGACGGAAGGCACATTGGTTTCTGGAACAAAGAAGCACTACATCCGAATTTGCCCTGTGGACATCAATGATCCTGAACCAGAAGCGAATCCAAACGATGCGACGCTGGTCGTTGCAAATCACCAGCCCGCTGATCAAACGCGGTTTCCTGCGAAGGAGATAGTTGATGCAGGTTTTCTCGAACTGGTGAGATATGGCGTCCGCCCGGCAAATGACCCGTTGATCATAGACTCCCTGAAAGTCGTGGATGCGATACTAAATGTGGATACCCCGTTCGGGCCCTCCTGGCGGCGCTACAACCACGACGGCTACGGACAGCGACCAGACGGTGGTCCGTACATGGGGTGGGGAAAGGGTCGCGCGTGGCCGGTTTTGACCGGTGAGCGCGGACACTACGAGCTAGCTGCAGGCAATAACACAAGAAAATACATCCACGCGATCGAGAAATTTGCCTCTGCCACTGGCCTGCTTCCTGAGCAGATTTGGGACGAGAAAGATATCGAGGAGCAGCATCTTATTCTTGGGGGGCCCACGGGCTCGGCCATGCCATGATGTGGGCTCACGCTGAATACATCGAGTTGCTTCGTTCCGTGTCGGACGGCAAGATCTTTGACCTGATTCCAGAAGTCAGCAAGCGGTACGTTTCCGACAGATCTGCTTGCAAACGGCTGGAAATATGGAAAAAATCCAATTACCGGATTCGCTCTGCAAAGAAAGGAAGTACATTCAGAGTTCAAGCACCGACCGCATTTCGATTGCACTGGTCTTGTGACGAATGGGTGACAGTAAACGATACCGATTCAAACTCAACATCACTCGGAGTAGAGTATGTGGACATTCCGATCGGTCCAGTTCAGAAAGACGCAGTCCGATTCACATTCTTTTGGCGGGAGAGTAACAAATGGGAAGGACGCGACTACATAGTAACCATCATTTGAAATGTAGCCACACCATTTGATGTTGATCAGGATTTAGATGAACAAGCGCAAATCCCGACATTTTGTCCACAATTGGAAGAACGTAAAGCACTTGGTTAGTGGAAGTCCTCTTTGCACGTCAATCCTGACATTTCGGACAAATGACTTTTCTCTTTGAGACAAAATTGAGAGATTTTCATACTTTAGAATCATGTCGTCTTTTTAATACTGATTTCGTGCATTAACCAATACTAGAATCGACGAGTCATTCAGAAGTAACCTAGCTAACTCTGACATTTATTTTCATATTTTAGGGCCCCCCGACTTTCTCAAGTGCAGCTTCAGTCGCGTTATATTGAGAAGTAAGTTCTCCTATTGGGTGGACACGATCAGAGTCTCTGCCGGGCCTGTCTCGCTTCTTGCTCTCTTTTTTCTTTTCTGTGTTTTGTTTAAGATCGGCTTTCTCTATTTCATCGGCGATCTTTGTTCTGGGGCGCCTGTTTTTCATGGGTTGTTCATAATCTCTGCATAGGGACTATCGTTTCGCTTTTCAATGTACAATAGGAGTAAGAAAATCAATCGTTTAATTATCCCTTCAGAATTGAGGAAAAAATTCTCTTCTCCCCTCTTAATTGACCGTTCTGTTATTAATACTCCAATTCATACCCCTTCCAAAGTGTTGAAACTTCAAGACGGAACAAAGATTATTTGTCTCATTCTCCTCTCAATAGAATACGAACGGGCAAAGGATCACGTAGATTCCAATACACTTTTTTCGAAACTCAATTGATATCGAGGGAACTGTAGCGCATATGATCTTGCGGGTCCCTACATTGTCAATTGAATACGTTGTCAGACAACCAGATTCACCGGCAGAAGCTACAATATTCCAAAACCAAAGAGAAGTAGGTCGCCTTCATGTCGAAGGAAAGGGGATGTTCAAACTACTTGGAAATGAAAATCAGTATTGGATACTTTGCAATAAGGTGGATGGCGAGATCAGACCGTTTTCAATGACTGTTATTTCCGGGATTGACAAAGATCTAGCTATGAATGCGCCCGATGAAGAATGTGTCTTGAAAATTAAGGACAATTTATTCCAGCATAAGGGGAGCTTCTATTGGCTCGGAGGAATACCGGAAGGAAGACCAATCAAAGCACATATCATGGGCTCAAAGATCATCTGTAGATTAGTGAATTTTCCGTTCTCACATGTCGACGACGTGGACGACGAAACCAAACATCAACTCAAAAGATATCGCGGAATCTACGTAGGAGAGTTCTACGGTCTCGGCTCGAGCGGTTTCCACCTGAAACTTGAGAATGAGCTCAATGATATTGGGTTGCCGTTAGCAGCTTCCTCTTACCTTCTTTATTCGACCCGATGAAAAAGGGTCTCACATGCCTAGTCGCGCTTATGAAGAAAGAGTAATAATAATGAGTGAGTGAACGAGATGAGCACACAAGTATCACCAGATCGAGTAGGTCCCTTTCCTTTCCCGAAATCCGATCCGGATAAAAGGAAGAATGATTTTTCTGAAGTCAAAATTCCATATACACGATTAGAAGTAATCGAAGAAGCAAAGCGTTGTCTCCTGTGTGGAACCCCGGTATGCATCGACGCTTGCCCCGTGCAGATGGATGTTCGTGGAATGTGTGAAGCGGTTGCGAGGGACGACATGAAAACCGCTCATGATAGGATCAAAGATACCAACGCTCTTCTTGGCGTTACTGCAAGGTGTTGTCCACAGTTGATTGGGCTCTGTGAGGACGCTTGCGTAATGCGATGGGGTGGACAGCCTATCTCGATTGGGATGATACAGGGGTTCGTCTCCGACTGGGAGCGCACCGAATCAAGGCAGCCAGATCTTGAAAGAGAAAAAGATACGGAGAAAAGAGTTTCAATAGTTGGAGCCGGTCCCGCTGGACTAGCTGCGGCTTCGTTACTGAGGAGATATGGGCATTCCGTAACAATGTACGAAGAGTCCGACACTCCGGGCGGGACAGTCTGGTATGGAATTCCAGATTATCACTTACCAAAAGATGTTCTACTTTACGAGATCCAAAGAATAAAGGATCAAAATGTCGAGATTAGAACGGGTGTCAAGGTGGGCAGGGATATTTCGCTTTCGCAGTTACTCTCCGAGTCGGATGCTGTACTGGTCACGACAGGCCCAAAAGATATTACCAAGCTTGATACCCCCGGAGTAGATCTGAAAGGAGTTTATGACGGCTACCACTTCCTTGAGGAAGTTTTCGTGAATGGTGTGGAGAGCTACCTGAAGAATCCCGAATATGATATTGGGAAAGAAATCATTGTAGTCGGCGGCGGGGACACAGCGATTGATGACTCTCGAACGGCGAAGAGACTCTCCAAGGGAAACGTGACTCTAGTTTATCGGAGAACTGAAAATGAGATGCACTCCGACCCGATAATGGTCGAGGAAGCTAGGGAGGAAGGAGTACAGTTCAGATTTCTGACAGATCCCAAATCGTTCGAGGGCAAAGATGGAAAACTAGATTCTGTCGTACTGAATACGATGAAGCTCGGCGAGCCCGATTCTACAGGGAGAAGAAAGCCAGAACCGGTGTCGGGTCAAGAATTTGTCATGAAATGCGATACCGTGCTCTTGGCATTGGGCCGCGGACCAAATTCATTCCTGCAGATCAAGGAAGGATTGAAAATGGGCAAGAAAAATTCGATTGCGATTGACGAGCGCCACAGAACTTCGATGGCGGGAGTATTTGCCGGAGGAGATGTCACAACGGGAGAAACGCTCGTTGTAAAAGCGATGGGGTCCGGAAGGGATGCGGCGCAAAGGATACACGAGTATCTCATGAAGTTGGAGGATAAGCACGTATCTTTGTATCAGAGGTATTTTCTTGAAGGATCATTAGAACTCCTGATGAAGGGTAAAGAAGGCGGACCTCCTCCGCCCTAACTTGCAACCATCGACACGACAAACGCGCCTCGAGGATTCCAACGGCATCGGCAGGATTCTTCGTAGCCCCAGCTTTGCAGGAAGGCGATTAGGCGCCTAGAGCCGGCCCTGAGCCGCTTGGATCGCGGGCTCGTCCCCTCCGGGACCACGAAGCACGTACGCTATGACGACCGCCAAAAACGCCCCGGCGATAGGACCCACTAGGTAGACCCAGTAGTGATCGAAGTTCAGGAGAATGAGATCTGGTCCGAACGACCGAGCAGGGTTCATCGATGCACCGCTGATCGGACTCCCCCACAGTCCTGCTAACGCTATGTATCCCCCCACCGCCAGCGCGGATAGTGGACCCACGTTCTGCGATTTGGATGCCGTCCCAAGTATCGTGCTCACCAGCCCGAGAGTCAGCACGAGCTCCATCATCATCGCCTGCAGGTCCGAGATTCCGGGCCCCGGCTCGGTCGCCCCTAGCAAACCGACTTTGCCAAACATCAGCCAGAGGAACACGCACGCGACCGTCGCACCGAGGAGCTGGGCGGCAATGTATCCCGGAACCCGCTTCCAGGGAAAGTCCCCCCGCGCTGCGAAGCCGATGGTTACAGCCGGGTTGAGGTGAGCACCAGAGACCGCGCCCATGAACAGGATGACGGCCATCACCATGACGCCGGGCGCTAGGACGGCAGCTACACGACCGATCGCCCCTAGACTAACGGCGTTTACCACATCGGCCCCAGCTGCAACGATGACGAGGAAAAACGTCCCGAAGACTTCACCGAACAATCTCCGCCACTCTAGTCGGGGATTGCTAAAGTTCGCTTTACTTGATGGAGATTGAATCGAGATCTTTGGCCTCCGGTGGATATCGCATGTTCAACTCTTCGAGGGTTCTCACAATGACTGTCGATATAATTACGTCTCGAAACCAATCATGATTTGCTGGTACAACATACCAGGGAGCCCATTTTGTGCTAGTCTTTTCCAAGGCATCTTCATACGCCTTCATGTACTCCGACCAGAACTCTCGTTCCGGCAGGTCATGGATGCTGAACTTCCACCTCTTCGTAGGATCATCGAGACGATCTTGCAGTCGCTTCTTCTGTTCATCTTTGTCAATATGCAAAAAGAACTTCAAAATGGTCGTACCTTCTTCCGACAGCGATCGCTCAAAATCGTTGATCTCTTGGTAGCGGCTTTTCCAGACTTTATCAGGAACTAGCTCGTGGACCCGCACGACTAGTACACCCTCATAGTGACTGCGGTTGAATATGACAATTTCACCCTTGCCAGGTACCTGCGTGTGAACTCGCCACAAAAAATCGTGGTCGAGTTCTTCGGGAGTGGGGATCCCGAAACGCGCGACTCGCACACCTTGCGGATTGACGCCCTCAAAGACGCGCCTAATGGTGCCGTCTTTGCCGCCAGTGTCCATCGCTTGGAGAACAATTAGCACCTTGTGTTTATGTTCTGCATAGAGTATTTCTTGAAGTTCTTCCAACTTCTTGATCAGCTTCTCCGATTCTTTTAGAGCACCTTCCTTTTTTCCATCGAAACCCGAGGTGTCGCCAGGATTCCAGTCATCCAAGCGTACGTTTTGCCCTGGATGAATTCTATAACGTCTGATGTGAGAACCAGATGTCAATTTGCATCACATTTCTTGCAGACGAGTTTCTTATCTATTTCGTGATCAACATCGCAGTCCTTCCTCTCTACTGTTCTTTGGTCCGCCTAAGACTACGACATCACTCGCCAATTAGGCGAGAGGGTTCGGTTAGGACTCACAACTTCATAAATCGCGAACGTTTCCTTCAAAAAATGGCAGTAAATGCCGTTATCCAGTTCAAGACTTGACCGCACGGATAGGGGACACTTGCGCTTCTTTTAGCTTCGAATCGGCGATAACGTGTAACTGATCGACGCGCGTCCTGACCATCGAGCTCACCTTTTCCCTTAGCTCGACGGGAGAGATGTTCTTGCCACGCAATGCCGCGACCTGATCCGCGAGCAATTTGTCTCCCAGCATCCTGAACCAACTTTCAAAGTCTCCGCGTTCAATGTGGAACTTGACGGCGGACGGGTCAATGCCGTTCACGATCGTGGCAAATTCGTCCAAGCTTTTCGACGTAACACCGAGCAGTTGCCCGTTATCCCTATAGAAATAGAAAGCCTTGTCGGGCATTACAGTTCTAAGCACATTGGTTGCCTCATCTCTTTTCACGTTCTTGTCTTCCATATTCTTCGTCCGAAGGACTCTGCCCTCGCGATTCAGTAACCTGTAGAACCGAACCTTGAGGAAATCTTGAACAAAAAAGAATGCCAATGCGTATCCCCAGACGATTGCAGCTAGCTCCCACCCCATGGCGGGCAAAAGGATGCCATAAATTGTGATCAGTGTCGCCGTCAGCTGCGTCAATATGACAGCGAGGAGCAACGACCTTGAGGGTTTCACGGACCAGAATGGTCCCTTTGTCCGAGCCACAAACAAGGCAAGGTGCCCCGCCACGGACAGCTTGAGATATATGAACGACTGGAGAACCAGCGGATTCAAGTGCAAAACTTCCAGCCCGATAATGAGCATTCCGAAGGAGGATGCTGTCCCGATAATTCCCAGAAATGATGAGATTCCCAACAATGTACGCATGTTCCACTTCTCGGGCTTTTGGGAGATCTTGACGTTGTCATAGGCAATCGTCATGATAGGCATGTCGTTAAGGAGAGCCAGCAGAACAATCATCAACGCAGTGACTGGATAGAGCTTGAACACGATGATTGAAAGTGATATGAAGAAAAGCACGCGGAATGTTTCGTTGATGCGATAGATTGCATAGTTAGTCATTCGCTGGAATATCTCCCGACTACCGGTCACGGCATCGATGATTACCGAGAGACCGGGCTTCGTCAAGACTACGGCAGCGGCAGATTTTGCGGCGTCTGTAGCTCCTGCCACTGCTATCCCACAATCAGCCTTTTTTAGGGCGGGGGCATCGTTGACGCCGTCGCCAGTCATGCAGACGATGTGGCCTTTCTTCTGCAGGAGATCGACGATTCGATACTTGTGCTCTGGGAAAACCTCCGCGAAACCATCGGCTTTCTCTACCACTGATTCTGCTTCACTATCTGATTTGTCGAGGATAGACGACGATGTGACAATATTTGTTCCCAGCCCCACTTGCTGTGAGACTTCCTTGGCTATGGCCATGTGGTCGCCAGTGACCATCTTGACATCTATTCCCATTGACTTTGCAGTCTTGATCGTCGCGGCCGAATCTTCTCGCGGGGGATCGGAGAGCGCTATGAGCCCGACAAATTGCCAGTTCTTCTCGCCCTCGGTTCTTGCCACTCCTAAGGCACGATATCCCTTCTCGGCGAAGCTGTCGACATCCTCGTTCACGACTCCTTCAAGGTCTTTGTCATGGACGAGAGACAAAACCACTTGCGGTGCTCCCTTTGTAATCTGAAAGACATTGCCATCTTTGGCTTCCACCGTGACTTCGGTTCGCTTTGACACGGGGTCGAACGGCTTGAAAGAAGCTACTTTGTAACTTGCCATCGACGCGGCCATCTCCTTCAATGTCTTGGCTTTTTTTATGATCGTGTCGTCGATAGGATCGTTGTCTTCTTCCCTCGAGGCTAAGGTTGCAAAAAGAAGGATATCGTTTTCCGTATATCTTTTGAAGGTCTTCATTTCGCTGACAGTAAGCTCGTTCTTCGTGATTGTGCCTGTCTTGTCCGCGCATAGAATATCCACGCCCGCCATCTCGTCTATGGCAACCAGCTTGCTGACTATGGCATCTTTCTTCGCTAATGCCGATGCTCCCACCGTCATGCAAACAGAGAGGACGGCCGGCATCGCCGCCGGGATTGCTGCAACGATCAGGACGAGTCCGAACTGAAGGATTTCGAGAGGTCCCTGCTGACGGATGAGACCGACGATTGAAGTGATCGTTACCATGACCGCGGCAAGCGCGATAAGGTAATCACCGATCTTAACCACCGCTCCTTGGAAATGGCTCTTGGTTTGAGCTTCCTCTACCAGCTTGGTGGTCCGTCCAAAGTAGGTGTTCATCCCCGTCGTAACCACCAGAGCGTTCATCTCACCCTGTCGAACAATGGAGGATGAGAAGGCAACATCGCCTGGATGCTTCTCCACGGGCAGAGATTCCCCAGTTAAAGCTGATTCGTCGATCTGGAGATATGCGCCGTCGACGAGCTTTGTGTCTGCGGGAACAATGTTCCCTAGACGTAGGCGCAATATATCTCCGGGAACGAGCTCTTTTGCAGGAAGATCAGTCCACTTTCCGTCGCGCAGTACTTTCGCCCTTAGGGCAAGCCTCTGTTTCAGCAGCTCGATTGCATTGCTGGCCTTGTTCTCCTGCCACGTCCTAACAATGACGTTTACCACCAAGAGCGCGGTGATGATAACTAGGTCGTCCCAGTTCTGCAAGAATGCGGAGATGATCGCTGCTGCTTCTATCATCCATGGAATGGGTCCCCAAAAATAGCGGAGGAAAGTGAGTATCGCGGAGCGCTTCTTCTCGATTATCTCGTTCGCTCCATATTGCTGGAGCCTTTTGGCTGCTTCTGAAGAAGAGAGCCCCTTTTCGGTCGTTGCAAGTCTCTTGAGCAGTTCTGCGACAGGAAGATCCTTCCCTTCGGAAGGGGTGATACTACTCAAGTTGGCTTCCGTACGGACCTGCTAGTTCTTATTATTCAAAACCATATCCCCGAGCTCGGACGGAATAAGAAGGTTCGCAAGTTGACATCAACCCTTCAGCATATTGCCATTTTGATCTCATTTACGAGCAGTCGATTCATCATCGACGGAGATTCTCTTATCGTAAGCTCGCAAAAGATCGGTCCGGCTTATTATTCCTAAAAGCGCTCCAGTGGATTTGTCGACAACGGGAAGCTGACCCACTTCATTTATCGTCATTTTCCTCATAGCATCAAGGAGTGTTTCGTTCTGTCCGACCGATATGACGTTTTGAGTCATTATTTCTGCAAGTTTTGTTGAAGCAGATTTTTCTCTTGGGATACGTTCCACATCTTTCAGCGTGACCATGCCCGTAACTTTCCCTTCTTTGGATACAATAGGAATTCCCTTGAAGCCTTTTTCAAGAATCAGCTGATTAGCCCTTTGAACAGAATCATCTTCGTTCAGACTCTGTACATCCTTGTTCATAGCCTCGGAAACAAATATCCTAGTCATCAGCGGAACATTGTACTCTCCCATGTGTGCGGGTGAGTCCGCCTTCGTCTCGACTTGGCTGTGATAAATGGTGTATTTTGAGCCAGTCAAATAGTATGAGGTCACAACTGCAATCATCGAAGGAGCCAGCAACGATAGGTTGCCTGTCATTTCGCTGACCATTAGAATTACGGCGATGGGAACTCGGCCTACTCCTGCAAAGAGAGCCATCATTCCGACGATGACAAGAGGAGCTGGGATTGGAATAAGATTCGGAAAGAAATTCTGGACAACCATCCACATAGCTGCGCCTAGGAATCCCCCAATTGCGAGAGAGGGAGCGAACACTCCTCCACTTCCTCCAGAACCCACCGTGAAAGAAGTAGCAAAAATTTTCAAGAATACGACGAGCACCAAAACAACGATAATGGGCAATGTAACGTAGTTAGTTGTAATCGAATTAAAATTCCCGTTAATGGCAAATTGCAAAAATCCGTAACCCAGCCCGATTACCTCGGGAAAGAAAATTCCAATTATTCCGCAAATTGCTGCACCGATCATCGGTCTTACGTACTTCGGAATCTTCGACACGTCGAAAAAATTTTTCACGGTGTAGAAGGTAAAAGTGTAGAACCTTCCCACTCCAGCGCAAAGTACACCGAGAATCGCGTAGAAAATTAGGTTGAAAGGATGAGTAAAGTTGTACACAATTCCAGTTCCGAATATCGGAGTGAACCCGGTAAATGACCCAAAAATGACGTAACCTATTGGGGTTGCGATGAAAGCTGGAATCAAAGTTTCCGCCTCGATGTCGCCGCCGCTGTACAGAATCTCCGCACTGAGAATTGCTCCACCAAATGGAGACTTGAAGATCGAGCCAATTCCTGCTCCGATTCCTGCAGCAAGGGCGATCCTTCTGTCCTTAGCAGATAATCCAAAAATCTCTCCGATCATCGAGCCAAAGCCCGCAGCAATCTGTGCGGTAGGGCCCTCTCTTCCCGCACTTCCACCACTGCCTATTGTGAACGCTGACGCAATCGTCTTTATGATCGGAACACGTCGCCGAATGACACCGCCTTTATTGTGATATGCGTCAATTGCAGCATCGGTTCCATGCCCTTCCGCTTCGGGTGCCAAACCGAAAACTAGTAGCCCTGCGATCAATCCACCGATAGCCGTTGAAATTGGAATAAGCAGGAAATGCGGATTAACTGAAATCGGAGCCGGCGCTTCTCCCGCGGGATTGGGAGGATAAAACCCTGTTATCCCGCCTAGCATTACGTTAGAGACCAGCTGGATCGCAAAATAAAATACCGTTGCACCAAAACCTGCCACGAGTCCTATCAGCGTGCCGATGAATGCCCATTTGCCAAGATAACTGCGATTGAGAAGGCGCTCCATGCGACGACGCTCGCTCTTTTTCTCAGACTTCATGCGGCTACGGCCTTTAGCACTTTTCTGAATCTGAATAAAAGTTAGTCGAAAAAGGCGCGAATGTTTCGATTGATTAGATTCCAAGATAGAAATTAGGGCATTATTGCAACGAACTATGTAGGAAAGTCGATCAGGGGGGTTATTGGCGAATCGTCCACAAGGTTCTTTATATGATCACCTCTTGATTCCGCAAAGCTACAACTTTGTGCCGATTTTGTGAGCATCCTCATATATGCAGTTGTCTTTGCAAGATGGCTGCGGGAAAATTGATTGGAGCTGCCAAAGAACCTGTTGAATCCAGTTTGGAAGTTACTCCTTTATTCACGACTCGATGTTCTGATTGCAATCATAGTGTAACGTGGAAAACCAATTCCTGAACGGAATTTTACCGAACCATGAAGTACCTGCTGACTAGTAAACCGATCAATCCAAGAACAAGATAATTTGCGTCCGAATTTCCTATGCCTAAACTAATGAGAAACATAGAAATGCCAAACGCCACTATCGATATTTTCTTGGAAGTATTGAGATTATGCCAACGCTTCTTTTTGGTAGCTACTTCCATGATCTTTGTGAAATAAGCGGGAAAAAATAAAGTGTTTCGATTGAGTGCATTTTACTAACTGTACTGAAGATTCATTTCAGGATGTTTGGGTAGATCGCAGCTTAGACAGAGAAATCGTTTATGATTCGAACAGTAACTTACATCATCATCAGATCCACAAGCTTCGCAAAACTCAGATTTCAACATGAGATACGGAAATGGTAAAAGCAGTTGACTTCGGATAAGTTCAATCCCGAACACATTCGGAACGAATCACATCGTGTTGAACCGACTGAAACGCCATCAAGTTTCACCCGCCCATCGTTAAAGAATTGTTATTGATTCTAAGAAAGTGGTTGGAGACTCTTTAGGACATATATTTCATTGTTAACCTACTGTGACCGTTCTTGAAACTAGGAATGAATTGGCGTCTACAATGAAGTCCACTAGCTCACGCCTTCCAAAATAATTAGTGGATGAACTTATCGACTAATGAAGTACCTCCTAAAGAGAGACTTTTTTGTAAATATAGCCGACTCAATTGCGAAAGTGACAGTTAATGCGCGGCGTTCGTTTGAATTCTGGTGCCCTCGTCATAGAGTTCTCCAGATTTTGTTTAAATCAAGCCTAATATACTGATGCAGTTGCGTCGCTACTTACGAAGGAATACTAAATTGAAGAACGAATTTTCAAGGAAAACTCTACTTTTGTATCTAATCGCAACAGCATTTCTGATACCAATCGCAATCCCTGCCACGGCAGTTTTTGCGACGACCTGAACACCTGCTGGAAGTACGGGCTTGACGGCATACATGGTCGTTACCCACTCGCATCAGACAATTTCAAAAACGACCATAAACGCGACCGGCTGTGATCTCGGTATATACGTCTCTCCGGGACTTTCGTATGTGACTATAACTAGTGTCACAGTTTCGGGAGCGAATCAGCACGGAATTTTCGTCCAAGATGATTCCCACATAACAATCACTCACGACTTGGTTACCGGTAACGGAGTTGCTGGTATCGCCTGCCCACCAGCGGGGGCCCCACCTCCGGGTTGCATCCCAGAGGATAAGGGAATCCAACTCGTAGGGACGAGGGACTCTATAGTTTCTCACAATGTCGTGAGTAACAATACTTCAGATGGAGGGATAGGAGTTGCTGATGACGGTCCACAAAATCCAGGAGCTCCACTCGGAACAGCAGGCGGTACATTCATGGCCCTAAATGATATAGTGAGCTACAACTCAATTACTGACAACACGAAGGGATGTGGAATAGTCATCGCCGCTTACAACCCAGGTGTCGGAGTAAGAAATGTTACAGCCCGGGGAAACACGATAGTAGGTCAAGCACCTGGTACGCCGATTGTTGCAGCCACAGGGCCTTACATTGGTCAGATAGTTGTTGCAACTGACGCACCCAGCGTAACAATTTCGAACGTCAAAGTAATCGACAACACTCTCAATGGAGCATTCTTGCCAGGGATCGTACTTCACGCTAACGTATTCGGAGACAAGATCCTCAACACAAGAATCGTTGGTAACCTCATCGCACAAACTGGTTACTATCCAGGCCCTCCAAACGCCACAAGCAATACTCCAAACGTCTATCAGGGAACAACGGGCATATCTATAGTCGCCGAGAATACTGCCACTACTAGTCCACAAGCAGTGATCTCTCACACTCTGGTAAGTTCAAACACTGTTTTGGGAGACAACAATGGCGTCTGGCTCTGCTTCACCAAACACACGACTATATCCAACGAGGATGGTAATCCGGCAAACGCGAAAGTAACTTGCGTCTCGGGCGGTAGCTAGACTTCTAGCTAACCTCCCCCTTTTTT
>Ga0116217_10001535_pt1 | contig 22223 bp, 19 predicted proteins | sample Sb_taG_6_FD_89697 | JGI IMG/M metagenome (GOLD analysis project Ga0116217, IMG submission 89697) | Peat soil microbial communities from Weissenstadt, Germany - Sb_50d_4_PS metaG | ecosystem: Environmental > Terrestrial > Soil > Wetlands > Peat | place: Germany: Weissenstadt | collected 2010-09-21 | reverse complement strand
GGGCTCGCCCCGGAACCCATGTTCGCCGAGCTCATGGGCAAGGAGCAGGGCACCAATCGCGGCCGGGGTGGCTCGATGCACATCGCCGATCCGGGCATCGGGATCTTCGGGGCCAACGGGATCGTGGCCGCCGGCCTGCCCATCGCGGTGGGCGCCGCAACGGCGGCCCAGCTCCGCGCGGATGGGACGGTGGCGGTGGCCTTCTTCGGCGACGGCGCCGTCGCCCACGGCGCATTCCACGAGGCGGTGAACCTCGCCGCGGTCTGGCGGGTGCCGGTCGTCTTCTTCTGCGAGAACAACGGCTACGCCGAGTTCTCGCCGGCCGCGACCCAGACCGCCGCGCCGCTCGAGCGCCGGGCGGCCGGCTACGGCGTCGGCTACGTCGCGGTGGACGGCAACGACGTGGTGGCGACGGCGGCGGCGATGCGCAGCCTCGTGACCGCGCTCCGGGCCGGCGCCGGCCCGGCCATCGTCGAGGCCACCACCTACCGCTGGCACGGCCACTACGAGGGGGACCCGGAACGCTACCGAACCGAAGAGGAGGTGAAGGGGTGGGCGGCGCGCGACCCGCTCCTCCTCCACGCCGATCGACTGCGGGCGGCCGGGGTGAACCTGGACGACCTGGCCACCCTCGAGGCCGCGGTGGCCCGCGAGCTCGACGACGCGGTCACCTCGGCCCGCCGGGGCACCAGCCCCGCTGCCTCGACGCTCTCGGATTACGTCGTGCGGCCGCGGCCGTCGCACCCGGAGCCCAAGCCCCCGCCCGCCGACGCCCCCGTGTTCCGCACCATGGACGCGGTGCACGACGCGCTGGAGGCCGAGCTGGAGGCCGACGACCGGGTCTTCGTCGCCGGCATCGACGTCGCCGCCGGGGGCAACGTCTTCGGCCTGATGCGGGGGCTGCACGACAAGTTCGGGACCCGCGTCCGCGACACGCCGATCTCGGAGACCGCCATCGTCGGCCTCGGGGTCGGCGCGGCCATGGCCGGCATGCGCCCGGTGGTCGAGGTCATGTACCTCGACTTCCTCGGGGTCTGCCTCGACCAGCTGCTCAACCAGGCGGCCAAGCTGCCGTTCATGACCGGCGGGGCGGCCCAGATGGCGCTGACCGTGCGGACCCAGTTCGGCGCCGGGCGGTCGTCGGGGAGCCAGCACTCCCAGAGCCTTGAGGCCCTGCTCGCCCACATCCCGGGGCTGACCGTGGTCATGCCGTCGACCCCGGCCGACACCTACGGCCTGCTGCGGGCAGCCATCCAGGACCCGAACCCGGTCGTCTTCATCGAGAACCGGCTCCTCTACGGCCTGAGGGGCCCCCGGCCCCCGGCCGACCACGTGCTCCCGATCGGGGTCAGCGCGGTGGTCCGCGAGGGCTCCGACATCACGGTCGTGTCGGTCTCGCGCATGGTGCACGAGGCCCTGGCGGCCGCCGAGGCGCTGGCCGCCGAGGGGATCTCGGTCGAGGTGATCGACCTTCGGACGGTTGCTCCGCTCGATCTCGGCCCGGTGCTCGAGTCGGTCCACAAGACGAGCCGGCTCGTCATCGCGCACGAAGCGGTGGTTCCGTTTGGGATCGGCGCGGAGATCGCGGCCGTCGTGGCGCGGGAGGGCTTCTGGGACCTCGACGCGCCGATCCAGCGGGTGGGAGCGGCGCCGACCCCACCGCCCTACGCGCCGGACCTCGAGCGGGCCTGGCTCCCCGACCGCGAGGACATCGCCGAGACGATCCGACGGCTCGCGGCGATCTGACTCAGGGTAGTGGGTCGAACTCGACCCTCTGCGAACTTTTCGGCAGGTCCGAAGACCAGTTTCTCGCCACCCCCTACCAGGGCACCGAGGGCTCACGCCCTACCTCTGACGCTATCTGGGGGGTGTAACTGACTCGCTATTAGGAGCGTCCCACCACCCGACTCAGCAGCCGAGGGTCCGGGCGATCACCATGTGCTGGATCTCGTTGGTGCCTTCGCCGATCTCCAGCACCTTGGCGTCGCAGTAGAAGCGGGCGACCGGCGTGTCGAGCATGTAGCCGAGGCCGCCGTGGATCTGGACGGCCTCCGACGCCGCCCACGTGGCCACCCGGCTGGCCTTCAGCTTGGCCATCGACGCCTCCTTCAAGAAGGGCTGCCCGGCGTCGCGCAGCGAGGCGGCGCGGTAGGTGAGCCACCGGGCCGCCTCGAGCTCGGTGGCGATGTCGGCCAGTTTGAACTGCACCGCCTGGAACTTGGAGATCGGCTGGCCGAACTGCACCCGCTGCTTGGCGTAGTCGGTGGCGAGGTCGAGGACGGCCTGGGTCAGGCTGAGCGACAGCGCCGCGATCGAGATGCGCCCGACCTCGAGGGTGGAGAGGAACTGCCCAAGGCCCATGTTGGGGTCGCCCACCAGGTGGTCGTCGGGAACCCAGACGTCGTCGAAGTACAGCTCGCGGGTGTCGAGGCCGCGCCAGCCGATGCCGCGCATCTTGGGGCCCATGGTGTAGCCCTCGGTGTCCTTCTCCACCACCAGGCTGGCGAAGCGCGGCTCTCCCCCGTCGACTGGCTCGGTCCGGGCGAGCAGCGTCACCCCGAAGGACATGTCGGTGCCGGCGTTCGAGATGAAACTCTTGCGCCCGTTGATCAGCCAACCACCGTCGCGGTGCTCGGCCCGGGTCCGGATCCCGCGCGCGTCCGAGCCGGCGTCGGGCTCGGTGAGGCCGAAGGCCCCGAGGGCCCGGCCCTCGGCGAGCGGGCGCAGCCACCGGTCGCGCTGGGCGTCGGTGCCGAAGAGGTGCAACGGCAGGGAGCCGATGGTGACGTGGGCCTGCCAGGCGGCGGCCACCGACTGGTCGGCCACCCCGATCTGCTCCATCGCGGCCACGAAGCCGACGGTGGACATCCCGATCCCGCCCCACTCCTCAGGGACGAGCATGCCGAGGAGGCCAAGCCCGCCCATCTCCCGCAGCAGGTCGGTGGGGCAGCGCGCCTCCTCCCACGCGAGTGGGGCGCGCGTCGCGATCTCCTTCTGTGCGAAGTCCCGGCACAATGCGACGAGCTCACGCTCGGACTCGGTGAGCGAGAAGTCCACACCCCGATCGTATTGGACCGACCGGTACAGGACATCCGGCCACGGCGACTGACCGCTCGGCTCGCCGATTGGAGGGTCTCCGCCAAACTCCGTCCGGGGTCCGCCTACTCCCAGGCTGTCCTTACACCGTCAGACGTGTGAACGCCGATGTCCGTCAGGCTTCCTCGTTGGCCTGGATCAGTTTGGCGAGGATGCGACCGAGTTCGTCGATGTCCGGTTGTGTGAGCGGGCTGACAAAGTAGCGCCCGATGCCCTCTTCGTGTCCTGGCCATACCTGCTCGAACCTTTGCCGGCCTTTGGCAGACAGGGCGACGTCGAAGCGTCGGCGATCGTGTCTGTTGAGCTTGCGGCGAACGAGCCCGTCGTTCTCCATTCGATCGAGCATGCGGGTGAGGCCACTGCGGCTGAGGGTGTCTCCAAGGACCATCGAAGCAACGAGCTCTTGCAGGGGGAGAGCCTCCGGTGGCGCCCACGCGAGGTGGACAAGGACATCGAACTCTTCGATCGTCAGGCCGACGTCGGCCAGGTCGCGCCGGAAGCGGGCCATGATCAGCGCCGTCGCCCATTGAAGCTGGCGCCACACGGCAAGTTGACTCGAACTGGGTTTGGCCACGCTCCTGAGCATAACCTGTGCAGTTGACTATATTTGACTAATCACATATCTTATCTCTACGATTGACCGAGGTCGACACCACTGGAGGTGGGGGATGCAAGACATCATGATCAGGATCGAAACGGATGACTTCGAGGCATGGAAGGCGCAGCACTACCTGCATGCCTCCAACCGGGCCGCCTTCGGCATCACCGACGGGCCCGCGTACCAGGACATCGACGACCCGAAAGCTGCGCTGTTCCACATCAAGACCGATGACATGGAGCGGGCGATGCAGTGGTTCAAGACTGACACCTTCAAAGAGGCGACGCGGCTGGCCAAGGTCACCGGCCGCACGTTCTTCCTCGCCGAGCCACGGACCTGATAGATCTCGTCGCGACCGACCGCTCCGGCAGGCACGACGAACATGGCCGAACGGTAGAAAAGGAGCGCCGGTGCACCAAGGTCATCTTCTGGCTCACGAGCGATGACGACGGATCCTTCGCTCGATCTCCTGGATCCCACTGCCTTTGAAGGCGGCCAACCCCACGACACGTTCGCGTGGCTCAGGGACAACGATCCGATCCACTGGCACGAGGAGCCGAACGGGCCGGGCTTCTGGGCGGTGACGCGGTACGAGGACGTGAAGGTGGTTGGACACGATGCAACGACGTTCTCCTCCGCACACGGCATCATGATCCCGGACGCTGCCGGAATGCGCGGCGATAGCCAAGGCGCGCCCCGGATGATGATCTCCATGGATGCCCCGGATCACAAGCACTACCGGCGACTCGCCGTCCCCGACTTCATCCCAAAGGCAGTCAAGGAAATGGCCCCGCGCATAGGGGTCTTGGCCGCACAGATCGTCGACGGTGTCATCGAGAAAGGCGAGTGCGATCTCGTCACCGACATCGCCGGTCTCATGCCCTCCTACGTGATCGCCGAGATGCTCGGTATCCCGGTCGCTGACGGAGTGGCTCTCTACGACCTCACAGAAACGATCCACAGCACCCCGGACCCTGAGCACCCCGAAGCGGGGATGATGGCGGTCCTCGAGATGCTGCAGTACGCACACGGCGTCTGGGAGGAGCGGCGAGCCCAGCCGTGCGACGACCTGTCGACCAAGCTTGCTTACGTGACCGTCGACGGGGAGCCACTCAGCGAAGTCGACTTCGGGATGTACTTCCTTCTGCTCATTGACGCCGGTGGCGACACGACTCGAAACCTGGTGGCGACCGGCATGCTTGCGCTTCTGGAGCACCCCGACCAGCTGGGTGTCCTGCGTGGTGACCTCGACGGGCGGCTCAACACGGCCATCGAGGAGCTCCTCCGGTGGGTGAGCCCGGTCGTCTACATGCGGCGCACCGCCCGGCGGCCGACGGTGCTCGGTGAGACCGAGATCGCAGCAGGCGACAAGGTCGTCATGTACTACGGCTCCGCGAACCGGGACCCGCGCGCGTTCACGGACCCGGACGTGCTCGACATCACGCGCCGGCCGAACGAGCACGTCGCCTTCGGTGGAGGCGGGCCGCACTTCTGTCTCGGCTCGCACCTGGGTCGCTCCGAGATCCAGGCGATGCTGGGGCAGGTCCTCACGCGGCTGGAGGGGCTGCGGATCGCTCAGCAGCCGGAGTGGCTTCGCTCCAACTTCATCTCTGGCGTCAGGCATCTCCCGGTCGAGTTCAAGCCCGGCTCTCGGGTCGCGAGCTGATCGACGGTTGCAGAACGTTGGTCCGGCTCAAGGGAGGATGGCCGGGCCAATCGTCTCGCGATCCTGGCTAGCTCTTGGGAACGAGGCGCCACGTGATTCGCCCTACCTCATGTCCCTTGTAGAGCTGGCGGATCGCAATGTCGAAAGGTCTGTCGTGTCGCTCGGGCGGGATGTGCACAAGCAGATGGCTGGCCGCGGCAGTCCCTGTCGGCAACTTGATCTGCCCGAGGCGATGGCTTTCCTTCACCGGAAGGTGCGCGCGGACTCGTTGCGGATGTGTGGGGTCAGTCTCAAGGTCTTCGAACACTTCGAGTCGGTCGGGGACGGGGTCGAGACCTCGGCCGAGCCACCTCGGCACCTGCAGGGCCAACACGCTGCCCTCCGGAAGATCAGCGACGGTTCCTAGGTGAAACGTGTGTTCGTGATCCCAGGCCCCCGAGATCTGAAAGGGTAAGCCAAACAGGCCCCCGAACGGGCCCTTGATCCGTCCGAAGTCAATCTCAACCACATTGAAGTTTCGCCAAGTGATGTTGTTGTTCGCCAGGATGTAGTCGACGTAGGCGTCAAAGGTTGCAAACGAAAGCGATGCAGGCGTCGGGGCGGGCTGGTAGTTGTTTCCCACCGCCGCCACGAAGCAATAGTGGCCGGTCGATGGAACCTGACTTTCCGGCCAAGGAATACCCGGGACCGAGACCTGCACCGGTTCGCCGTCGACGGGTATCTCGGGGTAGTAGGTGGTGCCGATGAGGTTCCACATCGGCGGAGTTACCAGCGTGGCGGGCGGCGACCAATAGACGGTCGCGAAAACGTTCTGAGCCTGTTCCCCACGATTCCACGCCCGGAGATAGAGGTAGTTGGTTTGGTCCCCAAGAACGAACCGATCGCTCTCGGTCGCGCTCGCGATCGATGCAGCACTTGAGAACGTGGCCTGGGGGTCCGCAACTTGGTTGTTCCTGACGATGATGTCGGGACTTTGCCCCAGGGGTGGGAGGTGGGAGGTCCCGTCGTCAGCGGTGTTGTGGCGCATATAAAGGGCGGGCGCCGGCAGTTGTCCCAATGGAAAAAGATCGTCGGTTTGTAGGTCGTAAGGCGTGGTGGCGGGATAGAGGTCGCCGGTCGGAAAGTTGGCTTGAAGCAATTCCAAGAACGCGGGGTAACCGCCGGCATCCCCTAAAACGCTTGCCGTTTCCGCGAGCGCGTGGGTGCTCTGCGCGCCAGCGCCGATGATCGTCGGCCACGTGTGGTTCAACTGGTAGGCGAGGTAGTTGAAGAAGAGTGATCCACAGCCGGTGGCAACTTCGTCCTGGTCCGTCTGTTCGACGTCGTCCACCCAGTCCACAGGGTCTGTGTAGGTGCCCTCATTGAACCATTTGGTGCCAGTCGAAAACAGCCAACTGCTTTGGGGATAAAGAACCTGAACGGAAACCCGAGAAAGGGCCTCTCCATCGCTCCAACCGGGGTCCCAACCCTTGTTCTGGATGACCATGAAGATCTCTGCTTCCTCAGCGACGATGAGTGGGTTTAGCCCTGACCCGTAGAGAGTGATTTCGTCGGGGTTGTACAAGCAGGTGATATTGGAAACCGTGTCATTGGAAGCCAAACCCTGGCCGAGGGGGGCGGGAATGATGCTGATGGTGAACGGCAGGTGCTGGGGTTCGGGTAGGACACCTCCAAATAACGCGCTCAACCGGGCGAAGTCGTATTCGCAATAGTCGAGCACCGTTTGCGCCAGCTGGGCTCCAGTTTGCTGCCCCGGCCCGCCGGTCAACGAAGCGTCGTACTTGACGACGAAATGAGTGGTCTGACCCTGAGTGATCATCATGGTCTTGGTCTCCTGTGAGCGACCAGGGTGGCATGGAAGTCAGGCCCCGACGCGCTCCAGCAGCTCGCTCGCCCGCTCGACCGCCCTCCGCACCGATGAGGCGTAGCCCTCCTCCTCGACCCGCGGGCCCATCACCTCGAGGTCGAAGGAGCCCTGGAAGCCCGCGTCGACCACCATCGCGAGCAACTGTTCGAGCGGGATGTCGCCGTCGCCCGGCACCACCCGGTTGCCGGTCTGGGTGGTCCCGATGACGAAGTCCGAGATCTGGGTGAGGCCCACGAGGTCCATGTTGTGCCGCACGACCTCCTCGAGTCCCCGCTCGTACCAGCAGGACTGAAGGTCGAGCATCACCTTGGTGCCGGATCGACGGGCGAGGTCCATGGCGTCACGCTGCCAGAAGATGAAACTGATATCGGCCCGCAGCGGGTTGGTTGGCTCGACCAGCAGTGGGACCCCCAGCTCCTTGCCGCGGGCCACCGCCGGGGCGACCAACTCGGTGAACGCCGCGGCGGCTTCTTCCCAACTCATCGTCGTGGTCCCGCCGCTGCACACGTAGACCGACGCCGCGCCAATCGACGCCGCGAACTCGATCGTGTCGACCGTCCCCTGCTGGTCAGCGTCCCACCACCCGAGGGAGCGGTCGGCGTCGAGTGCCCGGTAGGTCGGCCCGAAGATGGTCGACACGCGAAGACCGGCAGCGGTGACCATCTCCCCAGCCGCGTCCCACCCGATCTCGCTGATCTTCGGAAGGATCAACGCGACATGGTCGATTCCGAGCGAGCGCCACATCTCGATGTCGGCGGCCAAGGGCTGCATGTACGACGAGACAGAGTTGACCGACAGGCGAGGATGACCGAACACGGCGCGGAATCTATCCAACGAGCCGGCGGACCGCGAAACGCAACGACATTCCCCACTATCCCCGAGGTGGTCCCCGAAAGACTTCGGCTCGATGCCAAGAGAAGTGGCTCTCCTCGACAGGCGCGATGCCCGTCTGTGGCAAGGCAAGATCTCGACCCGAAAGCGCGAGAACGAACTGGGCAGAAGACTCATCGTGTCCGACGAAGTGCCGGGAAACAGCCATTGTCCGTTCTTGGGAGACCCCGATCACACCGCGATCGAAGAGCAGGTGATGCATCGTGCACAACGTGAGGCCGTTTGTGACATCGTCCGGACCGTCAAACGCCCACCACCGGACGTGTGCTGCTTCGAGCCCCACCGCCTCGGCTCCGACGCGACCCTCGTAGCCGCACATCGCACATCGGTACTCGTACGCCACGAGCACATCGGACCTAAAGGAGGCGTTTCGGCGACGGCGACCCTCGGTCGGCACCGCCACTCCCAGCTCTGCCCAGTCCAGTTCCAATCCGACCTGCGTACAGATGGCAGCGTGCAGGGAATCCGGAAACTCTGAGTCGAGAAGAAAACGCGCGACTCGAGACAAGAGGGCGGAGTCACCAAGGAGTGCTTCCGCAAACTGGGTCTCGAGCACTCCCCTTGCGTCGGCCCGACGCAAGGCCGCGGGCTGGTCTTCAACCGATTGCCCCGAAGGAGTCGAGAGCACCCAGAGTCCGTCGTTCGCCAAGCGCCGAAAGGGATACGCCGGGCTTGTCTGGCGTGGCGGACCAAAGTCGGCGAGCAGCGACGCAAGAGGCAGTTCGGCATCGACATAGCGAATCGGTTCGTTCCTGCCAATACGCTGCAGTCGCCCGAGAGCGAAAAGGAGAAGCAGTGGCTTGTGGGGTGCTCGTTCCCCTCCACGGGTCCACTTTCGGATCGCCCCGACCCGCTCGATCCAATCTTGCTGGGTCGACACCGGCGACCTCGATCCTTAACCGGTCATCCGACGATTCCCAGCATTCGTCTCAGCGCAGCCCGGCGAACAGATCGTCCTCGGGCACCTCCGCCCCGGTGCGGTCCTTCTCCCGGATGAAGGTCTCGTGGCCGAAGACCTCCGCGAAGGCGTCCTGGGGGAACTTCACCCACCACGACTGATCGAGCTGGCTGGCGTGGGCGGCCAGGGCGTCGCGCTTGCGGGTCGCAACGGCGGTCGTGTCGACGGTCGTCGTGATGCGACGTTCCATCTCCTCCATCCGGGCGATAGCCTCGGGGTCCGGCGTCCGTTGGGGCGGCAACGGGACCTCGATGCCGGCAGCCTGCATCCGCTCGCGCATCTTCTCCCAGTCGCGCCGCCGCCGGGCGACGAAGTAGAGCTTTGAGGGGATGCCGGTCTGGGCATAGGCCTCGACCGCGATCCGATGCGCCTGGACGTGGTCTGGGTGGTTGTAGCCACCACGGTCGTCGTAGGTGACGATCACGTCGGGCCGGTACTTCTCGACCAGGGCGACGAGGCGGCCGACTGACTCCTCCATCGGGACGTTGGCGAAGACGTGCCCGCCATGCTTGAACTCCCAGTCGGACATCCCCGAGTCGTGGTAGCCGAGCATCTCGAGATGGGTCACGCCGAGGTGTCGGCAGGCCTCCTCGAGCTCTGCCAGCCTGGTTGCCCGGACCGCATCGGGGTCGTGCCCCTCCTCACCGGGCTTCACGTGGTCCGGGCCGTCGCCGTACTCGCCGTTCGTGCAGGTCACGAGGACCGTAGTCACGCCCTCATCCGAGTACCGGGCGAGCACGCCGCCGGTGCTCGAGGACTCGTCGTCGGGGTGGGCGTGCACCGCCATCAGGGTCAGCCTTTTCGAGTCGCCAGCCATCGATTCAGCATGCCTCATGAGTTGCGGGCCGTCACCACCGGCACTGGAATCGGCAGGAGCGGCGCCGTCCCAGCGCCGAGAGGAGCAGGATCGCACCGTGGCGAAGAGCACGCCGAACATCGTGCTGGTCATGTCCGACCAGCACCGGGCCGACATGATGGGCTGCGCGGGCGACCTGAGCGTCCGGACTCCCACCCTCGACCGGCTGGCCGGCGGCGGGGTGCGCTTCTCCCGGGTCGCCTGCCAGGGACCGCTGTGCATGCCGGCCCGGGCATCGTTCATGACCGAGCGCTACGTCCGGGACCACGGGGTCTACGACAACTGGGCCGAGCTCGACCCGGCCTCCCCCACCTACGTCGGGGCTCTGAGGGAGGCCGGCTACCACACCACCCTCATCGGCAAAGCCCACCTGTATCGGGACGAGGGGCTCGAGGCGCGGCACAACGACGAGCTCGCCCCCAAACTGCAGCGCCTCGGCTTCGCTGAGGTCCACGAGACGACGGACAAGTTCATCGGCCCCATCGCCAACCGCTACACCGACTTCCTCAAGGAGCGCGGCCTGCTCGACACCTACCGCCGGCACGTCGCCGCCCGCAGCTACCAGGGCGACAACGAGGACGGGGCCAACGCCACCAAGACGGTGCCGATGTGGGACGCCACCCCCATGCCGGTACCCCTGGACGCCTACATCGACGTCTGGCACGGCGCCGAAGCGGCCACCTGGATCGAGCGCTACGACCGCCCCGAGCCCTTCTTCCTGTTCGTCGGCTTCCCGGGTCCCCACGACCCGTGGGACGCCCCCGAGGAAGCCGTCGCCGCCTACCGGGACGTCGAGATCTCCATGCCGCGGTCGACCAAGCGGCCCGACCTCGAGGGCACCGGCAAGTACCGGGGCCTGCTCGAGTCGTTCCTCTGGGTCTCGGACTCAGAATCGATGACCGTCGACGCGATCGCCGGCATGCGCCGCGCCTACGCCGCCGACGTCACCCTCATCGACGAGGGCGTCGGCGCGATCCTCGGCGCCCTCGAAAAAACGGGCGCGCTCGCGGACACCTGGGTGATCTACACGAGCGACCACGGCGAGATGGCCGGCACCCACTCGATGATGTCCAAGTGCGTCCTCTACGAGCCCGCGGTCCGGGTCCCGCTGATCGTGCACCCACCCGGCGGCGGCCCCGCCGGGGTGGTCGACGCGCTCATCGAGCACCTCGACGTGCCCGCGACGGTGCGGGAGATCGCCGGCGCCCCCGAGGTCCCGCTTTCCGAGGGGCGGTCGGTGCTGCCGCACCTCACTGGCGGGAAGGTGCCCGAGCGGCCCTTCTCGGTCAGCGAGAACTGGGGGTTCGCCGCGTTCATGACGGGCCGGTACAAGCTCGTGGTCGACGAGGACGCGCTCGAGCCCTGCCAGCTGTTCGACCTGGTGGACGACCCCGACGAGGACGTGAACCGGCTGGTCGATCCGGCGGCCAAGCCGGTGGTGGACGAGCTCATGGAGACGATCGCCCGGCCGTTCCTCCGGAACCCGCCCGCCCGACCCCATCCGAGCCTCTTCACCGGTTGACCCGGCATCTGGTCCGCGGCATCGTCCCTGGTAGGTAGGCCCACCGATGAGAAACGGGTGACTGGGCCGTCCAAATTGAGGAAAGCTTTCGACGTCGAGGCGGAGGGGATGCGATGACCGTGGTTCGGGTGCTGGTCGGCACGCAGAAGGGCGGGTTCATCCTGACCTCGGACGGGGCCCGGAAGGACTGGAAAGTGGAGGGCCCGCTCTTCGGGGGCTGGGAGATCTACCACATGGCCGGGAGCCCGGCCGACCCCGACCGGATCTATACCTCCCAGTCCACCGGCTGGTTCGGGCAGCTCATCCAGCGCTCCGACGACGGCGGGCGGACCTGGAACCCCGCCGGCAACGAGTTCGCCTACGCCAGCGAGACGGGCACCCACCAGTGGTACGACGGGACCCCCCACCCCTGGGAGTTCGCCCGGGTCTGGCACCTGGAGCCATCCGCGACCGACCCCGACACCGTCTATGCCGGTGTCGAAGACGCCGCCCTGTTCAAGACGACCGACGGGGCGGCCACCTGGACCGAGCTGCCCGGACTTCGGACCCAGGACTCGGGCCCGAAGTGGCAGCCGGGAGCCGGGGGCATGTGCGTGCACACGGTCCTCATCGACCCGGTCGACCCGGACCGCCTGCACGTGGCGATCTCGGCCGCCGGGGTGTTCCGCAGCGACGACGAGGGGAAGACCTGGAGCCCGGCCAACCACGGCCTGCACTCCGAGGGGATCCCCGAATCCGAAGCGGAGGTCGGCCACTGCGTGCACCGGATCACGAGGCACCCGAGCCGGCCCGACGTGCTGTTCATGCAGAAGCACTGGGACGTGATGCGGAGCGACGACCGCGGCGGCACCTGGCGGGAGATCAGCGGGAATCTCCCGAGCGACTTCGGCTTCCCGATCGCCGTGCACGCGCACGAGCCCGACACCGTGTACGTCGTCCCGATCACGAGCGATTCGCAGCACTACCCGCCCGAGGGCAAGCTGCGGGTCTACCGGAGCCGGACCGGCGGTGACGAGTGGGAACCGCTGACCAAGGGTCTCCCCCAGTCCGACTGCTACCTGAACGTGCTGCGCGACGCGATGGCGGTCGACGACCTCGACGACTGTGGGCTCTACTTCGGCACCACCGGCGGCCAGGTCTACGGGTCGAGTGACAGCGGCGACACGTGGGCACCGATCGTCCGCGACCTCCCCCGCGTCCTCTCGGTGGAGGTCCAGACGGTCCCGTGATCCGCGTCGTCCTCCCACACCACCTCCGGACCCTGTCGGGGACCGGCCGGGAGGTGTGCCTGGAGGTCGAGGGCGATGTCACCCAGCGCAACGTGCTCGACTCCCTCGAGGCGGCATACCCGATGCTGCGCGGCACCATCCGGGACCCGGCTACGCAACGCCGACGCCCCTTCATCCGCTTCTTCGCCTGCGAGGAGGACCTCTCCCACGAGTCACCCGACGCGGTCCTGCCGGCCCGGGTGCTGAGCGGCGACGAACCGCTCCATGTCGTCGGCGCCATGGCCGGCGGCTGACGCTCCCACGACCTCGATCCACTTCCCGATCCGGGGGGAGGTGGACCGAGAAGCGGGAACCGACCAGGCAGAAGACCTCCCGGCGGTTTCAATGGACCGAGGGTCTCGTGCCGTTCACATGCGGCACATCCCGGGGACCGACCGCGCACCTCGTCACTCGATCTCGTCATTCGAGGAGTTCACGCGCGCGTAACCTCCCCGAGAACGAGCCGAAACCAACGCGTGAGACCTTTGGAGAGAGGAGGATTCGGTGCGCGTACTGGTGCGACTGGTGCTCGAGGATCGCCCAGGCGCTCTCTCCCGCGCGGCCGCGGCGATCGCCGAGGTCGGTGGTGACATCGTGACCATGGATGTGGTCGATCGGAACGACGCGACGGTCACCGACGATTTCGTCGTCGAACTGAGCCAAAGGGGCTCTGGCGACCTCGAAAGCGTGGCCAATCGGCTCAGCGCAGTGCCGGGTGTCGTGGTGGAGTGCTTGCGGCCTACCCCCCAAGGAGAGCTCCACCGCGAGCTCGAGCTGATCACGAGGCTGGCCGTCGACTCACGGCTCAGCCTCGACCGCCTCGACCTGTTGGCCCGACTCACTCCTGCGATCATCCGCTGTGATTGGGCCGCCGTCCTTACGTCGGCCGGGGCGGCGGTCGGTATCACCCATTCCAGCGTCAGCGGACCCCGGATCCGCTGGACCAACTTGCCGTGGTTGCCATTGCGTGCAGCGACAACCCTCGATCCCGATGAGTCCTGGGTTCCCTCCGCTTGGCACGGGAGTGGACTGCTGGCGTTGGCGGCTGCGCCGATCGACCCTCGCACCAGTGTTCTGGCTTGCCGGAGCGGGGGACCTGACTTCCGACCTCGAGAGGTTGTGGAACTCGGCCAACTCGGCGCACTCGCCGGGCGGCTCTTGCCGGCAGATGCCGGCGTCGGCACCACTGGGTCGGGGCTCCGACGATGTGTCGACGATCGAGTACCGTGAGCAGGGTGAAAAGCGCAGCGATGCGGATCTGGACGAGGCCGCTGGCCCTCGGCGGCGTGGTGTTCGTCGCCCTCTCGGCTGGATTTCATTTCGACGCCGTCGCGGCTCTGACCGTGGCGAGTCTCACCGCCATGAGCGTCCGTCTGGCGCATCGCTTGACCCACCAACCGCTGTAGGCCCACTCGCAGGAACAACCCGACCGGAGTCGCGCTCCGGTCGTCTAGCTATAGGCGAGTGATCCGTCCTCGAGGTCGGCGGTAGAGAGCGCCTCCTTCTCTCGGAAGTACTCGACGCCCCAGGTCCACGGGTCGTGGTCTCCCTGCTTCGGCATGAGGTGCATCGACCGGTTGAGGTACCCGGGGTTGAAGTTCTCCGGCTCGACCCAGGGCCGGAGCTCCATGTCCCGCTCGTCGTCGCGCAGCGTCGGGACCACCCGGCTCGCCCCCTTCTCCTCCATGTGGGCGAGCAGCCGGCAGACGAAGTCGCTGATGATGTCGGCGCGTAACGTCCAGCTGGCCCGGAAGTACCCGAAGATGTAGGCCAGGTTGGGCAGGCCGGTGAACATGATCCCGCGGTAGGTAACGAGCGACGCCGGATCGACCTCGGAGCCGTCGACGGCGAGGGCGACGTCGCCCAGGACCGAGAGGTCGAAGCCGGTCGCAGTGATCACCACGTCGGCGTCCAGGTGCTCCCCCGAGGACACCTCGATGCCCGTCTCGGTGAACCGCCGGATCGTGTCGGTGACGACCGAGACCTTGCCCTCGCTTATCGCCGTGAACAGGTCGCCGCCCGGGAGGATGGCCAGCCGCTGCTGCCAGACCCGGTACTTCGGGGTGAAGTGGGTGTCCACGTCGAAGTCCTCGGGCAATCGGGCCCGCACCCCGTCGATCATCATCTTCTTCAGCTCGTCGGGGCTCCAGGCCGACGCCTGCCGCATCTGCTCGAACATCTTGAAGATCTGCCGGCGCACGATTTCGTGCGTCCACTCGGGCGGGATGTCGAGCTCGCGCAGGGTGTTGGCCAGCTCGTTGCGGTTCTCGAGGGGCAGGTAGTAGGTCGGGGACCGCTGCAGCATGGTGACGTGCTCGGCGTCGTCGGCGATCGCCGGGATCATGGTCGCGGCGGTGGCGCCGGAGCCGATCACCACGATCCGCTTGCCCTTGAGGTCGACCTCGTCGGGCCACTCCTGGGGGTGCAGCACGTCGCCCTTGAAGTCCTCGAGCCCCTCCCACACCGGTTTGTACCCCTGGCCGTGCCGGTAGTAGCCGTGGCACATCCAGAGGAACCCGGCGCTGATCTCGACCGTCTCGCCGGTCTGCAGATTGGTGGCGGTGACGGTCCAGCGGTTGTCCTCGCTCGACCATGAGGCCAGCTCGACCCGGTGGCAGTAGCGGATGTGGCGGGCGAGGTCGTTCTCCTCGATCACCTCGCCGAGGTAGGTGAGGATCTGCTGGCCGGTCGCGATCGGGTCGCCGCCCCACGCCTTGAACCGGTAGCCAAGGGTGAACAGGTCGCTGTCGGAGCGCACTCCGGGGTAGCGGTGCGTCCACCAGGTCCCGCCGAAGGTCGGGTGGGCCTCCAGCACCACGAACGTCGTCCCGGGCCGCTGGTCCTGGAGGTGGTAGGCGGCGCCGATCCCTGAGATGCCGGCGCCGAGCACCACGACGTCGAAGTGCTCAGTGTCCATGTCGGTTCTCCTCCAGCGCTCGGGTCTCGCGTCCGGTGCCCCCACCGGCCGGCCCGGCGGCGGCCCGCTGGCGCAGTCTTATCTTCTGCTGGTGTCAGGGCGAAATCATCGGGAGGCCGGCCGGCGACGTGTGCGCTCAAATGGTCGGTCTCCGGGGGTTGGTCTTGTCCGGAAGGCTCGGGCTCGACGGGCGACGTGGGCGGCAACGGACGGAGGAAGCATGAAGCTCGATCTGATGGTCACCCCGGCGCCGCTGCGGTCGATCCAGCAGCTGGCCCGCGACGCCGCGGCCGCCGGGTTCGACGGGTTGGTCGTGACCGAGACCGGACGGACCGCCTACCTCTCGTGCGCCGCCGCCGCGCTGGCGGCCGACCTCGACATCGCGACCGGGATCGCGGTGGCCTTCCCGCGCAGCCCGATGGTGACCGCCCAACTGGCCTGGGAGCTCGCGGAGGTGACCGGCGGGCGTTTCCGGCTGGGACTCGGGACCCAGGTCCGGGCCCACATCACCCGCCGCTACGGGTCCGAGTTCGAGCCGCCTGGACCCCGGATCAAGGAATACGTGCTGGCGGTCAAGCAGATCTTCCGGGCGTTCCGCCGCGAGGCCCCGCTCGAGTTCGAGGGGCGATGGTGGAAGCTCTCGCTGCTGCCCGACCAGTGGTCGCCGGGGCCGCTCGCGGTCCCCGATCCGCCGGTCGACGTCGCGGCGGTCAACCCCTGGATGCTGAAGATGGCGGGCGAGGTGGCCAACGGGGTCCACGTGCATCCGCTCAATACCCCGACCTACCTCGCCGAGACGGTCCTCCCGCAGCTGGCGGCCGGGGCCGTCGCGGCGGGGCGGGACCGCGCCGAGCTGTGCCTCACGGTGCCCTGCTTTACCGCCGTCGGCGACACCGACGAGGAGCTGGCCCGCTGGCGGGAGCTGGCCCGGATCCAGGTCTCCTTCTACGGCTCGACCCCCAACTACGCGTTCATCTTCGACCAGCTCGGCTTCGAGGGGACGACCGCCCGGATCCGGGAGCGCCAGAAGGAGGGCGATCTGCGGGGCATGGCGGCGGCCATCTCCGACGAGCTTCTCGACCACTTCGTCGTCACCGCGTCGTGGGACCGGCTCGCCGACCGCCTGCTCGAGCGCTACGACGGGATCGCGGACCGGGTCGTGTCGTACTTCGCCGGGCTCTCGTGGGCCGAGCAACCGCAGCACCTCGAGCGATGGCGCGAGGTCACCGGTCGCATCGCCGCGGCGCGGTCCCCCAACTGAACGGCGGCCGGCGATGCCGCCGAATCAGCCGGGGCGAACACCGCTTGCACCCGGCCTGTGGGACGGGCTCCGTGCGCCGTTTCGCTACCGGGCGGGCCGGTGGTCGTCATAGGCGGCACCGAACCGCTCGATCGTGGCGAGGCACCGATCGAGGGGCTGGAACCGGCCACCTGAGAGGGTGTGGAGCCAGGCGCCGAGTCCGTACACGGGGGACCGCCGGTAGAGCGACCAGGCGTCCTCGAAGCCCGGGGCGGGCGCACCCGCGGTCGCGAGCTCGTCGAGGTAGGCCCGAAGGAGGTCCCGTTCCGACACCCTGCGCTCCGCCACCTCGAGGCTCGAGACGATGAAGTAGCCGACATCGTGGGACCAGTTGCCGGTCCGGACCAGCTGCCAGTCGTAGAAGCCAACCGTTCCGCCGGGCAGCGTGTAGGTGTTGGCGATGTGCGGGTCCCCGTGGAGGACGGTCTGGGGACCGCTCGCCGCCACGGTCGCCCAACTCCGGAAGCCGCGCTCGACGGCAGCGGGGCCGGCGCCAGTCGGCACGAGGTCGGCGTGGCCGTGGGCCCGCAACAGATGGAGCGCCCGGGCCAGGCTGGCGAAGGAGACCGGCGCCCACCGACGGCGGAGCCGCCACGGACGGAGGAACCCGAGCGGAGGAGGGAGGGGCCGGTCCCAATAGGCCGCGTGGACGTGGGCCAGCCCCGTGAGGCCCGATCGCACCTCCGCCGCAGTCAAGGCCGCCGTGGCGTCGTTCGGGTGGGCCGACCGCAGCGCCACGTCTTCCATCACGACGATCGTCGCCAGTCGCCGGCGGTCAACCGCGGCCGCAAACGGCGCCGGGTGTTCCAATGGCAGGAACGCGCCGGAACCGAACAGGCGGGCCTCCGTCGCCACTGCCCCCAAGGCGGAGAGCGCCAGACGGTGGAGCCACCGCCCCTCGCGTTTGACGAACACGGACTCGGGCCCGGCACCGGCCCCATACGAAAGGTGCACCCGCGCCCGACGGTTGGTCCCCGCGGCGATGTCGCCGATCCGGACCTCGCTGACCGATGCGCCGGGGAACGCCGCCGACAGGGCGGCGGTCATCCAGTCAGGGTCGAGGTCGGTCCAGGACGAGGGGACCGGTAGCAAATCGACTCCCCGACGGCGGGAGGAGCTACCGGCCGGTGAAGCGCGGGGGCCGCTTCTCGGCGAACGCCCGCTGCCCCTCGAGGTAGTCCTCGGATACGAAGCAGGCCTCGACCATCTGCGTCACGGCCTCGGTGTGACGCGACGCCTCGGGCTTGGCCAGCTCTCTGAGCGCGGCCTTGCACGCCGCCACGGTGAGCGGGGCGTTGGACGCGATGCTCCGGGCCAGCGTCATCGTCTCGTCGAGGAGTTGGGACGGCTCGACCACCCGGCTCACCAGTCCCGCCCGCAGCGCCTCCTCGGCGCTGAGGCGGCGGGCCGAGAACAGGATCTCGGCGGTCCACGCCGGCCCGACCGCCTCCCGCAGCGCGTGCACGCCCCCGATCCCGTAGCCGAGCCCGAGCTTGGCTGCCGGTACCGCGAACACCGCGTCGGTGGCGGCGAACCGGAGGTCGGCCTGGAGCGCGGTCAGCACCCCTCCACCCATGCAGTAGCCGCGGATCATGGCGATGATCGGCTTGCTGAAGGTCGTCCAGGCCCGGCCAATGGCCGCCATCCCGGCGTCGTAGTCGGCGCGGGCGTCGACGGCCGTGCGGCGCTCCCCGAACTCGGAGATGTCGGCGCCGGACATGAACGCCCGATCGCCCGCCCCGGTGGTGATCAGCACCCGGACCGCGGGGTCGGCGTCAAGGCCCGGGAGCGCGTCCGCGATCGCCTGGCGCATCTCCACCGACAGCGCGTTGTGGCGCTCCGGGTTGTTGAAGGTCATGACGGCGATGCCGTCGCCGTCGACGTTGACGCGCACCGTCTCGCTCACTGCACCCCTCTCGTCGTCACCGGCTTCAGTCGATCGATTTCCTCGGGCGAGTAGCCGAGCTCGGTCAGGATCGCCTCGGTGTGCTCGCCCGGGTCCGGGCTGGGCATCCGCACCGACGGCCCGGTGCGGTCCGGGGCCATCAGGCGGACCGCGTTCCGGACGAGGTCGAGCTTCCCCAGGCTCGGGTGCTCGACCTGTTCGCGCAGCTCCAGGTGCTCGACCTGGGGGTCGGCGAACACCTGGTCCATGCCGTAGACCGGGCCGCACGGGACCCCGGCGTCGTTCAGGATCCGCACCCACTCATCGGTCGTCTTGTCGGCGAGCCGCTCGCCGACCAGCTCGTTGAGCTCCTCCCGGCGGGCCGACCGCTTGGCCCCGGTGTCGAACCGGGGGTCTCCGGGGAGGTCGGGAAGCCCGATCGCCGCACACAGGCGCTCGAGGAGCCGCCCGTAGGGGCCGGCGATGTTGAGGTAGCCGTCGGCAGAGCGGAAACACCCCATCGGGACCAGGGTCGGGTGGTGGTTGCCCTCCTGGACGGGGACGACACCGTCGACCGTCCAGCGGGCGGCCTGGAAGTCCATCATCGCCACCATCGCCTCCAGGAGCGAGGTCTGCACCCACCGTCCCACCCCTGTGCGCTCCCGTTCATGCAGCGCGACGAGGATGCCGATGGCCAGGTAGAGGCCGGCAGACAGGTCCGAGACCGGGATGCCGACCCGGACCGGGGGGCCGCCCGGCAGGCCGGTGACGCTCATGAGCCCGCCCATCCCCTGGACGATCTGGTCGACCCCGCCCCGGTCCCCATACGGCCCGTCCTGGCCGAACCCCGACAGCGAGCCGTACACAAGCCGCGGGTTCCGGCGGTGCACGTCGGTCCAACCGAACCCGAGTCGGTCCTTCACGCCGGGCCGCATGTTCTCGACCAGCACGTCGGACCGGTCGACGAGAAGGCCCAAGACCTCGCGCGCCTCGGGGCGTTTCAGGTCGAGCGCCAGCGACCGCTTATTCCGGTGGAGGTTCTGGAAGTCGGACCCGTGGCGGGTCTCCCCGACCACGCCGGGCCCGGTCGTCTCGGCGGGCATCTCCACCCGCACCACCTGCGCCCCCCAATCGGCCAGCTGACGGACGCAGGTCGGTCCGGCCCGGGCGACCGTGAGGTCGATCACGGACAGGTCCTCGAGGGGCAGCCCTGCGGTGGTGGCGTCCATCTCGACGCACACTATTGATCAGGCGTTCGAGGTCGACGAGCCACACCGAGCCGATGCGCCCGGCCGCCGGACATGGTGCCTGGCCGCGACACCCTGAGGCTCTTTCCCAGGGTCCGGTACGCCGGGAGGAGGGTCTAGGAGACCGTTGATTTAATCGCCCAACGGTGCTCGCGATTTGCAGCTGGGTCGTCGAGAATTGGTGGGTGCAAGGACAAAGCGACCCGAACCGAGAGCTCCTCGACGCTGCGGCCCTGTGTCGCCAGCTGGTCCCCGAGGGGAGCGTCGAGGCCTTTCTTGCCGACCATCGCCGCCAGCTATTCCCCGACGCCATGTTCGAGGATCTTTTTCCTTCGGGGCGCGGACGGCCCTCGGTCCCCGGCGACGTGATCGCCTCGGTGATGGTCCTCCAGGCTCTGGAGGGACTGAGCGACCGGGAAGCCGCGAGAGCCTTGAAGGACCGGATCAGCTGGAAGGTGGCCTGCGGGCTCGCCCTCGACGATGCCGGCTTCGACTACAGCGTCCTCACCTACTGGCGCAGCCGGCTCCGGCGCTCGGCACACCCCGAGCGGATCTTCGACGCGGTCCGAGAGGTGATCGCGGCGACCGGGGTCTTGGCCAAACGCACCCGCCGGGCGCTCGACTCCACCCTCTTGGACGACGCGGTGGCCACCCAGGACACCGTCACCCAGCTCATCTCGGCCATCCGACGGGTCCGGCGCCTGGTCCCGGCGGCCGCCGCCATCTCGCTGGCGGCTCACGACTATGACCAAGGCGCCAAGCCCCAGATCGCCTGGGACGACCCGGTCGCCAAGGACCAGCTGGTCACTGCGCTCGTCACCGACGCGCTCGGGCTCCTCGACCACCTTGAGCCGACGAGTGCCGAGGGGCGCGACGCCCTGGGGCTGCTCGCCCTGGTCGCCGGCCAGGACGTCGAAGCGGGGGAGGAGGAGGGGACCTGGCGGATCGCCCGTCAGGTCGCCAAGGACCGGGTGATCTCGGTGGTCGACCCCGAGTCCCGCCACATGCACAAGTCCCGTTCCGAGTACCGCGACGGCTACAAGGCCCACCTGGCTGTCGAACCCGAGACCGGGCTCGTTACCGCGGCCGTCCTCACCCCGGCTTCCACCTCGGACGCCAAGACCGCGCTCACCCTGCTCGAGGAAGAGGCCCCCGGCTTGGAGGTCCTGGCCGACTCGGCCTACGGCTCAGGAGACCTGCGCGCCGAGCTGCGAAAGCGTCGCCACCTCCAGGTGATCAAGCCCATTTCCATCCGGCCGACGGTCCCCGGCGGATTCGACCGCGACGACTTCGTGATCGACCACGACGCGGCGAGGGCGACCTGCCCGGCCGGGATCACGGTCCGGATCTCTGCGACAGGCCGCGCCGACTTCCGATCGCGCTGTCGCGGATGCGTGCTCAAGGAGCGCTGCACCACCGCCAAGGAGGGGATGCAGCTCACACTCACCCCCAACGACCGCGAGCTGGTGGCCGCCCGAGCTCAGTGGCGCGAAGGCGCAGACCTCGCCACCTATCGGCGCCTCCGGCCCATGGTCGAGCGCTCGATCGCCTGGCTGGTGGCCGACGCGCACCGCCGGGTGCGTTTCAGAGGCGTAGCCGCAAATCAGCTCGGGCTCTCTCTCCGGGTCGCCGCCATCAACCTGCGGCGCCTTGTCGTCCTCGGCCTCGCCTACGACGAGAAGTGGGTGCTCGCTTCCAGGTGAGCTTGGGCGCGCAAGCTCGGGGCGGCAAAGAAAGGGCCTCTCTTACGGGTTCAACCCAACCAGGGCGGCCGGCTCACGCCTTCTTCATGCCGGCTCTTCGGTTCGGCCATCTCCCGAGCTTGCAGCACCGAACCTACGCCCAAGGAGCAAGTTGTTCAACAGTCTCCTAGTGTCCTGAGTCTGAGATTCGCGCGCAATATGTAGCCAGCGTGTCGAGGATCTCGTCGGCGCTCTTGTGCCAGACAAACGGCTTCGGTTCGTCGTTCCATGTGTCGATCCAATGAGCGATCGACGCCTCGAGTTCCTTGGTGCTGCGATGCGTGCCGCGTCGAAGCCACTTGTTGGTGAGCTCTGCGAACCACCGCTCGACAAGGTTCATCCACGAGCTGTAGGTCGGCGTGAAGTGCAAGCTGAAACGGGGATGGCGTAGCAGCCAGCGGTGGATCTCG
>Ga0116217_10001534_pt1 | contig 22223 bp, 29 predicted proteins | sample Sb_taG_6_FD_89697 | JGI IMG/M metagenome (GOLD analysis project Ga0116217, IMG submission 89697) | Peat soil microbial communities from Weissenstadt, Germany - Sb_50d_4_PS metaG | ecosystem: Environmental > Terrestrial > Soil > Wetlands > Peat | place: Germany: Weissenstadt | collected 2010-09-21 | reverse complement strand
GAGAGTCGCATGGGAGAGCCCTCCTTCACCTGACGCGCACGTGCAAACCGCGGACCAAGGATCAAGAAACTGGGCTCGTTCCTTGTTCACCTATACAAACGTTTTTTCCGTTAGCCCTTAGCGCCGCCCCAGTCATCGACGAGGCAGGGAGGCCCGTCGGCGTGCTGAGCCACTCGGACATCATCGCGCATGACCGTGAGAAGGTCGAACAAGCGTCGGCCGAGCCCGACTCCTACGGAAGAGCTGACCTGAGCGCACGGTCGGCAGAGGTTCTCCGGAGAGGCTTCAAGGGGATCGACACTGATCGCACTCGGGTGCGTGACATCATGACCCCGGTCATTTTCTCCGTCTCCCCGGAGACGCCGGTCCACACGGCCATCGACGACCTGCTGGCCCGGAAGGTCCACCGGCTGTTCGTGGTCGGCAAAGACGGCGTTCTGATCGGCGTCATCAGCGCCCTGGACGTGTTACGGCATCTCCAGAGGGAGCAACCCCCGGCGAGCAACCAGTTGCCGGCCGCGCCAGAGGCCTGGTCCCGGCCCCTCGGCTATGAGCCCTGGTGACGTCGGTGAGAATGGCTCAAGCGTCATCGTGACGGCTTCCGCACACGGGCCACTTTTTGGCCGAGAAGCGTAGCCACCCGCGGAGTCAGTACCATGACGGCTTCCCCCTTGCTGCCCTTGCGGTTGCTACTCGTGGACGACGACGACGAGTTGCGGCAGACACTGGCCCACCGCTTCCAGCGCCAGGGGATGGTGGTCGCAATGGCAGCCGACGCCGAGGACGCCCTGGCCTGCGCGGCCCAGGCGACTTTCGATGTTGCCCTACTCGACCTGCACCTGCCGGGCATGGGCGGCATCGCGCTGCTGGAGAGGCTCAAGGTCCGGCAGCCGGAGCTGGAAGCCCTCATGCTCACGGCCCACGGCAGCATCGAGACGGCCATCCAGGCCATGAGGAAGGGGGCGTACGACTACCTGACGAAGCCGGTCCCCTTGCCGGAACTGGAAGTTCACCTTCAAAAGGCGTACGAGAAGGCCCGGCTCGCCCGCCGCCAGCGCCAATGGGTTGAGCAGGTCGGCTACGAGTCGGTCCGCTACCGCCTGGTCGGCTCCGGGCCGGCCCTCGGGAAGGTCGTCCAACTCATGCGAAAGGTCGCCCCCACGGATTGCACGGTATTAGTGCAGGGGGCCAGTGGCACCGGCAAGGAGGTGGTCGCCCGCGCCCTGCACTACAACAGCCGGCGCCGAGACCGCCCGCTGATCACGGTGAACTGCGCCGCGTTGCAGGAGACACTGCTGGAGAGCGAGTTGTTCGGCCACGAGAAGGGTGCCTTCACCGGGGCGCTACACACCAAGAACGGCTTGGTAGAGGTAGCTGAAGGGGGCACTCTGTTCATCGACGAGGTCGGTGAAATGGCCTTCGGGTTGCAGGCCAAGCTCCTGCGCGTCCTGGAAGACGGACACTACCGCCGGGTCGGCAGTACACGGGAGAGCCGCGCCGACGTGCGCGTAGTGGCCGCAACCAACAGATCGCTCGAAAGGTGCGTCAAGGCGGGCGACTTCCGGGAAGACCTCTTCTACCGCCTCAACGTCGTGATGATCGAGTTGCCACCACTCCGGGAGCGCATTCAGGACATACCGGAACTGGTGGAGCACTTTCTCTCGACGCGGCAAGTCGGCCCGGTCCGTCGTCAAATTCGCCCCGACGCCTTGGAGGTCCTTCTGCACTACGACTGGCCGGGCAACGTGCGGGAACTCGCGAGTGTCCTGGAACGGGCGCAGATTCTGGCCAGGGACCAATTCATCACCCTCGATGACCTCCCCGAACCGCTGGCCGAACTGGCGGCGGCCGCTGTTGGCACGGCACCTGATCTCCGCCCCCTGCGGGAGGTCGTACGCCGTCACGTTCTCCAGGTGCTGCGGCAAGAGAGAGGGAACAGAGTACGCGCCGCCCAGGCGCTGGGGATCAGTCGCAGGGCCCTCTATCGCTTGATCGACAAGTTCCGGCTCGAAGGCCATTGCCGTCCCAAGGCCACGGCCGGCAGCGGCGTGAGCTAGTCGGACCGGTAGCGCCGGGGCCGTGCGAAACGGGAAGCGGCGTGTCGAAAGCCTCACCACAGACCCAAACGACTTGAAACGGAGGGATTGCAGCCATGTCGAAACGAGGCACAGCCGTTGCGGAGAAGAAGCCCCGCACGAGGCAGCACACTTTCACCCTGAACGCCCCGGAGGCCAAGCGCGTGGTCGTCACAGGGACGTTCTGCGACTGGCGGACTGACCTCCACCAACTGAAGAAGAACAAGGCCGGCCTGTGGGAGACGACGCTGCCCCTCGTCCCCGGCCGGCACGAGTACCGCTTCCTCGTGGACGGCGTCTGGCGCAATGACCCCGCCGCCGCCTGCGTGGCCAACCCGTTTGGCTCCGACAATTGCGTCCTGAGCCTCTGACGAATCCGCTCGCTCAGAGGTGGTGGTGTCGCCCGACAAGGGTCACAGTGCTAGCCTGCGGTCCCTTCTTCCCCGCCTCCTCGACGAAGGTCACCTCGGTCCCGACCCGCAGGTCGTCGAAGTGGCCGTGCAGCACGCTGTGGCGGTGGAAGTAGATCTCGCGCCCGTCCGGCGTCTCCAGGAAGCCGTAGTCTTCTTCGGGGTAGAACTGCCGGACCTTAGCGTGGTGCGCCAACTCGTGGGCCTTGACGTCGTGCCGGTGCCGGCGCACGTAATCTTCCAGCTTTCGCCGGGCGGCATCGAAGGCGTCGCGGATCGCCACCTGCACGTCCCTGTACGGCACGTGTTCCGGGGCCTCTCGGTTGATGACGATCTCCTCGCCGGGCACGGTCAAGTCGATCCGGACCTGGTAGAAGTTGCCGTGCTCGTGGTGCTGGTGCGGGACCTCGACCACCACGCGGCAGCGCATGATCTGGTCGCAGAACTCGTCCAGCTTGTCCGCCTTCTCGCGGACCTCGTCCTCGATGGCCTCGGAATGGGGCAGGTTGTGAAACGCGACCTGCAAGGGTAGTTTCATGGCGTCACCTCCTTCAATCACCGACTCCCAGGGCGGTCGGCTTATCATCTCGGGCCGGGGGATTCCGGCAACCGTCCGCAGATTTCGACGAATCGGGTAGCAAAGGTTGTGCCGCGCGCCGGCTTGCCCTTCACTGCGGCACGGGGCGGGATTGCGTGCCCAACTCTCCGTCCGGGAACCGTGGGGCGTGCGAAAGCGTGCATCTGCTGGGCGGGATCGCACAGGCCACCGGCCCGATCCAACTACCTGACTGCGGCAAAGGGAACGGGACGTCGCCGCCGGCAGCGGCCATCCCGCTATCCCCTTGGGAGCGGGGAAGAATGACCGCACTCACTGGCGGGGTTGCAACACTCGCCCGGCACGGTTGTTGCTGCGCCAGGGCTGTGTGTCCCACGCCCATCACAGGAGTAAAGGAGGGCCGGCAATGAGAAATGCACTCACTGTTCTCGCAGCGCTGGCCGTGCTGCTGGGGTCGTGCATGGTCTGCGGCTCCGGAGAGCCGGAGAAGAAGAAGGACGGCGAGGAGAAGAAGGCCGACGCCTGGATGAAGGCGAAGCAGAAGGCGACGCAAGAGGTCCTCGCCGGCCTGACCGAGGGGGACTTCGACAAGATTCGGACGAACGCCCAGGCCATGAACTTCCTGGGCTACCTCGAGAAATGGGCCAAGCCCGATACGCCCGGCTACAAGGAGCAGGTGAGCTACTTCGACTTCGCCAACCGAGAGCTGATCCGGCAGGCCAAGGCGAAGAACATCGAGGGGGCCACACTCGCTTACACGCAATTGACGATCAGCTGTGTGCAGTGCCATAAGATCGTCCGGGATGCCAAGACGAAGTAATGGCGGTCCTACCCCGCAGGGCGCGCGAACGAGGGGGGTGACGCCGGCCCCCTCGTTTCGTGTTCAGAGCCCCCTGAGATCCCCGAATCCAACCATGAGGGTGGTGCCGGTCGGATCGCGCCGGAGGCAGACCTGGAGCGCCTCAAGCCCGATGTCGGCTTCCGCTAGCAGCTGGACCTCGATTCGATGGACGTGCTGAACTTCGTGATCGCGCTGCACAAGGAGCTGCACGTCGCGTCAGGAGAAGAGTCATGCGAGTGCGAGAGATCATGACGCAGCCGGTGGTGACGGTTCGGGAGGATACCACTGGGGACAGCCTCGCATGAAGACGGGCGGTGTCAAGCGCAAGGGCCCTCCCGACAGTAACAACGCCAGGGAGGGCCATGCCGCTCACCCCTTGATGCACACCAGCGGCAACAGCCTGGCCACCTTGCGCGACAGCTTCGCCTGGTCGGCGGCGTCCACCACCGCGCTGACGTCCTTGTACGCCCCCGGCGCCTCCTCCGCGACGCCGCGGTACGACGGCGTCCGGATCAGGATGCCCTGGTCGGCCAGCTGCCGGACCAGTTCCCGCCCCTGCCACTTCTTCAGCGCCTCGTGCCGGCTCATGCTGCGGCCGGCGCCGTGGCACGACGAGCCGAACGACCGCTCCATGCTCTCGCGCGTGCCGGCCAGGATGTACGAGCAGGTGCCCATCGACCCGCCGATCAGCACCGGCTGGCCGGTCGCCTGCAGCGCCGCCGGCAGGTCCGGGTGGCCCGGCCCGAAGGCCCGCGTCGCCCCCTTGCGATGCACGAACAACCGTCGCCGCTCCCCATCGACGACGTGCGTCTCCAGCTTGCAGGTGTTGTGCGAGACGTCGTACAGCAGCGGCAGCCGCGCCGACGGGAACAATTCGGCAAACGCCTTCCGCGCCAGGTGGGTGATGACCTGGCGGTTGGCCAGGGCGCAGTTGATGGCGGCACGCATGGCCCCCAGGTAGCGCTGGCCGAGGTCCGAGTCGATCGGGGCGCAGGCCAGCTCGCGGTCGGGCAGCTCGATGCCGTAGCCAGCCGCGGCCACGGCCATGCGCCTCAGGAACTCGGTGCCGATCTGGTGGCCCAGGCCGCGCGAGCCGCAGTGGATGGTCAGCACGACGTCGCCCAGGCGGAGGCCGAAGGCGGCCGCCGCGGCGGCGTCGTAGACCTCGGCCACGTGCTGCACTTCCAGGTAGTGGTTGCCGGAGCCGAGCGTACCGACCTCGTCCTGCTGCCGCTTCTTGGCGTGGTCGGAAACCTCCTCGGGACGGGCGCCGGCCATGCAGCCGCGCTCCTCGATGCGCTCCAGGTCGGCCGGGGTGCCGTAGCCCAGTTCGACCGCCCAGCGGGCGCCGCCGCCGAGCATGGCGTCCATCTCCTTCGGCTTCAGGTGCAGCCGGCCGGTGCTGCCCAGGCCGGCGGGCACGGCGCGGGACAGCGCGTCGGCGAGTGCCTCCTTGTGCGGCTCGATATCCTTCTGGGTCAGGCCGGTGCAGAGCGTGCGGACGCCGCACGAGATATCGAACCCCACACCGCCGGCGGACACGACGCCACCCAGGTTCGGGTCGAAGGCGGCCACCCCGCCGATCGGGAAGCCGTAGCCCCAGTGGGCGTCCGGCATGGCGTAGGAGGCCCTGACGATGCCGGGCAGGGTGGCCACGTTGGTCACCTGCTCATACACCTTGGCGTCCATGTCGCGCACCAGTGCCTCGGTGGCGTAGAGCACCGCCGGCACGCGCATCTTGCCCTGCGGCACGACCCACCACTCGTACTCGGCTTTGCGCGTCAGCAAGCTCATGTCCATGACGGTCTCCCGGCTCCCGGTGCCTACACATCGACCACACACTGAGCGACCCAGGTGCCGCCGGCCTCTTGCCCGACCCGGAGGCTCGTCAGGGTGGCGCCCTTGACCTCGACGGCGGGTTGGTGCCTGGCCACGTCGATCGGCTCCCCCCACGCCCTGGCGTGTAATCCGTGGCCGTCGATATGCACGTCAAAGCGGCCGAAGAGCAGCCGCTGGGTTGCCATCTGGTAGACCAGGGCGTTGAGCCAATCGACCAGCAGCAACTCGTCGTCAGGGGCCTCGCACGTGATCTCGACCGCCTGCTCTGCCGCCAACTCCTGCGGGTCCAGGATCACGGCGGTGAGGGCGACGGCGGCCTGCTCGAAGGCCTCCTCCTTGGAGGTGCCGATGCCGCGTATGCCGATGTCTGCCTCGTGAGCAAAGTGCTCCCAGCGTGTGCTCGTCATACCAGTGCTCCTCTCACCGTCCCTTGCCGGAAATGCGTTCGCGCGGGACAGAAGGTCACGTCCAGCAGAGGATCTCCAGGGCGTTGCGTGGCACCGGCGGCGGCGGTTTGCTGGGATAACCGACGATGATCGGAAGGACCGGGATGTATTCCGGCAGCATCTTCAAGTCCCGTTTGACATCGGGCCCTTCCAGGAGCGGCCAGGCGAAGCCGATCGGGCACGTCCCCAGACCCATGCCGTGGGCGGCGAGCATCAAGTTCTGTCCCGCCAGACAGCAATCCCAATCAGGGTGCTGGCCGATGGGCTTGGCGCAAATCACGATCAGCGTGCCGGCGTTATAGAAGATGTTGAACGCGGGATCCGCGAGCATTTCCTTGAGTTCGGGAACCAGGGAGCCCTGGTCCGCGGTCCTGCCGAACAGGCTCTTGGCCCGGTCGGAATAGCCCCTCAGAAGCATCTTGTCCTGGATGACCGCGAACGCCCACGGCTGGTGATTGACCGCACTGGGCGCCTGGGTGGCGGCCTGGAGCAGAGCCAGCACCGTCGTCCTGTCAACCGGCTGGTCCGTGAACTCGCGCACCGACCGACGTTGGAAAATCGCTTCCTTCACGTCCATTTCACCGTCTCCTCTGCTCAGGTGCCGGGACGCGTTCTGACCCCGGGGAAGGAACCGGGCGCGGCCTTGCCCACCCCTCCGATATCAATGCTTGGCCCGGTGCCCGAGTTGCCGCTCGACGCTGGAGATCATCTCGGCCAGGTGGTGCGGCTGATTCTTGCGATCGTCGATCACGATCGTGGTGACGACTCGGTCGTGGCTCAGTCCCACCACGTGGTGACAACGCCCGATGGCCTCCATCAGTTGCTCCCAGTTGCCCTCGACCGCGGTGCTCATGGGACCGAGGTGGTAATTCAGGCCCATGCCCTCCAGCGTTTCAATGACCTTGGCCACGTCCTTACTCAGGTGTTCCGTCTGCATCGGGTAGATGCTGAACTCTGCGAGCATCGTTCGGCTCCTTTCTGCGGCGGGAGGCGTGTGAGGCCGGTGCGGCATGAAGGTCAGCCGGCTCTGCCCTCTCCCTCGCCAGTTCTCCCCGTCAGGCGCGACGGCGGAATGATCTCCGAGTCGCCGCTCTCTTCGTAGCCGGGGTGCCCCTCGGTGATGTCGGGGTCTACGTGGATGCCCGGGGGGATGATCCCCGTGAGATCGACGCGACCCCGGCCGCCGCCGGGCAGGCCACTGTCCGACGGTGGCCTCTCCTTGGGGGGCGCCGTCAAGGCGGGGCACGCGCCCTCCCTCGCCTCGGCCTGGCTGGCGACAGAGGCCTTCCCCGCCGCTCGGGGCGGCGAATCAACTCGCCTTGCTGTCATGGCTCTTCCTCCTTCACACTGACACATCTTGTCGGCAGTCTTAAACACTCCGCGGCGATTCTCATCGGGTCCCCGGCACAGGAGCAGGGCTCCGCTCGGAGACTACTCGCCACGGGCGTCTTCCGGCAGACGCCATCTACGTCGTCACGGTGAGGAGGTTCTCGACCTCGGCTACGCCGGGTGCCGCCCAGGCAGCCTGCTCGGCTTCGTCCTTCTCGGTCCAGGAGTGGACGTTGCCCTTCAGGGTCACTTTGCCGTCGCGAGCCTGCACGCTCACCCACTGCGCGTCCAGCTCCTCGCTGCGCTTGAACGCGGCTTCGATCTTGTCCTTGACGTCACCCGGCCTCACCTGGGACCGCACAGAGATTGGGCTGCTCAGCCCCGTGACGCCGGTCAGGTTGCGCACCACGCGTTCCGCGGTGTCCTTCTGATACCCCCGTCCCCCTTGCCCTCCAGCGTGATCCAGCCGTTGCGGACGGTGACTTTGATGCGGTCCTCAGGAACCGTGGTGTCCCACTTGAGGGCGCTCAGCGCGGCCGCGGCGATGTCGGCGTCGCCCCGCTGGCCGCTGCCCGGGATCTTGACCTCGACGTCGTTGGCCACCGCCTTGACCCCGTGGACCCGCTTGGCCACGCGCTCGGCCGTCACCTTGGCGGCGTAGCTGGCCACCGGGCCGGTGAGGGTCACGACCCCGTCCTTTGCGGCCACGCCGATCTGGGAGGCGTCGATGCTTGGCTCCCACTCGAGTTCGGCCAGGACGTCATGCTGTAGCTGGGTGTTGGTCTTCATGGCACTTGCTCCCATCTGACCGAGCGTCATGATGACATCCCTCCTTTCCAGGCAAAGAAAGGCGGGAACGCAACGGTTGTGGGTCGGCAGCTCTGTCAAGGCACCAGGGAACGGATCTCAGCGGGCAGGACGTGCTGCAGCCCCCGGATTTCGCCGCCGCTGACGTTTTCGGCCAGCACCGCGAAGGCCGCGCGCGCGACCTCCTCCGCATCAATCCCCAGGGCGTCAGGAAAGGCCGAGGCGATGTGGGCCAGGAACTGTTCCTTCTTCCGCTCCCTCAGCGGCTTGTCGGCCGGGTGCCAGCCCTCGTAGTAAATGCCGCGGATCAGCAGCGGCAGTTGCGCGCCCAGCGTCACCACCTCGTCCACGGTCAGGTGGTCGCGCAGCGCGTGCAGGACCGCCCGCAGGGCATGGTAAGCGCGGTGCTGGTCCTCCCAGCCGAGGCGCTCCATGAGCCCCTTGAGCCACGTGTTGGTCGCCTGGACGGTGGTGTCAAACTGACTCAATCCCGTGAGACTCATGGTCGCGTTTCCTTCATAAGCGCCTCGCTGCCGTCGCGACGTGCGGCGGTGACGAGGGTGCGAGGTGGTCCGCTGGACCTGCCATCGCCCGGCGGGCGACCGCCTGAGATCGGCCAGGCCGGGATGGTGCCACAACGGCGCCCACAGACGTGGATCGCTACACGACCTGTGGGACGCCTCTGCGCAGCGGGAATCATCGACTCCCGCAGGGCGAGCCGGTTTCCCCGGGCGGCGCCTCACTTCGCCGTCACGGGGATGCGCTTGCCCTTGGCCTCGGCGGTCTTGGGCAGCGTCACCGTCAGCACGCCGTTGTGGTACTCGGCGCTGACCTTGTCCTTGGCGATGCCCGCCGGCAGCGCCACCGACTCGTAGCACTCCTGCTCGCGCACCTCGCGGCGCTTACCCCCCTCGTCCACCTTCTCCACTTTCTTGGAAGCCCGGAGGACCATGCGGTCGTCGCACACCTCCAGGTCGAAGTCGGCGGCCTCGAAGCCCGGCGCCTCGGCCCGCACCACGACGGCCCCCTCCTCGTCCTTGATGTCCAGGCCCCAGCGCCAGCCCCCCTCACCCCGCCACAGGGCGGGCATCTCGCGGGAGCAGCGCTCGCACAGGCGGTCGAACTCGTCGCGCATCCGGCCCAGGAGGACCGGGAAGTCGCGGGACGGAACCGCCGCCCCGCCGTCGCCCGCCAACGCCCTCCTTATCCTTCTCCAGGGGATCAAGCTACGCATGACTCGGTTCTCCTTCTTTCTTCATCTCAGACACGACTCAGCGACCGGCCGGCACGCCCGGCCCGGCCTACCCCGCCTTGACGGCGATCCGCCGGGGCTTCACCCGCTCCGCTTTGGGCAGGCGGATGGTCAGCACGCCCTGCGCGTACTCCGCCGCGATCTTCTCGGGGTTCACCTCGATGCCGACGCTGAACGCGCGGTAGAAGTCGCCGACGCCGTACTCGTCCTGCACGTACTCGGCCGGCGCCTGCCGCGGCCGCACCTTGCCGTGCAGGCTCAGCTCTCCCTTCTCGAAGCGCAGCTCGATGTCCCCGGGACTGACGCCCGGGACATCGCACTGCAGGACCAACTCGTCCGCGGTCTCGTAGATGTCCACGCGCGGCGTGTAGTAGATGCCGCCCCGGGTCGATTCCGCCGGGGCGACCTCGCCGGCTTCTTTCTTGACGACCGCCGTTGTTGCCTCTGCCACGGGATACCTCCTTCGGATCTTGCACTCTTGGGGACTCGGGTTTCAGATCGCCTTCACGGGGATCTTCCGCGGCTTGGCCGCCGCGCTCTTGGCCATCTTGACGGTCAGCACACCGTTCTCCAGGCGGGCCTCCACCTTGGCCGGGTCGATGGCGGCCGGCAGCGCGAGGGCGCGCTCGAAGTTGCCGAAGCCGCGCTCCTGGCGGTGCCACTCGACCTTCTCCGGGGCAGCAGCCTTGCGCTCCCCCTTGATCGTCAGCTGGTCGTCGCCGGTCGCTGTGATCTGCAGGTCCTCCAGCTTCAGGCCGGGCAGTTCGGCCTCGGCGTAGACGAACTCCTGGTCCTCCCAGACGTTCACCGGCGGGTAGGACACCGCCAGCGCCGGCCAGGCCTCCGCGGTGACATCCCAGCGGTCGAAGAGCCGGTCCATCTCGTCCCGCATCCGCGCCATCTCCCGCCCCAGCGAGCGGAACGGCTCCCAGCGAGTCAACAGGGCCATGAAAGTCTCCTTTACGTGATCCGGTCTCCCGCCGGCCCGCGGCCTCGGACCGCCCGGGGCCGGGCCGACGCCCCCTTCTCCATCCCGTGGTGGCAGGCGGCCCGATCAGTAGTGGCAAGGGACCGACCTGATGGCAAAGATGACCTCTTCGTCCGTCGCGTCGTCGCTGCTGCCGGCGAAGCTGGTGTCGCGGCGGTCCATCAGGATGGCCCGGTCGCTCTCCACGTTGCTCCGCAGGGCATCGATCAGCTGCCGCCTCTCCACCTCGGCCAATGGTCGGAAGTCCATACGTGCCTCCCTCGGAATCGAGTGCGTTGACAAGAGTTCATGGCGGCATCGGGAGCACGGCCCGCTGCCTCCGTCCTGGTCTCACTAGGCTCGCACCTTCTCCGCCGTCGCCAACGGGGCCTCCGCCGACCCCGCGGCTGGCAGAGGCATTTTCACGGTCAGCACGGGGCAGGGCGCACGGCGGAGCACCTGTTCGGCCACGCTCCCCAGCAGCACGCGCCCGAGCCCGGTCCGCCCGTGGGTCCCGAGAACGATCAGGTCGCACTCGACCTCCGCGGCGAGTCGCAGGATCTCCCCGGCGGGATCCTCGCTCAACATCAGCCGTGGCTCCATGCGGACCTCGGGGGCCGCCGCCTGGAGGCCCTTGAGTTGCTCGGTCAACTCTTCCTGGTAGGTTTCCGGCTGCGGAGGGAGCGGCCCCACGAGCGGGGTGATCACCGGTCTCCGGGCCACGTGCGCGACGACCAGTCGCGCCCCGTAGTCGTGCGCCAGGGCACACGCCAGCTGAAACGCGGCCCGCGAGTTGTCCGAAAAATCGGTGGGATGAAGGACCGTCTTGATGGCTAACATGCCGTACCCTCCCGAGGGCTGTGCGTGTGGGTCGTCCGCGCCGTCACTTAGAGAGCGTGCCCGTGGATCAGGTCGCCGCGCGCGATCCTGGCGATCAGGTCCCGGAGGACGGGGGCCGACCCCTCGTCCAGCTCGGTGATGAGGGCCCACCTCTCCTCGCTGATGGTCCTGGGGCGGGGTTGCCGGCCGGGGCGGGTGGCCACCGCACGCCGGGAAGGGCGTCGCTTGGGACTCTGCGCGCGTCTCATGGTCGCGGTCTCCTGGCCAATAGTCGCAGGGCTTGGCGGCAACTCTTCAGCCTCCCTCGCATGCCGCGGTTGTTACGGAAAGCAAATGAAGTGCCCGGGAACCAAGAAGGACGAGATTCTCCCATGTTGCCTCATTAAGCCGCGAAGGCGCCACGTCCCCTGTCGCCCTGGGCACTCGGCACAGGCTCGCGGGATCGACCGCTCCACCGACTGTGCGATTTCGCCCAGGGAGGCGGCCGGGTCCGCACAAGGCCGGACGACGCCTGTGAAGGACGATCCGGGCCCTCGCGCTGCTCTCCCTTCGCGCGACTGACCGGCAGCCGCGGCGCGAGGGCCCGGGAGCAACCTCACCGCTGGCCTGACAATTGCACGCCCTTGCTTCAGTTTCGCGGTGGGAGTTCAATGGCGGGCATGGGGGACGGCCCTCGGGCATCCTCCCGCCGTGGAGAACGAGGGAGCCGCCGCCAGCCGAAGGAGGATGGCCATGAAGTGGGGCAAGTACAGGTTCGGTTCACTCCGCATCGACGGCGAGGAATACACCAAGGACGTGATCCTGGACCAGGGGATGATCCGCAAACGGAAGAAGAAGGCGTCGCGCGAGTTTCGCGACCGGTTCGGCCACACCCCTTTGTCCCTGAAGGAAGACATTCCCTGGGACTGCAAGCGCCTGGTGGTCGGCACCGGGATGGCGGGGGCGTTGCCGGTCATGGACGAGGTCCGCGCCGAGGCCGAGCGGCGCGGCGTGGCGCTCGTCACCTGTCCCACTCCCGAGGCGATCAAGGCCCTCAAGAAGGACCCGGCTGAAACCAACGCGATTCTGCACCTGACCTGCTGATCCGGCCCTTGAGGAGGCAGGATTCACCGCCCTCTTCCAGCAAGAGTGCAGGAGGGCGCTTCCGGGCTTCGGGCATGGCACTTGCAATCAAGGGCGCGCCGCTCGGCCAGGATGGAGAATGCGGCAGTTCGTCGTCCCCGCTTGGCACGAGTCCGAGAGAGGACGGCCAAGGTGCGGCGCTTCCGCAAGCTTGCCCATTTCGAGGGTGAGGACATGGTGCCGGGCACGGAAACCGCTTGGCTCTTTAAGGGAAGGCCCGACTGCCCAAATGGGTTGAGGGTCGGCGGGAAGGCTGCCGGATTGCGTGTTCTGCTGGTCGCGGGCGCTGCGGAGACCCCGAATGTCCAGGTTTCAAGAGTTTTGTGAATCCTTCCGGGCGGGCAAAGCCCGGGCCGAAGAGGAGCAACTGGAGCGGGAGGAGCGGCTTCGCGACCTCCCCGCTACCGTCGGGGACGTGTTCCGACGCATGTGCGCCTCCTTCCGCTGCCCCGAGAACCAGGCTCACTACGTTGACCTGGACACAAACACGGTAGCTGGGACGGTCCACAGCGCCGCGCCGCCGATCCGGTTTTGCCCCGAGAAAGGCCGCCATTGCCTTGGACTGGAGATCAGGGTCGGTGCGCCTCCGGATCAAGACCAATACCCGGTCTGGTTGTCCTTTGAGTTCGCGCCTCTGAAGCCTGGCGGGCTCGAGTTCCATCTCGGGTCGTCCATTTTCAGGCTTCCCGCCGAAGAGGAGGCATTCTTCAACCACGTCGCGGACGCCATCAATCGCGAACTGCGGCAAGGCTGCACCCCGGCACCGCGCAAGATCGGCTTCTAACTGCCGCCCTTCTCCCCGAGTGCCTCCCCGGCACGCGGGAGGGTTATCTCAGGCGCTGCCCGCAGGCTCGCCTTCCGCCTGGATATACTCAGGCCATTCGATTTCCGGTTGTTTAGCGGCCGCCCTCGGGGCGGCGCTCCGAGCGCCGCCCCGAGGGCGGCCGCTAAACGTCGGTTTTCGGCATGGTTCAAATCGGGGTGACAGTGGCTGTGGCGGCACGTTTCCAACGTGCCGTATCCCACCGGCACGTTGGAAACGTGCCGCCACAGCCACTGTCACCCGAAACCGCCCGGTATTGAACCATGCCCGGTTTTCCAACGGCTCTGGTATAGCTTCCGGGCGGTGGCGGACGATCTCGCCTTCCACGAGGTAGATCACGTTCTCGGCGATGTTGGTGGCGTGGTCGGCGATGCGCTCCAGCGGGCCGGTCGGGCCGGCCTCGATGAGCCGGCCGTGGAGGAAGAAGGCCGTCAGGTCGGAGACCCGGGCGGCCTGCTGCATGTTGCGCGTCACGATGACGATGGTGTAGTCGCGCTTCAGCTCGAAGATCAGGTCCTCGATGCGCGCCGTGGACGCCGGATCCAGCGCCGAGGCCGGTTCGTCCAGGAGCAGTACCTCAGGCTCTGTGGCCAGGGCGCGGGCGATGCACAACCGCTCCGGCCCCGGGTCAAGCCGTGGCTGCTGTGGCCTGGGGAGCGGGGACGAATTCCCGCAGGAGGGCCACGACCTGCTCGTCCTCGACCTGCGTGAAGTCCTCGTAGAACTGGCCGATGGCCCAGAACTCGACGGGGGCGAGCAGACAGACCACGTCGTCACACCAGCGGCGGACTTCCGCCACCCGGTCGGGGGAAGCGACCGGCACGGCGACGATGACCTCGCGGGGGCGTTGCGCCTTGACCACTTGCAGCGCGGCGATCATGGTCGCGCCCGTGGCGATGCCGTCGTCGGTCACGATCACCGAGCGGCCCGCGACCGGGGCCTTCGGCCGCACGCCGCGGAACAGCCGTTGGCGGCGGGCGATCTCGGCGAGTTGGTGGTCGCGCTCCTCGGCCAGGTACTCATCGGTGAGGTCAAGGACTTCCTGAGCGAAGCGGTTGAGATAGACGCGCCCGTCCTCGGTAACGGCCCCGATGGCCAGCTCCGGCTGCCCCGGCGCGCGGAGCTTGCGGGACAGGACGACGTCGAGTTCCGCGCCCAGCTCCCGGGCCAGTTCCGCGCCGGTGACCACACCGCCGCGGGGGATCGCCAGCACCAGGGGGTCGTGCAGCTCGCGCCCCTTCAATCGTTGCGCCAGCTGATGGGCGGCGTCTTCGCGGTTGACAAACATGGCTACCTCCCGCCGGCCGCCAGGTGACGGCCGAACCATTCTTGCGCCAGTCGGGCCACTTCCTCCAGGGCACCGGGCTCCTCGAAGAGGTGAGTGGCTCCGGGGATCACAACCAACTCCTTCGGGCAGCTCAGGAGGCGAAGGGCCTGTTCGTTGAGCTGCAGAACCACATCGTCATCGCCGCCGACGATGAGCAGGGTGGGCGCCCGCACGGCGGGGAGATCGTCACGTGCCAGGTCCGGGCGGCCGCCGCGCGAGACCACGGCCCCTATCCCGGCGGGCTGCCGGGCCGCCGCCACCAGGGCCGCCGCCGCCCCCGTGCTCGCCCCGAAGTAACCCAGGCGGAGCCCGCCGGTCTCGGGAGCGCGGCTCAGCCAGTCGGCCGTGCTCTGGAGGCGCCCGGCAAGGAGTTCGATGTCAAAGACCTTGTCCCGGTCATCCGCCTCCTCTTCTTCGAGGAGGTCGATCAAGAGCGTGACCAGCCCGGCCTGTTGGAGGACGCGGGCCACGAACTGGTTGCGGGGGCTGAACCGGCCGCTGCCGCTGCCGTGGGCGAAGGACACCACCCCGCCCGCCGCCTCCGGCACGACGAGGATCCCCTGCAACAGGTGACGTCTGGACGGTATCTTGACCACGCGCTCTTTCGACCCGCTGGTTGTTTGTGTTGTCATAGCTGTCGCTCCTTTCCATTGGCAGGCCCCTACGGGGCCTGAGTCCCCTCGGGGTTGCCCATCGTCTGCTCGGTTTCGGGGTTACTCGCTCGGGCAGTTGCTTCGGGCTCAACTCACCACATACAACTTCGATACCATCCGCCCGTTTTCTGGAAGAGCCAGCCCTGCAGCGGATCAGTCATGAGGAACTGAGGTGCCGTGCGAACGGGCAGGCGTCGGGCATTCGTCTCCGTTTGGCCGGCCGTCGAGGGCTATCCTTCGGCCGTGACAGGAGGGGGAGAAGATCCGGTCAATCCGCCGTGGTGTGCATAATCGCACGGGCGACGTGCGTATACGGCACGAGGCCCCGCAAGCGAACGGCCAAGGAAAGCGAACTCGTTGACTGCGACACTTCATTGGCCTGGCAAGTGCTGGTGGTCTTCCACCGCCTGCCGGTGTCACGACGCGATTGTCTCTCGGAAGAGTGAGGTCTGCGACCTGCTCGACGGAGAAGGGGGAAGGTGCGCTGAAGGGGGCAAAGGATGAGGTCGGATCAGGCCACGCCGATCTGCGTGTTCCTGTGCGGCGACGTGATGACGGGAAGGGGCATCGGTCAAGTCTTGCCTCATCCCGGCAACCCCGTCCTGCACGAACCCTTTGTCCACGACGCCCGCGAGTACGTGCGGCTTGCCGAGGGCGCCCACGGGCCAATCCCCCGGCCGATGCACTTCGGGTGCGTCTGGGGCGACGCGCTGGTGGAGCTACAGCGGGCCGGAACCGACGTGAGGATCATCAACCTGGAGACGAGCATTACGGCCAGCGAGGACTACTGGCCCGATAAAGGCATTCATTACCGCATGCACCCCCGGAACGTCGCCTGCATCACGGCGGCGGGCATCGACTGTTGCTGCCTGGCCAACAACCACGTGCTTGACTGGGGATACGAGGGCTTGGCGGAGACGCTCCAGACGTTGGACCGGGCGGGCGTGGCCCACGCGGGCGCGGGACTGAGTGCCCCGGAAGCCGCGTCCCCGGCCGCACTCGACGTGACGGACAAGGGCCGCGTGCTCGTCTTCGCGCTGGGGTCGGCCACCAGCGGCATCCCCCGGGAGTGGGGCGCGACCGAGGCCCGGCCAGGCGTCAACCGCCTGGAGGACCTGTCCGAAGAGACCGCCGGACGCGTCGCCGGCCGGATACGGCAGCTCAAGCAGGCCGGTGACGTGACTGTGGCCTCGATCCACTGGGGCGGTAACTGGGGCTACGACATCCCCGACGAGCAGATTCACTTCGCCCATCGGCTCGTCGAGGAAGGCGTCGATGTCGTTCACGGCCATTCGTCTCATCACGTCAAGGCCCCCGAAGTCTACCGGGACCGCCTGATCCTCTACGGCTGCGGAGATTTCCTGACCGACTACGAAGGGATCGGGGGGTATGAGGCGTTCCGGGGCGACCTGGCCTTGATGTACCTGGCCCAGGTGGACCCGCGCCAGGGCCGGCTCGTGGAGGCGCGGCTGGTCCCCCTGCAGGTCAGGCAGTTCCGGCTGAACCGCGCCTCGGCGGCCGACGCGAAGGGGCTCTGCGATCTCCTGAACCGACTCGGGGGACCGTTCGGCACGCAAGGCCAGTTGGGTGGCGACAACAGCATGACCCTCCGCTGGCAGTAGCGCCAACCAGGCGGCCAGGATCACGGGGCCGGCGGCTCGCATTCGACCCCGTTCGCCACGCTCTTCATGAAGGCGCTGGCCGCATGGCCGGTGATGTCGATCCTTTGCGTCCGGTTATCCACGGACAGGCCAAAGCCGCCCCGCTCCCTTGCCGTCCCATGAGTCAAACCCTCCTGCTGTGCCAAGCCGGAACACCTGTGTGCGGATTTGATCCGAAGGCGACAAGCAATCATCGGCAGGGGTCGCCACGGCACATGAGCGCCCTCGTTACAGGGCCGAACAGTAGTTACAGGCAGAAAAGATGCCGAACTGAAGCTCGCCCCACGTCGGCCTGAAAATTGCTTTCTCTCCTGTGACCGCTGCCGATCTCCCTCTGCGATAGGCCCTCGGGAGAGTTGAGTCTGCGGGACCTTTGCCAGGAGCCGGTGGGCGTGGCGAAGGTTCAGGTGAATGAGCTGCCGGCAAGAGGAACCGACAATGGCCCTCACGCTTCCAGGCCTGCAACCCTTGCTCGACCAGTTCAAGGGCGACGGGCCAGTGGTCAGTTGCTACGCCGACCTTTCCGCTGCCCCCGGGTTCCCGGTGCGCTGGCCGGGGCCCTTCAAGGCCAAGGCCGCCGCCATCCATGAGATGCTGGCCGACGACCCCCGGGCGGGGCGCCAGTTCGAGCGCAACTTCCAGGCCATCGGCCGCGCCCTGGAGGCGCCCGAGGCCCGTCATGCCCGCGGGATGGCCGTCTTCGCCGCCCTCCAGCGCGGCTTCTTCCAGCCCTACCCCCTGGACGTGCCGGTCGAGGACGAACTCGTGGTCCACGAAGCGCCTTACCTCGTTCCCCTCTTGCAGACCCTTTACCGGCAGCGGGAGTACCTGGTGGTACACTCGGACACGCACCGCGGGCGGCTGTATGCGGCCACCCCCGGCGGCCTGCGGTTGCTCCAGGAGGTCGAGGCGACGGTGCCCAGCCGGCAGCACTCCGCGGGGGAGCGCTGGGGACAGCAGCAGGCCACCATCGCCCGCCACCGTGAGGACCGCATCCTGCACTTCCAGAAAGAACTGGCGGAACGCGTCGAGAAAGCCTGGGCCGAGCACTCGTTCCAGGGGCTCGTCCTGTTGGGTGAACACGAGGTCCTGGAGCACTTCCGGAAGCGGCTGCCGGCGCGGCTTGCGGCCCAGGTGGTCCACGAGGGCCCGCAGGCCTGGACCGACAAGCCTCTGGCGATCGAGGCAGACATTCAGGCGATCCTCACCAACGCGCGGCAGGCCCAGGAGGAGCACCTTCGCGAGGAGTTCGAGCGTCGCCTCCGGGAGGGTTACGCGGTCGCCTCCGGCGCCGGGGAGGTGATCGAGGCTGTGGAAAAGGGCCGGATTGGCCCGCGGGGCCACGGCTATCTGGTGTTCGGCCCGGACCCCCGAGAGGTGGTGGCCCGCTGCACGGCCTGCCGGTCCCTCTGGGTCGAGGTGCCCGCCGCCTGTCCCCGCTGCCAGGCCCCCTGCGTCGAGGCCAGCCTCTGGGAGGAACTGCTGCTGCTGGCCCTCCGGCATGACTTTGCCGCCCACTTCGTGAGGGGCGACGCTGAGTTGGCGTGCCGCGGCGGCGTGGCCGCAATGCTCCCCAGGCAGGAGCCGACCCTGCGGACTCCTGTCACTCCCCCCGGGCAAGGAGGTCCCGGGTGAACGGCGGGGATGCTCTCCTTGCCTCCTCACGGGCCCGGGGCGCCGGTCCTCTTCGCGCGGAGCAAGAGGCAATCGGCGCTCGTCTCCAATTGAGGGTTTTCCCATGGCAGATTACGAGCAGCTCCGAAAGGTCGTTGAGGACCTGGTCCAGGTCATGCATGTGCAGGCCAAGGACCTGGAAAAGCTTGTTGAACACATCGAGCAGGGGACGGGGCACCTGGGCTACCAGCACCAGTTCTCCGTCGTCGCCTCGGCACTCAGCGAGTTGCACCTCCGCGTTCAGAAACTGAGCGGGCCGCCGGCTGGCCGCTGACCCGGGCTTCGTTTCTTGCGAAGGTGGCGCAGCGGCCCTGTTGGCCCAAACCCGAGTTGCGGTCCGGCACCATGAGCCAGCCTGTCCTGGAGCTTGACGGGTCGATCGGCGAAGGCGGCGGGCAGATCTTGCGCACCAGCTTGGCTCTGTCGCTGGTCACCAGCCGGCCTTTCCACCTGCGCAACATCCGCGTGGACCGCCGTAAGCCGGGGCTCCAGCCGCAGCATCTGGCGAGTGTGCAGGCCAGCACCGCCGTCAGGTACAAGAACCCGTGAGGCATCGGCACGTAGGTGATGTCCGTGCTCCACACCTGGTTCGGCCGCGTCACCGCCACGCCCCGCAGCTTAGAGAGCACCTCGGTCCGTGGTCCAGTTTTTGGGGTCCACCTCAGTGGACGGGTTCCACACCAAGGGCGTGGAAGACGAGGGAAATCAAGTGGCGACGGGATTTCCTGCGGCAGACCGGCTACAAGCTGTGAGCGCAGGGAGACCGCTCCGCTCCTCCCCCGCACCCGGCAGGGGACTTGCTTCTGTGGTATCGGCCACGCCCGATCCGGTACGCGGGCAGGGGGCAGGCTGACCAAAGGAACGAACCGAGGCATCGGAGTTCGTGAACCTCGGACGGGGCTGCTCGACCTGGGGTAGCGGACGAACAAGGGCAGAGCGACCAGTTGGCGCATAAAAAAAGCCCCGCATCCCAACCGGGGGAGAGGAAGCTGACTTGCTTGCGGTCCAGCCGTAATCTTCCGTACCTCTGTTCTTGCCTCCCAGCCTGCCCGCGTCGTGTCATTACGACCGACCCGAGAGCGGCCGGGGTCGAGATCCGGAGAGGGCCACAAACCCCAACCAGTGAGCCCTCCGCTTGAGAAAGCCACTCCTACCGTCGGCAGTGCGCCTTGCTTCGCTGACTGTCCACGGCAGGTGTCGGCTGCTACAGCAGTCAGGGGTTTCGGGCTCACTCGCCCTCCTCTCCACTATTTTAGATGCGCGGCGGGTCGGGGGGATTCACGAGCCCAAGGAATGACGCGCGTTTCTCCTCGGCCTTCGACCTGGACAGTCAGTGAAAACCGGGCGCGCTGCCGTCGGCAGCAATGGCGCCTCGAGACGGAGGGCTCGCCGGACGGGGCTTACGACCTGAGCGTGGCCTCGACGCCAGCCGCCTCCGGGTTGATCGTAAAGACACGACGAAGGCGGATGTCGGTGAGAGAGGCCGCGGACCACGTTTGGACTCGTAAGCAGGTCAGCTTCCTCTCCCCCGGCTGGGAGGCCGGGCTTTTTTTATGCGCCTTGAAACTCCGGGTAGGCGTTGGCCCTGAACCTTTTCCTCTCGGCCCGCGTCTAAACTCGCGTACACCATTCTGCACGCCGAAATAGCCCCCGTCTTCTGAGTGCCACTTCTTGGCAAGTCGGGCTCAGATCGTTCTTCAGTCTCCCACCGGTTCAGGACCCCCCCCCAAGGGTTCTTGAGACGCTTCCGAGACGAATGGCGCGGGCGGCCCACTCTCCGCGCGTCGCTCGTACAAGCACCCAGGTAGGGGGCGGAGCCGAGCAACAAGTGCCGGCGAGCTTCCCCAGGGCAGCTCGACATGCGTCCATGGCCAGGAGCCCTTGCAAAATCAACGAGAGACAGGATCGACGGATGAAATCGCATCGCAAAGTGAAGTGGAATGCCACGGCGGTGGAGCGGCAGGCCCGTCGGCAGCAGTTCGATGCTGGCGGGCAAGCGTCCCCCACCGTCTCGGCAGTGGACTTTGAAGAGCTGCGGGACGGCGTCCTGGAAGACGACGAGGTCCTCCACGGCGCCGAGGAGCCCAGGGAGGAAGGTCTGACGACCGAGACCGAGGCCGATCCGGCAACTGCGCCCGCGGCCGAGGAAGACGGCCATTCTGCCGACGGCCTGACCCTATACCTGAAACAGATGGGCTCGATCCCGCTCCTCAACCGGCAGCAGGAGCTGGAGCTGGTCACGGGGCTGGACACGTCCCGGCGGCGCTACCGGCATGCCGCTTTCTGGAACTGGGGCGTGCTTGCCCGGGTCGTGGACACCTTCGAGCGCGTCCGTTCCGGGGACCTGTCCCTCGACCGGACCATCGACGTCGTGCCGAGCCTGGGACTGACCGCGGAGCACATTCGGAAGCGGCTGCCCCGCCACCTGGGCCGCCTGCGCCGGCTCCGTCAAGCGGCGGTCCTCGCTTTCGAGGAGACGCTCCGCGCCCGCTCCCGTGCCGAGCGGTCCGGCCTGCGCCGCGCCCTGCGCCGGCGACTGCGCCTCGGTGTCCGCCTGGCCGAGGAACTTTCCCCCCGTACCGAGCTGGTGGATTCCTGGGTTGAGGAGTTAAAGCAGCAGTCGGCCAAGATGCAGGAACTGGTCCAGCAGACGGAGCGTCCGGCCCGCTCGGCCGCGGCCCGCGTGGAACAGAGCAAACACTCGAAGGAACTGCGCCACCTGATGCTGCAAGTCCAGGCCACGCCGGAGGAACTCGCGGGCTGGGTCGGGGTAGTGAGCCAGCGCCAGGCGCGTTGCCGGCGGGACCGGCGTGAGCTGGCCGCCGCCAACTTGCGGCTGGTGGTCTCGGTGGCGAAGCGCTACCGGGGCCGGGGGCTGCCGTTTGCCGACCTGATCCAGGAGGGTAACAGCGGCCTGATGCGCGCGGTGGACAAGTTCGACTGTCGCCTCGGCTTCAAGTTCGGCACCTACGCCACCTGGTGGGTCCGCCAGGGCGTCACGCGCGCCCTGTCCGACAAGTCCCGGACCGTGCGAGCCCCCTACCACTGGGCGGGCAAGCTCCGGGAGGTCGAAGCGGTACGGTCCGATCTCATGGCCCGCAATCACCGGGAGCCGACGACGGAGGAGATCGCCAAGGCGTTGCAGGTTACGCCGGCAGAAGTCCGCTCGACCCTGGCTTTGGGCCGTCAACCCCTCAGCCTCGACGGCCCTCACGGCGACGAGGACGAACAGGGCTTCCACAACATCCTGGCCGACCGGGAGGCCGCGAGTCCCGCCGAGGAGGCGGACCGGCAGCTCCTGAAGGAACGGCTCGCCGAGCTGCTGCGCTGCCTGGCGCCGCGCGACCGGGAAGTGATCGAGTTGCGCTACGGTCTGCGCGACGGCATCCCGCGCACCCTCGAGGAAGTCGCCCAGGTTTACGGCGTCACGCGCGAGCGCGTTCGCCAGATCGAGCAGCGCGGGCTGCGGAAGCTGCGGCAGTCGGAACGCCGGGACCGCGTGGCCGAGTTCGCCAAGCGCGAATGAGGTCCACGCACCGATTCGGGCTGGTCGCGAGGGTCGCCCCGCAATCCTTGGGGGTGACCCGGGCTGGTACGGTGG
>Ga0116217_10001526_pt1 | contig 22298 bp, 19 predicted proteins | sample Sb_taG_6_FD_89697 | JGI IMG/M metagenome (GOLD analysis project Ga0116217, IMG submission 89697) | Peat soil microbial communities from Weissenstadt, Germany - Sb_50d_4_PS metaG | ecosystem: Environmental > Terrestrial > Soil > Wetlands > Peat | place: Germany: Weissenstadt | collected 2010-09-21 | reverse complement strand
GGAGTCAGCTCGCGGTCGACATGGTCCAGGGTCTCGAGCCGCTCGCCGGGTTTCGCGCGCCGGACGATGATCGTGCCGTCGTGAACCGCAGCACCGTCGAACGTGTGCGTGGGCTTGCCGAGCTCGAGCATCACGTAGTTGGACGCGTCTACGACGTTGCTGACGGGACGCACTCCCGCTGCCTGGAGCCGCATCTGGACCCAGTCCAGCGACGGGCCGATCTCCACACGGCTGATCCAGCGGCCCACGAAGCGGCTGCACAGGTCCGGGGCCTGCACGTCTACTTTGAGGCGGTCGGTGACGGGCCCGCCGGTGGAGCGGCTCGCCACCGCCGTGGTGGCGTCGCCCGGGCTGTGCCCCCGCCTGACGGTGCGGGTGCTCGAGTCGGTCACCGTCTCCCCGTCGCCGACCTGGGTGGCCCGGCGCCTCGTGCTCGCCGGCATGCGCCCGATCAACAACATCGTCGACGCGTCCAACTATGTGATGCTCGAGCTCGGCCAGCCCACCCACCCTTACGACCTCGACCGGCTCGGCGCGCCGGGCCTGCTCGTGCGGCGGGCGGCGCGCGGCGAGGTCGTGCGGACGCTCGACGGCGTCGACCGCACGCTCGGGGTCCCCGGCCGGGGCCTCGGCGAGACCGGTGAGGACTGCGTGATCTGCGACGCCGCCGGGACCCCGGTCGGGATCGGGGGGATCTTCGGCGGGACCTCGTCGGAGATCGCCGGGTCGACCACCCGGGTCCTGCTCGAGGCCGCCTACTTCGAGCCCATGGTGATCGCCCGCACCTCCAAGCGCCTGGCGTTGCGGACGGAGGCATCGGCTCGCTTCGAGCGGGGCACCGACCCCTTCGGGATCGACCGGGCCACCGACCGCTTCTGCGAGCTCGTCTCGCTGAGCTCGCCCGGAGCCGTGGTGGCGGCGGGCACGCTGGACGTGCGTGGCGAGCTCGGTGGCCGCACGACGCTGTCGCTCTCGGCGTCTTCGGTCAACGCCCTGCTCGGCACCGCCCTGTCGCGCGACGAGGTCGCGGGGTTCCTCCAACCGCTCGGGTTCGCCTGCGAGCCCGAGGGCGACGACGCGTTGGCGGTCACGGTGCCCTCCAACCGGCCCGACGTCCGGCCGGCCCCCCAGGGCGTCGCCGACCTGTGCGAGGAGGTCGCCCGGGTCTTCGGCTACTCCCGGATCAAGCGCACGCAACCGACCTGGACCGAGCCGGGCGGGCTCACCGCCTTCCAGCGGGACCGCCGGCGGGTCCGCGAGGTGCTCGTCGGGCTCGGCGCGATCGAGGCGTGGACGGCGTCGCTCGTCGACGAGAGCGAGGACCGGCGGGTGGGGGTGACCGGGCCGGCGGTCGGCGTGACCAATCCGATGGCCGCGGACCAGGCGTCCCTCCGGCGTACCCAGATGGCGGGGCTGCTCCGGGCGCTCTCCTGGAACCTCGACCGCCGCCAGGGATCGATCCGGCTGTTCGAGGTGGGCAACGTGTTCTCCCCGCCGGACCCCGCGCACCCACGCACGGTGCGGGCCGGGTCCGGGGGCGCCCAGCAGGCGGCCCTCCCGGTCGAGCGCGAGCTCGTGTCGGCGGTCTTCGCCGCTGACGGCGATGACGCCCGCACGGCGGTGACGGCCCTGTTGGCCCTGGCCGACGACCTCCGCCTGGTCGAGGTCCGGCTGCGGGCCCCGGAGGGTGAGTTCCCGCTGCCCGGGCTCCACCCGACGCGTTCGGCCGAGGTCCGGGCCGGTGCCGACGGCCGGGTCGTCGGGACGGTGGGGGAGATCGACCCGGCGGTGGCCTCCGACTTCGGGGTCGACGGGCAGCGCATCGGCTGGATGGAGCTCGACCTCGGTCTGGTGCTCGACCACGCGGTCGTGGGCCGGGCGAGCGACCGGGCCCGGCCGGTCAGCCGGTACCCGTCGTCCGACGTGGATCTTGCCTTCGCGTTGGCCGACGCCGTCCCCGCCGACCGGGTGGCCGACGTGCTGTCGGTGGCCGGGGGGGAGCTGCTCGAGTCGGTTACCCTTTTTGACGTCTATCGGGGCCCCGGCGTCGAGGCCGGCCGGCGGAGCCTGGCGTTCCGCCTCCGGTTCTGTGCGCTCGATCGGACGCTCACCGACCGCGAGGTCGGGGGGCTGCGGGCGCGATGTGTCGAAGCGGTCGAGCGGGAGCTGGGGGCGGTACTCCGCTGAGGCAGAGGGGGGAGAGCTGGGGGGAGTCGGCGCCGCGGTGAGGCGACGGCGGTTCGGGCGGCGGGGAGCCGCGGCCCGGCTGCTCGGCGCGGGGCTCGCCGTCGCGCTCGCTTCGCTCGGGGCGTTCGTCCCCGCATCCTCCGCACCCTCCGCAGCGGGAGCGGGGGTCCTGTTCTTCCGCCCGGCGGTGACGCCGGCGGTGGTCCTACCCGCTCCGGGGGTGGTCGTCACCCCGAGCCGCGACGTGCCGGACCCCTACGTGATCGGGTGGGGTGGGCTGTATTTCATGTTCTTCTCCCAGGACGGCTTCGCCCCCGAGAACGTCCCGATGATCGTCTCGAACAGCTTGACCAGCTGGCAGGGCCCGGCGGTCGACGCGATGCCGGTCCTCCCGCCGTGGGCGTCGCCGGGCTTCACCTGGTCGCCGGACGTGCTCCGGGTGGGCCAGCGCTATGTGATGTGGTTCAACGCCGGGCTCGCGTCGTCGGGTTCGGCGGTCACCAAGTGCATCGGCGTGGCGACCTCGAGGACGATCCTCGGCCCCTACCGCTCGAATGACCCGGCGCCGCTCGTCTGCCAGCTCGACCACCTGGGCTCGATCGACCCGCGAGTCTTCACCGACCCGAGTGGCCGTCTGTGGCTCCTCTGGAAGTCCGACGAAAACGCGGCGGTGGACGCCACCAGCCACACGACCATCTACGCGCAGCAGCTGACCGCCGACGGGCTGCGCCTGCTCGGGAGCCCGGTCGCGCTCATGACCGCGGATCTGCCCTGGGAGGGGCGGATCGTGGAGTCGCCGGACATGGTCTACGCGTCGGGCCACTACTGGCTCTTCTTCTCGGGCAACTGGTTCAACGAGCCGGCCTACGCGATGGGGGTGGCCGAGTGCCTGGGCCCGACCGGGCCGTGTGAGCCGACGAGCCTCGGCCCGTGGTTCGGGTCGAACGCCCAGGGGAGCGGACCGGGGGAGGAGTCGCTCTTCAACGACGGGTCGCGGTGGTGGATGTTCTACGCCCCGTTCGCCATCGACTACACGAGCACGAACCCCCGCCCGGCCGCGGTGGTCCGCTTGGAGTTCGGCCCCGACGGACCGGTCGTCGTCGCTCCCGGGACCGCCGCGTGGAGCGCACCCGACCCGGTCCCGAAGGCCAAGCCCCTGGCCGAGAAGGCCTCGGTGACCAACCGTCGCGGCAAGAAGGGCGGGACTTGACCGACCCGCCCGCAGTCCCGGCGAGCCGCGACTCGCCGCGACTCGCCGGAGGAGTCCGGACGGTCGCGCACCTCGTCGTCTGGGCGTCGGTGCTCGTGCCGGCCCTGGTCGAGCTGTCCATCGGATGGCGGCCATTCGGCGACGACGCAGCGATCTCGAGCCGCGCCTACCAGGTGCTGTCGTCGCACGGATCGCTGACCGGCCTGGCCTCGGCGGCCTCCAACCACACCGGGCACGAGGTCTACGGGCTCGGGCCGCTCCTCTTCTATCTGCTGGCGTTGCCGGTCCGGATCGACCCGGCGCACGGGCTGCTGTGGGGCGCGGCGGTCGTGTGCGGCGTGGTGCTCTCGCTGGCGGTGGAGGCGGCGTGGGCGACGGGCCGGTGGCTCGCCTGCGGGCTCCTCGCGCTGGCCGTGCTCGACCTCTTGTGGCGCACGCCGTTCGTCTTCGACAACATCGGCTGGAACGCGTCGCTCCCGGTGCCGTTCCTTCTCGCCTCGGTGCTGTTCGCCTGGCTGGTCGCGAACGGGGAGACCGGGTGGTGGCCGGTGCTCGTCGTGACCGCGTCGGTGGCCGCCCAGTGCCACCTGTACTTCACGATCCCGGCCGCGCTCCTCGTGATCGTCGCCCTGGTGCTCGGGCTCCTCCACCCCGCCCGGCGCGGCCGGCTGCGGTGGATCCCGGTCGGGCTGGGGCTCGGACTCCTGTGCTGGCTCGCCCCGATCGTCCAGCAGCTGGAGGGGCCACGCGGCAACTTCTCGGCGGTCCTGCACGCCGCGCAGGGGCAGCAGGAGCTCGGCATCACCTTCGCCCTCCGGGACCTCGCCATGGCCGGGGCCGCCCACCCGCTCTGGCTGGTCCGCCTCCCGACCGGCTTCTTCCCCTTGGCCGGTCTCGAGACCGCCCACCCGGCCTGGTACGGGGTGGTCCTGCTCGGGCTGCTCGCCGTGGTGGCGGGGGTCGGTTGGGGGACCGGGCGCCGCGCCCTGGGCGGCTTCGCGGCGGTGACGCTGGCCCTGGCCGGCGGGCTCGTGATCGGCCTCACCGTCTTCCCGGCGAACGAGATCCTGAGCCTCTCCTACCTCGTGGACGCGTTCTGGCTGGTGGCGATGGCCCTGTGGGTGCTGCTCGCCTGGGTCGTGGTCGAGGCGGTCGGGGTGGCCACCGCCCGGGCCCCGGCCGCGGCGCGCGGTGGCGTCACACGGCTGGCCGGGGCGGCGGGCCCGTTGGGCGTCGTCGCGTTCGTGCTCGGCCTGCTCGTGCTCGGCACCCTCGAGGTCCGTGCGGCGGGCACCGATCCCCCGAAGGTCGAGTGGAGTAGCGCCGACGTGGCGGTGGTGGCTCGGGCTGCCGGGGCGATCGAGCAGGCGATCCCGCCTGGGCCGGTCTCGGTCGTCGCGGTGGGCACCGACTTCTACACCAGCACCTGGTCGGAGGAGGGGGTGGTGTTCCGCCTCGAGTACGACGGCTGGATCCCGGGGACCCAGGGTGCAGCCGCCCTCTACCTGGGACTCCACGCGCCGAAGGGTGCGCCCACCTACGTGGTCACCATGCGCGGCGCCCGGGTCACCTCGGTGCGGCGCCTCGTCTTGCCCTAGGCGCGCCCGGACTCGCCCGGGAGACGCCGGTTCGCCGGTCGCGCCTGTCAACCGCGCAGCGGACGGAAGAAGGCGCGGATGTCCTCGACGAGGAGCCCGGGCTCCTCGGCAGGAGCAAAGTGGCCGCCCCGCTCCATCCGGGTCCAGCGCACGAGGTTGGCGTGGCGCTCGGCGACGGCCCGCGGGACATGGGACAACTCGTAGGGGAACACCGCGATCCCGGTGGGCGCCTCCAGGGTCGGCGACCGCGGGTGGTCGGGCCTCCAGGGAGCCCGGAAGGAGTCGGCGTAGTACCGCACCGACCCTGCGAAGGTGCCGGTGAGCCAGTAGAGCGAGAACGAGGTGAGCAGTTCGTCCTTCGTGAATCGGCGCTCGACGTCCCCGCCACAGTCGCTCCAGGCCTGTCGTCGTTGCAGCATCCACGCCGCCATTCCCGCCGGTGAGTCCTGCATCGCCCAGGCCAACGTCTGGGGCTCGAAGACGTGGGTGAGGAAGTGGGTGGTGTTCAGCACCGCGGGGCGCTGCTGGCGGAAGTCGTCGACCTCGTCGGGGCCGAAATCGGACTCGGCGAGGCTGCCGAGATCGAACCCGAGCAGAGCCGGAAAGGTGAGGTGGGCCCCGACGAGTCGGTCGGCGTGTCCATGGGCGAGCTGTGCGGTCACGTACGCCCCCGAGTCACCGCCGTGGGCGCCGAAGCGGTCGTAGCCGAGCGCGCCCATGAGGCTCACCCAGAGGGCCGCGGTCTCTCGCCATCCGACGCCGGCCCGACACGGCGACGAGAACACCGAGCCCGGGAGTGAGGGCACCACGACGTCGAACGAGTCGGCGGGGTCGCCGCCGAACTGCTCGGGATGGGCGAGCGGGCCGATGACCTTGGCGAAGTCCCAGAACGTCCAGGGCCAGCCGTGGGTGAGGACCAACGGAAGGGGCGAGGGGCCGGATCCGGGCTCGTGCAGGGCGTGCACGGTCACGCCGTCGATCGCACCTCGGACATGGCTCCAGCGGTTCATGGCCGCTTCGTGGGCCCGCCAGTCGTATCCGTCGAGCCAGTAGGAGACCAGCGCCTTCAGGTACGAGCCCGGCACCCCGTAGTGCCAGTCCGCGGCGACGGCCTCGTCGGCCCACTCGGTGGCGCGCAACCGCTCGCGAAGGGTGGCGAGACGTTCGTCCCCGACGTGCACCTCAAAGGGTTGCAGGCCCACCCCCACCCCTCTCGCGCCGAGAAACGTACGATTCCGAGCGACCGATCGCCAGCTCGGCAAGGCGAGGAGGAGCGAACGTGTCGGTAGACATGTCATCAGGCTTGCCCGACGAGCGCGACGGCATCGTCGCAGAGTGCCCCGACGTGGAGATGTGGTCGGAGAACCTTCTGTTCGCCCTGTACGACCCGACCGCCGACGTGGCCATGTGGCTGCATCTCGGCACCGTCCCGGGGAACTGGACGATGTGGGAGGACCGCGTCCTCGTGATGCTCCCCGGGCGGGAGGGCGCGCTCTCCCTGCGGGCCTACCACCGCACCGCCCCGGAGCGACGGCCGGCGGGGCCCGGGCTCGAGTTCCGCCAGCTGCAACCGTGGCGTCGCTGGACCGCCCGTTTCGACGGCTTCGGTCTGTACACGCCGGAGGCCGAGATGCTGGCCGGGGTGGCGCGCGACGGCCCCGGCCGTCGTTTCGCGACCGATCTTTCGATCGAGTGCCTCACGCCGGCGTGGGATGCCCGCACCGCCGCCGCACTTCAGTCGGGCGCGGGGGACATGGAGAGTCAGCAGTGGGCGAGCGAGCACTACGAGCAACTCGTTCGTGCGACCGGGACGGTCACGCTCGCCGAAGGCACGCTCGGATTCAACGGGTACGGCTGGAGAGACCACTCACGCGGGCCTCGGCATCACTCGACCCTGGCCAACTGGGGCGGCCACGTGATCCTCGGGTGCGTGTACCCGGAGAGCGGACGGGCCTGGGGACTCTCCCGGTACTACGACGCCGACGGGATGGTCACCCTCGAGGGTGGGTACGTGTTCGCGGACGGACGGTTCGAGCACGCTCGGGTCATCGAGGCGCCTCGGCTCGTGGAGCTCACCTACGAGGGCGAGGTGTTGCGCACGGCCCTCGAGCGGCCGTCCGGGGTGCTCGACCTCCGGCTCGAGTGCGACCGCACGCTGTGGACCTCGATGCTGCGCAGTCTGGCCGTGGGGAGGGACCTCGACGGTCCGGGGTTGATGTACGTCCTCAATCACGGTCGCTGTGACTGGGACGGCGAGACGGGCTTCTTCTACATGGAACGGTCCGATCGCCTGAACGCGCTCGCGCCGGAACCCCATCGCGGCTCCACAGGGTGAGCTCGCCCGAGGAACCGGTCGAGCCGTCGGGCTTCGCTCCCCACCTGAAGGAGCTGAGCCAGCCCCTGGAGAGGGTGCGGGAGGGGCTGCGATCGTGGATGCGGCGTCGACTCGACGACCCGTCGCTCGAGGTCTCCGCACTGCAGACCCAGAGTGGCGCGGGCGTCGCGAACGAGACGGTGGTATTCGAGGTCCGGCGGACGACCGGGCCGGCGGCGGGGGCCACGGAGGGGTACGTCGCCAGGCTCGCGACCCCCGACTCGCTCTACCTCGATTTCGACCTCGGCATCCACTATCGGATGTACGCGGCGATGAGCGCGTTCCCGACGGTGCCCACGCCCGGCGTCGTCGGGTACGAGGAGGATCCGGAGGTGGTCGGCGCCCCGTTCTTCGTGATGGAACGGGTGGACGGGCTCATTCCCGCCGACGTGCCCTCCTGGGCAACGGAGGGGTTCATCGTCGACGCCGAACCCGCCGAACGGCGCGGGTTGTGGGAGAAGACCATCGCCGCCATGGTGGAGCTGCACCGTCTGCCGGCCGAGTCGTTCGGGTTCCTCCGGACCGGCGCGACCGGGAGCGGCGCGGGGGACTGCCTCGACTACTGGATGCGCGCGCTGCGATGGGCGGCGCCGAAGTCGCCCGTGCCCCTCGCAGCGGAGTGCGGGGAGTGGCTGATCGCGCACCAGCCGGAGGTCACCGGTCTCTCTTGGGGTGACAGCCGGCTCCCCAACGTCATCTACCGCAGCTTCGAGCCGGTGGCGATCCTCGACTGGGACCTGGTCTCGCTCGCCGGGCCGGTCACCGATCTGGCCTGGTGGATCCTCATGGACCCGGCGGAGAGCCGGCGTCTCGAGGGAATCGGATCCCACGACGAGCTGCTCGACCGGTGGGAGGACCTGGCGGGGCGCAAGGCGGCCGATCTCCGCTGGTACATGGCGCTCGGGGCGTATCGGCTGGCGGCCATCCTCGCCAAGCTCTTCTCGATGATGGTCGCCAAGGGTCACATGACACCCGATGCCGCCGAAGCCGGCCTGGCCACCGGTCATCACGTCCAGTGGATGGCCCGACTGCTGGAGCTGCGCCCGCCGGCGGGCCTGACCCCTCTGACCATCGACTTTCGCCTGGATCGGTGACTTTCGCCTGATCCGGGGAGCATTCCCGCCGAAATCCCGACTCGCGAAGGGGCCGTTCGGCTCTGGCGACTGCCCGATCCCAGGCGGAGGCTAGATCCGTGAACGGGCAGAACGACGCGAAGCCGCCGGGGGGACCGACCAGGCCAGTTCACCGGGGCTCGATCCGGGTGGCACGGATCTGGGGCGTCGAGATCCGGGTGCACTGGACGTTCCTCGGACTGATCTTCTTCGTGATGTGGGCGTACTCGAGTGCGGGCAGACGCGCCGTGGAGTTGGGGCTGTTGTGGATCGCGGCCATCTTCGGCTCGGTCCTGGTCCACGAGCTGATGCACTGTGTGGTCGCCCGCCGGCGCGGCGCGGTCGTCGAAGACATCCTTCTCATGCCCTTGGGCGGGCTTTCCCAGATGCACGACCTGCCCGAGGCACCGAACGACGAGCTGGCCATCGCCGGCGTCGGACCCCTCACGAATTTCGTGTTGGCGCTCCTCTTCGCGGCGGTCGGGCTCGGGTTCGGTGCCCGGGTATGGCCGCCCACGCTGTTCGGCGGCCCGTGGCTGGCGCGCCTTCTTTGGATGAACGTCCTGCTGGGGGCATTCAACCTGCTGCCCGCGATCCCCATGGACGGCGGCCGGGTGTTGCGCGCCGCGTTGGCGCGCCGACACGACCGGCGTACGGCGACCGCGATGGCAGCCCAAATCGCCCGGTTCTGCGCCGGAGCGATGATCCTCCTCGGGTTCCTGTATGACTTCTGGCTGATCCTGATCGGGATCTTCGTACTGCTCGGGTCGAGCGCCGAGGAGCAGGCGGCCAATGACGGGGATCACCACCGGGACGGCACGCACGGGTCCTTCCCCAGGGGAGAGCAGCAGGTCGGCGCCAGGGATCAATAGCCGTCGACGACGACGATCGGGCTCGGCTCTTTCACTTGGCGCGACCTGGTCCGTTCCGGGTCGTGCGCCAGATCGGTCCCTGCATAAGTATTCGCTAGATATGCGTAGATGTGTATAGTTATTGAGATGAAGGTGGGCATCGTCGGTGGTTCGGGGTTTCTCGGGCTCGAGCTGCTCCGCCTGTGCGCGGGCCACTCCGATCTCGACGTCGTCGTGGCGATGGCGAACAGCCAGGCCGGCGAGGCTGCCGCGACCCGGTACCCGTCGCTGGCCGCTGCGTACCCAGACCTCCGGTTCGAACCGACCGAGGTCGGGCCGCTCGCCGGTCTGGATCTCGTCTTCCTGGCCCTGCCGCACGGCGAGTCGCAGGCCCTCGTACCGGGGCTCGTCGGTCGGGTCGGCGCCATCGTGGACCTGGCGGCCGACTTCCGCCTGGCCGATCCCTCGCTCTATCCGACCTGGTACGGGCAGGAGCACGCAGCGCCCGAGCTGCTCGGGTCGTTCGCCTTCGGGATCCCCGAACTGTTCCGAACCGACATCAAGGCCGCCAAGGCAGTCGCGGTCGCCGGGTGCTATCCCACCGCGGCGGCGCTGGCGCTGGCCCCGCTGGTCTCTGCGGGCCTCGTGGCACGGGAGGGGATCGTGGTCGACGCCGCGAGCGGCGTGTCGGGCGCCGGCAGCGCAGTGACCCAGGCGAACGCCTTCACGACCGTCGACGAGGACTTCCGCGCCTATGGGGTGGGCACCCACCGACACACGCCCGAGATCGAGCAGATCCTCGGCGCGTCGGTCGTGTTCACGCCGCACCTCGCCCCGATGTCGAGGGGGATCCTGGCCACCTGCTACGCCCGAATCGCCGAGCCGGGACTGAGCACCGAAAAGGCGATGGACGCCTACCGAGACGCGTACACAGACGAGCCGTTCGTGGTGGTCAGCGACGCCGCTCCCTCGACCAAGGCGACGGCCGGGTCCAACTGCGCGCACGTGGGCGCGGTCGTCGACACCCGTTCCGGGTGGGTCGTCGCGATGTGCGCGCTCGACAACCTGATGAAGGGCGGCTCCGGTCAGGCGGTGCAGTGCGCCAACCTGCTGCTCGGGCTGCCCGAGGTCACCGGTCTCCCCGTGACCGGCGTCTATCCGTGAGCGTCACGGGCCCGGCCGGGTTCGTCGCGGCGAGCGGCGCGGTCGGGATCAAGGCGGACGGCGCGCCCGACGTCGCGGTGGTCGCCACCGCCGACGGACGGCCGGTCCCCGCTGCCGGGGTCTTCACCACGAACCTGGCACCGGCGGCGCCGGTGATCGTGAGCCGCCGGCACCTGGCCGCGTCGGGCGGGGCCGCGGCCGCAGTCGTGCTCACCTCCGGCAACGCCAATGCCGCCAATGGCGCGGTCGGGACCGACGCCGCCCTTCAGCTGTGCGAGCTGGTGGGCGAGGGGGTCGGCGCACCGGCCGAGCAGGTCCTCGTGTGCCAGACCGGCCTCATCGGTGTCCCGTTCCCGATCGAGGTGGCGAGCCGGGGGGTCGGCTCGATCGTGGCGAACCGCGGGTCGGACCGGGAGGCCGCCGCGGGCGCGGCCCGGGCCATCCTCACCACCGACACGGTCGTAAAGGAGGTCCTGGTGGCCGGCGATGGCTTCTCCGTGGGGGCCATGGCCAAGGGGGCGGCCATGCTGGCCCCCCACATGGCCACGATGCTGGCGTTGGTCACGACCGACGCCCGGCTCGACCCCGAGAACCTTCGCGGGGCGCTCGCCGAAGCGGTGGGGCCCTCCTTTAATTCCCTCACGGTCGACGGGTGCACCTCGACGAACGACACCGTCCTCGTTCTGGCGAGCGGTCTCGCCGGGCCGCCACCGCCCGGTGCGTTCGAGGCGGCCCTGGGCGCGGTGTGCGCCTCGTTGGCCGGGCAGATGGCGGCGGACGCCGAGGGGGCGACCAAGTTGGTGCGCATCCGGGTGACCGGAGCGGCCTCGGACGGCGAGGCCCATCGCGCCGCTCGGAAGGTGGCGGAGTCCCAGCTGGTCAAGTGTTCGTTCAACGGCGAGGACCCCTACTGGGGCCGGGTGGTGAGCGAGCTGGGCACCGCCGGGGTGGCCTTCGACCCCGACCGAGTGTCGATCGCGTATGGGGGCGTCACGGTGTGCGCCGGCGGCGTCGCCGCCTCCCACGACACCGCGGCGGTGGCCTCCCACATGGCCGGCCGGGACCTCGAGGTCCACTGCGAGCTCGGACTCGGGGAGGGGTCCGGGGCCGTGCTGACGACCGACCTCGGCTATGGGTACATCGACGAGAACCGGACCACGTCGTGAGTGTCTCGCCGCGGACCGACCCGGCCACCGTCGCCTCGCTGCTCGTCGAGGCGTTGCCGTACATCCGCGAGTTCTCGGGCCATGTGGTCGTGATCAAATACGGCGGGAACGCGCTCGCCGCCTCGACCGACCAACTGGGCGACGCGCCGGTGGCGAGCGGACCGGTCGGCACGCTCGCGACCTTCGCCCAGGACGTGGTGCTCTTGCGGTCGGTCGGGATCCTGCCGGTCGTGGTCCACGGGGGCGGGCCTCAGATCGGCGAGATGATGCGGCGCCTCGGCAAGGAGGTCGAGTTTCGCGACGGGCTGCGGGTGACCGACGCCGAGACGCTCGACATCGCCCGGATGGTGCTTGTCGGGAAGGTCAACCGGGAGATCGTCTCGGCGATCAACGTCCATGCCCCCCTGGCGGTCGGGCTGTCCGGGGAGGACGCCCACCTGATCACGGCCGAGCAGCGCTCGGAGCTGCTGGGCTTCGTGGGCGACATCCGGCGGGTCGACCCGACGATGGTGCGCGGCCTCCTGTCCCAGGGCCTGATCCCGGTGGTGGCGACCGTCGGGATCGGTGCGGCCGGGCAGGCCTACAACATCAACGCCGACACGGCGGCCGGGGCGATCGCGGCGGCACTCGAGGCGGACAAGCTCGTCTATCTCACCGACGTACCGGGCGTGCAGGCCGATCGGAGCGACCCTTCCTCCTTGATCGGCCAGATCCCGGCCCACGAGGTCGAGCAGCTGATCCGGGACGGGGTGGTCGACGGCGGGATGATCCCGAAGCTCGAGGCGGCCGCCCACGCGGTGCGCCAGGGGGTACGACGGGCCCACGTCCTCGACGGACGGGTGCCGCACGCCCTCCTCGTCGAGCTGTTCACCGATTCGGGGGTGGGAACGATGGTGGTGCCGTGACCGAGCACAACGAAGAGGCGCCCTCGGCCCTGATGGCCACCTACACCCCGGCCGACCCGGTGTTCGTGAGCGGGTCGGGCACGGAGCTGTGGGACGACCAGGGCCGCCGCTACCTGGACTTCATCGGCGGCCTGGCGGTGACGTCGCTGGGCCACGCCCACCCGGCCGTGGCGGCGGCGGTCGGCGAGCAGGCCGCCACGCTGAGCCACGTCTCCAACCTCTATCGCAACGCGCTCGCCCCCGAGGTGGCCGCCACCATCGACCGACTGATCGGCGGCGGGACCGCCCGGGCCGGCGGCCAGGTGTTCTTCTGCAACTCGGGGGCCGAGGCCAACGAGTGCGCAATCAAGCTGGCCCGCCGCTGGTCGGGTCCGGGTCGCCACCGGGTCGTCGCGGCGCTCGGTTCGTTCCACGGCCGGACGCTGGCCACCCTGGCGGCGACCGGGCAACCGGAGAAGCACGTCCCGTTCGCGCCTGTCCCGGAGGGCTTCGTCCACGTCCCCTTCGACGATCTCGGCGCGATGCGGGCGGAACTGGAGTCCGGCCCGACGGCCGCCGTCCTGCTCGAGCCGATCCAAGGGGAGGGCGGGGTCAACGTGCCGTCGTCCGACTACCTGGCCGGGGTGCGGGAGCTGTGCAGCGAGCACGGGGCGCTCCTCATCGCGGACGAGATCCAGACCGGGCTCGGCCGGACCGGGCACTGGTTCGCCTTCCAGGCCCAGGACCTCCGGCCCGACATCGTCACGATGGCCAAGGCACTCGGCAACGGCATGCCGGTCGGGGCCTGCTGGGCCCGGGCCGAGGTGGCGGCGGCGTTCGGACCGGGGGACCACGGCTCGACGTTCGGCGGCCAGCCACTGGCCCTCTCGGCAGTCCGGGCGACCCTCGCCGTCATGGAAGCAGAGGACGTCTGCGGCCGGGCGACCCGCGCCGGTGCCCGGCTGGCGGAGGGCCTGGAGGCGCTGCCCGGGGTGGTCGAGGTCCGGGGGGCCGGGCTGCTCTTGGCGGCCCGCCTCTCCGGAGACACCGCGAAGGCGGTGGCCGCCCGGGCGCTCGAGCGGGGGCTGCTCGTGAACGCCGTCCGGCCGGACGCGATCCGGACGGCGCCGCCGCTGCTCGTCACCGACGGCGAGATCGACGAGGCACTCTCGATCCTCCGAGCCGCCCTTGAGTCCGAACAGGCCGTGGAGGGGGGATCGTGAGGGTCACCAAGCACCAGCGTCAGCATCGGATCACGAAGTTTCTCGAGGCGAGTCCGATCACCAACCAGGCCCAGCTGGTCGACCTCCTCGCCGAGGAGGGGATCGAGGCCACCCAGACGACGGTCTCGCGGGACCTCGAGGAGCTCGGCGCGGTCAAGGTCCGTTTGCCCGGCGGCGACACGGCGTACGCCCTGGCCGAGCTCCCGACCCAGCAGATCGTGCCGAGCGAGCACCTCCGCCGGGTGCTGGGGGAGTGGGTGGTCGAGATGTCCTCGTCCGGCAACCTGGTCGTCCTGCGCACGCCGCCGGGGTGCGCGCACGTCGTGGCCTCGGCGCTCGACCGGAGCGCCACGCCAGGGCTGTTGGGGACGGTGGCGGGCGACGATACGGTGCTTCTCGTGGTCGCCGAGGAGCAGGGCGGCGCCGCCATGGTCGAGTGCCTCCAGGGGTTGGTCGAACCGGGCGGCCGGAGCGAACCGACCCGGGATGGCACCCATTCCCGAGGGGCGTCCCCCCCGAGGGCCCCGGCGAACCAACGGAGGAGTTGAACGTGGCGAAGCGCGTCGTGTTGGCCTACAGCGGCGGATTGGACACCTCGGTCGCGGTGCGTTGGCTTATCGAGAACCACGGGGTCGAGGTGATCGCGGTCGCGGTCGACGTCGGCCAGGACGCGGCGGAGGGGCCCGAGCATTGGGATCGGATCCGCGCACGCGCGACCGCCGCCGGGGCTGTCGAGGCCGTCGTCGTCGACGCGCGGATGGAGTTCGCCGAAGAGTTTTGCGTGCCCGCCATCCGGGCGAATGCCAAGTACGAGAGCAAGTACCCGTTGGTCTCTGCGCTCGCGAGGCCGGCCATCGTCCGGCACCTGGTGGCCGAGGCCCGGCGCCACGGCGCCGACACCGTGGCCCACGGGTGCACCGGCAAGGGCAACGACCAGGTGCGCTTCGAGGTCGGGACCCGTTCGCTGGCCCCCGAGCTGGACGTGCTGGCGCCGGCCCGGATGTGGGGGATGACGCGGGCCGACTGCGTGGAGTACGCCGCCAAGTGGGAGATCCCGATCGAGGTGACGGCCGAGAAGATCTATTCCATCGATGAGAACCTCTGGGGCCGGACGATCGAGTGCGGGGCCATCGAGGACCCCTGGGCCCGACCTCCCGAGGACGCCTACCTCCTGACCAGGGTGACAACCGACGAACCGGTGTCGGCGGTCGTGGGGTTCGAGGCGGGGGTCCCGGTGTCCGTCGACGGCGAACGGCTCGACCTTTGGGCGACGATCGAGCGTTTGAGCGCGCTCGCTGGCACCCGCGGCTTCGGTCGGATCGACATGGTCGAGAACCGGCGGGTCGGCATCAAGAGCCGGGAGATCTACGAGTGCCCGGGATCGCTGGCGTTGCTCGCCGCCCATGCCGACCTCGAGGACCTCACACTCGAGCGCGACCTCGCCCACGAGAAAGCCCGGCTCGAACCCCGCTGGGCCGAGCTCGTCTACGACGGGCTGTGGTTCTCGCCGCTGAAGGAGGCCCTCGACGCGTTCATCGAGCGCTCCCAGGAGCACGTGACCGGTGAGGTCCGGCTCCGGTTCGAGGCCCCGGGGGTCTGCACGGTCGAGGGCCGAAGGAGCCCGGTTGCCCTCTACGTCCACGATCTCGCCACCTACGACGCCGACGACGCGTTCCGCCACCAGGACTCCGAGGGCTTCGTGCGCATCTTCGGGCTCGGTGTGGCCACGTGGGCGGCCCGTCAGGCGCGCGGGGAGAGCCAGTGACCCTGTGGCAGGGTCGCTTGGCCGACCAGATGGCCGACATCGTCTCGGAGTTCACGGTCAGCCTCAAGTTCGACTGGGCCCTGGCCCACGACGACCTGCAGGGCTCGCGCTCCCACGTGCGTGGTCTCGGCCGCGCCGGCGTCCTGACCGAGCGTGAGGTGGCCGTCCTGCTGGCCGCGCTCGATCGCGTCGCCGAGGAGGTCGAGACCGAACGCTTCGTATTCGCCGACGGGGACGAAGACGTGCACACCGCGATCGAGCGGAGGGTGACGGAACTCGCCGGCGACGTCGGGGCGAAGCTGCACACCGGGCGGAGCCGCAACGACCAGGTGGCGACCGATCTGCGGCTGTGGTGCCGTCGCCACCTGACCGGTGTCGCCGCCGAGGTGGTGGGACTGCAAGAGGTGCTGCTCGGTCGGGCGACCGACGCCGGCGACGCCTACCTGCCCGGCTATACACACCTGCAGCGGGCCCAGCCCGTGCTCCTGGCCCACCATCTGCTCGCCCATGCGTGGGCGCTCGCCCGCGACGTCGACCGACTGATCGCCACGGTCGAGCGGATGGACGTCTCCCCGCTCGGCGCCGGGGCTCTGGCGGGATCCTCGCTCCCGCTCGAGCCGGACTTCGTGGCCGAGGACCTCGGGTTCCACGCACGGTTCGAGAACTCTCTCGACGCGGTCTCCGATCGTGACTTCGTGGCCGAGGCCCTGTTCGACATCGCGCTGCTGGGCGTGCACCTCTCCCGGATGGGGGAGGAGGTGGTGCTGTGGTCGCCTGAGGAGTTCGGCTTCTGCACGCTCGCCGACGCGTACGCGACAGGAAGCTCGATGCTGCCGCAGAAGAAGAACCCCGATGTCGCCGAGCTCGCCCGGGGCAAGGCCGGCCGATTCATCGGACACCTGACCGGGTTCCTCGTGACACTGAAAGGCCTTCCGCTTTCCTACAACCGCGACCTGCAGGAGGACAAGGAACCCCTGATCGACGCCGTCCACCAGGTCGTGGTCGCTCTCCGGGCCCTGGCGGGCTTGTATACGACGGTCGAGTTCCATCAGGAGCGGATGCAGGCCGCCGCCGACGAATCATCGGCCGCGGCGGTCGACCTGGCCGAGTTCCTGGTGGTCCGGGGCCTACCGTTCCGCAAGGCCCACGAGCTGGTCGCAGGGCTCGTCCGCGACTCGATCGAACGCCGCGTCCCCCTTGCTGAGCTGGTCCAGTCCCATCCGGATCTCGGCGACGCCGGGGCGAAGCTGCTCGAGCCCGGCGTGGCCGTCAGCCGGCGGACGACGCCGGGTGGCGCCGGGGCGGTCGCCGTGGCCGAGCAGCTGGAGCGGTTCACCCGCCGGCTCGGGGTCGACCGCGCCCGCCTCCGGGTCCTCACCGGGGACGACACCACGCACGCCGCCTCCCAGTGACCTCCCGAGCCGCCCGCCTCTCGCCGGTGCCGCTCGAGCTGCTCACCGGCGACCCGACAGAGGTGGCCCCGCGGCTGCTCAACACCCTCCTCGTCCACGGGGAGCGGGCGGTCCGGATCGTCGAGGTGGAGGCGTACCGGGGGGCCGAGGACCCGGCCTCCCACGCGTACCGGGGACCCACCCGGCGCAACGCCACGATGTACGGGCCGCCCGGCCGCCTGTACGTGTACTTCACCTACGGCATGCACTGGTGCGCCAACGTCGTCTGCTGGCCCGAGGGGGTGGCCGGAGCGGTGCTCCTGCGGGCGGCGGCGCCGGTCGAGGGAATCGAGGCGATGTGGGCCGAGCGACCGGCGGCGCGGCGTGAGCGGGACCTGTGCAGCGGCCCCGCCAAGCTCTGCCAGGCACTCGGGCTGACCGGGGAGTTCGACGGCTCGGACCTGCTCAGCGGGGACCGGGGGGTTCGATTGCTCACCGACGGGACCGGGCCGCCGGACGAGCCGTCCCGGGGGCCACGGATCGGGGTCAGTGCCGGCGCCGAGCATCCGTGGCGGTGGTGGGTGGCGGGCGACCCCAACATCTCGGTGGGGCCATCCCGCACGACCGATCTGACCCGCCAGGGTCGGGGAGGGGGTGTGCCATGACCGCGCGCTCCCGGCCCCGGCCGAGTACGGTGAAGGGAGACGAGTCGCCCAAGACCCCGGTGACCTGAAGATCGCTTCCTCGGTGCTCGCATTCGAGACCCTGGGGGCCGAGAAGGGAAACCGTGCTGCGACCCGTCGCCGAGGCGCCAGGCAGCCTGCCCGCGCCCAGGCAGTTCGCCTCCGATCCGACCGGCAACGATCTTGCTGGGCCCGCGCCGATCGTCACCCCCGGCCGCCTCGTGACCGCGCTCTTGGTGGGGGGACCCATCATCGGCCTCGGTCTCGGTCTCCTGGTATGGCGCCGGACGCTCGGCCTCGGAGATCTGGTCCTCGGGCTGGTGCTCTACGCCTTCACGGGTTTCGGGATCTCGGTGGGGTTCCACCGGTTGCTCACCCACCGCAGCTTCAAGGCCAACCGGGCGCTCAAGATGCTGTGCGCGGTGGCCGGATCGATGGCCCTGGAGGGGTCGGTGATCAGCTGGGTGGCCATCCATCGCCGGCACCACATGTACAGCGACCAGCCCGGCGACCCGCACACCCCGTACCGCTATGGCTCCGAGCGATGGGGCACGCTCAAGGGGTTCCTGTGGGCCCAGGTGGGGTGGCTCTTCGCCGCCGACCCGACCGACACGACACGCTTCGCTCCCGACCTGCATCGTGACCCGGACCTCGAGACCATCGACCGCCTGTTTCCCGTCCTGGCGATTTCCTCGCTCCTCATCCCGTTCTTCGTCGGCTGGATCGTGTCGGGCACCCTGCTCGGTGCATGGTTCGCGCTGCTGTGGGCCGGGTTCATCCGGATGGCGTTGCTCCACCACGTGACCTGGAGCATCAACTCGGTGTGCCACCTCTGGGGACGCCGGCCGTTCGTGACCTCGGACCGCAGCACCAACGTGGCGGCGCTCGCCCTTGTCTCGTTCGGCGAGAGCTGGCACAACTTTCACCACGCGGCGCCGGCCTCGGCCCGTCACGGGGTGCTGCCGCACCAGGTCGACGTTTCGGCGCGCCTGATCTCCCTCTTCGAGCGGGCCGGCTGGGCGACCAAGGTCCGTTGGCCGAACCCGGCCCAGATCGTGGCCCTCCTCCAGCCGGGTCCGAAGGAAGCCGGACTGCCGTCCGAGCACCCGGACCTCGAGTCATTGGCACCGTGAGATGGCGGGTCCCGCCGAATCCGACACCAGGGCGGACCGTTGAGCGTCGATGCGGCTGGCCGTTTTCTGGCGGTCCTGGCCGAGATCGCCGGTGACGCGCCGCCGAACCTAGGCACGATCTGCGAGGCCTGCGCGGTCGCACTGCCGGTATGCGGTGCGTCCCTGGTGTTGATGGGCGCCGGAGACCACGAGAGTGTGGCGGGTGTCTTCGGCGGCGCGGCGGCCGCCGCGCAGGACGCCGAGTTCATGCTCGGTGAGGGCCCGGGACTGGAGGCCCATCTGGTGGGTCGGCCGGTGGTCGTCGCGGACCTCATGGTGGCGGCCGACCGGTGGCCGCGGTTCGCTCCCGTGGCCGTCGAACTCGGGATCCGGGCCATCCACGCGGTCCCGCTCAGGGCCGGAACGACCACGATCGGCGTCCTCGAGCTGTACGGGGATCACCGGTCCGGATCGCCGACCGACTGGCTGGAAGACCCGCTGCTCCTCCTGGCCAACACAATCGGCCTTCTGTTGCTGAACCTGCAGGCAGAGGCCGCGGCCGAGTCGTTGGCCTGGGCGCTCGATATCGCGGACACCCGAGCGGTGGTGCACCAGGCGACCGGGATGATCTCCGCCCAGCTCCACGTCGGGGTCGACGAGGCGCTGGTCCGGCTCCGAGGGCGGGCATTCGCGGTCGATCGTGCGGTCGAGGCGGTGGCCGCGGAGGTGGTGGCGGGCAGCAGCCGGTTCGAATCCTGAGCGCCCGCGAGTTGCCCGAACCGACTGACGGCTCGATATTCTGCTCGGAGTTCGGGTTGCGGCGGATCGCAACACCTTCGGTTCTCGAGAAGGAAGCGTGGACGTGGACCGTCGAGATGAGTGGCTGGCTCGAACGTTCGTCGAGTTGGCCGACACCCTCGTGGCCGACTTCGATCTCATCGATTTCTTGTCGATGCTGGCCGATCGATGTGTGGAATTGCTGGACGGGGCCGAGGTGGGCCTGTTGCTCGCCGATCCCCGGGGCAGCCTTCAGGTGATGGCGTCATCCACCGAGCGGATCGGCAGGATGGAGTCGTGCGAGGTCCAATACGAAGAGGGCCCGTGCTACGAGTGCTATCGGTCCGGCCTGCCGGTGCTCAATGCCGGCCTCGAGGGGGCCGAGCGCCGGTGGCCCCGTTTCGCACCCGTCGCGAAGGAGAGCGGCTATCAGATGGTCCACGCGTTGCCGCTGCGGTTGCGAGACGACGTGATCGGGACGATGAACGTCTTCGATACGTCGCTCCATGAGATGACGCCGGAAGAAGTCGGTCTCACCCGAGCCTTCGCCGACGCCGCGACCATCGGCATTCTCCAGGAGCGGACGATTCGGCGTAAGAGCGACCTCTCGACCCAGCTCCAGGCTGCGCTCGACTCGAGAGTCGTGGTCGAACAGGCCAAGGGGATCGTGGCCGAACGGCTGAAGGTCGACATAGACGCGGCCTTCAGGCTGCTCCGCGATCATGCCCGCCGGAACCGCGAGCAGTTGAGCGCGGTCGCGGGTGCCCTGGTGAGCGGCTCGCTCGGTGCCCCCGAGCTCCTGAGCGGGTCAGCGGGACATCACCCGGCCCCGGAGGACCGGTCAGGCTGACCAAAGCGCAAGCCTCGAGCCGCCGGTCGCTCTTTCCGCCGGTCGGGGCTTTGACATGCGGATGGAACTTCCTGACCAGGCCGTGCACGAGCATGACCATGACTCGAGACCGGTGCCTCGACGGGGTCAATGAAGCCCGCGGACGACGGTTGTCATCCTGAGCAGGGTGACCGCGTATTCGGCCAATGCCTGACGCCGATCCCGCCGCCATCCTCGATTCTGAGCAGCTCGGAGAAGGTGAGCTTGCCGTCGATCGATCTCAGCCAGGACTTGATCGAACGCGCTGCCTGGCGGTCATGATCTCCGGATCGACGGGCTCATTCGATGGACTCGAGAACACGATACGTTGAGCCCGTGTGCTTCTCCCCGGAAGGTGATCTCGCCGGGGGGATAGTTGTGACCGCGATCGGCATCGATGCCTACCGTCACCTGAACGGTCGCAACAATCACCTGCTGCTGGCGACGATGCCCCTTCTGCTTGGGGCGCACCAACTGGACGAATCGCTCGTGTGGTGGGGCCTCCAGGGGCACATCCCACACTCGATTGGTCGTGTGGCGATGTGGATCTATCTCGTCATCGCCATGGTGGTGGTGCCGATCCTGGTGCCGCTGTCGATTTGGCGCATCCAACCCACTCGCATGCGACGATGGTTGATCGCGCCGTTCCTCACCCTCGGCGTGGTGGTGGCCTCCATCTTGTTGTGGACGATGCTGCACGGACCGGTGACCGTGAGGCTCGGCGCCTACCACCTCGGCTACAGCATCGGGCTCCACAACGGCATTCTGATCATCGGGCTGTATGTGGTCGCCACCTGCGGGTCCCTCCTGTGTTCCGGCTACAAGGACATCGTCATCTTCGGCCTGGCCAACGTGGTGGCGGTGGTGATCCTGGCCCGCCTCACCGCTGACGGGTTCGCCTCCCTGTGGTGCGCCTACGCGGCCCTGGCCAGCGGGGCGATCTCGCTGCACATGCGATTCGGCAAGACGCACCGGGCCGAGCCCTACGTATTTGAGCCGAGTCGAGATCGGGCCGGGGCCATCAGGTAAGGCGACCTGGACCGCTGCCTCGAACGCACTTCGGGCTTCGGGGTCGGGGGCAGCCCGGAGCAGGCCCTCAAGTAGGCTCTGACCAGGCAGAAGGTCGAAAACGAGGCCCCTGATTGGGCGTGGGTGGCCCCGTTGACGACCGGTCTAGAACCCTGGTATCCTGCATGTCCCGCCGCCATCCTGTCGGCCCCGTCGGAGGCCGACGGGCGGCGGGGTACCGAGACCTCAACCGGGGCGATTTAGTCGCCGGTTCAGCCTCGGGGCGGAGGCACCAACGCCGTTTGGTGGGTGCCCCGGTCGTTCCTTGAAAACGGAAGAGCGAGAGCCAAAAGCCAGTGCGGGCAGCACTGGAGCGCTTCGGCGCGACCAGATGCTGACTGTCAAGCAGTAAATCATTGGTAGGAAGATCCTCTACGGAGGTTCGTCCTACTTGTCAGTCGAGGCGAGTCACCTCGGCTGGCTCTTCGATTTTCGGACGGTCCTTTGGGCCGCCCGAAGGTCTCGATGGAGAGTTTGATCCTGGCTCAGGACGAACGCTGGCGGCGTGCCTAACACATGCAAGTCGAACGCTGTCCATTCGGTGGCAACACTGATGAAGACGGAGTGGCGAACGGGTGAGTAGCACGTGAGCAACCTGCCCCGAAGACCGGGACAACACCGGGAAACCGGTGCTAATACCGGATGCCCCCACCGGGCCGCATGACCTGGTGAGGAAATGGATTCCGCTTCGGGAGGGGCTCGCGGCCTATCAGTTAGTTGGTGGGGTAACGGCCTACCAAGACTTCGACGGGTAGCTGGTCTGAGAGGACGATCAGCCACACTGGGACTGAGACACGGCCCAGACTCCTACGGGAGGCAGCAGTGGGGAATCTTGCGCAATGGGCGAAAGCCTGACGCAGCAACG
>Ga0116217_10001525_pt1 | contig 22330 bp, 21 predicted proteins | sample Sb_taG_6_FD_89697 | JGI IMG/M metagenome (GOLD analysis project Ga0116217, IMG submission 89697) | Peat soil microbial communities from Weissenstadt, Germany - Sb_50d_4_PS metaG | ecosystem: Environmental > Terrestrial > Soil > Wetlands > Peat | place: Germany: Weissenstadt | collected 2010-09-21 | reverse complement strand
GCCGGTCGGCTGACCTCGCGACCACGGGTCGACGGCACGATGCAGTAGGAGCACACGCAGTTGCAGCCGACGCTGATCTGGACCCACGCGTGGTGATCGCGTGCCCGCTTTGCCGGCAGGTGCCCGGTGAACCCTTCGAACTCGAAGTAGCCCTGCGCGGTCAGCGAGTCGCTCACCAGGAACTCGGCGAGCTTGTGCACCTGCCCGGGTCCGAAGGCCACGTCCACGAACGGGAACCTCGCGAACACCTCCTCCTTGACCGACTGCGCCCAGCACCCGCCGACGCCGACGACCACATCCGGGCGTTCGGACTTAAGCCGCTTGGCCTCGCCGAGGTGAGCCACGAACCGGCTATCCGCCTTCTCCCGAATCGAGCACGTGTTGAACAGGATCAGGTCGGCCTGGTCACGCGCCGGCGCCTCGGCGTAACCGAGCGACTCCAGCATTCCTTTCATCCGTTCGGAATCGTGCTCGTTCCTTTGACAGCCGAACGTCGTGACGTGGTAACTGCGCATCGCCCGCCTAGAGTAGCCCCCGCCCACGCCCGGCTACCGCAACCCCCCGGTTAAGGCTCACCAACCACTCGTTCGACAACCTGCTCGGCGCGCTGCCGCGGCTCGGCAAGCGCAACGCGGACGGCCTTACCTTCGACCGCGCCGGTCAGGCGACCAACTCCAACCCGAGCTCGAATGGCACGGTGACCTCGTTGGAGCTCACCAATACCGAACAACGCGGGAGCGTCGATCAGTCCTGGAACGCCACCACCAGCAGATCGACGGCGGCAAGATGGACGGCTTCGTCGAATCGGTCAACTCGATCCAGCCGATGGGCTACCGGACCGACGAAGTGCTGCCGTTCGCCTATTCGCTGGCGCGGACGTTCTGCGTGGCCAACCGCTGGTTCTGCTCGGCGCCCTGCCAGACGTACCCCAACCGGCGCTTCCTGATGGCCGGCACCGCCTACGGAGACATCGCAACCGACACTCAGAGCCTGCAGGACCCGCCTCCGCCGAACGGGACGATCTTCGATCGACTGCACGCGTACGGGATCAGGCGACGCAGCCCACCGTGGCCGAGATCCTGCAGAACGCCAACGGCATCGGGGGAGACCAGGAGAGCCCACAGGACATGTACTACGGGGAGTCGTGGGCTCATCAGATCCTCCAGGCGGTCCTGAGCTCTCCCGCCTGGTCGCGAACGCTGCTGATCTACACCTACGACGAGCACGGGGGCTACTACGACCACGTCCCGCCGCCGGCGGCGATCGCGCCTGACTCGATCCCGCCGGACCTGTCACCCGGCGATGCGCCTGGCGGATACAACCTGTACGGCCCGCGCGTGCCCGGGATCGTCGCGTCTCCGTCGAAACCGAATGGAGTCACGAACGTGCTTCACGACCATACCTCGGTGCTGGCGACGATCGAGGCGCCAAGTGGAACTTGCCGGCGCTGACCTACCGGGACGCCAACGCGACCACCGTGATGGACTTCCTCGACGTCAGCCGGGCGGCCTTCCTCGACCCGCCGACGACATTGGTGGCGCCGTCCGCGACCGGTGCCTCCGGGCCAGTGGGAACCTCGGGCTGATGGGTATGAAATCGTCGGCGGCGCCTGACGGCGGCGCCTCAGTCCGACGCCCGAACATCCTTCGTCGCCGCCGCAACGTCGTCGGCGCCGTCTGCGCCGCCGCCGCGGCCTGCACCGCCCTGATCGTCGCGCTGCTCCCGGCGGGAGCGCCGGCCGCCGGCTTCCAGCTCCCGCCGATCCGCCACGTGTTCGTGATCATGCTCGAGAACAAGAACTACGCCACGACGTTCGGCGACCCCGCCGCCGATCCGTACCTTGCGAGCACGCTGCCCAAGGAAAGGGCGCTGCTCGACGACTACTACGCGACAGGCCACGAGAGCAACGACAACTACATCTCGATCGTCTCCGGCCAGGCGCCCAACCCGGAGAACCAGGCCGACTGCCAGATCTTCGACGACTTCACCGGCGCGGACCTGCTGTCGAACGGGGTCGCGTCCGGCGCCGGCTGCGTGTACCCGGCGGGCGTCCAGAACATCGGCACCCAGCTGTCGTCCGAGGGTCTCAGCTGGAAGGCCGTGTACTTCCACTCGGTGATCGACGACCAGACCTACTGCGACGACCACGTGGTGGCGCTCGGGTCGCCCACGGGCGGGATGCCGGCCGCCGCGCTCGCCGGCGAAACGGGCCTCGCCACCGACTTGAAGAAGATCTCTACCACGCCGGCGTTCTCGTTCATCACCCCGAACCTCTGCAATGACGGTCACGACTACCCGTGCACGAACCAGCCAAGCGACGCCGTACAACCACTACTCGTCGTTGGCGAGCTGGGAGACGCTGTTCAGCCTGCCTCGCCTGGCCGACGCCGCCCCCGTTCCGGCGACGTTCGGCTCGGACGTGTTCACGGGCACGAACCGCTGACGATCTCAATTCGGCCGGAACCCGGGCAGCACGATCTCTATCGCGACCCCGCGCCCGTTTTGCGAGTCCTGCACGCGAACCGTGCCCTTGTGTGCTTCGGCGATCGCGCGCACGATCGCGAGCCCCAAGCCGGCGCCGCTGCTGGTCGTTCGACTTCGACCGCTGTCAGTTCGGTGAAACCGCTCGAACACGCGCTCGCGCTCGTCCTCTGGGATCCCCGGGCCGTCGTCGAGGACGGCGAAGCGGATGTGGCCGGACGCGGATTGGGTCACATCGAGGTGCACGAGGCCGTCGTGCTCATGGGTGTGTTCGATCGCGTTGCGCGCGAGATTCCGCAGCGCTTGGGCGAGCCGGTCCGGATCGGCTTGGAGGGATCCATCCACGATCGTCCCAAGCTCGAACCTGCGATCGGCGGTCAAGCTCATCCCGTCCCACAGCTCGGTCACGAACGGACGCACGTCGATCGTCTCCGCACGCAGGAAGTCGGTCCGCTCCGCCTGAGCGAGCACCAGCAGGTCGTCGACGAGCCTCGAGACCCGCGTGATCTCCGCCTGCACGAGGTGCTCGACGCGCGTGACCTCGGCGCTCGACGGATTGTCCTGGGCGGCGAGAACCTCGAGTTGGCCGCGAATCACCGTGAGCGGAGTGCGCAGCTCGTGCGATGCATCGGCGACGAACTCCCGCTGACTGGCGAACGCCTCCGAGAGCCGGTCGAGCATGCGGTTGAACGCGTCGGCCAGCACCCTGACCTCGTCACGCCGGTCGCCGGAGATCTCCATGCGCGGGCCGAGGTCGCCGGCGTCGACGCGCGTTGCGACTTGCGCCATTCCTCGAAGCGGAGCCGACACGCGTGCGCCGGCCAGATACGACGCGACCAGCGCGAGCAGCAGCACGACCGCCCCCGCCAGCACGAATGCACGGGCCACTCCGTGCTGGGCGCGCTCCACAAGAGCGAGCGGCTCGCCGGCACCGGCGATCACGTGCGCGGTCCCGAGATCGGCGCGCTGCTCGAAGATTCGCATCTTCCCGACGTCCGCGATCATGGCGGTCGAGAACCCGAGGCGCGGGACCTGGAGCCTCCGGCCCTCGGCGTTCTCGATCAGCTGCTCGGCCTCGGTCTCGCCCTCGTCCGCGGGGCCGCCACCGAACACCTCGGGGTGGTTGCTGGTCGCTTCCCCTCCCGCTGTCAGCACGAACAGCAGCGTCGAGGTCGCGTTGTAGGGTTGCGCGAGCACGTACCGTGCGGCCGCGGAGCTGATGTTGCTCGGCGTCTTTCCGGTCGACGCGTGCAGCGACTGGATCAGCTGGGTCGTATCGCCGCTGATGTCACGGTCGATCTCGCTCTTCAGCTGCGCGCCGGTGTCCTGGTAGACGACCAGGAACACGACCGCCGCGGAGACGACCATCACGCCGGCCACCCATGCCGTCAACCGCCACCGGAGTCCGGACGGAAGCACCGAATGCAGTCGCGCGCGCACAGCGACAGTATCGGCCCGAACCGGGCTCTAAGCGCTCGCTTCGAGCCGGTAGCCGACCGAGCGGACGGTGACGATGGGCGGATTCGTGCCCTGCCGTCGAAGCTTCCGGCGGAGGTATCCGATGTAGACGTCGACGACGTTCGTGCCCGGGTCGTATTCGTAGCCCCAAACCGCGCGCAGGATCTGCTCCCTGGACAGGACGTGACCGCGGTTGTGCATCAGGTACGCCAGCAGCTCGAACTCGGTCGTCGACAGCCGGATGAGCTCGCCGCCGCGGCGGACCTCGCGCGTCAGCAGGTTCACCTCGATGTCGCCCGCGCTCAGCGTGGTACGTGGTGAGTGGGCGGCGGCGCGCAGCTGGGCACGGATCCGCGCCGCGAGCTCGGTCAGCGAGAACGGCTTGGTGAGGTAGTCGACCGCGCCGGCGTCGAGGCCGGCGACGCGGTGCTCGACTTCGCCGAGCGCGGTGAGGACGATCACCGGCAGTCCCGGCTTGGCCTCCTGCAGGGTCGCGAGCACGTCGAGCCCGCTGCGGCCGGGGAGCATCAGATCGAGCACCACGAGATCGACTTCCTCGTTGATCGCCGTCGCCGCCCCGCTGACGCCATCGGTCGACGAGATCACGTCGAACCCCTGGGCGCGGAGTCCTCGTTCCAGGAAGTCGACGATCCCCGGTTCGTCTTCGATTACTTGGATCAATCCGGCCATGGGAAATCGCCCCCGGCTCCGGCCGCATGCATCGGCCGATGATAAAGGGCGGCCTTATGGTGCTTCGACCTACGGAAGAGCTTTCTCATCCACGCCTCACGCAAAACTTCGATTGCATGCCGAGTATTTGTCTCGATGGGGACGAGCGACGATGTCATGATCGCGCGGCGCGGCCGCGCGGCGCGCCAGACCGTAGCCCGCTCGCGGGATGGAGACGCGCTCACCGGCGGTGGTCCGGACGGCAACGAGCTGCTGACCACGGTCACGGGCACGATCCTGATCGTGCTGCTTGCGGCGATCGGCTTCACGATCCCGCAGCTGCGCCAGTTCATCTGGATGCATCTGTTCCTCGGGCTGTTGCTGATCGGACCCGTCCTGCTCAAGATGGCCAGCACCGGCTACCGGTTCATGCGCTACTACACGCGCAACGCCGCCTATCAGCGCAAGGGCCCACCCGAGACAGCCCTGCGCCTGATGGCGCCGATCGTCGTGCTCTCGACTGTCGGGGTGTTCGTCACCGGCATCGGACTGCTGATCGTCGGCCCGACGGATCGGAACCCGATGCTGCTGTTGCACAAGGTGACGTTCATCGTCTGGGTCGTGTTCATGAGCTTCCACGTCCTCGGCCATCTGCCGGCCGTGGCGAGGCTGCTCGGGATCGACTCCCCCGAGCGGACGCAGCGAGTTGGGGGAACTCCCGGGACCGCGGGCCGGTGGATCGCGCTCACCGGCGCGATGGTGGGCGGGCTGGTGCTCGCGGTGGTGCTGATCCCCGAGTTCGCGGCCTGGACCGCGCACTCCGTGTTCCTGCACCATCATCACCACCACTGAGCGCGGCGCGCGAGGTATCGCCAGCGGTGACCGCCGGCCCATGAACGCACACGGGCCCACCGCGCGAACGCGCGATGGGCCCTGGTCATCGCTCGTGCGTCAGCTCGGCGCTAGCTGCACTCGGCAGCCCGGGCGCAGTCGTCGAACCCGTCCGCCGTCGAGTTCGGCGCCGACGGGGCACCGATCACGTTCCCGTTCGAGTCCGTGAGGTCGACCTTCTCCGAAGCCTTCAGGCCGGCCGGGGCGCCGTTGGTCGTGGCCGACGTGAACGCCGGGTTCGTCAGGTTCGGCAATGACGCGGAGCCGGCATCGGTGCCGATCTCGAGCGGGGTCTCCTCGATCCACTCATCGAGGTCCCTTTCTCGGCGACTTGCGGGTCAAAGCCGCCAGCCTCCCGCTAGGACGACCCGCCGGTCGGCGTATACCCCGTCTGCAGTGTTTCCACCCGTCACTCACGCACGCGCCGGACCCGCGGGCGGGTGCGCGTCGCGAGTGAGTGTGCGGAGTGTCAGCGCGCGTACTCGACCGCGCGCGACTCCCGGATCACCGTCACCTTGATCTGTCCGGGGTACTCGAGCTCTTTCTCTATCTCCCGCGCGATCTCATAGGAGAGCATGGTCGCGGCGTCATCGTCGATATCACCGGGTGCGACCATCACGCGGATCTCGCGACCGGCTTGCATCGCGTAGACCTTGTCCACCCCCTTGTGGCGGGTGGCGATCTCCTCCAGATCTCGCAGGCGCTTGACGTATTGCTCGAGCGATTCTCCGCGGGCTCCCGGGCGGGCGCCTGACAGCGCATCGGCGGCCTGGACGATCACCGCCTCGATCGTCTGCGGCTCGACCTCGTTGTGGTGTGCCTCCATCGCGTGCGCCACCGCTTCGGACTCGCCGTACTTGCGCGCGAGCTCGCCTCCGACCAGCGCGTGCGGCCCCTCGACCTCGTGCGTCACCGCCTTGCCGATGTCGTGCAGCAACGCGGCCCGCCGAGCGGTCCGCGCGCTCGCTCCCAGCTCCTCGGCCATCATCGCCGCCAGCTGCGAGACCTCGATCGAGTGCGCGAGCACGTTCTGGCCGTAGCTCGTCCGGAACCTGAGCCGCCCGAGCAGCTTGATCAGCTCCGGATGGACCCCCTGAACGCCCGCATCGAACACTGCCTGCTCCCCCATCTCGACGATATGGCCGTCGAGCTCGGACTTCGCCTGGTAGTACATCTCCTCGATCCGCGCTGGATGGATGCGGCCGTCCTGGAGGAGCTACTCGAGTGTCAGCCGCGCGATCTCGCGCCGCACGCCATCGAACCCGGACAGGACGACGGCGCCGGGGGTGTCATCGATGATGAAGTCGACGCCGGTGAGGTTCTCCAGGGCGCGGATGTTGCGCCCTTCGCGGCCGATGATCCGGCCCTTCATGTCGTCGGCCGAGAGCTGCACGACCGACACGGTGGTCTCCGCGGCGTGTCCCGCCGCTAACCGCTGCATGCACACCGACAGGATGTTCCGAACCCGACGCTCGGCCTCGCGCTTGGTCTCCTCCTCGATCTGACGGATGCGACGAGCGGCGTCGTGCTTGGCCTGCTCCTCCACCTCCTTGAGGAGCAGCTGCTTGGCGCGGCCGGCGGACAGGCCCGAGATCTGCTCCAGCGAGCGCTCGAGGTCCTGACGAGATTCGCTGAGCGCCGCCCGCTCCTTCTCGAGCTCCGCCTCCTTGCGTGACAGCGCCTCCTCGCGGCGGGTGACCGCCGCCGTGCGCTCGAGCAGTTCGGCGTCGGGGGGCCGCGGATTGGCGGGCGCCGCTTCGACGACAGGCACGCTCGGGGTCGGGCTGGCGACGGCAAGCGTCCGGGTGCCGTGCATCCGACCGTAGATGATGGCCGCAACCACGATTCCCACCGCGATCAGCGCTGCGGCCCCGATGATTTCCATGGTCGATCCTCTCCGTGCGGTTCCGGCGTATTGCCGGACCTACTTCAAAGCTTTGGTTTTTGGAGCGACCGATCGGCCCGCGCGTGGCTGCACGAACGGATGCCGGAATGGCGACTGGCGCTGCCTTCAGTAGGCGGCTACGTGGCGGGTTCTGGGTCTTGTCTGAATGGACCAGGCGGCCCGATGATGTTTGCCGTCAACACTGAGTCCGGAATCCAAGATATACGGAATTTGCTGGTGTTCTTTGTGGCCCGTGGGCCCTTCGTTCGCTAACAGGATCGTAGTACCGGCGGACCTCGGGCGCAACGACGCATCGGCCCGGTCAGCCGCAGGGGCTATCGGCGCCCCCGCCGGCGCGAAGCCGTCCAGATGTCGTTGGGAGGATTTGGCGGCTAGCCGAGGTCCGGATCGCGCATGTGGGCGGTGATCGCTTCGAGCGCGAGATCCGTGTCGTAACCCTTGCGCAACAGCACGCCGAGCGCCCCCTCACGCTCCCGACGATCTCCCGCCGGCGAGGGGAACCGACGTCGCAGGACCGCGAGTGCGCGATCGATTTCGCCGTCGTCCGAGCGCTGCTCGTGCTCAGCGAGCGCGTCGGCGGCCACGTCACGATCGACGCCGCGGGCAAGCAGAGCCTGCCTGATCCGATCGGCTCCCCACTCGTCGAGCTCGCGCTTGTCCTGGACGAACAGCCGCGCGAAACGGGCGTCGTCCAGGTGCCCTTGGTCGCCGAGCGCCTGGACCGCTCGCTCGACGTCGCGCGGAGCGATCCCCTTGCCCAGGAGGTGGCGGCGCATCTCCGCCTGCGTGCGCTCCCGTGCGTTCAGATAGCGGTACGCAATCGCGAGCGCCCGCTCGAGGCCGGCGTCAGCGTGAAGCGACCCGTCGAGATCGCCGTCGGCGTGGAGCGGCCGCACGTCGGCGTGGAGCGTCCGCTCGAGACCCGTGTCGGCGTCGAGCACGCGCTACGCGGCGCGACCCTCGGCGGCCGCCTCCGCGCCTACGGCTTGGAGCGCCGGCCCGTCACGCTCGATCGTCTTGACCAGATCGCGGTTGATCCCGAGGGCCGTGTAGATCTTGGATTCGATCTCCTTGGCCGTGTCGGGGTGCTCGTCGAGGAACGCCTTGGCGTTCCCGCGCCCCTGACCGAGCCGTTCCTCGCCATACGAGAAGAACGAGCCGGACTTCGTGATGATGTTGTGCTCGATGCCGTAGTCGAGCAGGCACCCGGAGGTCGAGATGCCCTTGCCGAACTCGATGTCGAACTCGGCCTGCTTGAACGGCGCCGCCACCTTGTTCTTGACGACCTTCACCCGGACGCGGTTGCCGACCGCCTCGGTGCCGTCCTTGATCGTTTCGATGCGGCGGATGTCCAGCCGCTGCGAGGAATAGAACTTCAGCGCGCGACCGCCGGGCTGGGTCTCGGGCGAGCCGAACATCACGCCCACCTTCTCCCGGATCTGGTTCGTGAACACGCACAGCGTCTGCGTGCGGTTGAGGCCCCCCGTGATCTTGCGCATCGCCTGCGACATCATGCGCGCCTGCACGCCGACGGTCTGATCGCCCATCTGTCCCTCGAGCTCGGCGCGCGGGGTGAGCGCCGCGACCGAGTCGATCGCGATCACCTCGACCGCCCCCGAGCGGATCAGCATGTCGACGATCTCGAGCGCTTGCTCGCCGTAGTCTGGCTGGGAGACCAGCAACTCGTCGATGTCGAGTCCGATCCGCTGGGCGTACAGCGGGTCCATCGCGTGCTCGGCATCGATGAACGCGCACACGCCACCGAGCTTCTGGGCCTCGGCGAGGATGTGGTAGACGAGCGTGGTCTTACCGGACGACTCCGGGCCGAAGATCTCGATGATCCGCCCGCGCGGGACGCCACCGATCCCAAGCGCCAGGTCCAGCGGCAAGGCGCCGGTCGGGATCGCATCGACGGCCACGCGTGCGCCCGGGTCGCCCATGCGCATGACGGTGCCCTTGCCGAACTGCCGCTCGATCTGCGTCAGAGCGCCCTGGAGCGCCGCCTGGCGCTTGGCATCCGCCTTCGGGTCGGACGTGGCCCCCGGCTTCAGGCCGGCCTTGTCTTGCTCGCTCATCTCCGTTCGGCTCCTTGTCTCATGCACTTTGCTTCACCACGGTAGGCGGGGTGGCGGACGGAACCGGCACGCTAGAGCCGCCGACTGAAACGGAACAAGGCGCGTTCGTCTCAGAACGCAAACAACTTCGGACCAATTGTGCGGCGGGGGTCGGACGGCGGGAGCGCGCAGCGGAGCCTGAGCATGCGTAATACGACAATTGCGGAGCTTTGGCCGGACCGTGGCGTGTCGCGCATGCCCCACATGAATAGTCCGCCACGGTCCCCGGTTCACCGCTGAATTGACGTGTTATGCAGGTCGCGGGATGCCGGCGCGGGTGCTCTTCGGGGACTGGCGCCGGCGCGCGAGCGGGGCGCCGGCGCGAGCGGCGCGTGCGAGAACCGGGGCGGATTGCCGGCGCAACTCCGGGCAGACGACGCCGGCCGCGCACGGTCGGCGCCGCCGCGCCTCAGCCAGGCCGATTCAGCACGTCTCGCAGCGCCGCTTCGAGGTCAGGGTGGCGGAAGCCGTAGCCGAGCCGCTCGAGCACCGCCGGCACCGCGCGCTGGCCGGTGATCACGATCTCGGCCATCTCGCCGTAGAGCGACTTGACCGCCAGCCCCGGCACCCGCAGGAACGCCGGCCGCTTCAACACGCGCCCGAGGACCTTCGAGAGCTCTGCGTTGGTCACCGGGTTGGGCGCGGTCAGGTTGACCGGCCCGGTCGCTTCGGGCCTGCCGGCGCAGAAGAGCATCGCGCCCACGACGTCGTCGAGGTGCACCCACGGGACGTACTGGCGGCCGCCGGCGACGGGTCCGCCGATCCCGAGACGGAAGAACGGGAGCATCTTGGCGAGCGCCCCACCCGAGGGAGACAGCACCACGCCGGTGCGCGTGACCACAACCCGAACGCCCGAGGAGGCGGCGGCGAGCGCCTCGTGCTCCCAGGCGCCCACGACCCCGGCCAGGAAGTCGCTCCCGGCCGGCGCGTCCTCGTCGAGCTTTTCGTCGCCGCGCGGGCCGTAGAAGCCGACGGCGGACTGAGAGACGAGCGTTCGCGGGCGCTGGTCGGGTGCGAGCGCGAGCAGTCCTTCGACGAGTGCTCGCGTCGACCGCACACGGGACTCGCGGATGGCCTCCTTCGACTCGTCGGTCCACCGCTGCGCGATCGGCTCGCCGAGCAGGTGCACGACCGCGTCTGCGCCGGCGAGCGCGGCCTCCGGCGGTGGCGCCTCCGTCGACCTCGGCCAGGCGTGCGGCTCGACCTCATCTCCGAGCGCCTGGCGAGCCCGGCCGGCGTCGCGGGAGAGCGCGACGACCTCTTCCCCTCGGGCCAGCAGGGCACTCACGAGGGCTCGACCGATCGTGCCGGTGGCTCCGGTGACGACGACGCGCATCGTTCGAAGCTTGCCGGATGTGGGCGATCCGTGTCGCGGCGCGCCTAGCCGGCCCGCCGGCGCTACGACCAGATCGCGTCGAACTCCGCCTGGTCGAACGGCACCAGCCAGCATTCGGCGATCCGCCCGTCAGCCACCCGGAAGACACCCACGGTCTCCCAGCAAACGTCCCGGCCCTCACGCGAGGCCCGCCCGCCGGCGAGCTGGACGACGCGCCCGGCGATCATCGCCATGCCGTGAACGGTCACGCGGAACGTGGAGTCGGTCATCCGCGGGCGCGTGTCCAGGTACTCGAGCACCGCGTCGACACCAAGGTGCTCGCCGGCGATGGCGCTCGCCCCCGGCACGTGCCAGACCACGTCCTCACTGAGGACATCCCTCATCGAGTCCAAATCCGAGTCCGAGTCCGAGGAGGAGGAGGAGGAGGAGGAGGAGGCGGCGGCGGCGGCGGCGTAGACCTTCGCCTGGACCGTATGGAACCGCCGCACGACCGACATCGGGTCGGCCGCACCCGGCGCCGAGCCGAGCTCGACCGACGCGAGCGGCTCGTACCTCGCGCCCCCCGGCCCGAGCCGCGACCGCAAAAGCGTCACTCGCGAGCAGCGCACCGCGGACTCCGGTGGCGCGGGCAACTCGACGCGCCGGACCCGCGCATCGCGTCCGACGCGCGCCACCGTGATATGGGCGAGGAACGGCCGCGATTCCGGCGCGTACCAACCACCCGCGACCAGCGCACCGGACAACGCGGCCTGGATCCGCGCCAGCCCGCCGCCGTCATCGACGAGCGAGACCGCGAGCACGCGGGGACGCCGCGCCGGCAACCACGACCCCTCGCCGAACGCCGAGTCCACCACGGGCTCGCCCGCGACCACGCCACAGGCGGCGGAGATCGCCTCTATCTCGCCGACCGGGCGCGAGCCCAGAAAGCACAGCGTCGCGTGAAGATCCTCGGGCCGCACGAGGCGGAGCCCCGAGACCTCGCGGGCGACCTCGGATCGCCACTGAACCAACGCCTCCCGCGCCGCCGAGGGCAGCTCGAGTGCAACGAACAGTCGGGCGGTGGCGCCCGCGTCACTCACGCGCGCTCGGCCCGAGCGCCCGCCTCCGGCACCGCCCCGGAGGCGTCCTCCAGCAGCCGCCGCAGCAGGTGCATGGCCACCGTCGTCGAGCGGTCGCGGACGTCGGACCGGCTCCCGGGAAGCAGCGTTCGCCGCGTGATCCGCGCCCCGTCTCTGAGGCACACCGAGAAGCACACCGTGCCGACCGGCTTGTCCTCGGTTCCGCCATCCGGGCCGGCGATCCCGGTGATCCCGATGCCGGCGTCCGCGTCGAACCGCGACACGGCCCCGGAGGCAAGCGCCTCCGCGACCTCGGTCGACACCGCCCCAAACCGCGCGATCAGGTCCGGATCGACGCCCGCCAGCGCCGTCTTGGCCTCGTTCGAATACACGACGACCCCGCCGGCGAAGTACGCGGACGACCCGGGCAGCTCGGTGAGCCGCGCCGACATCAGCCCGCCTGTGCACGACTCGGCGACCGCGACCATCCGGCCCGAGAGCAACGAAGCCACCTGCGAATCGACCGTCGATCCATCGCGCGAGAACAGCTGATCGCCATGGCGCTCGGCGATGAAGTCGGTCAGCGACTCGTACGCCGATTCGCCGGAGGGCTCGTACCGCGTCGCGACCTCGATCTCGCCGCGGCGCAGACAGGTCGTGATCTCGAGTGACTCGAGCGGCACGCCGGCCTCCTCGGCCGCGCGCAAGGTGTTGGCGATCTCGGACTCGGGGAGCCCGTACAGGCGCAGGATCCCGCGGCGATACGAAGTGGCGTCGGCGATCGCGGCGCGGAAGGCGTCGGTCGAGCGCGCCAGCTCCCACATCTCGTGGAGTTCGCGCGGCGGGCCCGGCAGGACCACGACCGTCGGGCCGGATCCCGAGGCCGGCGGCACAACCAGCCCCGGCGCGGTCCCGACCGGATCCAACACCGTCGCCCCGCGCGGCACCACCGCCTGCTTGCGATTCGCTTCCCGGATCGCGTCGGGGTCGAGATCCCGCCAGCGGTGCATCAGCGGCCTGAGGATCTCGGCGATCCGCTCCTCGAGCGCTTCGTCGAGCACCATCTCGCGACCGGCGAACCTGCCGACGACCTCGGCGGTCAGATCGTCTGCGGTCGGGCCAAGGCCGCCGCTCGTCACGATCAGCGCCATCCCCTCATCCGCCATGTACCGCAAGCCCGCGAGCAGGTCGTCGGGGCGGTCGCCGACGATCTGGATCATCGCCGCGTCCACGCCGAGCTCGGACAGTCGCTCGGACAGCCAGGGTCCGTTGCGGTCGGAGATGATCCCGGTCAGGACCTCGGTACCGGTAATGAGGATCCCGGCGCGGGGGGAATCGCTCATGTGCAGGTCGGCAGCTGGCCCGCCGGCAGCGGAGTTGTCTTCCCGGGCGTCAGCTCGTATCCGATCGGTGACGAGTTCGCAACGGTCACGGTCTTCCCGTTGACCTTCATCTGCACCGAGGGGTTGCCGAGCGTCACCATGAGCTTGCTCGCCGTCTCGGTCGGGATCGTCTGGCCGACGGCGAAGATCAGCCCGGGGATCAGCTTCTTGCCGGTGCCGTCCTCCACGCACACGTAAACCGAGCTCGTCGGCACCAGCTTCAGCGTCACGGTGGTCGGCTTGGGCGGCGCAGGACGGTGGTGGTGCCGGTGCGTTGTGGTGGTGTGCGTGGTCGTCGTCGACGTGGACTTCGAAGCGGCGGTGGTGGGCGGCGCCGTCTTCGACGACGAGCTGTTCGGGCTGAGGCTGCCGACGACGAACAGCGCCGCCACCACGACAGCGAGCACGAGCACGACGGCGGCCACCGGCCCCAGCCGGGGGCGCCGGCGCTTGCGTTCGCGCTCGCGGCCGCGCGCGGTGATCGGCCGCAGATCCTGATCTGCGGGGCGCTCGTAGCGGCGCTTGTACTCGTCGACCAGGAGCCGGCTGTCCACCCCGAGGAAGTCGCCGTAGGTGCGCAGGAAGCTCTTCACGTAGACGGGCCCGGGGAGCAGATCCCACTCCTCGTTCTCGATCGCGCGCAGGTACTTGGCGCGGATCTTGGTGCGCGCCTCCACTTCGCCTATATCGATCCGCGCGCGGATCCGCGCCTCTCGCAGTGTGGTGCCGATGTCGGCCATCCGCCTCCGAAGGCTAGCGGCGGACGGCGCTTCGACAGCAGGACTCTTCCGCCGCTCGCGCTCGCCGCGCAAGGGACTACTGCTCTTCGTCGGCGTCGTCGGGTACGCGGACCGGCGGCGGCATGGCCGGGCCCTCGGCCTCAGCGAGATGGGACAGGATTCGAGGCACGTCGGCCTCGGTGATCAGCACCTGCCGCGGCTTGGATCCCTCGTAGCCGGAGATGATCCCGCGGCGTTCGAGCATGTCGATCAGCCGACCGGCGCGCGTGTAGCCGAGCCGCAGCCGGCGCTGGAGCATCGACGTCGAGGCGGTGCCCATCTGCGCCACCAGCGCGATCGCCTCCTCGAGCAGCGGGTCCTCGTCGGGGCTGAGCTCCGCCTCGCCGGAGCCGTCGCCCGAATCCGAGGATTCGACCTCCTCGAGCAGCTCATCGTGGAACTCCGGCTCGCCCTGCCGCCGCCACGCCTCGGTCAGCTCGGCGATCTGCTCCTCGTCGATGTAGGCGCCCTGGATTCGCTGGAGCTTGCTCGACCCGACCGGCGAGAACAGCATGTCGCCCTGCCCGAGCAGCGACTCGGCGCCGTTGTGATCGAGGATCACACGGGAGTCGGTCTGGGAACTCACAGCGAACGCGATCCGCGATGGCACGTTCGCCTTGATCATCCCGGTGATCACGTCCACGCGCGGAGACTGAGTCGCGAGCACCAAATGAATGCCCACGGCCCGCGCCTTCTGCGCCAACCGGATGATCGAGTCCTCCACATCCGCGGGCGCGACCATCATCAGGTCCGCGAGCTCGTCGATCACGCACAGGATGTAGGGCAGCGGCGGCTCCCCCCGCTTCTCACGCGAACGATTCAGCTCGGGCAGCGAGCGGGTGCGGGCGAGCGACATCGTCCCGTACCGCTGCTCCATCTCCTTGACGAGGTTCTGCAAGGCGTTGGCCGCCATCCGAGGGCTGGTGATCACGGGCGTCAAGAGGTGCGGAATGCTCTCGTAGTGGTTGAGCTCGACCTGCTTGGGGTCGACCAGGACCACCCTCACCTCGTGCGGCGTCGCGCGAAGCAGGATGCTGCACAGCATCGCGTTGACGCACGCCGACTTCCCGGCGCCGGTCGTGCCGGCGACGAGCAGGTGTGGCATCTTCGCGAGGTCGGCGCCGATCGCCCGCCCCGCGATGTCCTTGCCGAGCCAGACCGTCAATGGCGACCAGTCGGGCGGAGGGTCCTGGAACACGTCGCCGAGGTGGACGATCCGCCGGCGCGCATTCGGGACCTCGACCCCGACCGCCTGCTTGCCCGGGATCGGCGCCAGGATCCGGATCTCGGTCGCGGCCAGGGCGTACGCGAGATCGTCCTTGAGCTGCGCGACCTTGGCCACCTTCGTGCCCGGCGCCAGCCGGAGCTCGTAGCGGGTGATGTGCGGACCGGTGACGCGGCCGATCACCTTCGCCTCGATCCCGAAGTGGCCGAGCGTCTCGAGCAGCGTGGCGGCCACCTGCTCCTGGCCGGCGGTGTCCGGCTTGGCGGCTTCGCCGGTCGAGCGCACCAGGAAGCGTGCCCGCGGCACGTGCCATTCGAAGCTCGGATCGTCGGTGATGCTCGCCCGGTAGCGACCCTGCGGGGTGAGGTCCTCGGGATTAGGATCCGGGCGCTCGGGCCGCTCCTCGCCCTCCGGCGCGACCGGCGCTTCGCGTTGTCCGACCGCGCCGCGACCCGGCGGCCGATACTCCGGCACGTCATCGTCGTCGATCGGGCCGGGCGGCGGAGCTTCTACGTGGGTCGCGCGGACCACGAGCTCCGAGGTATCCGGCTCCGGGGGTAGCAACGGCTCGACCGCCTCCGAGACCGCCTCCGAGGCCGCCTCCGACCGCCCTGACGGCCCCGAGCCAGCGACCTTGGCCTTCGCCGCCTCGGTGGACGGCCGGCGCACGCGGGTCGCGGCCACGGTCTCGGTCGAGCGCCGCAGCACGCGGGTCGTCCCGGCCACCCCGGCGCCGGTCGCCCGCACGATTCCCGCGAGCGTCGCGCCGGTGACCAGGATCAGGCCGGCCGCGAATAGGAACACCGCGAGGATGTCGGCGCCGGCCGTCGAGATCAGATGCGAGGTCACCCACAGCTCCGCCTGCCCGACCACACCCCCGCGCCTCTCGAACGCCGCCGGCGTCCAGTAGACGGCGCTCGGCACCGGACCTGGGCCGACCCCAAGGGTCCCGGCGGCCAGCGCGAGCGTGATCGAGCACGTCAGGCAGACGACCCCGGTCCGCAGCGGCCGGGTGGGCGGGCGGAGTTCACGCATCAACACGAGCGCCCCGGCGACCACCAATGCGGCCGGGACGACGTACCCAAGCGCCCCGAACACGAACCGCATGCCGGTGACCGCGCCGTTCCCGAGCGTGCCGCCGTTCCAACCGCCATAAGCGACCCCCCCGAGCAGGATCCCGACCGCGATCAGCCCGAGCCCGAGGATGTCGACGTGGTGCGGCTCGAACTCGATGTGCGGCAGCCGCAGCGATGGCCGGCCAGCCAGCAGCGAGCGCGTCGCGCGCCTGGGCGGCGGCTTCTTTCGCTTACGGGTGGCCATTTCGGAGGAACTGGCTTCGACGCGCCAGGCCCGCTTCCTGCCCCGCGCCCCTGATACCGCAAGCCGACGAGTGACCGGGCAGGCAGACGAGTGGAGGACTCCAATTCGCCGCCGTACCATCTGCATACAGAAATGGCGGAGTACGAACGCACACCTCGTGTGCTCGTGGTCGAGGACGACGATGCGATCGCGCAGGTCCTCCAGCGCTCGCTGCGCATGGAGGGATACGAGGTGCGGATCGCCGGCAACGGAACCACGGCGCTGGATGAGGCCCATGGATTCCTGCCCGACCTGCTGATCCTCGACCTCGGGCTCCCCGGCCTGGACGGCGTCGAGGTGGCCAAGACTCTCCGCCAGTCCGGCGACGACGTACCGATCCTCGTGCTGACCGCCCGCGACGGCGTCGAGGCACGGGTCGAGGGGCTCGACGCCGGCGCCGACGATTACCTCGTCAAGCCGTTCGAGCGCCAGGAACTCCTGGCGCGCCTCCGCGCTCTGCTGAGACGCCGCCCGCCGAGAGGCCAGGCGACGCTGACGATGAGCGACCTCAAGCTCAACCCGGACACGCACGAGGTCACGAGGTCGGGCCGGACCATCGACCTGACCCAGCGCGAGTTCGAGTTGCTCGAGTACATGATGCGCAACGAGCGGATCGTGATCTCCCGCCAAAGGTTGCTGGACGAGGTGTGGGGCTATGACCCGTTCTCGATGACCAATACGATCGAAGTGTTCGTGTCGAACCTTCGGAGGAAGCTGGAAGCCGGTGGCGAGCCCAGGCTCCTACATACGATCCGCGGCGCGGGTTACGTTCTCCGCGTATAGGTCGATCCCGATCCGCTGGCGTTTGGCGGGCGGCTCGGCGATGCTGACCTGCGTGATTCTCGCGAGCTTCGCCGCCCTCGTCGGAGTGCTGACCGACCGGCAGCTTCGCCGCCAGTTCAGCGACGAGGTTCGCAGCAACTCGGAGCAGTTGGCCCACCAGCTGCGCCTCAAGTGGATCACGAGCCTCGAATCGCTGAACTGCAACAGCCAGCCCGTCTCGCTCAACGATTACACCAGCGCCGAACACGTCCAGCTCAGGATCTTCAATGACCAGGGCGCCCTGCTCTGCACGCAGAAGGATGTCAGGGTCAAGGGCGCCAAGTTCCCGACGACGACGCCGACGTTCGCGTTCCCGGTAAGAGCAGGCACCTACCAGGAGAAGGGCTATCAGGTCCAGGCCACCCTGCTGGACGTCGAGTACAGCCGCGGCCCGCACCACGAGGCTAAGCTGGCGCCGGGTAGAGCCCCTCCTCAAGCTGCTGGTGTAGGCGGACCGGTCTGGCTGCTCTACGCCCGTCCCCTCTCCGACGTCGACCGCACAATCGCGCGCGTACAGGTAATCCTGCTGCTCGGGGTCCTGGGCGGCACCGTGCTGGCGCTGCTGGGCGGCCTCGCCACCGCCGCGCGGGCGATGCGCCCGATCGTGCAGCTCACCGAGGCGTCACGCGAGATCGAACGGACCCGCGATCCCACTCTGCGCCTGCCCCATCCCGAAGCCGACGACGAGGTCGCGGAGCTCACCCGAACCGTGGAGGGGATGCTCTTATCGCTCGATGCCGCGCGCAGCGACACGCACGCCGCGCTCGAACGGCAGCGGGAGTTCGTCGCCGACGCCTCGCACGAGCTGCGCACGCCGCTGACCAGCCTGCTCGCGAACCTCGAGCTGCTGGCCGAAGAGCTCGACGGAGAGCAGGCCGATACCGCCGAGTCCGCGCTGCGTTCGGCCAGGCGGATGCGCCGGCTCGTCGGCGACCTCCTGCTGCTCGCCCGCGCCGACGCCCGGCGAGCCCAGTCGCGCGGTCCCACCGACCTCGCGGACGTGCTGCTCGAGGCGGCCTCGGAGCTGGGGCCGATGGCCGAGGACCACGAGATGTCGATCGAGGCCCAGCCAGCCGTCGTGCCCGGCGTGCGCGACGACCTTCATCGCCTCACGCTCAACCTGATCGAGAACGCGGCCCGTCACACGCCCCCCGGCACGCACATTCGCGCGGCCACCTCGGTGCAGAATGGCATGGCGGTTCTGACAGTCGAGGACGACGGGCCCGGAATCCCACCCGAGCTCGGGTCGCGCGTGTTCGACCGCTTCGTCCGCGGCGCGCCCGGAACCCGCGGGACGGGCCTCGGCCTGGCGATCGTCCGCGCGGTCGCCGAGTCGCACGGCGGCAGGGTCACGCTCGAGCCACCCGAGACCGGTCCGGGGGCGCGGTTCGTGATCGCGATTCCGCGCGATCCGACGGCCGGCCTTCGTCCCGCGCCCGAGCCGGTCGCGAGCCGCCGGCGCAATCGCGCGTAGCGATCCGGCCCGACCATCGACGGCGCCGATGTGCGCCCTGGTGCTAATATCTTGCTTGCCAGCAAGCAAATATTTAGGAACCGCCAAACAACTTGTCCCCCCTGCTCGCCACACTCGATATCGAAGCCACGCCTCGTCTGCGGGCGGTTATCGGCAGGCTGTCCCGCCGGCTTCGACCCACCGCCGCCGCCGTTGCCGCGGGCCTGACCCCGACCCGGATCTCGGTGCTCCTGCACGTGGCCCGCGCCGGTCAGATTCGGCTGTCGGAGCTGTCGGATGCGGAAGGGATCAACCCGACGATGATGTCGCGGGTGATCGCCGATCTGACTGACGCGGGGCTGGTCGAGCGGGTCAGCGATCCGGGTGATCGCCGCGCGGCGCTGGTCGAAGCGACAGCGGGCGGGCGCAGGCTGGCCGACCGGATCCGCAGCGAGCGGACCGACGCGCTCAACCTGGCCCTCGAAGGGCTCGACGAGCGCGAGCGGAGCCAGATCGAGGCTGCCCTGCCGGCACTCGAGCGCCTCGCCGAGCAGCTTCGGGTAGGCGAGCGGTCTTGACGCGGGTGATCCGCGCCGGCCGCGTGACCTTCGCCGCACTGTCGGTCCCGAATTACCGCCGCTACTACGGCGGCCAGGCGATCTCGCTGATTGGCACCTGGATGCAGATGACGGCGCAGGCCTGGCTGGTCCTGAGCCTGACCCACTCGAGCACGGCGCTCGGGCTGATCGTCGCTCTCCAGACGTTGCCGGTGCTCTTGCTCGGCCCCTACGGCGGCGTGGTCGCCGACCGTGTCGACAAGCGCCGGCTGACGATCGCGCTCCAGACCGCGATGGGGATACAAGCGCTGATCCTCGGCGTGCTCACCGTCACCGGCGAGGTGCAGGTCTGGCAGATCGGCATCCTCGCGGCCCTGCTCGGCCTCAACAACGCGTTCGAGAATCCGGCGCGCCAGTCGTTCATGCTCGAGATGGTCGGGCCCGAGCACCTTCGCAACGCGGTCAGCCTCAACTCGGTCCTCGCCAACACCGCTCGCATGATCGGTCCCGCGGTCGCGGGGATCCTGATCGCCACCGTCGGCGAGGGCGTCTGTTTCCTCGTCAACGCGGCCAGCTTCGTCGCGGTGGTCGGCTCGCTGGTCACACTGGATCTCTCGGCGCTCAATCCCACCGACCCCACCCCGCGCGCTCGCGGCCAGCTCCGCGAGGGCCTCCGCTACGTTCGCAACACGCCCGAGCTGGCAGTGCCGCTGCTGATGATGGCCGCGGTGGGCTGCCTGACCTACGAGTTCCAGGTGTCCCTGCCGGTGATGGCCAGCCGCGGACTGCACGTCGGCGCCACCGGCTTCGGGTTCATGACCGCCGCGATGGGGTTCGGCGCGGTGCTCGGCGGCCTGCTCGTGGCCGCGCGCGGAAAGACCGGCGCCGGGCCGCTCGTGGTCGCGGCCGCCGGCTTCGGCGTGACGATGTCGTTGGCGACGCTCGCGCCGAGCCTCCCGTTCGAGCTGATCGCGCTGATGTTCGTCGGCTGGACGAGCATCTCGTTCATGTCGATGGGGAACTCGACGCTGCAGCTGACCGCCGAGCCCGGGATGCGCGGCCGGGTGATGTCGCTGTGGTTCGTCTCCTTCCAGGGATCGACCCCGATCGGCGGCCCGATCGTCGGCTGCCTGATGGCGGTCGCCGGCGCCCGCGCCGGTCTCGGCGTCGGCGCGATCACCTGCTTCGTGGTCGCGCTCGCCGGTCTCGCCACCCTGCGCGGCCTCCCCCGCCGCCGCCAAGGCGTGCGCGCCCCGGCCGAGGTCAGCGTGGCCGGACGTACTACCTGAGTCTTGACCCGCGGCGTGCGGCCATCGGGGTAGGCGGGCATCTCAGATTTGTCGGCGGCGCCTGACGGCGGCGCCTTAGACCTCGACCACGACCGGCAGCACCATCGGCCGGCGCCTCAGCCGGTCGTACACGAACGCCGCCAGATCGTCGTGCAGCTCCTGCTGGAGCATGTCGATCTCGCGGACGCCGTCGCGGGCGGCGCTGGCCAGCGAGCGCTCGACCTCCTCACGGATCTCCTCGACGAGGCTGTCGGCCTGCTCGACGAACGGGACGCCGCGGAAGATGACCTCGGGCGGCACCACGGACTCTCCGCTCTGCTCGGACACGGTCGCGACCACGATGAAGATCCCATCGCCGGACAGCATCCGGCGGTCGCGCAGCGCGACGTCGGCCGGGTCGCCGATGTCGACGCCGTCGACAAAGATCATCCCGGACTGCTCGGGCTCGCCCCAGCGGGCGCTGTCCTCGTCGAGCTCGAGCGGCAGCCCGTTCTCGCCCTGGAACACGTCCTCGGGTTCGATCCCGACCGCGTCGGCGAGCTCGGCGTGCAGGCGGATCCGCTTGTAGTCGCCGTGCATGGGCATCACGTAGCGCGGCTTGAGCAGGTTCAGCATCAGCTTCAGCTCCTCCGCGTAGCCGTGCCCGGAGGCGTGAATCGGCGCCTCGCGCGGAGTGATCACCTCGCAGCCGATGTGGAACAGCCGGTCGACGGTCTCGTTGACCGCGCGTTCGTTGCCCGGGATCGGGGTGGCCGAGAACACGACCGTGTCGCCGGGGTGCAGCTTGATCATCCGGTGGTCGCTGTGCGCCATCCGGCGTAGCGCCGACAGCGGCTCGCCTTGGGAGCCCGTCGAGATCACCACGATCTTCTCGTCCGGCCAGTCCTCAACCTCCTGAGGCGGGATCAGCGTCCCCTCGGGGAACTCGATGTGGCCGAGCGAACGTCCGATGTTGACGTTCTTGCGCATCGACCGCCCGACCAGCGAAACCTTGCGCCCGAGCTCGGCAGCCGCGTCGATCACCTGCTGCACGCGATGGATGTTCGAGGCGAAGCTGGTCACGATGATCCGTCCCTCGGCCCGCGCGAACACCTCCTGGAGATGCGGACCGACGTCGCGCTCGGACGGCGAGAACCCCGGCCGGTCGGCATTGGTGGAATCCCCGCACAGCAGCAGCACGCCTTCCCGACCGAGCTCCGCGAGCCTCGATATGTCGGCCGGCAGACCGTCGACCGGGGTCTGGTCGAACTTGTAGTCGCCCGTTACGACGATTGTGCCGAGCTCGGTCGTGAGCGCCACCGCGCACGAGTCGGGGATCGAGTGCGTCATGTGCACGAGCTCGAGCCTGAACGGGCCGAGCTCCAGCTGTTCTCCGGGCCGCAGGTCCTCGAGCGGGGCGTCGCGCAGCTTGTGCTCGTCGAGCTTGGAGCGCGCCATCGCGACCGTCAGCCGTCCGCCGTAGACGGGTGGGCACACACCGAGCTCGCGCACCACCCACGGCAGCGCGCCCAGGTGATCCTCGTGACCGTGCGTGACGACGATCGCCTCGAT